>ERZ791746.806-NODE-806-length-24694-cov-13.659767_pt1 | contig 24694 bp, 24 predicted proteins | sample MGYA00510038_ERZ791746 | MGnify/ENA primary metagenome ERZ791746 (study PRJEB30046, sample SAMN00792018) | human gut metagenome | study: EMG produced TPA metagenomics assembly of the A metagenome-wide association study of gut microbiota in type 2...
CTGTCGGGCAGTCTAGGGACTTTCACCCTCAAGAGTGCACCCATGCTGGGCGCACCACAAAAAAGGCCGTACCGGAGTACAGCCTTTTTTTGTGAGATTTCACTGCTTCTGCAGCTGTTTTTCTACTTTTTCCAGTGCCATTTCCAGGGTGTGCCAGCCCAGGGTGGCGCATTTTACGCGGACCGGCATTTTAGAGATATCCTTCAGGGTAATGGCGGCTTCCAGTTCTTCCAGTTGGGAGTCATCGGTCACTTTGCCCCGGATCATGTCGAGGAAGAGCCGGCAGAGCCGGAGTCCCTCTTCCACGGTTCTCCCCTGCAGGAGTTCCGCCATCATGGCTGTGGAGGCCTGGCTGATGGCGCAGCCGGTGCCGGTGTAAGCCAGGTCTTTGATGATGCCGTTTTCAATTTTGGCTTCAATATCAATATCGTCCCCGCAGCTCGGGTTATGCCCGTGTTCATGGACCGTGGGATCCGTAATTTTGCGTTTATTGGTCTTATCCTTGTTATATTCCAGAATCAGATCGGTGTAGAGCTGTTTTAATTCCATCAGTCATCATACCCCATAACTTTCCGTACATCCTTCAGTTTATCCAGGAAATAGTCCACTTCGTCTTCCGTATTGTAGAAATAGAAAGATGCCCGGCAGGATGCATTGATTCCCAGGTAGTAGTGGAGAGGTTCTGCGCAGTGATGGCCGGTGCGGATGCAGATGCCGTCGGCAGAAAGAATCTGGGCCACATCGTGGGGATGGACGCCTTCCACTTCAAAGGCCACGAGTCCCTCTTTTTCTTCCGGATTTTCCGGTCCGATGATATGGATGAAGGGGAGCTCCTTCATGCCTTCGATGCACCGGGTGACAAGCTTTCTTTCCTGGGCCCGGATTTCATCATAGCCGATGGCTTCTACGTACTTAATGGCTGCCACCAGGCTCACGGCGCCTTCCACGTACTGGGTACCCGCCTCAAATTTGGCAGGCAGTTCGGCAAAGGTGGTTTCCTGTTCGTGCACATCGTCGATCATGTCACCGCCCATCATGAACGGTTCCATATCATTCAGCAGTTCTTCCTTGCCATACAGCACACCGATACCCCCCATGGAGCACATCTTGTGACCGGAAAAAGCAAAGAAATCGCAGTCCAGGTCCTGTACGTCTACCCTCTTATGAGGCGTGGACTGGGCACCGTCCAGCACGACCACGGCGCCGTGGGCATGGGCCCTCTGAATGAGAGGCTTCGGATCAAAATCAATGCCAAGGACGTTGGATACCTGGGCGAAGGCGAAAATCTTGACCCTGGGGTCATCGATTTTCTTCAGTTCTTCTTCCGGGAAATGGCCGGTCTTCTTATCTACATAGATATAATCCAGTACGGCACCGGTCTTCTGGGCTACTCTCTGCCAGGTGACCAGGTTCGAATGGTGTTCTGCAATGGTAATGAGGATGTGGTCCCCCTTTTTCAGGTGGGTTTCCCTGTAGGAACGGGATACCAGATTCAGGGATTCCGTGGTGTTTCTTGTATAGATGATTTCTCTGGCACTTTTGGCGTTAATAAATTTCCGTACCACTTCCTTCGAAGAATCATAGGCTTCGGATGCGGAAATGGCAAAGATATGGGCGCCCCTGTGGGGGTTGCCGTTATCGTGGGTCACATAGTTCAGTACCGCATTCACCACAGGCAGCGGACGCTGGGTGGTGGCGGCGTTATCGAAATAAACGATCTGATGCCCGTTCACCTTGGTTTCAAGGATGGGGAAATCTCTTCTGATCAGTTCACTGTTCATAATTATGCATTCTCCTTGGAATCCAGTTTATTCCTGAGTTCTGTAATCACTTCGTCCCTTACGGATGCATCCATGCCATCGATAATTGGCCGGATGAGAGCTTCAATGACGATTCTTCTGGCTTCTTCCAGGGAGAATCCGCGGCTCATGAGGAAATAGATGGTATTGGCATCCAGCTGTCCTGCACTGGATGCATGGTTGCCCTGTACATCGTCTTCCGTGCAGAGCAGGAGGGGCAGGGAAATATTCTTCGTCTTCGGTGCAAGCTGGATGGCGTAGTCCCCTTCATCCCCCACGGAACCGCTGCAGCCTCTCTTGAAGTCCAGGGTCCCCCGGAAAATCTTTTTCGATTCGTCATCCAGGGCTCCCTTCACGTCGATTTCAGCATGGGTTTTCCTGCCCACATGGTCGATATGATAGAAAAAGTCCAGATGCTGTTTACCGGTTCCTGCGTAGACCGCTTTTTCGGTCATGGAAGCATGTTTCCCTTCCAGCAGGCCATAGCTGTGGACATAGATATCCTTTCCGCCAAGTTCGGCGGCAGAAAAATCTGCTTTTGCCCTTTCTCCCAGTACCGTATGGCGCTGGTCATAGACATCGGTACCGGAAAGGCCGGTTTCCACGCGGGATACCTTGAGTCTTGCCTCTTTATCGAGACGGTAATAGGCGCCAAAAAGGCTTGTTCCCTTTTCGCTTCCGCCGGAAATCCGGTATACCAGATCCAGGCTGGCCCCTTCTTCCAGATGGAATGTAAAGGCACCGGCGGTATCCGGATGTTCTTCACTGCCGGTCAATGACACGGTAAGCTGTGCCTTTGTATGGGCCGGAATGGTAATGGTATAATGACTGCCTTTTGCAAGGGCCTTTACCGTTTCTTCCGAAGCTCCCCGGAATTCTTCCGGAAGGGTGCCCCCTTCTACTACGTAGGTGGTATCGGAAAAAGCGGGAAGATTCCCTTTTCCCGGTGCTTCAAACTGCACCGGCGTATCGTTGGTGTGAAGATAACGGTATGTGAGCAGAGGCAGCCGGTTGATTCTGATTTCTTCCATAATGCCTCCTTATCCTATGGCCCCTTCGAATTCCAGATCGATGAGGCGGTTCATTTCCACCGCATATTCCAGGGGCAGTGCCTTGGAAATCGGTTCTGCAAATCCCCGAACCAGCATGGCCTTTGCATCTTCTTCAGAAAGGCCGCGGCTCATGAGGTAATAGATGTCTTCGTCAGGAATGCGGCCGATCTTAGCTTCATGGCCCAGGTCGATATCATCGTTTTCAATAACAATGTCAGGAATCGTATCGGACCGGGACTGGTCATCCAGCATCAACGATTCGCAGCTGATGGAGCCCTTCGTCCCCTTTGCGTTAGGTCCGATATACACGACGCCACGGTAAATGGCAGTGCCGCCGCCTTTGGAAATGGATTTGGAGTTCACTGTCATGGAAACATTTTTACCCAAAGCTTCTACCTTGGACCCGGTATCCAGGAACTGTCCCTTGCCGGCAAAGGTAATACCCGTAAATTCACAGGTGGACCGGTCTCCCTTGAGGACCGTATCGGGGTACAGGCAGGATGTATGGGATCCAAAGGAACCGGAAACCCAGATCATGTGTCCATCCTCTTCCACCAGGGATTTCTTGGTGTTCAGGTTGTACATGTTCTTCGACCAGTTTTCAATAGTGGAATACCGGAGGGTAGCCCCCTTCTTGACGAAGAGTTCTACAGCCCCGGCGTGGAGGTTTGCCACGTTATACCGAGGTGCGGAGCAGCCTTCGATGAAATGGCAGGACGCCCCTTCTTCCACGATGATCAGGGTATGTTCAAACTGCCCTGCTCCCGGCGCGTTCAGGCGGAAATAACTCTGGAGAGGCATTTCCACGTGAACCCCTTTGGGTACGTACACAAAGGAACCGCCGGACCAGACCGCATAGTGGAGGGCTGCAAATTTATGGTAACTGGGAGTGATAAGCTTTCCGAAATAGGGCTTAATCAGTTCCGGGTACTTCTTGACTGCCGTCTCGAAATCCACGTAAATGACGCCCTGCTCTTCCAGTTCTTTCTGGATATTGTGGTATACCACTTCCGAATCATACTGGGCGCCAACACCGGCCAGGGACTTTTTTTCTGCTTCCGGAATGCCGAGGCGGTCAAAGGTTTCCCTGATATTCTCAGGAAGATCTTCCCACCGGGCCTTCATGTCTGTCTTTGGGCGGACATAGGTATCGATATGCTCCATGTCGAGCTCTGAAATATCCGGAGCCCAGGGCGGAATATCCAGTTTATTATAAATTTTTAAAGCCTGGAGACGTTTCTCAAGCATCCATTCCGGTTCATCCTTTTCTTTGGAAATTTCCCGGATTACCTCTTCCGTAAGACCCGTATCGGCCTTGTAGGAGTATTCTACCTTATCTTTGATATCATAAATACTGCGGTTAACGTCTTCTACCTGGCTTTTCTTCTTTTCTTCAGCCATGATTACACCTCTTTGCGGTATGCATCAAAGCCGTTGGTCTCGATTTCATCCACCAGTTCCGGGCTGCCTTCCTTGACGATGCGGCCGTCAATGAGCACATGCACGTATTCCGGCGTAATGAACTTCAGGATCTGGTTCAGGTGGGTAATGATGAGAAGGGAATTGTTCTCATTGTGGTATTCGGAAATATTTTTGGAAACAATGCGCACCGCATCCACATCGAGGCCGGAGTCCGTTTCATCGAGCATGGCCAGCTTCGGATCCAGGATACGCATCTGGAGAATTTCACTCTTCTTCCGTTCACCACCGGAGAAACCATCATTCAGGTACCGCTGGGAATAGGAAGGATCCATGGCCAGATCTTCCATTCTCGCCTTCATGAGACGCTTGAAAGGAAAGAGCCGCTGCTGCTTGCCGGTAATGGTGGTCTTGGCAGTACGGATGAAATTCTCCATGGTAATACCGGCTACGGAAATGGGGTTCTGGAAGGAAAGGAAAATCCCCAGCTTTGCCCTTTTATCTACAGACAGGTTCGTAATATCCTGTCCCTCAAAATAAATATGGCCCTCAGTAACCTTGTAAACAGGATTTCCCATGATGGCATGAAGCAGTGTCGATTTACCTGCCCCGTTAACGCCCATAATAACATGGACTTCCCCCTTGTTCACGGTGAGGTTAATGCCGTGGAGGAGTTCTTTCCTGCCTACGGAGACGTGGAGATTTTCCACGCGAAGTAATTCACTCATTTGATCACCTCATATATATTGTAACCCGTATGCGCTTAGTTACGTATACAATTAAAATCTTATTCCATTTTATATTATTTCTTTCGATATGTCCATACGTATTCCCGCGGTAAAGTCCTAAATACGCCGATACAATCGGCGGAAATGCCCAAAACTATCGAATAACTTCTATATGTAATCCATCATGTATCGATTTCGATAGAATAAATGAGAAAATGAGATATACATGCTTTATGCCAATTCGCAATATTGCGGTTTGTCGAGCTATTTGGGGAGCTGATGGATAGAGTCATTCGCGCGGGGGCTTCTAGCTACTAGCGGCTAGCAACTAGGAAAGCTCTACAGCCTACGGCACGAATGACTGGCGGAAATACCGGATGGGAAGCGCCGCAGGCTGGCCAGCTTTCCTAGCAGCTAGAAGCTAAAAGCTAGCAGCCCCGTGTGAGTGACTCTACACGCAAGCATACTAACCGCCAAACCCAACAGCTCGACAAACTGAAATTGGCAATATCGTTATGTCCTTCATTCCTTCCGGAAAAGCAAAAAGCCGTAAGGATTTTATACCATCCTTACGGCTTTCCCCTTATCTTCTGTATCCCGGGCCGGGGCAGTAATAATTGCCATCATCACTGCTGTTCCTGCCGCCGCGCCATCCGCCGCAGCCATAGCCCCGTCCGTAATTACCGTTGTCAGACCGGGAATCGCTGCTGTAGTAAGCTCTTGGGCCATAGCAGTAGCCGTTCCAGCTGTCCTGGCTTTCCGCCAGCACGCTGTAACCGCCGAAAGCAATCAGTCCGGCTGCGGCCAGAGATATGAGTAAGGTTGATTTCTTCATAGGTATACCTCCTGTAAAAGGACAGGCCTTAGAGGCTCGTCCCTCATTTATAGATTTATTTCTATCCTCATTATATCATCTGCCGCAAGTGCTCTTGACCAGGTAAAACGTCAAAGGGAATCTACCTGTATCAGAATATTGCGGTTTGACGAGCTGTTGGGGGGGGTGGCGGATGGCATGCTTGCGGATAGAGTCACTCGCATGGAGCTCTTAGCTTCTAGCGGCTAGCTGTTAGGAAGGCTGATCCGCCTGCGGCGCTTCCACCCGGTATTCCCGTCAGTCATTCGTGCTGTAGGCTGGCCAGCTTTCCTGGAAGCTAGCAGCTAACAGCTAGAAGCTCCGCACGAATGACTCTCTCCACCAGCGTCGCCCCATTAGCTCGACAAACTGAAATATTCCTATACCATGTTACTTTAATGTCCAAGTGCCCTATTTCCTCACTGCTTCTGGGGATGATCAAAGAACCACTTACTTGCGATGGAATCATAGGTTCCGTCATTCATGATTTCCTGCAGGGCCGTGTTCACTTCTTCCCTCAGTTTGTTATTGTCTTTCGCCATGGCGATGGCAAAATTATCTTCCGTCGGAATGGTACCTACAATGGTAAGTTTATCGCTTCCACCATGCTCCAGATCATAGACAGCTGCCTGGTCTCCTGTGATACCGGCCTGTGCCTGTCCGGATTCCACGGCCCTGAACACATCAGCATAGTGGTCCATGGAAAGGATCTTCGATGGTTCATAATCCTTGAGCCTTGCTTCACTGGTGGATGCCCGCTTGGCCGCCACCACTTTTCCTTTCAGGTCCTTTTCGTTGCGGATGCTGGAATTCTCCTTTGGTACAACTACGGAATAGCCACTGAGCTTATAGTAGGGATCAGAGAATGCGACCTGTTTCTTTCTTTCATCGGTCACTGTAATGGCACTAATAGCCATATCCGCCTTTTTCTCTTCCACTGCCTTCAGAAGCTGGTCGAAAGGCAGGTCCGTGAATTCCACCTGTGCCCCCATTCTATCAGCCACCGCTTTAGCCAGGTCCACTTCAAATCCTACAATCCGTTTATCCTCATTTTTGTAACGGAATGGAGGATATGCCGCTTCCGTAGCCACCTTAAGCACCTTTCCCTGCTTCGATACAGCTGTCTGGCCGGAAGGCTCCTGTCCTCCGCAGCCGGCAGCCAGGACCAGGGTCCCTGCCATCATAACCAGTGCCATGCCATTTCTTAAACCTTTAACCATTTGGACCTCCTTTGCACCTTGGAAACCACAGATGTCCCTGGAAATCCTGTACAAACCAGTGAGACTGCGTTTTCCTGCGTCCGTCCGCTGAAATAAATTATAATCTCTGACATTAATATATACATTTTTTATATTTCAACTTTAAAAATTCAATAATTTTTAATCATTTCTGTAATGGAATAAAAGAAAGTTCACCACCCCATGTCTTTACACTGCCTGATCGGGAATATTGCGGTTTGTCGAGCTGTTGAGGGGACTGATGGATAGAGTCATTCGCGCGGGGGCTTCTAGCTACTAGCGGCTAGCAACTAGGAAAGCTCTACAGCCTACGGCACGAATGACTGACGGAAATATCGGGTGAGAAGCGCCGCAGGCGGAACAGCTTTCCTAGCAGCTAGAAGCTAACAGCTAGCAGCCCCGTGCCAGTGACTCTATCCAATAGCATGCCAAACCGCTCGCTCTAACAGCTCGACAAACTGAAATATTGTAACTACCATCCGGGCCAAATAAAAAGAGGCCGCCCTTTTAAGGGCAGCACTCTTTCTAAAAAACTTATTTCTTCATATCCGGTATCTTGCTGATGTTATCATCGGAGAACCAGCGGTCATAAATCTTATCATATTCCCCGTTTTTCATAAGCGTATCCAGGGCATCATTGACCTGGTCCCGGAGGCCTTCGTCCTTTTTGCTGATCATCATGACGAATCCACCGGAGCCGTTGATGATCCCCGCCTGTTTCAGTTTGTCCGAAGCCCCGTGGGACAGGTAGAACCGAGCCACCGGCTTATCGAGAATCAGCGCATCCGCCTCATTGTCTTCCACCGCTTTGATGAGCTGGTCATGGTAATCGTATTCTTTGACCTCTGCTCCATACTGTTTAGCGGTCTCCACGTAAACCGTTCCTTTTTCTACGGCCACTTTCTTTCCCTTCAGGTCCTCGGGGCCTTTGATTTTATTATCCTCTTTCCGGGAAAGGATAGACACGTTTTCCTTGCTGTAATAGATATTGCTGAAATCCACCTTGTCCGCCCTGTCCTGGGTCATATCAACAGCCGCCACGGCGATGTCCGCTTTGTTTGATACCAGGGCCGGCACCATTTCATTGAAAGGCATGCTCTCGTATACCACCGATGCTCCCAGTTCTTTGGCCACGGCCTTCGTGATATCCACATCAAAGCCGATAATCTTCCCTTCCGTATCCCTGTACACAAAGGGTGGATAAGTGGCAATGCAGGCCACCTTCAGTTCTTTTTTTGCTGAAGAAGCAGCTGCAGGGCTGGCGGAAGAAGCCGGTTTTGCTCCCCCCGTACTGCCACATCCTGCCGCAAGGCTCATCATTCCCAATACTGATACAATGGATACCGCTTTTACCCAATGATTCATAAGCAACGCCTCCCGAAAAACACTTTCCCTACAAGGCCCATTATTTTCTTCATTATACCAAATGCCGACGTCCCATAACAGTACAGCAGTTCATTGGACAGAGCAGAAAACAGGTCCAAATGTCTCACCGGATGCAATGAAAGAACTGGTTTAATAGTAACGGGCTTCCTGCTTTCTATTGCTTTTTTCCAGTAATGATGTATAATATAGGACATGGCTCTGCAGTACTGATTTATGGCAGTCTCCGGGCCCCGTGCAATGAAATCCCATGAACCCGGTCAGGTCCGAGAGGAAGCAGCCGTAAGTGGTCCTTTTCATGTGACACGGTGCATCCTGGAGGCTGTCATAAATGAGGACTGCAAAGCTTTTTTTATGGGATGAAATAATGGGGTATTGTATAATGTATATAAATAGAGAGGTGAAAGAGGGAATAAGATACCATTAATCCAGCTTTGTGTTAAGGGCCCTATTCCTATAGTTCCATTCTCCTTTTTCATTCTCCCCATCCCTATCTGTCAGGAGGTCATGTATGGCGTATCTCGCATTATATAGAAAATGGCGGCCCCGTACTTTTTCGGAGGTTGTCGGGCAGAAACATATTTCCATTCCTCTCCAGCGGGCCATTGAGCAGGACCGCCTGGCCCATGCCTATCTGTTTTCGGGCCCCCGGGGTACCGGTAAAACCAGTATGGCGAAAATTCTGGCCAAGGCAGTGAACTGTCTCCATCCCAATGGAGCCAATCCCTGCAATGAATGTCAGAGCTGCCGGGAAATCAATGAAGGTTCAAGTCTGGATGTTTATGAAATCGATGCCGCATCCAACCGGGGCATTGAAGAAATCCGTGCGCTGAAGGAATCGGTGCGTACCCTACCTGCCGTGAGCCGGAAGAAAGTCTACATCATCGATGAAGTTCACATGCTCACGAAGGAAGCATTCAATGCTCTCCTGAAGACGCTGGAAGAGCCGCCAGCCCATGTATTATTTATACTGGCCACCACGGAGCCCGAGAAAATCCCGCTCACAATCCTTTCCCGATGCCAGCGTTATGAATTTCACCGCATTTCAGTGGCCGACATTAAAGAACACCTTTTGTATATTGCTAAAGAAAGCGGGCTTCCACTGACGGAAGACGCCGCGGATCTTATTGCTGTCCGAGCCGATGGCGGCCTCCGCGATGCCCTTTCCCTGCTGGACCAGTGCTCTTCCGCTTCAGAATCCAAGGTACTGGACGCTCAAGCGGTATATGAACTTCTTGGCCTTACCGGAAAAGACCGGATTCTTGATTTGTCCCACCATATATTTAACGGAAAAAGTGGCGAAACCCTGTCCCTGTTTTACAGTATCCTGCAGGAAGGGAAAGAGCCGGCTGCTGTTCTTCGGGACCTGCTGGAGCATTTCCGGAATCTTATGATATGCAAAATCAATCCCAAAGCTCCGGAGCTGACCCAGTACGGAAAGCAGATAGAGACGCTCCGTTCCGACGCTTCCCGGCTTTCTGAGCCCTATCTGGATGCTCTTTTTGAAGAGCTCCATTCCGCTTTAAGCGAGGCCAAAAGGAGCTCATCCCCCCGGCTCAGTGCGGAAATGGGACTCCTCCACCTGTGCCGGATCAAAGGTTCCGCATCTCTGGATTCCCTGGCTGAACGGGTCACCCGGCTGGAGGCAGAAGTAGAACGGCTGAGAAAAGGGATTTCTTCTTCACCATCCGCCCAGACCTACACACCACCGGTTCCGCGGCCCATACAGTACGCAGTCCCTCCTGCCATGCCGCCGGCCCCTCCCGCCCCAATGCCTGAGACCCCTCCTAAGCAGGCCGCACCGTCTCCCATGACAAATCCTCCCGCAGGGCCGGAGATTCCAAAACCTGCGGCTGCCACCGTTTCCAGGCCCATGGTTTCCCGCTCTGCAGCAAAAACAAATCCACCGCCAGCGGTCCATCCAACAAATCATTCGAATACCCCTTCACTATCCCCTTCCCCTGCCGCTTCACCTTCCACTCTCATTAACCCCGCCTCTTACAGTGAGTTGTGGCAGAAAGTACTGGGGTATTTCATGTCCATCCGGCGGATCGATGTATTTACCTGCCTCAGGAAAAGCCAGCTCATCTACTGCACCAATACCCGGGCCATCGTATCGGCGCCCCAGCCTTTTCTGGTATCCGCCGGAAATAATCCGTCCTACCAGAAGGTGGCAGCCGAGGCCTTTAATAAGGTCACCGGCCATCCCATTGAGATGCATACGGTCCTTAAAGGCAGCGAAGAAGAGGCGTCGGCCTTTGCCCTTTTAAAGGCGCCAGCCCCTGCCCAGCCAGCTACAGCCCCGCCGGAAAGGCCGCAGGAAAAGCCGGATTACCGGCAGGTCACCAGGGATGAGATTCCCCCGTCCGACAGAAGTAATCCATCTCTCAATGAAGCCTTGAAAATCATGACAGACTGTGATATATATGAAAAGACTGAATCATAATTCAGGAAAACATGAATCCATGTTTCCCTGCGTATTCCCAAGGAGGAACCCATATGTTTGGAAATAAAGCACAGATGCAGAATATGCTGAAAAAAGCACGGAAAATGCAGGAAGAACTGCAGAAGAAGCAGGAAGCCCTGAAAAAGCAGACCATCGATGTATCCGTTGGAGGCGGTGCTGTAGCCCTTACTATGAACGGTGAAAAACAGATTGTAGCCCTGAAAATTGCCAAGGACGCCATTGATCCGGAGGATCCGGAAATGCTGGAAGACCTGATTACCACTGCTGTCAATGAAGCCGGAAAGAAAGCAGATGAAATGGTACAGAAGAGCATGAGTGAAGTCACCGGCGGCCTCGGCCTCCCCGGCGGAATGTTCTAATGAATAGAGAACTTGATGAGGTTGCAGAACAGTTCCGTAAACTGCCGGGTATCGGCGTCAAAAGCGCCCGGCGCCTGGCCTATTTTATGCTGGAGCGTCCCCAGGAAGAGGTAGATGCCTTTCTGGCTGCCATAAGGAATGCCCGCAGTAAAGTATGCTACTGTTCCATCTGCTGCAATCTTTCCACATCGGACCCCTGTGAAATCTGCAGCGATGATCGGCGGGACCATTCTGTCATCTGCGTAGTGGAACAGCCCCAGGACGTAACAGCCATGGAGCAGAGCCAGGAATACCATGGGCTCTACCATGTACTCCACGGTGCCCTTTCCCCGCTGGATGGCATTGGGCCGGAGCAGCTGAAAATCAAAGAACTGCTGAAGCGTCTGGAAACGGATACCGTAAAAGAAGTCATCATCGCTACAGACCCCGATACAGAGGGCGAAGCGACAGCCTATTATCTTTCCCGGCTCATAAAGCCTTCCGGCATTAAAGTCACCCGTATAGGACGGGGGATTCCTGCCGGAGGTGCCATCGGTTTTTCCGATGGCATGACCTTGGCCGGAGCCGTGGAGAACAGAAAGGAAATCTGAGTCTATGATTGAATCTTTAGGTGCACTGGGTGGCTATGGCATTACCAGTATCATCATCATCATTGTGGCTTTCTTCTTTTTCGCCCATTTCGTCAAGAAAATCATCGGCAATATTATCATGGGCGGCATTCTCTTCTGGCTGCTCAATACGGTCGGAATTACCCATATGACCCTGACCACCATGCACGGCATTGTGGTCGCTTTATTCGGTGTTCCCGGCACCATCGTTCTTGCTCTTCTCAACCTGATGGGGTAAAAGGAAATCAAAAAGACAGCACTGTTCCATGCAGTGCTGTCTTTTTGATTGGAATACCTTCGAGCAGGAGGAATCTTCCAGGCATTATCATTTTTATTCTGTCTTTTCCGCCAGTTCATCCCATTTCCGATAGAGGTCATCCAGTTTCTTTTTCGTTTCCTCATATTCCTGGGCCAGCTCAGAATAATTGTCCGGATTCATGCTCATCTGGACTGTGTACATCTTCATGGTGGCCTCCAGCCGTCCAATCTCCATTTCCACATGGTTCAATTTGGAAATATCCGCCTGCGACGGTTCCTCTTTCGGCTGGTGCTGCTTCTCCAGGGGCTTTTCTTCTTTCTTTTCCTCTTCCTCGGCTTCCGCTTCTCCGTTTCTGTCTTTTTCAAATTCTTCGAGATCCTTTTTCTTTTCCTTGTAATAGCTGTAGTTGCCAAGGTATTCCGTCAGCTTCCCCTGATCCAGCTCAAGAATACGACCTGCTACCTTGTCCAGGAAGTAGCGGTCATGGGAAACGACAAGGCAGGTCCCGCCAAATGCCTTTAGCGCCTCTTCCATGATTTCCCGGGTAGGAATGTCCAGGTGGTTTGTCGGTTCATCGAGAATCAGGAAATTCGGTTTTTCCAGGAAGAGACAAAGGAGTGACAGCCTGGCTTTTTCTCCCCCTGAAAGCATGCCCACCGTTTTAAATACATCATCTCCCCGGAACAGGAACATGCCCAGTACATTCCGGGCTTCTTTTTCTCCGAAGTTGAATGTATCCCTTACTTCATCAAGTACAGTGAGCTTTGGATGGAGCCGTTCCTGTTCCTGGGAATAATAGCCCATCTTCACGTTATTGCCGAGCTGCACAAAACCGGTGTCCGGTTTCTTTTCTCCCGTAATGATTTTAAGAAGGGTCGTCTTCCCTGCCCCGTTAGGTCCGATAAGGCCCACAGTCTCCCCTTTGCGGATATGCATGGTGAGGTCTTTAAAAAGGACCTGGTGCCCATAAGAGCCTTCTACCCGAAGTACATCCAGTACCTTATCCGCACACTCCTGGGGTGGGTCGAAATGAAAACGGAGCGATGCCTGGTGCACCGGTTTTTCCAACCGCACAAGACGGTCCAGCTGGGACTGCCGTCCCCTTGCCTGCTTTGCTTTGATACCTGCCTTATAACGACGTATATATTCTTCCGTCTCTTTGATGTGCTCCTGCTGCTTGTCATAGGCCATCTGGTACGCCCTGTCCTGGTTCTCCTTCGTTTCCATATACCGGGTATAGCCACCCCGGAAGGAGCGGATATGATGATTTTCCAGATCCAAAATGCCCGTGGCTGCGGCATCCAGAAAATACCGGTCATGGGAAATCATAAGGATGCCGCCTTTATAGGAACGAAGGTAATCCTCCAGCCATTCCAGCATGTTCATATCCAGATGGTTTGTGGGTTCATCGAGAAGAAGGAAATCAGGGTGCCGCACAAAGGCAGCGGCCAGGTTGATTCGTACCTTCTGTCCGCCGGAGAAAGAACGGATATCCCGGTCCCAGTCTTCTTTGGAAAATCCAAGGCCCGTCAGGATTTTTCTTGTGGTAGATTCGTACTCATATCCTCCCAGAAATTCAAACCGCTCCTCTGCTTTCCCGTATTCCCTGACCAGGGCTTCATCACCTTTATTTGTTTCCAGCTCCTTCGCCAGCCGTTCAATCTTATCTTTATAAAAAAGCACATCCTTCCAGGCTTCTTCCATTTCTTCCCGGATGGTATGGCTGGTATAGTTGAAATCCTGCCGGAGGTATCCAATAATAGCCCCGTCGCTGGCTTTTACGGATCCTTTATCATATTCCTCGGCTCCCATAATGCACTTCAGGAGCGTTGTCTTGCCGGCGCCATTAGCTCCTACAAGACCGATCCTTTCACCGCTTCTTACATCAAATGATACATTTTCAAATACCGTTTTTATTCCAAAGGATTTTGATAATCCACTGATTTTTAAAGTTGCCATAATTCTTCCTGTTTATAACCAATGTGTATATATAAATGTATTGCCCAATCGAATGAATGGGACTAAGAGTTGTGGTTTGGGCACCGCTTCGCTGGTGCAACCGGATTGTGACCACTCACTTCCCACATTACTTCACAATATCCGCCTTAATGATAATCACAATTTCAGACTCATCAGTTGTGGTACTGCGGCTCTGGAACAGCTTCCCAAGCAAGGGAATATCTCCGAGAATTGGTACCTTTCTCATTGTTTTTGCCTGCTCTCTATCTATGAGTCCGCCAATGGTGAGCATATCTCCCGATTTCAACCGCACCATAGTATTGGCTGAACGGGTAATGATGCGGTATGCTTTCATTTCCGGTACCAGGTAAGGCGTGGATACTTCGGCATGCACATCGGCGGTAATCTCATTTCTGTGACTGATAATAGGTGTATAGGTCAATTTGATCCCGGCGTCCTTGTATTCCGTAGCAGTCGTCTTGACGCCGTTTTCCATATGCTCTACGACTACCGGGATACGGCTGCCAATCAGGATTTCCGCTTTCCGTCCATTCATGGTCACCACATTGGGTCTTGCCAGGACCTTTGCTTTTCCCTGGGTCAGGAGGGCATTTAAGCGAGCCTGGAAGAAAAAAGTATAAGGATGCCCTGTCAGTGAACGGCCATAGGAAATGCCGGCATATCCATCGGGTACCGTCACATCCCATCCGTTTTTTTCAATGGACCGGACCTTAGGATTCCCATTCTTATCCGTCTTGATGTCCCCATTTTCATCCAGCACATAATGCTGCTCCGTCCAGCTGTCCCGATCATAGGACGCACTGCCTGTGAGGCTTTTAAAATCCCAGTCTATGCCGAGCTCTTTGGCATAGCTTTTATTGACAGCCACCACTTCTGCTTCCACTTTGACCTGTTTTTCCGGTACATCCAGTTCCTTCACAAGGCTTTCCGCCTGCATCAGTTCCTCTGGTGTACCGCTGACGACCACCGTATTGGCAGAAGGGCTGAATGTGACCTTCCCACCGGAGGTTACATTTTTTAATCCTTCCGCCACTTCCCTGGCTTCCGCATAGGAAAGGCGGAAAGCCCGGGCACTGATGCCCGCATTTTTTGACACTTTTCGATTGAAAACGATCATCGTATGGCCTTCAGTGCGAGCTGAGAGTCCGCAGGAAGCAAGGACAGAATGCAGCGCCTCCTCCGGCGTCACATGGTCGAGACTGGCTGTCACCGTTTCCCCCAGATCCCCGGAAAACACGAGGTTTCGTCCCGTCATTTCCGCCAGGGCCCGAAGGATTTCTTCTGCCGGCGCATCTTTGACATGAAGACTGAAATTTCTATCTTCCCTGCTTCCGTTCCCGTCCTGTGAAAATTCAGAAATTTCAGATGGCCGGGAAGATGGCTGCATTCCTCCTGCCACTTCTTCCTGCACTGTGTCATGGACAGAAGAATTCATATCCATTTGTCCCGTTTTTTCCGATGCAGCAAAAGACAGTCCCATAGGAATCCATGTAAAAAGGGCACAGCAAAAAGCTATGCCCCCCGTTACCATCAGTGTGTGACAAGGGAAAGAGTGCCGGACGCGGAGGAAAGTACTACTGTTTTTTCCTGAATCTCGGAAACTGTCCATACACCTGCACGCTCCCCTTCTCTCACCACATTTGTACTGCCATGTACTTCCAGAATAGCCCGCCGGTCTCCTTTATAAGACAGGATTCCCTTCAAGATGGGCTGTGAAGATTCCTTGTCCACTGTCCCCCTGCGGGCCGCCACCCTTTCCTGCTTTCCTGACGGACCTGACGAGTGATTTCCGGTATTATCTGCAGATTGGGAAATGATTCTTTTCCCATCTGCCTCCTGGATAGCCTCCATATGAAAAGGATCCACCAGGGGACCGCTTCGGCGATGGAGCGCCGCATTGTATTTCTGCACTGCATCTCCGGAGCTTCCATCTTCAGGTATCTCGCTAACCGTTACAGCAGCAGGCGTCCTGTCTCTTTCAGGAAGATTCTTCCGAGCAGTACCCATTCCATAAACGCCCCATAATGTCAGTGCCAGCACGGCCAGGCCGGCTGCCGGTATCATCCATTTATGCAGAGGGGACATGGGGCGCCTCCTTTGAAGTGAACGGGGCCTTCGGCCCTTGGGCTGTGTCCTGAAGACATGGCTCTGCCTCCGGCATGGCTATGCGCAGCAGGGCTAAGGCTTCGCCCGGGCTCAGGGAAGAAATATGAATTCAAGGCCGCAGGCCTATTCTACTCAGAACTTGAAATCCTTCGGCATAATCATAAACCGGGTCTGTTTTTCAATATCGTCATACCGGATCCAGGCATAGAAGGAATGAAGATCCCTGTAATAGGTCCAGTACCGATGATTCAGGATACCATTCACCGTATCAATAGACCAGGCCAGGCTCACTGCATCCCGCGGCGTCACCTGCCACCGGAACCCCGCATCCACCGGTTTTTCACTGCTGTAGGTATCATAATTATAAGGCGTATATCCTTTGATATCACGGTCTGTATAATAAACCCAACCAGCAAGTGGACCATATCCACCAGATAATCCCAGCGAATAATAGCCATTCCGCCGGATATTATGACTATAGCCATAATAATCTTTTGCATATCCCGCTTTCCAGCTGAAATTCATGAATTTACCGATATGCCATGGGTCTCCTGAAATGTAGGCATCAAACCCCTTATATGATCCTTTAGTATTATTTTCAGACCAGTACCCAGCTTCACCAGAAGCTCCCACATAAAAGCGGGACTTCCCGATATAGAAATGGTTAGAATCAAACTCTAATGACGGCCGTTTCTTGACCCAGATACCGCCATCATCGTTGGTAGAACTTTCCTCTTCGGCATAATGGAAATTCAGGCTACCCACAGGTGTACGGTACCGAAGTCCCATATCCGGCTTATATCCGGACTTGGTGTACCATTTATTTTTCATGTAAAACAGGAAATCCGGATTCTTATCAATAGGTATGGCGATTTCATTATGGAGCCCCATGCCGTTATCACTATCAAAGACTGGCCTTGGGATGAGGGACCAAAGACTGATTGACCCATCATCCTTTTTCAAGGAGCCGGTATAAGTGGATAACGTAATCAGTGTGGTATTCTTCGCCATGAGTTTCACATTGTGGGCTGTATAGTGGTCATTGGGGTAAATATCAATGGATTCGGCTTCGATCCGATAGTCCGGCACCTTAGCCACTGCATGTTTCGTGGTAAAATATCCCTTCTCTACCACCAGCTTATTGGCATTTCGGTCATAGACACCATTAGCCCCTTTGAAGTAGTAGGTATCTGCTTCCCAGCCATCCATTTTTTCAAAGCGGCCTATCGACTTCGTTGCATCGTAGTCTGCCCGCTCCGCTTTTAACCGGGTCGTCGGGTTCACCCAGTGTACCTCACCGGGAATCACATACTTTTGGGCAATCGTATTCCCATAGAGATATTCGGTCTGGTAGGTATCGAGCATATGCTTGATAACCACTTTCCCCATAGCATCCACGTCACCGGTGGTATCGTTATACCGCATTCGGTCCGCCGTCACATACATGGGGTTCTGGGGTGATATACTGTTGTCCACCGGTTCCTTATCCTTATCGGATTTCTTTTTATCCGAAGACCCGGATGCCGGCTTATTCTCCGTTACCATCTCATAGGAAGCCATGGGACGGGCCACCCCTTTGGCATCAAAAACCAAAGGCGTTTCCTCCGTACCGCTTCCCGTTTTGACAGCAGCCGGAGCCACTTCTTCTGCCTCTGCCGGTATGGCAAGCAGGGCTGCCAGTACAAAGGGGATCAGGATTCTGATATCGTTTTTTTTCATTTAATTATTTCTCACAATCACCACAGAAGGCTCTTCATCGGTTTTCGTACTGCCGGCAGTAGAAGTTCCGGCGGCTTCCGTTGTCTTATCCCGGACAGACTCCAGTTCTTTCTTGGCTTTTTCATCCATGGAATCTGCTTTCCTTTCCGCAGCTGCAGCTGTTTTGGCTGTTTCTTTTCCTTCAGTCTCTACTGCATCCTCTTTAACAGATGCACCATCTACCGGAGCTGCTGCCTCAGTCTTATTATCTTCCACCGCCTGGTTGGCCGCGGCGGTCCGGGCAATATGTTTTCTCAAAACCGTATTGGGGGCGCCATTTGTGAGAACCAGGCCTTTTGTTGTAACTGCTTCCTGGGTTTCAATATACAGGGTACTCCCGGCAGGAAGGCTCACATCTTTACCTTTAACGAAGAAACCGCCAACCAGACCAATGGGCCCTAAAGCCAATGCACCAATGGTGGAAGCGCCGACTGCCGCTGCCTCCATCTTCAATTTTTCCTTGGCTTCCGGTCCGAGCACCGTAGGAATGACTTCGTCATCTACGGAGAAAACCTGGTCAAAAGAAACATCCAGTGCGCCGCTGCGGCCAAAGCTCTTCGGACGGCTGACCTTGGTCACAACACCGCTTCCCTGAGAGCCTTTGGGCAGTACCAGTACATCTCCCACACTTACATCTTCCTGTACCGTAAACGTCACCGGATCTCCTACCTGGTTTGTCTTGCTGCTTACATCATCATTCAGGGAAATCTTAAATACCGTATTGGCCGGAAGTTCCACACTCTTCATTTCAAAATGCTGGTCACCATACACCGATTTTTCCAGGTTGGCCATGCGCTGGTCCAGGGCGCCTTTCTTTTCCGTACCGTAAACCTTTGTTTCCAGATCCCCCACCCTTGTCTTCAGGGCATCCGTTTTAATCTCATCGGTCAGGTAATATTCCATGGCATTCACCTGTGTTGCCATGGACGGGGTCGTATCATCATCATTTCTTACTACATCCGTATACAGGTTGGTAATCCGGTTATCCAATCCACTGGCAGAGGTATTTCCATTACCATAAATCAGGTTATCCGCATTATCGACCCGACTGATTAAAGAGCCTCCCTGGGCACTGCCGTAAATCACTTCATCTACCCGGTCAATGCGGTCAGACAAAGTTGCCGGTTCTTCCGCAAAAGCCGGTGCTGTCAATAAAAGTGCAATTCCTGCTGCCAGTAATGCTTTTTTCATCATAAAATCATCCCCCAATTATACTTTCACGTCAATGACCGCTGATACACCGACTCCCTGCACCCTGCTGAAGGATGAAGGATTTGTACTGTCCATAGGAATCAGGCCTTTAATCCGGAACAGCTTGTCATTCCAACTGATTTCCAACTGCCCCACGGCTTTCACTTTTTCTACCTGGTCCGCATCCCCAATGACCTGGGCTGCACCAATGTAACCATTATTCCCAATGCTGACAATGGGGACCACCTTCGTTGCATAATTGGTACCGGCCCCTTCTTTCATCATGACAGAGTTAATGGCACTGTTAATGGATTCTCCATATTTAGAAACAAGGAATCCAATGCCCCCGACTTTAACTACGCCGCCAAGGACACTTCCCAGACTAAATGCACTTACATTCATCATAGCCCCTGTCCCCAGCAGTGATGCTGCCAGGACGCAGACGGCCAGCCGTTTTAATTTCATCAGTGAATCCCCCTTAAGCGAAAATCCATCTTATGAATCTTTATTCCAGACAAGTCCGAATGAAACAAATGGGGAAGCCCCATTTTCACGCTTTCTGATTTTGCCTATAATTAACTTTATTATAAAGTAAAAGCCCCTGCGGTGCAAACAGAAAGGCCATAAAAGCTGAAACAGGGTTCTAAAAACGCCCCGCAGACAATTGCGGTTTGTCGAGCTGTTGTATCATGCGCTGATGGGTAGCGTCATTCGCACGGAGCTTCTAGCTGCTAGCTCCTGGCTTCCAGGAAAGCTGGCCAGCCTACGGCACGAATGACTGACGGAAATAACGGAAAGAAAGCGCCGCAGGCGGATCAGCCTTCCTAACAGCTAGCCGCTAGCAGCCTCGTGTGAGTGACTCTACACGCAAGCATACTAACCGCTAACCCCAACAGCTCGACGAACTGAAATATTTCCACCAATCTATCAGGCAAGCAAAAAGTGATGGCTGGAGCCATCACTTTTTATGAAACTTATTTATTCTTTGCTTCCCGAAGGGCTTCAAAACTTCCTGGCTGGGCCATAACCTTTGGCTTCTTCAGCTGGTTGTATGCCTGGATCATCATGGCACATTCCACCCGCTTTTTCTGGATTTCGCAGGTAATATGGTAAGGCTTATGGATATCGCCGGCGAAGGCTTCATTGTTGGCATGGCAGCCGCCGGAGCAGAAGAATTTTGCCCAGCAGTCCACACATTCCGGTTTTGTGAATACGTGGTTGGCCCGGAAATCATGCATCATCTTCATGTTTTTCAAACCTTCATACACATTGCCCAGTACATAGCCTTCCCGGCCCACAAACTGGTGGCAGGGGTAAATATCCCCATTCGGTACGACCGCCAGATATTCATGGCCGGCGCCGCAGCCCCGGAGCCGCTTTGGCAGGCAGGGACCTTTCCAGAGATCCATATTGAAATGGAAGAAGAAGAACGGTCTTCCCTCCTCTTCCCGTCTGATAAAGAGCTGGGCCAGGCGGTCATATTCTTCCTTTACCCTGGGCAGGTCTTCCTCTTTAATGGAGTATTCTGCCGTATCTTCACCTACCACCGGTTCCATAGAAACCGCTGGGAATCCGTGGTCAAGCATATCTTCCACGTCGGTCGTGAAATTCAGATTGTATTTCGTAAAGGTACCGCGTACATAGTATTCTTCCCCGTTTCTGTGGGCCACGCAGTACTGGAGATTTTTCACAATCTGGTCATAGGTTCCATTCCCATTCACATCAGGCCGCATGCGGTCATGCATTTCTTTCCGTCCATCCAGGGAAAGGATAAGACTGATGTGGTTATCAGTCAGATACTTTACTTTTTCTTTATCCAGCAGCATGCCATTGGTGGTGAGGGACATCTTGATTTTCTTATGATGTTTCTTTTCCTCTTTATGAACATAATCAATGGTCTGCTGCACCACATGCCAGTTCATCAGCGGTTCGCCGCCAAAGAAATCCAGTTCGCAGTGTTCCCTGGGACCGCTATGGGCAATAAGGAAATCTACCCCCCGTCTTGCCACATCAAAAGGCATGAGCATACGCCACTGGCCATATCCGCCCTGTCCTGCAAAGCAGTACTTGCAACGGAGGTTGCAGTCGTGGGCGATATTGAGGCAGAGGGCCTTGATAATCGGCCTGTCTTCAATGGCCATTTTATAATTCGGATCCATCGGAGCAAAGAGGACCTGTTTCTTAATGAGATCATCCAGATCATCCATGACCTCATTCAGTTCCTGTTCCTCATAATCCCCTTTCAGGTTAGCAAGCACCATATCCCGATTCTTGCCATTATAAAATTCCAGGACTTTATATGTTATATCATCTACCACATGAACGATGCCGCTGTTGACATCCATGACAATATTCATGCCATTCTGGCGGAAACGATGAATCATGGGCTTTACATTATAATCCATGAATACTCTCCTTTTTTAATACGAGCCCCCCGGAGCCGTTTGTGACTATCGATTACAAAACATCGAAAGAAATTTAAAAGCCCCCGGCCTTATGGCCAGGGGCTGGGCCGTCAACTCAGGCTCTCTTTGCTTCTTTCGCTTCTTCCTGTGTTGTGCAGATCAGGTTTCCGATGGTGCAGCTTGTCTTGCAGGCAGACTGGCAGGAAGTCTGGCATTCACTGCAGCCTTCAAATTTAATGGAATCCTGCAGGGAAGAATGGTTGATTGTAACGATATGTTTGGACATGATGTCACCTCCCAGAAACTGTTGTCTGAATTAATCATATCATAGGGGTAAGGGAAAATACAAGTAAAAACTGATTGATAAAAATCACAGATCCATAAATGATTTTGTCTGCCTATAGTGAAACCTCACTGACATATCGAAGAAGACTTATTCAAAATACAATAACCTGAAGTACCTACCGACAGATTAAAGCAGATAATACAAACCATACATGGCTCCCAGTGGGATTAAAGTCATTCCTACAAGAGCAGTAAGACACCCTGTTTTCTTTCCATGAATAGAGAACCAATCATCGGCAATGCGGTTCATTTCCTTGTATTCCCGTTCCAACCCCTGAATCAGACGCCACAGTTCCCGGCAGTCTGCTTCTGTAAGGGCTTCATCTTCATTTTCTTCTACTACCTGGTTTTCTTCCTTTTCTCGCTCTTCCTCTTCCCGTCGAGCTTTTTCTTCGGCCTCCTTCATCTGATCCTTAATATGGACCTTCCAATTGCCGGAGAAATCTTCTTCCTTGTCCTCTTCTTTCTTTTGTTCCTCTTCCTTCTTTTCTTCTTTCTTTTCTTCTGCAAAAGCCCCGGTCTCTTCCCCTTCATCCACAGCCTTCAGCAGTTCGTCCTTCAGTTTCTGGATATCCTCTGTATACTTATGGATTGCCGCATCCCAAAGGGTATAGTCCAGTTTTTTCTTCATATCATACATGGTTCCGGAAGTGGCCTGCTGGAACAGGAACTGGGTATTGTCCATGTCTGCAAAAATTTCACCCACCGCTCCCTTATGCTTGAATTTAGATTTGCCCACCTTCACATAGTACATAAAGGTACCGATGTGGGCTCTCAAATTACCAATGGGGCTTTCCTTGGCATGATTTCTATCAAAAAATCCCATGAATGTTCTCCTTGCCTGCTATATGAATAAATCAAATCTTTCTAACCATTATAAATGCAAAGTGCCTGGCGTGGCAAGATAATTCAAATTGCGGTTTGTAGAGCTGATGGGTTTTGCATGCTGACGGGTAGAGTCACTCGCATGGAGCTCCTAGCTTCTAGCTGTTAGCTGCCAGGAAAGCTGGCCCGCCTGCGGCGCTTCCTACCTGTTTCCATCAGTCATTCGTGCCGTAGGCTGTTGATCTTTCCTGGAAGCCAGGAGCTAGCAGCTAGAAGCTCCGCACGAATGACTCTACCCATCAGCGCCAAACCCAACAGCTCGACAAACTGCAATATTTTAATTACCAAAGCGCCTCGTAGCCATTTTCCATGATGACGAGACCTACTCCCATTGCTTTCATGAGAGAAGACAGACAGGGCAAGTCACGGAGGAAAAGATCGGCCTGCCTGTTGTCCTTTTCCAGGAGGATTCGTCCCTCCACCTGGGTTTCTTCAGGAAGTTTTAACTCATCCATGAGCTTGGCCCCATCTATGACCGCCAGATGGGTAAACGTACGAAGTACCGCTGCAAGCAGGGAATCCCCGGACTCCGGTATTTCCAGGACCCGAAGGAGAGAATAGCCCTGCTCCCCCTTTTCTGCATCATACAGGAGCAGGGAAGGGCGTCCTGTCTGCTGGTAACGGCTTCCCAGGAAAAGAAGGTCATCAGAAAGCACTTTGCCAAATGGTGGAAGGACCTTCTGCTTACGAACATTCCGGAACATATCATTTTTCATCAGGAATTCTGCCCGGCTTCCTTCAATGCGGCGATACAGTCCCCTGGGCAGAGTCATCCAGATTTCCCGATGATGTAAAAGCCATTCTGCTAATACTTTACTATAGGGCTCTCCAGTATCCGACGTAATCCCCATACAGTTTATATAAGATTTCTGGTACAGCGATTCAGGATGGCTGCTATCCTTTTCTAAAAGAGTAAGCAGTTCTCCCTTCGTATACCGTCCGGAAATAGAGAGTCCCAGATTAACAGGAGACAGATGGAATCCATGGAACAGGTAAAGTTCCGACACTCCCAGAAGAATACCCAACCGTTTCATGGAAAGGGATACCGTCTGTTTCTTTACAAGGCCATAACGCTCATTGGATGCACCGGTTACCAGACCTACCGCTTTCAATAAAAAGGGGCTATGCACAGAGAGGGCATCTGCCAGGAGGTGAGCATTCACCGATTCCTTCCATGACCACAGTCGGAGCAGCCGACAAAGAGGCCGTTCTCTATTGGATTCCGGCTGCATGGAGAAAAGTGTCAATACTTTACCGCTTTTATCCATGGTAGAAAAGTCAAAATGCCCCCATTCCAAAGTCCTGCTGTCTTTCAGAAATACTGCCATATCCACAGGGACTGACTGAGCAAAAGTTTCCTGTGAGAGGATTCCGGCCAGCAGCCGGCTCCCCCCTTTAGCCTCTTTAACTACTGTTCTGTACATGGACCAGTTGGTATCAGACTTTACCATATCCCCCGCGTGATCCAAAAGAAAAGACAGAATTACCTCTTCGTAGGATTTTCCTGTATCCTCGGTAATACCTGTCTGCCTGATATAATCCTTTGTAAATAATAGATCCGGATGTTGGAAATCTTTTTTCAATGTTTCCAGTAATTCCGATTCCCTATAGCCCATAACTGTCACCTCATTTATATCTTATATATTAACACACCTGAAAACAGGAGACTTGCTTTTCCATCCCCCTATTATCGGTCATACATCTACATCTGGAATCCACCTCAATCCATCAATCCACTCCATATGGGCAGAACTGGATAAATGGGTAAATGAGTAAATGGTAAGTGAAAAAACTTTGTAAAAAATCCATGTCAAGCATTTTTGAAAATGTCCCGAGAATTGTCATTTAATAGCCCCGCA
>ERZ791746.812-NODE-812-length-24638-cov-12.260587_pt1 | contig 24638 bp, 27 predicted proteins | sample MGYA00510038_ERZ791746 | MGnify/ENA primary metagenome ERZ791746 (study PRJEB30046, sample SAMN00792018) | human gut metagenome | study: EMG produced TPA metagenomics assembly of the A metagenome-wide association study of gut microbiota in type 2...
TAGAGCAACTGACTCTTAATCAGTGGGCCCAGGGTTCGAGTCCCTGGAGGTGCACCAGATTTTGAACGCTAAATCGTAAGATTTAGCGTTCTTTTTTGTTATGTAACCCCGAAAAATCGGGGTCTGCACGGTCAATGCACGGTTTTTGCACGGTCGGCTTTTTCGTGGGAATCCTCTGCATGGGCTGGAATTGCTTTGAAATGCGTGGTAAATTTTGCATCAGGTCAGCAGAGCCAGACGGAGCTGCGCCTTTACTTCGGGGTCTGCGTTCTTCAGAAGTTCCAGCAGAGCGGTCATGGAGATGGTCGGTTCGCCTGCGGCGGGTACAGCCTGCGGGCTGAGGCTTTCCTGTTTAGCATAGAACCCTTCTTCAAACTTCTTGCCCAGTTCCACACGGGAGGCCTGCTGGATATGAGCGTAGGTGTTTACCAGCATATCCGCCGTAGCGTGACCCGTTGTGCCCTGAACGGCCTTCACATCGCCGCCGGAGATCATCAACTGATAGGTTGCGCTGGAATGCCGCAGACCATGGAAAACAATACGGGGGAACTCCGGGTGTGCGTCCTGCCATTTCAGGAACTTCTTGCGGATGAGCACCGGCTCCACCGCCAGACCGTTGGGCAGACGGAACAGCATACCGCTGTCATGGTAGCGTGTCGGATCTTTCATCTCGTCTGCCGCCAGCTGATTTAGCCACTTCTTCAATTCCTCTTTCAGTGCAGAGGTCATGAAGATGGTACGGCAGGAGGACGCCGTTTTGGTGCTTTTCAGGATGAGGGAAGTGGTGCTGCGCTCCAGCTTGTCCGGGAATACCTTGATGATGCAGCCATCGTCTACTTGATTCAGGGCTTCTTTTCGTACCCGCTGCATGGACTTGTTGATACGGAAGGTTCCGATGCCATCTGCTGCGTCAAAATCAAGATCTTCCGGGGTCAGACCTACGATCTCGCCCTCTCGCAGTGCGCCCACCAGTGTGAGGTGGACTGCCAGATGCAGGATGGGGTCCTCCATGCTGTCCAGAGCCGCCCGCATCTCCTCTACCGTCCAGATGGTACGTTCCTGCGTGGACTTCTTGGGGCTGTCCACAGGGACCGGACTTTTGACAAGAATACCCCATTCCACGGCATACTGGAACGCTGTTCCCAGCAGCCGATGAACCTCGTGGATCGTCGTGCCGGATAGGAACCGCTGCTTCTGCTTTTCGGTCAGTTCCTGCTTCTTTCCCTCGATATACGAACCGCAGGGCGTTTTGCTCAGGGTCGTATAGAGGTTTTCCATGTGGTAGGGCTTGAGTTTCTGCATCTCCATGCTGCCGATATAGGGGATAATCAGATTCTGGATGGTGGAAAGATTGGATTCGTAGGTTTTGGGGGCCCACTTGTGCTTGCTGCACTGCTTGGGCAGCCAATCCATGAGGAACTCTGCCACCGTCACCGAGGACGGAATCAGGAATGTGCCAGCTGCCAGTTCATGTTCGATCTGCTTCTTTCGGTTCGTTGCCTCCTCTTTTGTAGGAAAACTTTCCCATTTGTCGCAGCTCTTGCCGTGTTCATCTTCGTAGGTGTAGCGGACGCTGTAAGAGTTGCCGCGCTTCGTAATATATGCCATACTGTTTGCCTCCTCTTATCAAGCTGCCCGGTAGAGCCACGCATCGAAGCTGTCCTTCGGCACACGGATGCTTCCGCCTACCCGCAGGACACGGAATTCGGTGGTGCTGTTGCACAGGTTGTAAGCAGAGCGCAGGCTGATGGCCAGCATTCGTGCGATCTCTTCCACCGTGTACACCAGCTTCGTGGTTGCTGGGCTGTCAGTCGGAGACTTGACGGCATTGGTTTGAGTGACCACCTCCATTGTAGTGGGGTTCGAGTCCTTTTGCAAGGGCTTATTCGTATAATTTTCAGATTTCACGGTTTCGGTCATGTCAGGCCGATTCAAATTCATAGGCAAGCCTCCAATTCCTTGTAGCCGGGTGACTATTACACCCGGCAATTTTTGCTTTCCGATGTTTTCGGTTTATCCGATCAAAAGTTTCAGGCGTTCCAGCTTTTCCTGTGCATTCTCTTTCCGGAAGCTGACCCCAATACAGGAGATGGGAACGCACATCTCCAACAGGCGGTCGTAGATGCGGGCGTGAGCGGTATCCTGCGGATGCCGGATCTCGTCCAACGTCAGATTGGTGGTGACGATCAGCGGCTTCCGGCTGCGGTATCGGCTGTCCACGATGTTGTAGATCTGTTCCAGCGCATACTCGGTGCCTCTTTCCATGCCGAAATCGTCAATGATGAGCAGGGGATAGCGGCAGAGCTTGTCCACGACCTCATTGCGCCCGGAAAAGCAGCTGTTCAGTTCGTTTAGGATTCGGGCAAAGTTCGTTATACGCACAGGCACCTCCTGCTCCATCAAAGCGTTTGCAATGCACCCGGCAAGGAAACTCTTGCCGGTGCCCACACCGCCCCAGAGGAGCAATCCTAGGTTCTCTGAGCGCATGGTCTGCCACTGCTCTACATAGCGCTGTGCGTGGTGCATCTGCGGGCTGCGCCCATTGTCGTTTGCAAATGTCCAGTTTTGCATGACGGAATCCGAAAAGCCGTCTTCTTTCAGTCGCCGCACAAGGTCGAGATGCTTCCGTTCCTTAATAGCTGTTTCCTGTTGTTCCCATTCTGCTTTGCGACAGGAACATTCTACGGGGTGTCTGTTCTTTCCCATCAGGACAAGACCCTTGGCAAAGAAGGCTTCCTTGGGCGTTTGGCACTTGCCGCAATAAAGCAGGCCATCCTCGCCATAATAATCCTCAGTGTTTTCGGGAATAATGGAAATGGACTGTTCCAAAGTTTTTTCAATCGTCTCTATAGGCTTTCTCCTTCCTTGAATGTGTAGTCCGGGATGCCCGGTGCTTGCTTCTGTTCTGACTTTTGCCGTTTTGCCCAGATGCGCAGGGTGGTGGCATGGTCGGCGTACTTTCTGCCGGTGGACTGCATATAAGCGGACAACTGCTCGATCAGACCATCCAGCCCTGCAAAGTCAGCCTTGAGTCGCTTATACTCCATTTCCGTTAGAAAGACATTTTGGTATTCTCCCAACGATAGACGAGCATTGTTTGCTCTTATCAGGTGGCTCTCTTTCAGGTTGTTCTTATTACGTTGGTTAGGTGTGCATTTTTGCGCAATCATACTGGTCACTTCTGCACAGTCAGCTTGTGCGCTGGTGCATACTGTGACTGCGCAGTTCTGCACAGTATGAGGAACTTTGAGCAAAATATGGCTGGGCTTGGAAAATCTACTGCGGATACGTTCCACGAGTTGTGCATTTTCTAGTTCAGTAAAAGAGCGTGTTATGCTGGAAATGCTGCATCCCAAATCTTTTGCAAGACTGGAAAGCGGATAGAGTACATAAATGCGACCCTGTGCATCGATCCAGTTGTTCTTTTGAGAAAGCGTTGCCCGGTCCAGCAGCAGGGTGTAGAGCAGCTTTGCTGTGTGGCTCAGGTCTGTATCCAGCAGAAAGCGGGCATAGGGTAGATATCGCGGTAAGGGCGTAGTGACAGTCAGGTAGTCGGAAATAGAATTCACCTCCAGCGTTTTATATCAAAAAATGGCGCAAAGGTTTGCACTCCTGCTCCGGGCAAGCTGACAGACAAAGATTTGTGAATTTCTGCCCGCAGCTCGCTCGGTTTTTTCAGTGGGCCATTTTGACCCACTGATTCCGTTACGGGTAAAAACAAGTGCCGGGTGGCGGCACCTGATTTTCAATGACCTTGATGCGTTACAGATGGAATCAGTTGGTCATTTTGGCCAACTGATTTTTACGGAGTGGGAGTGACGTGTTACAGATAAAACCGGAGTTATCAAAATGGGAACTCCGGTGGCTCTGCCACGGATGCAATCAAGTTATCATTTTGATAACTTGATTTTGATACGGCTACAATCAAGTTCCCGAAGTGGGAACTTGATTCGGCAGGAGTTGCAAATCAAGTTACGGAAAGCGTAACCTGATTTCAGATGACAGCCCAAATCCCCACTTTGGGGATTTGGGAGTGAGCAATTTAAGCATTACGGTTTTTTGGCACTTCCCAGAATGGGAAGTGCCACTTTACTGAACAAAAGCAAGCGTAGATAAGGAACTTGACAAACTTTATCAAGCTCCTCAAAGAGAAGCGTGAGCCGTTACTTTACGCTTGCGGTAGTCTTTCTGCCGACAGGCGTTGCTGCAATATCTGGCATCCGCCCGAATCGGCAAGAACTGCTCACCACAGCAAGGGCAGGTGTAGGCTCCGCGCTCAATGCGCTTTTTAAGACTTTTTCGCAAGTTCAGCATCCGGTGACCGCAGGTCTGGAAGCTGCAATATTTGCGGTTCCGGGTCTGGGTGTAGATGACCTTGCGGCAGCATTCACACTGGATTCTGTGCACACTGGGGTCACCGTCAATGAAATATTCCATCAGGGTGTCCTGATTTTCACGTTCCCATTGTTCTGTTGTCATAGGCATCCTCCTTTGGCTGTTACAGGTGTGTGGTGGATAATGAAAAGCATTATTTGCCCCAAATGTTACGGGTATATGGTGGTTATCAAAATGGTAACCACCACTTTCACACAATAAAGCGTTACGATTGTCTGGTTGGTGATCAAAATGATCACCAACTAAAATCTGTGCGTTATGGCTGGGTGGTAAGTGGACAATTTGTCTATTTACCACTTCCAAGTGGTGAGTTACGGTTTTCGTAACCCACCACAGAGTGACCGTGTTACGGTAATTTGGTAAGTACTGAAAAGCAGCACTTACCAGATTTCACCGTGGCTTGACAAAATGTCAAGTCGAGGTTAAGCGTAACATGGATAGAATCAATGTGTTCAATTTGAACACATTGAACGAGCTGTAACGTAGAAGATGTTTCTGGTGAATGACGCTTTGTGTCATTCACCACATCAACTGGCCATTTTGACCAGTTGATATTGGGTGTGCCGTTCTCCCTGCATGGATTTCCTGCCCCCTTCCGGCGGCGTTTTCCGGCTCGCTCTTGCGAGGTCTTCGCCGGGTATCCCATGCAGACGGTCTTTCGGTTTTCAAGGTTCGTTACTGATTTGGCAATAAAAAATCGCCACACAACAACCTGAACCTGACCATCCCTTCCGGGATGGCCTTGGTTCGGGTTCGTTATGTAGCGATAAGAAAGTCAAAAACTTGCTCCGGCTCCTTCAGGAGCCGAGCTGGAACTCTAAGTAAATATGTTATATTAAATTGTTGGAATAGACTACCACAAAAATCGAGCTGTGTCAACAAAAAGATTTGAAAATACGCCACTTTCGGCGGGTTGCAAGAAAAGGCGATGAAAACTTTGGCAAAAAGAGAGAGGGCTGGAGGGTACCAGCCCCCTTGTGGGTCATAATGCCTTTAGAGGATAAGATGCACATTCAGCGCAATTTTGTGCTGAATATCGGGTTTGGGCGAAGCCCAACAAGTGTTTTTGAAGCCGGATTTGTAAAATCAGATTCAAAAATTGCAAGTTGGTACCAACTTGCCCTGCTTGCTGTGAATGCAAACGCAAAAACCTCCTGAGCAAAAAAATAACCGTCCGCTTCAAGTTGAACTTGAAAGCAGACGGTCTCGATTGCAAAATGATTTTCAAATTTTGGAAAGCACGTTGAGAGGTTTCGTAGCACCCGCAAGCAGGGCAGACGTATATACAATACGCTGCTCTTGCAAGCAATGTGTCTGTCTATACAAACACCATTTGCGTTGCAAAATGCTTGTTGGGCTGTGCCCAAATCCCTTGTGTTCTGCATCCGTTGGATGCAGGCTGCGCGATTGCATCGCTTAAGGTAGATAGAAGGGTTCATCATGATCTGGCGCAAGGGGAGAGAGGTTCTCTTGTAAAAAATACGGATTTATGATACTATTGTTTTGAAAAGGTAGCTTGAAAGCTGGTGAGCCGATGTCAGAGAGAAAATCAGAACAGGAATTGGACTTTGCACAAAAGCACGAGGAAGATTTACAGCGGATTCGTGAGTTTCATTTGATCGACGACGACTTCATGGCGGCTGTGTTTGAAGATCACGCTTGCGCAGAGTTCTTGCTGCAAATCATCCTGAAACGAAATGATTTGGTTGTGCGTGAAGTTCACGGACAGTACAATATTAAAAACTTGCAGGGTCGGTCTGTTCGATTGGATATTCTGGCAGTAGATCAGGACAACCGTGCATATAATATTGAAGTGCAGCGCAGCGACCGAGGCGCAAGCGAAAAACGTGCTCGCTATAACAGCAGTCTGCTGGATGCGAACCTTACAGAATCCGGCAGCAGTTACGATGCACTGAATGAGACATACGTCATATTCATTACAGAAAATGATGTACTGAGGGCAGACCTTCCAATTTATCACATTGAACGCACCGTTCAGGAAACGGGAATGGTTTTCAATGATCGGGCACATATTATCTATGTGAACTCACAAATCAAGGACGAAACAGCGTTGGGAAAACTGATGCACGACTTTTTTTTGTACTGATTCCAGCAAAATGTATTATCCCATTCTGGCAAATCGGGTGCAGTATTTCAAACAGGATGCGAAAGGAGTGGCAACTATGTGCAGAGCAATGGAAAAAATGAGAGATGAAACCGCACATGAAACTTCGATCAAGAATGCTTTGACGATGTTGGAAGACGGGTTGCCCTATGAGAAAGTGGCAAAGTATGCGGGGCTTTCAATTGAGGAAGTAAAAGAGCTGGACGCAAAGAAACCTGCCTAAAAAAGAAAAAAGCCGATTGGAAATATAGCTGCTTCCAATCGGCTTTTTGTGTCGGATTTTATTATTAAAGCTGGTATTAAGAGTCTTGGGCAAGACGGTTCTCTTTTTTACTGCCAGCTGTAAAAGTTGGAAAGCGGTACTCAATCATGCACAAATCCGACCTTGACGAATAGCTCTATAAGATGTACGATAGACTTGATAACATGGAAAAGGAGTGAGACTTTTGGTTACAATTATTACCGGCACAACCCAAAAGCCGACATCCAGCGACCTACTGAAAAGCTTTTTTCAACGTCACGATGAACTGGACGGCTATCTGTATATCGGATACCCGATTATCGGAACCGTAGATGGTGCTTATCCAATCGACAGTCTTTGGGTCTCTCCCGACAAAGGTTTGGTCATCTTCAATCTTATCGAAGGGAAAAACATCGATGGATATGAAGAAGCACAGGATGATTGCGCCAATAAAATAGAAGCAAAGCTCAGGGGATACCGGCAGCTTGTCAACAAAAGAAAACTATGCGTTGAAATCAATGTCATTACGTATGCCCCCGCTCTCATGCGCAAGGTTGACTGCGATGAAGATTATCCGTTGTGTGCTAACGACAATAATCTTCTGGCACAGATCGAAACGTTGAACTGGAACAACAGCGGGTATTATGAAGCACTGGTGTCTGTGCTTCAGGCAATTTCTACAATCCGAAAAGGAAAAAAACGGAGGGAAACCATAAAGCCCGAATCCAGAGGCTCGAAACTGAAAGCGCTAGAGGATTCCATTGCTAATCTAGACAACCAGCAAAGTCGGGCGGTGATCGAGACGGTAGAGGGCGTACAGCGAATCCGAGGTCTTGCCGGGTCCGGTAAAACCGTGGTGCTGGCACTGAAGGCTGCCTATCTGCACGCACAGCATCCCGAATGGAAAATCGCTGTCACCTTCAACACTCGTTCTCTGAAAGGGCAATTGCGGCAACTGATTAACACATTTTATATTGAACAAACTAGCGAGGAACCGGACTGGGACAACCTGCACATCCTTCATGCGTGGGGCGCACCCGGCGGCGGAGAACGCACCGGTATGTATTATACCTTTTGCGGAACGAACAATCTTGAATATCTGGATTTCCTCTCTGCCAGAAATCGTTTTGGTTCTACCGATCCATTTGGAGCGGCCTGCCAAAAAGCACTCGAAGAAGCAACCGACCCGAAGCCGATATACGACGCTGTTCTGGTAGACGAAGCTCAGGACTTTTCTCCGGCATTTTTAAAGCTATGTTATGAAATGCTGCGGGAACCCAAACGATTGGTTTATGCATACGACGAACTGCAGAATCTGCGGTTACAGTCTCTCCCTTCGCCGGAAGAGATTTTTGGCGTCGACGAGCACGGCGTACCAAATGTAACGTTCCGGCCATCAGAAGATGGTCAGCCAGAGCAGGATATCATTCTGGAAAAGTGCTACAGAAACTCTAGACCTGCTCTGGTCACGGCTCATGCATTGGGGTTTGGAATCTACCGAAAGCCCGTTGGCGAGGATGACTCCGGTCTTGTCCAGATGTTTGACCAGAGTGCATTATGGGAAGAGATTGGCTATCATGTAGAAGCCGGTTCCCTTGAGGACGGAAAACACGTTGTTCTGGAGCGCACAAACAAAAGCAGCCCGGAGTTTCTCGAAAGCCACTCGGACATTGATGATTTGATAATGTTCAAGCAGTTCGATTCTAAAGAAGAGCAGGATCAATGGGTTGCAAATGAGATTCAAACGAACCTTACGGAGGACGAACTGCGTCCGGACGATATCATTGTGATCAACCCGAACCCTGTCACAACCAAATTAAATGTTGCGCCGATTCGGGCACTTTTATATGAAAGGGGAATCCAGTCTCATACCGCCGGTGTAGATACCGCACCGGATGTCTTCTTTGATGAGGATAATGCTTCTGTGGCTTTTACGGGAATTTACCGGGCAAAGGGAAACGAAGCGGCCATGGTCTATATCGTCAATGCCGAAGCGTGCTTTGACTCATTTTTTGATTTGGCAAAACTTCGAAATCAGCTGTTTACTGCAATTACCCGAAGCAAGGCATGGGTGAGGGTGTTAGGGGTCGGCCCCGGAATGGACGGGCTAATCGCCGAGTATAAAAAGGTGAAGGATCACAACTTCACGTTGGATTTTGTTTATCCGACAAAGGCTCAGCGGGATCATATGAATATCGTGAATCGAGATATGAGCGAAGCTGAAAAACGAAAGATCCAAAAGACCAAAGGAAATGCTGAAAACCTGATTCAGGAACTTGAAAGTGGTAATATCTATCTTGAAGATTTGGGAAAAGATACCGTGAATCGTCTCATATCCCTTCTTAAAAGTAAGGAGGGATAACGATTGAATCCTGTAGATGTCTTGAATCAGATCAACCGTCTGACCACTGACGTGATTAAGGTCGGTATCTGCGAGGCGCAGAATTTTCCTTCGATGAAATCGTACCCTGGAGATATCAGAGAGATCGGATTCAGTTCTTCGGACAATTCCATTTTTCTGAAGAATATTCCCTATCGTGAAATGTATTCTGAGCTATTGAAGAAAAAGAATTACAACATCAAAATGATTGATGGAGCTCTAATTAGCCTCTTGTATCGCTTTCGAGGCAATGAGTTGCTGTCGCATCGGCTGTCTTTTTTCCCTGCTCCGGATTTAGAGGTTTTTCAGAATGAGCCGGAGCTGTATTCGATGGACGAAATGTATCTTGACATCTTAGATCAGAGAGTTGTTACCGTTCCGCTAAGGTTCGATTTTGATTCAGGCGATGCATTCATTCCCGTGGAACATCCAAAGTCGCATTTGACATTGGGGCAATATGAGAATTGCCGCATTCCCGTTTCCTCTGCCGTTTCTCCTTTTCAATTCATGGACTTTATTCTCAGAAATTTTTATCACACGGCACACACTAAATTTTGCGAACGGCTTACACGCTATTCAGATCGATTTGAAAAAAGCATTCTTCCGGAGGAAGAAGATCTGATTCATGTCTGTACATCCCCATGATCTCATTCCGAATCCGCTCTCAGAACCCCGTCACTCTTTGGCAGACGATGGGACTCTTTTGTAACCACCTAGAGAGAAAACGCATTGTCACAAAGACAAGAGGCACCCGACGCTTAAATCGGATGCCTCATTTTGTTTGCGTTGGTCGTTGCCACAATGCTGTGAATCGCTGTAATGGCTTTCGTATAGGAACAGAAACGCGACTATGCCATTTTGGAGAATGGAAATTATCGGAGCTTTTCTTGCGGATGTTTCTCAGATACACGGGGACGTTGCGGTTGGTACAACCATCCGGTACAAGCTGGTGGCCACTCTTGTATATCCCTCTTTACCAGAACTTCAATTTTCTTTTTGACGAATTCCTTGACTTGAATTTTCATTTGTGCGCCCTCCTTTTAATTTTTGACAGCTTGATATGAATAGTGTTATGGCATCAGCAGCTAATGCTGCGGACAAACCTTGCAGTATTGAAGGCGCTATTTGTAACTTTATCAATAAAATTGCCAAAGCATTTAGAATAAATAGCAACCAACGTACAGCTGTTTTTACAATTTTGAGTTCACATTCAGACCAATGAATACTGGCGGTGTTTACTGGTGCGATGCACCAGATTAAAATACTAGAAACTGCGAGTATGAGAGGAAGTGCCCATTTGAAATGGAAAATACTGGAAACAAAAGTAAAAATAATGATTTCCATTAAAATAGAAAGAAACAAGCATTGGCTATAGGTGGCAGCATGATAACCATTTGTGTATTTCCGAATTAAGAGAAAAAATATCGAAAAGGATAGGGTTGGCTTCCAACCGAAGCCGAAAAAGCCAACCAAACATAGCACGAACCAAGTTAATAAAGTCGTCGCACGTTTTTCGATACTATATGATAGCCATTCAGAATAAGATTTGTCAATCAACCCCATCGACAGACATTTTTGCGTTAACAGCATTGAAAAGTTGTGCATTACTGTAATCCTCATCCGGAAGATTTTCTTGAATAAAAGAATACACGTTTTGGCTTGAAATTTCTACAATAATGTAACGAAATGGACTTTTTTGTCACGAAATCGGAGTGAAAGGTATGTCAGCGGTGAATTGAAACCATCCATTCTCATAGAACATGGTATGTTCTCCATGATATTTTTCAAGGATTAGATGTATATTGACAAGCCCAAAACCATGCAATTGCGGTTCTGGCTTTGTTGTTGGAATAGAATCGTTCAGAATCACTACGGGCTTTGATGTGTTTCGGATGGAAATGAAAAAGGCTTGCTGTGCAATTGCCGTAACATGAATCGTCTTGTCTTCTTTTTCATACTGTTGACACGCTTCTATGGCATTGTCTAAGAGATTCGACAGGAGTACTACCATATCAGAAGCATCAAATGGAAGTTTTGATAGATCATTTACTTCAAAATCGATATTTATCTTTTTTCTGGTTGCTTCAGCCGCCTTTGTATTAAAAAGGGCATCTAAAATTGCATGATGTGTGTTGACAAGAAAGAGACGGTCAGTTTGCTGCTCGGTGATTTTTTCAAGATATTCCTCAGCTGCAGCATAGTCTTGACTTTTCATTAGGCGACTAAGAACATTTAGATGTGCTCGAAAATCATGCACTTTTTTCCGTTGGGCAGAATAAAGCTCGCTTGCTGAAGCCATGCTCTTTGATTGCAATTGGATCTGCTGGTTGAGCGTTAACAATTGTTCTCTTTCTAAGGCAGTACATTCCATTCGTTCCAATAAAAAGAGAATTGCAATATCTGAAATTGAAATCAGAATACAACAGCCTGCCGAAATAATTTTATTAATATCGTGACCACTTGTGACGTAGAGCAAGATCATAAGCATGACAAATGACGCACATGGAAATAAAAAATATAGGATTAGCTGTGAGTTGTGTACATGATCCGTTGATTTGTTGGACATATGCTGGATCATTACTTTTCGAAATAATACAAAAAGAAAAAATTCAGAGGAGTAGTAAATAATACTATATATCAATACCAAAATTCTATCGGATTGAAATACTTGAACATCTACTCCACAGATAAAGGTCGCAAGTAGCCCGATGGCAAAGGAAAGGCTGTAAGTCAAGAGGTACTCTGCGATGACAAGAAAGCATAATAATATGTTTGAAATATTTTTGTATAGGATTCGAGTGGTAATAAAACAGGACAGTATAATCAAAAGAACTTTGGCAATTTGGTTCCGATTTAATATAATAACACTGAATTCGACGAATGAGAACATTAAAATGGTCTGTAGTATTACACCGATGAAGAACCTGTAACCTTTCCAGCGATGTGAAGCGAAAGCATCTAAAAATAGGCATATACAAATTGAATCGATGATTGTATAAGCTAAACTAACTAAAGTGTCCATCTGCTTTTACCTCGCCACTGCAAATACTTTTGCTTTAGTTCACTGTAATTTTTTTCACTTGGAGTTAAACAAAGACCACCACGCATTTGAACCCTGTTATATTGGAAAAGCTCAATATAATGCATATTGACTAGATAACTTTTTTGAATACGAAGAAATCCAAGCGGTTCAATTTTTTCTGACAACTCAGTTATGTTACCATAGAATTGGTATGCTTGACGATTCTCGTCCAATAAGTGCATAATAATGGTCCTTCGATGGGATTCTAGGTATAAAATATCATTCACAGGTACATCAATGATCTCGGAGTTTATTGAAATTGTGACAAGCTGTTTCCGTCGAAGTACCTCTTGGACGGCTGAATCAAAGTAAGAAGGAAGCTTAATGGAGAGATCGGCTTTTAGTAGATAACGAAAAGCTTGAACTTCAAAACCCTCTGGAGCATATTGAATGAAATTTGTGATAAATATGATTACAATATTTCCATTTTCTGCTCGCAACTTTCTGGCAAAATCAATCCCGTTGATTTCTCCCATATCAATATCCAAAAGCGCAATATCATATGGAAGAGAAAGATTTACTTGACTTGGCTGCGAAAAACCATAAAACTTTGATGCTGTGTTCGTTTCTTCAATTTGATGTTTGAGCGATTCAATAACAGAATCAACGACCTGCCGATTATCGTCACAGACTAAGACATTCATTTTGAAATCCCTCCATTGTACATGGGATTGCTTTTTATCACACAACATACTGCCCTGCACCTCATAAGTCAATCGAATTTCAACATAATCGAATGTTTTATATAGTATAATACGATTATATTGAAATTTCAAATAGTACACTCTATATAAGATGGGAGTGTGCACGAATGGAGCATTATCTGGGAGAAAAGCTAAAGAAACTGAGAGAAAATCGCGGATGGACGCAAGCGGATCTGGCTAAACGGTTAAATAAGGCTGTATCTACAGTCAGTGGATATGAAAGTGATGCACACGCCATTCCGCTGGATGTTCTTGCAAGTGTTTCGTCCTTGTTCAGCGTTTCAACAGATGAACTCCTCGGACTGGATGCACCAGAGCTACTGTCTCTTTCGGGATTGACGGAAGAACAAAAGAAAACATTGGTAAGGCTGCGGGATGAACTCTTGGCACCAAGCCAACAAGGAAATGATCTTTCTCCACAACAAATGGAGATTCTTCATGATATCATAAAAGCTTTCGGATAAATTTTACTTTAGTATGTCCCCTGATGCTGTGGGTCTAGCATCAGGGGACTATTATTTTATGCGAATCCTGTTTTGTTACAAGTTTTCTCCATCTTGTTACAAAATTGTGGACGACATCTATTTTTTGTGATTTGATGCTATCAAAAGAGCGGAGGCGATTCCAATGCAGACATTTCCGTGGCAACAAGTTGAGCGTTAGTTGAGGTGTATTTATGAAATTTAGCGCACCGGAAATCTTGACGATTGTGTTGATAGTAGCAATCGTGGCGATAACTTTTCTTGCACTTGCAAAATACCTTATCCGATATGCTGTCGAATTCTATATTAAAATAAAAGGAGATGACTCGAAATGACGTTGAAGAAAAGATTGATTTCGCTTTGCATGGCAGTTGTTTTGATCTTTTCACTTTCGGCCGTTTGTGCTTCGGCTGCACAAGAGGTGGCAACAAAACCACCGACTGTTTCGATGTCCTTTGATCTTAACGATCGTGTCAAGCATGAAGAATCAGTGAAGTTGCCAGATGGTTCGATTGCAAAGATTACTGCTGAACCTATCAATACTGGCCGAGCACTATCTGGAGTATGGAAGATTACCGGAACAAATGGACTGGCAACAATGGAATATTGGATTGAATTGGAAAAAGCTGGTCTTTACACAAAAATTAAACGGACATGGGGGCTTGCGATAACTGGAATTATGACATCGTATGAAGATGCCAAAATTAATGTTGTCAGACAGATGGAGTCGCCTGTTCTTCCTGCAATTGTTGAGGGATATGCGAAATTCACATATTTTGACAATCCGGTTGTTACACTTTGGACGAAAAGTGGTGGCGTGAGAGCTTCAATTTCTGGTAATCAAATTACTACAGAGCTGTACTAATTAACTTAAGAATATGTTCTAAGTTGAATCAGAAAAGCAACTCGGATGCTTCAAAAATGATGAAACTAACCTAAATAAAAATCGCAGTAGCAACAAAGGCTTTGTGTGAAAGGAGGTGAATAGTATGGAGGTTATCTCTGAAAAGAGAGAGCTGGAAACTGTGTTGGAAAATGCACATCCGAGTGCATTCAATACTAACGGCGGTGCTGGCTGTGGTTGCTAATCAGTAATAATGAGATATAGGAGACTTTGGAACAATCTAAAGTCTCCTATATTTTATAATCAAAAAGGAAGATAATATGAAATATATAATTCCTGGATATGTTGAAATTGAAAGAAATGGCGAAAGGACATTGGTAACATCAAACCTGTTGAAAAATAAGATTAAATTGACTGATTTTTTGATTCGACAGGAATTTGATGATATTGTAAAAGCAGGAGGATGTGATGATATTTCGACGGATCTCACAAGGTTACTATATGAACAAGAGATGTTGCAGACAAGACAAGAAATAGATAAAATCGTGTGTAGTCTTAAAGAAAGAATGAATAAGAGCCTCCTTCTAACGATTATGCCAACAGAAGCTTGCAACTTTAGATGTCCATATTGCTATGAACCACACGAGAATATAACTATGACATCAGATATTGTGGAACAAATCAAAAAATATATTCAAAATATGATTGATAAATTTGATAATCTTCAAATAAGTTGGTTCGGAGGAGAACCCACTCTATGTGAAAACATTATACTGGATATTTCATCATGCGTAAAAGAATTGCAGACTGTTCGAAAATTTAATTATGCAGCGACAATGACAACTAATGGATATTTGCTAAACATAGAAACGTTTATTAAATTTTATGAAGTGGGGATACGATCTTTTCAAATAACATTAGATGGATGGAGTCATAACGAGACTCGACCGCATATTTCTGGAATACGAACGCTTGAGAGAATAATTGATAATCTTAGAAAAATATCGACCCTTTCTTCTGAGTACGAGTATAATATTATTATACGACATAATATTTTAGATGGGGACCAAGATTTTTCATGGTATGATTATCTTTCATCGCTGTTTGCGAAAGACAAAAGATTTTCAATTCTCGTTGCACTTGTATCTGACTGGGGTGGAACACTAGTGGGCTCAATGCCAATATTAGAAGGCAAAAATAGAAAGCAGTTGAAGTATGCACATCAAGCGTATATTAAGAAAATTGGGCTAACATTATATGAGCAGCCGAATGACTTGTTTTCGGATATTTGCTATGCATCTTTCCCGTACGGATTCGTTTTTCGCGCAAATGGTATGATTGACAAATGTACAATTTCGTTGAATGCGCCAGAAAATCATATTGGAAGAATTGATGCTATGGAGGGTATTATAATTGACCCAAAAAAATCAAAAGCATGGACAGAGGGACAGATTCATCAAAAATGTTATGGTTGCAATAGAGTGCTTAACTGTTTGAATATTAGTTGTAAAAAAGGTGCTGTGGTTGACAATATGTGTGAGAAGTATGTGTGTAAAACATTTTATCCGAACAAGTCTTAACGAAAATTAGGTATAAGTGAATAATAGTTGAAAGATGAAATAATGGATTGAATGTATGGATTACTATTTGAAAAAACAAAAATTTCTTTGCATAATAGTCTGTGTGTTTCAAGCCCTATCATTTACGATGAATGCGTGTATTCAATTCCTATTGATGAAGATATTCGACTCTGCAGCGCAAATGAATTTTAATTTGGTTTTATTTTGGTGCTGCATTGATATTTTTGGATGGGGATTATATCTTTTGTTTTCTGTTTTAGCGGATCGTATACAGGCAAAAGCAATTTGGGCTTTGAACAACGATGTGCGCAAGAATATTTATGATTCTATTTTGCGACAAAATTATAAGCAATATCATAAGAATGATATCGGAGAATATCTATCGTGGGTGACAAATGATATTAAACAAATAGAACAACTGGCATGGATCCCATTTTTTTCTGGTGTTGGCCGTGTAACGCAGGTGATTGTAAGTATTATAAGCTTGGCTTTTCTACATTGGTCACTTGTACTTTTTGCATTGCTATCAGCTTTTTTAATGTGGAGTATTCCAAATCTGTTCCATAAAAAAATAGAAAAACTTGGGAAAAACTGCTCTCAAGAACAGTCTGTTGCCATTAGCCAATTAAAAGATCTTTTTCTCGGAATGGATACCCTGAAGACTTTTGGAAGAGGTGAGAGATTTTTAGGAAAGAGCGAAAGCATAAGTGATAATATTGAACGACCGAACTATATCCTAAATGCTACTAAAGCAGATACGGAGGGAATTGTTGGATTTGTTAATGTTACACTGCAAGTTGTATCAATGCTTTTGATTGTGCTTCTTGTTATGCAAGGAAAAGTAATGCTAGGTGTTTTAGCAAGTGGAACAAATTTGATAGGGGGCGTTTCAAATGGACTGTCTGGAATTTCAAATACTCGTCTTTCTTTGATTGCGGCAAGACCATATTTTGAAAAACTTTCAAATTTGAACACGGACGGAGAACATAAATCCAATAAAATACTCTCTACTTTCAAAAAGAAAATCAGTGTAACAAATGTTTCTTTTAATTATAGAGAGAAGAAGGTTCTTAAAAATATTTCATTTGTATTTGAAAAAGGGAAAAAATATGCACTTATAGGTCCTTCAGGTTGTGGAAAGTCTACCTTTCTAAAGATTCTTCTAGGATGGCTTCCCGATTATACAGGAAATATTTACTTTGATGATACGGACATTCGTATAGTTGCACCGGAACAGATTCAACAACAGATAGGCTATGTTGACCAAAATGTATTTTTATTTAACACAACAATTAGAGAAAATATTACGCTGGGAGGAAGATTTACAGAAGAACAAATCAAAAAAGCGGTTAAAGATAGTGCACTTGAGTACGATATATCTTCTATGCCAAATGGGATGGACACGATTGTTGGAGAAAACGGGAATAAGATATCTGGAGGCCAAAAGCAAAGAATTGCGATTGCTCGTGCATTGATTTATAATCGTTCTATTCTTTTGATAGATGAAGGAACAAGTGCGTTGGATGAAAAAAATGCGGAGCGTATAGAGAAATGCTTATTGGAAAACCCAAGACTGACGCTTATTCTTGTGAGCCATCATCTAACAGAAGCACGAAAGCGGCAATTTGATGAGGTATATAAATTGGACACACCGTAATGGTTCTGACTATACTCTTTGAATTTTGATGTTCGGTCACTCAAACCAATGCCGTCAAGCCGGTAGGGGATAGAGCGATTTTTATTTGTCGGAGAGTAAGTGCACGGTTTCTGCACGGATTTTGCACGGTTTCAAAACGTGCAAAGGGCACTTTTCGCTGCAAAATCCGACAAAGGGTGCAGAAATTACTGGGCGAAAAATCACGTTGCTTTGTTCGAAAATAACGATGACTCGAAACTTCCATAAATTGAGACGAACCGGCGGCTTGCCCTCTTAATCAGTGGGCCCAGGGTTCGAGTCCCTGGAGGTGCACCAGATATTGAACGTCAAATCGTAAGATTTGGCGTTCTTTCTTTATGTAGGAAAGCGGCTGCACACTTTCTGCACACCGTTTGCACATTTGCCCAAATCAGGGGCTTTTCTGCGCAAGGTTTGCACAGCCTGCTTTCCTTTGCATAAAAAGAAGAAATTTTAGGCGAACAAGGCTCTCGTCAATTCTCTGCGTTCGTCTGCGTCCATCAGCCGGATGGCTTCAAGGATCTCCCTACCGGAGATTTTTGTTGCCGCCGGCTTTTCATTTTGCCGGGACTGGGGTGCTGCCGGGGTCAGGTCTTGGGAATAGAAGTTCGCTTCGATCTTCTCGGTCAGCTCCAACCGGGGCTTGTCCTGCGTGTGGGCATAGGTGTCCATCAGGACAGATGCCGTTGCATGACCTGTGTTGCCCTGCACCGACTTGAAGTCACCGTCCGACTGCAAGAGCTGGTAGGTGGCACTGGAGTGCCGCAGGCCGTGGAACACGATCTGCTCGAACTCCGGGTGCGCTGACCGCCATTGCCGATACCACTTGGTCAGCAGTTCCGGGGCGATGGGTAAGCCGTCCGGGAGCCGGAACAGCTGCCCGCAGTTGCTGTACTTCTCTGGGGCGTTCTGCTCGTCCTGCTTCAGCTTTTCCAGCCAGGCCAGCAGTTCTTCCTTTAAGGGTTTTGTCATATACAGGATACGGTTGGACTTCTTGGTCTTAGGCTTTTTCAGGATGAGAGAGGATTTGCTTCCCTCACGCCTGTCCGGGAAGGTGTGATACACCTGATTGGGGTCGAGCTTTTCCAGAGCGTCCTTGTTGGCTCGCTGCATGGTCTTATTGACCGAGATAGTGCCACGCCCATCGGCTGCATCAAAGTCCAGATCACTCGGCTGCAAGCCGAGAATTTCGCCCTCACGGAGCGAAAGGATCATGCTCATGTGTACCGCCAGATGCAGGGCGGGGTTTTCGATAGTCTGCAAGGCTGCCAGCATGGTTTTCTCGTCCCAGATGGTGCGTTCCTCGATATTGACCTTGGGGGCATCACGGGGCAGGGGAATCTTGTGGATCAAGTCCCATTCCACCGCATAGGAAAAGGCGGTTTTCAGCAGGGTGTGGACTTCGTGAATAGAGGTGCTGGACAGCAACCGCTTCTTCTGCTTTTCGGTCAGGGGCTGCTTTACGCCGTGGACGTACTGCCCGCAGGGAGTCTTGGCAAGGGTAGCATAGAACTTCTCGATGTCGTAGGTTCGCAGTTCCTGCACCTTCCGTTTCCCGATATACGGCACGATAAGATTCTGCACCATCGCCACAGATTGGGTGTAGGTCTTGGGAGACCATTTGTGTTTGGTGGACTGGATCGGGATCCATTTGTACAGCATCTCCTCCACCGTCATGGTGTCGGGGACAAGGAATGTGCCGTCCAGCAATTCTTTCTCGACCGTGATCTTTCGCTCCTGCGCCTCCTTTTTGGTCTTGAAACTCTCCCATCCCTCGCAGGGTTTGCCGGAATGGTCTTTGTACTTGTAACGGACGGAGTAGGAATCTCCGCGCTTCATAATAGATGCCATAGATTACCTCCCTCAGACCGCTGCAAACCAGTTGTCGAAGCTCTGCTTGTTCACCCGGATGCTGGTGCCGATGCGCAGCACCCGGAAATCCTTCGTGGTGTTGCACAGGTTGTACGCCGCACGGGGAGAAATCGCCAAAAGCTGGGCGATTTCCTCCACCCGGTAAACAAGAGGTTCGTGCTTGGCTGCTTTGGTCTGGTCAGAAGATTCAATGGCAGGGGATTTGTCCGAAGTTTCGTCAGAAATCGCTTGAGATTTCTGACAGAAAATTCGCATGGAGCAGGATGCTCCTGACACCTCCATTGTAACCGGGCAGGAAAATTCTCTTTTTCTGCACACAGAGCATCCGGTGGGCTTTATACTTTTTCTTATTCTTTTAAGGTTGCATGGTTACAGAGAGAGGAAAACGCAGCAGTCATGCGGCTTTTGCGCCGTAACTGAGGTGTAACCGAATCTGTAACCAGACGCGTAACCGGTGTCTATCAGAAGGAGAAGCCCAGCTGCTTGGCTTCCGCATCCGTTATTTCGGAGAAATTTTCAGCCCCGGTTTCGGGGCTGGTTACATATATATCAGAGCATAAGAAAACACCCTGCAAGATTTTTAGTCTTGTAGGGTGTTTCATATATAGCATCTCGTGAATCACGGATTGCGGCATTAGTATTTTTTTGATAATGTGTAGGTATAGTAGGTGTCAACAATCAAAAGAATTGCTACGATGCTCATTGTCCACCAAAAACAAGAAATGCCTTTCGTCAAAAAGCATACCATGATTATAATAATACCACTTACGATAAATGAAATACCTCCAAAGCGTTGGCCTTTTTTCCATGTTGTTTCATTTTTCATACTCCATACGCTTCTCAGTCCTACAACTGAGTTCATTCGTAGTTTTGGCATAATGTTACCTAATATAATCATTGCAACGCCAAGCAATCCGAATAAAAGTTGATTTATATCAAGTGCAATGGAAGACAGATTTTCAATCGAATTGAAATCAGCATACAAAAAATAGACTGTCATAGCGTTGAAAAGTGCAAGAGATGCTATTCCAGTCACAATACATACATTTTTGTTATTACTTCCATTTTCTTCTTGTTTTGAGGATAACTTAACCATGGCAAGCATAAAATAGCCAAATAAAACTGTAATCACAGGGAAAATTAGTGTTTCATATTTGCTGCCCCAACGTGTCACTTGATTATTCATATCATAATGAGCCGGGATTTGCTCTGGCAAGAACTGTAAGGCAATCAGAACAACTGCCAATGGTAAAAACATGAGACTGTAAAAAACGACCATTTTCTTTTTCATTGTTGATCTCCTCGCAAATTACTGATCCACATAATGGTTTCATCAAGGATAGATAAATTCAATTCATAATAAATATAATTTTTGTATCGAGTTTCGTAAATTAAGTCTGCTTTTTTCAGCTTCGATAAATGGTATGACAATGCCTGTGGCGTCATATCCAATGCGATTGCTAAATCTCCTGAACTTATTTTACCTTCCTGTAACTTTAGCAGAATTTTTCGACGTGTATCGTCTGCTAAAGCAGCTAACACTTCATTTATAGCCAAGCGGTCACGCTCCAATCTATTTCAAATAATCTTTAAATAGATTGTATCACACATGTGCTCTTTATACAAGGCTATTTCAAAATATCTTTAAATAGCAAAAAGATACCGTCAATGGTCACGATAAACAGTTCCTTACCCCTATTTATTATATGTAAATAACCTGACTATAAATGATTTTTCTAATCTCCGTTTCAATATCTTTCCGGGAGAGAACGAAGCAGCAAAACTGCATGGATTTCCTGCCCCCTTCCGGCGGCGTTTTCCGGCTCGCCCTGTAAGGGGTCATCGCCGGGTATCCCATGCAGACGGTCATGCGGTTTTCAAAGTGCGAGGCTGGAACGGCAACAAAAAAGTCGCCACAAAACAGATCGGTCATGCCTTCGCTTTTTCGGAAGGTCTTGCCAGTCGGTTATGTAGCGACTTGAAAAGTCAAATATGTTGTGAGGCGGCAAATGGTAATGGTGGGACTGATAGCAACTTCAACATCCAGTGGAATCAAGGAGATGGATAGTAACTACATAGAATTGATGAACAAAAACTGAAACCGCTTTTTTATCCGCTTTTTTTGCGGGTGGCGATATCCTGAAAGCAGAAATAATCCGGCTGGTGGCGCGACTGCGTATACTCAAACAGCAATCCATCGGAGTTGAAGGTCTGGTTGACCACGACTGCTACGCAGCCATAGCCGTCCATATCCAGCAGTTTTTCGTCCCGGGCGGTGGCATGCTCCACCGTGATGCGCCGTTTGCTGGTGATGATTTGCATTCCGAGCACATTTTCAATAAAATCATAGATGGAATGGGATGCGATTTCCTCCGTCAGTCCGGGCACAAATTCCTTCAAAAAATAGTTGATGTCCAGAATCAGTGCTTTTCCGTCCAGATAGCGCACGCGCTGCACCGCCCACAGTTCGTCGCCCTCAGAAAATCCGCTTTCCGCAGCAAACTGCTCGGTTGCAGTGATCGTCTCAAACCGAATGACACGGGTAACGGCTTGCAGATGGTTGCGGCGGGCTGTCTCCTGAAAGGTCTCGATCCCGCCGATGGTAAAGGTCGTCTTTCCCACCGGCTGGTAGATGACCCGAACGCCCCGTCCCTGCATGGACTGCACATAGCCGTCGGCGATCAGCTCCGCAATTGCACGGCGCACCGTATTGCGGGAACAATCATATTCTTCAATCAGGGTATTCTCGCTGGGCAGCAGGGATTGATATGGATAATCCTGCGCTTCGATGCGCTTTTTGATGCTGCGGTAGATGCCCTCATACTTTGCTTTCGGCATGGTGATACCCCTCAACTTGTTCAAACATTTACTTTAGTATACCGTGATTGCACCCGAATTTCAAGGCTTTTGTTTGTCCGAAACGCCGAAAATTATCAAGATGTGGGAGATTTTTTGTAAATCCGCTTGACTTGTCTGAACAAGCTAGCCATACTGAAGCTGCAAGATAAGCTTGTTTGAACAAGTTGAACAACCTATCGAAAAATCAAAGTAAAGGAGAAGAACATCATGGGTAAATATCAAGAAGATGCAAAGCTGCTTCTCGAATATGTGGGCGGCAAAGAAAACATTGCGGCAGTGTCGCATTGCGTATCGCGTATGCGATTTGTCCTCAACGATCCCGCCAAGGCGGACGTTGCCAAGATCGAGGCACTGAAATCCGCCAAGGGCACTTTCACCCAGGCGGGCCAGTTTCAGGTCATCATCGGCAACACGGTGAGTGATTTCTACAATGATTTCATCGCGGTGTCCGGCATTGACGGCGTGTCCAAGGATGCCGTCAAGAGCGCGGCCAAGCAGAACCAGACCACCCTGCAGAAGATCATGAGTGCACTGGCCGAGATCTTTGCACCGCTGATCCCGGCGATCATCACCGGCGGTCTGATCCTTGGCTTCCGCAACTGCATCGACAGCATCTACTTCTTTGAAAACGGCACCAAAACCTTGTGCAATATCAGCCAGTTCTGGTCCGGCGTGGACAGCTTTTTGTGGCTGATCGGCGAGGCCATCTTCCATATGCTGCCGGTCTGCATCTGCTGGTCGGTCACCAAAAAGATGGGCACCACCCAGAGCCTTGGCATCGTGCTGGGCCTGACGCTGGTTTCCGGGCAGTTGCTCAATGCCTACGGCGTGGCTTCCACTGCAGCGGCAGATATCCCCAAATGGGACTTCGGCTTCTTCACCGTGAACATGATCGGCTATCAGGCACAGGTCATCCCGGCCATCCTCGCGGCGTTCACGCTGGTGTATCTGGAACGGTTCTTCCGTAAGATCTGCCCGGCAGTCATCTCCATGATCGTGGTGCCGTTCTGCAGTCTGGTGCTGTCCGTTATCATTGCACACACCGTGCTCGGTCCCATCGGCTGGAAGATTGGCTCTGTCATCTCCGATGTGGTCTACGCGGGCATTTCCGGTTCCTTCCGCGTGGTGTTCGGTGCCATCTTCGGCTTTGTGTATGCACCGCTGGTCATCACCGGCCTGCACCATATGTCCAACGCCATTGATATGCAGCTGATCGCCGACTTCGGCGGCACGATGCTGTGGCCCATGATCGCACTCTCCAACATCGCACAGGGTTCTGCCGTGCTGGGCATGATCTACCTCCAGCGCAAAAACGCTGCTGCACAGGAAGTCAATGTTCCTTCCTGCATCTCCTGCTATCTGGGTGTTACTGAGCCGGCCATGTTCGGTGTCAACCTCAAGTATCACTTCCCGTTTGTCTGCGGCATGATCGGCTCCGCCGTGGCCGCTGTGGTCTGCGTGTTCACCTCCACCACCGCAAACGCCATTGGCGTGGGTGGCATCCCCGGCATCCTGTCCATCCAGCCTGCCTATATGCTCAGCTTTGCCCTGTGTATGCTGATCGCTATCGTGATTCCTTTTGCGCTGACCGTCATCGTTGGCAAGAAAAAGGGAATTGCCTGATTTTCAAGAATTGCGAGGTGCTTGCAATGGAAGCACTCAAGGATAAAGTAGTTTACCAGATTTACCCGAAATCCTTTTACGATACCAACGGCGATGGTCTGGGCGACCTGAAAGGCGTTACGGCCAAGCTGGATTATCTGGCCGACCTCGGCGTGGATTACCTATGGCTGACCCCGTTTTTCCCCTCACCGCAGCGGGACAACGGCTATGACGTGGCGGATTACCGCGCTATCGACCCGCGCTACGGCACGATGGAAGATTTGGAAGAACTCATCCGCGAGGCGGACAAGCGCGGCATTGGCCTGATGTTGGATATGGTGTTCAACCACACCTCCACCGAGCATGCATGGTTCCAGCGGGCACTGGCCGGTGAGAAAAAGTATCAGGATTACTACATCTTTAAGAACGGAACCCCGGACAATCTGCCCACAAACTGGGTGTCCAAGTTCGGTGGCCCGGCATGGCAGTATGTGCCGCAGCTGGGCAAGTGGTATCTGCATCTGTTCGATGTGACACAGGCAGACCTGAACTGGGAGAACCCGGCGGTGCGGGAAGAAATGGCCGACATCCTCCGTTTCTGGAAGGCGAAGGGAATCAAGGGATTCCGCTTTGATGTGGTCAATCTGATTTCCAAACCGGAAGTGTATGAGGACGACTTTGCGGGCGATGGCCGTCGCTTCTACACCGATGGCCGCAATGTCCACAAATACCTGAAAGAATTGGTGGCGGCAGGCGGCATCGACGGCATGGTGACGGTGGGCGAAATGTCCTCCACC
>ERZ791746.822-NODE-822-length-24423-cov-12.869993_pt1 | contig 24423 bp, 16 predicted proteins | sample MGYA00510038_ERZ791746 | MGnify/ENA primary metagenome ERZ791746 (study PRJEB30046, sample SAMN00792018) | human gut metagenome | study: EMG produced TPA metagenomics assembly of the A metagenome-wide association study of gut microbiota in type 2...
GCCCGTCAGGATGCCGATACAGCTTTGCAGAAGAACATCGATAAGGAAGCTTCTGCCCGTGGCGACAAAGATAAAGAACACGATACTGCCATTGCAGCTAACAAGAAGGCCATCGGCGATGAGGCTGCTGCCCGTCAGGCTGATATTTCCCGTCTGGACAACAAGATTCATGATGTATCCAAGGAAGTAGATACTGTCGGTGCTCTGTCCATGGCCATGAGTGGTCTCCATCCGCTGTCCTATGATGAAGGAGATGCCCGCTTCCAGCTGTCTGCCGCTGTAGGTACTTATGATGGCACTGAAGCTCTGGCACTGGGCGGATTCTATCACTTCAACCGTGACTCCATGCTTTCCGTAGGCGTAGCTACGGACCTGGGGGCTGATGAACACCGCATGGGTGCTAACGTAGGCTATACCAGAAGAATCGGCCAGGGTGGCCATGTATCCCGTCCTTCCGAAGGCACCGTTTCCGATATCATGAAAGATATTAAGAATCTGGAACAGAAACAGGCCAAACTGGAACAGGAAAATGAACAGCTGAAACAGCAGCTGGCTGCTCTGAAGAAATAATCCTGGTTCGGGAATAAAAAGACAATAAAAATCCTGCCGCTTTGTATGAGAGCGGCAGGATTTTTATTTTGGAAATCGTATGGCCCTGCGGCACGTAACGCCCAGCTCCTTTCCCAGAAAGGAGCCGGACGGAGCCCTGAGAATAGTTCTGCCTTCCTGCCGACTGGTATTTATTGATATTTTTGCCACTTGCTATTTTTACCGAGATCCTTCGCTGTCGCTCAGAATGACGGGAGTAGGCGGGAAGGCCAGAACGTAACGCAGGCTCCTTTCGCAGAAAGGAGCTGGGCGATAGAGCTGCGGTCTGTTTCGGCATCCGTCTTGCCTTTCCTTACAGTCATGACCGGACGGGTTGAAAATGCACGTGCGAGCCCCTACAAATCGGATACAGGTGGTGGGGACGAATGTGTTCACGATTGCAAAAAATCGCCGGTGGCCCTATGTGTAGGAGCTGAATTGCAGGGGCTTCCACGGGAAAGCAGCGAGAATTGACCACAGCCAGTCGAGTATAATGACAGGCGTTTACGAGTCACGAACCACGAGCTGCCTGTCATGAATCCTGGGTATGCACAGGATTCACGGCGGGCGCGCCACGTGCCCCCTGCGATGAACGGCTTTATGCCCGGCCCTTATAACCGCAATTGATACCGGTACGGTCGTATTTCTTTGTTTATTTGCAGGGATTCTTCCGGCATAGGTCATCTCTCCATAGCAGCAGTAAATCGTCCGGGAGTCCCGGCGTGCCACACGCCACCCTGTAACTTGTAAATCTGATACAGCTCCGCGGCAATACGCTCCAGAGCCATAGCTATAAGCGGACAGTTCATTTCTTCGAGCCAATGAGATAATTTCCTTTCAGTCTCAATAGAGTCATCAGAACAAGGGGGCTATCCTCTTTTATTGTTTTTGGAAAAATTTCCCCCACCGAGTAAAATTTTACACTAAGGAAAGCTGTCCATAAGTGTCATTTAGAAAGGCAGGCATGAAAAAAGAGGAAATGCTTCGCGAAAAGCATTTCCTCTTTTGTATGTCCATAGTCCGCTGAAAAACGAATTACTTGGAGTACAGTTCGACGATGTTGGTTTCGTTGACTTCGTCTTTGTAGGGGAGTTCGTCTCTCTGGGGGAAACGGGTGAGGGTTGCGGTCCAGTTGTCGAAGGACTTTTCGATGTAAGGAAGATCGAAGGTCTTCAGTTCCTGGAAGGACTGTTTGAACATTTCATTGGTTCTGTAAGCTTCCTTCAGGGAAATGACCTGTCCCGGGCGTACCGGATAGGAAGGAATGTCCACTCTCTTGCCGTTAACGGTGATGAGGCCGTGGGTAACCATCTGGCGAGCCTGACGGATGGAACGGGCAAAGCCTGCACGGTATACCAGGTTATCCAGTCTGGTTTCCAGCAGGAACAGCAGGTTTTCGCCTACGACGCCGGACATTCTCCTTGCTTTATCATAATAGCGGTAGAACTGCTTTTCCAGCAGGTTGTACATCGCTTTAACCTTCTGCTTTTCGGCCAGCTGTACGCCATATTCAGACTGTTTTTTCTGACGAGCGTCAGCGACCTGCCGTTTTAACGCTTTCGGATGGCCGTAAATGTTTACGCCGAAACGTCTGCTTGTCTTAAAACGGAGATTTCTGTTTGTTGCCATTGTGTAAATCACCTCTCTAAAAATTATGCTGATCGAATATGAACAGCTTTTATATTATAAGGGATTCATGGAGTGATGTCAATATATTTTTGAGAGTAGGGAATGGGGGGCGCTTACGGCGCGGTCGGGATCGCGGTCGGGAGTGGGGCGCCTTTTAATTTATTGAAGTCGCCAGTATGGATAAAACAGCTTTAGTGGACTAGTGAGCTGGTGGGCTAGTGAGCTGGTGGGCTAGTAAAAACCATACAACCACCCTTACGGGCGAGGGAAAACCATATAACCGCGCCTGCGGCGCGAGGAAATGCCCCCCTTTGGTGGCTGGCGCCACCCGCTTCCTAGGGAAGGGGGCTCTGGCTCTTCGTCCTGCAGCACTGGTGACACAAAACCAAATCCCGTAACGCAGATTTCATAAGCATTGCCCGCAGGGCAATCCACCACCCTCTGAACCCTGAACCTATTTTCTTCCCTTTTCCGCCATGGTGAAGAAGTTTTTCAGGATTTTTCCGCCTTCCGGGGTCATAATGGATTCGGGATGGAATTGGAGGCCGTAGGTGGGATAGTCCCTGTGTTCCACGGCCATGATTTCCCCGTCACTGGTGCGGGCGGTGATTTTCAGGCAGGGAGGCATGGTGGATTCCACGGCGGCCAGGGAGTGGTAGCGGGCTGCTTTGATAGGCGATTTCATGCCTCTAAAGAGGGGACTCTCGGTATCGACTTCCACGTCATAGGCTTTTCCATGGACCAGTTCTTTGGCGTAGGATATGGTGGCGCCATAGCACTGGCAGATGGCCTGGTGGCCCAGGCATACGCCCAGAATGGGAATGCGGGGGCCGAAGAAACGGATGGCATCCACGCAGATGCCTGCGTCTTCCGGACGGCCGGGACCGGGGGAGATAAGGAGGGCCTTAGGGTTCATTTCCTTAAGTTCCGAAAGGCTCAATGCATCGTTCCGGATGACTTTGATGTCCGGATAGAGGCTTCCTGCCAGCTGATAGAGGTTATAGGAAAAGCTGTCATAGTTATCAATCAGAATAATCATTTGTCCAGTCCTCCTTCTGCCAGGTGAATGGCGTTGACTACGGCTTTGGCTTTATTGAGACATTCCTGATATTCCTTTTCCGGTACGCTGTCGGCTACAATACCGGCGCCGGACTGGACACAGAGGACGCCTTTTTTCTTATAGGCCAGCCGGATGCCGATACAGGTGTCCATATTTCCGGAAAAATCAAGGTATCCTATGGCACCGCCGTAGATTCCCCGTTTTCTTGATTCTTCTTCCTCGATGATTTCACAGGCCCGGAGTTTGGGGGCGCCGGAGAGGGTGCCCGCAGGCAGGACGGCGTCGATAACGTCCAGGGCGTCCTTGCCGAGAGCAATGGTACCTTCTACGGTGGAACCGATGTGCATGACATGGGAGAAGCGGAGGATGTTCAGATATTTCTCCACTTTCACGGAGCCGATGCGGCTGACTTTCCCCAGGTCGTTCCGTCCCAGGTCTACCAGCATATTATGCTCGGCCAGCTCTTTTTCATTGGAAAGGAGCTCTTTTTCCAGGGCCTGGTCTTCTGCTTCGGTTCTGCCTCTCGGCCTTGTGCCTGCCAGGGGGTAGGTGTGGAGGATGCCGTTTTCCAGTTTACCCAGGGTTTCCGGTGAGGAACCGGCGATTTCCACCTGGTCACTGGTGAAATAGAACATATAGGGAGAGGGGTTTTCCATGCGGAGCAGGCGGTATACGTCAAACAGGGAGCCCCTGGCTCTGGCGGTCAAAGGATTGGAAAGGACTACCTGGAAAATGTCGCCTTCGTAAATATGGTGTTTGGCATTTTCCACCATGGCGCTGTATTCTTCCATGGAATGGGCGGGAGTGAGGTCCTCTTCCAGATGGAGGGGCTTAGAGGCCGCTCTGGCACCGCTTTTCAAAAGGTTTTCCATATCATCCAGTACTTTTTCTGCCTGCCTGTAGGAAGAGGGAATGTCCTCTGTGGCAACGCCGGTGACCAGAATGATTTTCTGCTTGTAAGCATCGAAGATAATGAGCTTGTCGAAGAGCATGAGGTCGGCATCATTGAAGTCTCCATTGTCTACATGGGACAGATGAAGCGTGGGTTCTGCGTATTTGATGTAGTCGTAGGAAAAATAGCCGACCAGTCCTCCTGTAAAAGGGGGAAGGTCAGGAAGCTTCGGGCTTTTATACCGGGAAAGGATCTGGCGGATTTCCTCACCGGGATGGGTAACTTCCTTTTTGATGATTTCCGGCTGTTCCCCATCTACTCCTTTAGTGATGGTGAGATGGCCGTTCAGGCAGGTGATTTCCAGGGTAGGATCATAGCCCAGAAAGGAGTAGCGGCTCCAGGGCTGGTTATTTTCCGCACTTTCCAGCATAAAGCAGTGATGGCTGGCAGCGCGGAGTGTCCGCATGACTTCAATGGTGGTGAAGCGGTCTGCCATGATTTCCCGGCAGACTGGAATCCTTCGGTAATCGCCGGATGCATGGATTGCTTTGACTTCCTCTAATGTTGGATACATAATGACCTCCTTATGGAAGCAGGAATCCCTCGAAGGGATCTTCCCGTACCTGCCGGGATACAAAAAATCCGTCCCCGGCAGAAAAAACTCTGCCAAGGACGGAATACATTCCGCGGTGCCACCTTGTTTCACGATGTCGTGCTCTTTGCAAGATACTATCATATCTCCGGCATGCTAACGCCTGCCCTGCGTTGCGGTATACTCTGTGAGCCATTTCGCCGCACCCTCAGCGGTCCATTTGGCAGGCTGCCTTTCCATCCATTCTCACCAGGTAGGACTCTCTTTGGGCGCATTTCCTGCTTTGATCTCCGCATCAACGGTTTTCTTGACTAAAAGAGTATATCCTGCGGCCCCGTTTGTCAAGATGGAAATTGGGATTGACCGGCTGGCCCGGCATTCGAACGGGCGGTGCCTTGAGCCTTGAGCGGACCGGATAATAAATGGATAAGTAAGGACCTGCACATGTGGGGGCTGCCTGCAATTTGGCCTAAAAAATAAAAACTCGCGCCGCTTTATAATTTTGAGGCGGCGCACCACCACTCCTCACTCCTCACTCCTCATTCCTAACTCCTCACTTTTTAATCTCGGCCTCGATCTCATTCCTTCATCACCCATACATAGGGCTCGCCCTTTTCATCATGATGGATACCCGGGATTTCCGGCGTGAAATTGGGAAATTCCTTTCCGTATTCTTCCAGGAAAAGGAAGTAGGACAGTACCTTTTCCGTCCACTCTTCACCGGCGGCAAGGGCGCAGATGCCCGGCGGGTAGGGAAGGATATTTTCCAGTGAAATATGGCCTTTGGCATCTTTCAGGGGGATTTTTTTCCTGTTTCCCCTGATGAAATTCTCGTGGGCTCTTTTGGGGGAAAGGGGACGGGGCGGGAAATCCTCTTCCCGGAAGAGACACTGCTGCAGCTCTCCGGCATGGTGAGAGAGAAGAAAATCGTGGCACCGGCGGCAGTAATCCTGAAGCCCTTCGCCGGGCAGGGCCTTGATGGAGGGCATGAATCGATCCATGGGGCAATTCTGGAAATAGGCTTTTTCAAACTGCTTGAGCCAGTGCATGAGGTACTTGTATTTCTTTTTGGTATCTCCCGGTTCTGCCAGAAAGAGAAGAGTATAGAAATCGGACTTTTCCGGGGTGATGCCTTTGCTTTCCAGGTAGGCGGAAAGAAGGGGGGCCGGAATGGAGTGCTTCCTGCTTTCAGAAAAGGTGCCGGTGGTGAGCAGGATTTTGCAGGGATCCAGGAGGCATAAGTCGGCTACAGAACCGTCAAAGCCATGCCAGGTTTCATCAGGACCAAGGGTGAAGAAGGCAGCATCTTCCATGAGGGCCGATGTTTTTTCTTCTTCCCATTTCCGGCCATGGACAAGCGGCGGCAGAAAGGGATGGAAGAGGGTGGTCTCCTTTAAAAGGGCTTTCTTGAAGCGGGTGGCAGAATGAAAGGCTTTCTTCCAAAGGATGGCTCCCTTTTCTTTATGAATGAACGCATTCATTTCCAGCCCTGCCAGAAGGGGGTAGTAGGGAGATGTGGAAATATGCATGAGAAAGGTGTCCTGCATCACATCATGGGGAAGGTAATAGGATTTTTCCCTGATATGGCTGTCCTTCTTGTGAATCTGGGAGGTCATGGAGAAACCGGCCAGCTGCTTATGCACGGACTGGGTGATGAGGATGCCCGGCGATTCTTCAGAAAGGGGAAAGCGGAGGATGGCGGCGTCTTTCAGGAGGGGAATGAAATTTTCGTAGCCGCCCCAGGCGTCGTCGAAAAGAATGTATTCACAGAGAGGGCCGATTTTTTTCAGAATTTTCCGGATGTTGTAAAAAAGGCCGTCGTAGGTGCATATCTGCAGCGAGGCCAGACGGAAGGGACGCTTTTTTTCAGCGAGCCGGGGACTGATTTTCCAGATTTCTTCCCGAAGGTGTGCCTCTTCCAGAGAGGCGGTGAGGATGGGGCCGATGACGCCGCAGTCATTGCGGCAGGAGGAAAGGTATACCGGCAGCGCCCCTGCTTCAAACAGTGCTCCCTGCCAGGTGGATTTATGGTTGTTCCGGTCAAAAAGGACCAGGTCCCCCGGTGAGAGGAGGGCATTGGCGCAGATGCGGTTGGATGTGGACGTGCCACCCAGTACAAAGAAGCAGTCGTCACTTCCCCATACTGAAGCGGCGAGGCGCTCCGCTTCTCCCGATACCCCTTCGTGGGACGAAGGGTCGCCGATGGCGGAAGAGGAATCGGAAATATCCGCTTTGAACATGCCTTCGCCAAGGGCAGAGGTGAAGATTTTTCCTTCGTCGGTGAGATTGAAAAAGCTTCCGCTGTGGTGTCCGGGGGTGTCAAAATCACAGCGCTTTTTCCCCGCCTCTGCCAAAAGGGTGGCAGTAAAGGGGGGAAGAGATTTTATTTTATTCTTATCTTTTTTCATATGAAGTCTCCTTATCAGGAAATATTATATCAATTTTGCCGGCTGCTAAGGAAGCACTGATTTATTCGCGGAGTCTGTTTTTATGAAGGAGGCACTACGGCACCTGTCGAACTGTCAGGCTCCTTCCCCAGCTGGTAATCCTGCATAGGATTGTCAAATCGGGCAAAGCCCTCCCTTAGCCTGCCCATAAAAGGACCTTCCTTTTGTTGGCCCCACCGGAATGGAGCTGGGCGATAGGGCTGAGGAACATCGAAAGATTTTGGGCTGACTGTCAATCGGCAGCCTTCCCGCCGACTGGTATTTAATAGCATTTGTCTCATAAGCGGCACGTACCAAGATTCTTCGCCTGAGGCTCAGAATGACGAGTGGGAGGCGGGAAGGAAATCCCGTAACGCAGGCTATATACTCATCGCCGCCAAAGGCGGCGATACTACAACTCTCTGTACCCTTTCCTTCATAACCCTTCTACACAACCTGCTGCCGACAGGCGGCTATAACCTGCGGCGAAGCCGCGCCTTTTTTATACCTGATACATATGTCCTCTCTGCCGGACTATATGACCAGAGAGGCGAAAAGGCCTGGCGAAGGCCCTTCCAATCCCCGCGGTGCACAATCCATGGAAGCAGGGAGGAAGGACCTGACGCCTTCATGAATTTCACCTCTCCGGCGCGCCGAAAACTTCATAAAAACTCCTGAGGAAAAACCTGCTAGAAATCCTGGTGGCAACTATGGCTATACCTGCTTTTCCCTGACGACACAGATATTCCGCTTCGGCGACTGCTCCTGGCCGATTCATCGAAACAGAACTCCTGAGCCCTACCGCGCATCAGCATGGGACGAATCAGGAGTTTTTACAGTGGAAAAAAGGCATGAAGAAATATCAATCATTTCTTCATACCTTTTTTGCGTATGGAAAGATGACAGCACAAAAACACGGATACAAATCCGTGCCAGACAGTATTGCGGGCCTCTCAGAATCAGGCGTCAACGCTGAGCATACAGGAAAGTCCTGCAGCCGCCTTGAACTTGTCGTCCGGGAATGCGGGCTCATGCTGCAAGGGATGGTATCCGTGTTTTTGATGTTATCTTGCTTTAACTTATTCTGCAGAATCCGTTTTGCTTCCCAGGCGCCTGGGGAGCCGGAGAGAGGAAGCAGGAAATCTGTATACAGGGATTCTTTATTTCCTTCTGCCAAAGCTGCATTCCGGCCGGAATATTCGCGATGTGCATAGCAGAAAGGAAAATGGAATCCTTCCATGGAAAGATTCCTGCTTCGTCTCTCCATACATTTATATTGCATAAGCCCCCTCTTTTTACAACCTGCCTTTGAAATTTTATGAATCACTAAGGAAAGAGTGCGCTCTGGCGATATATATCAATTAGCAGAAGGAAATATGAGAATATCATTAAACTTTTCATTTTCGCGTTCACAAAAACGCGATTTTTTCGATTTATATAGTAGAGGGATGTGAAAGACCTGCAGAATGGAAAGAAGTCATCCATAGATTCCCAAGATGGCCATAGGGGATGCAAGTATGGAAGACAGGCGTCCATGGGTTAACCTCTTTTACCCCCCCTGATCAGGTAAAAAGAAAACGCAGAGAAATCCGTAACTTCCTCATCTATCACGGCAGAAATGACGGGAGACTCATGCCTGGCTCGCGCCGTCGTGTCATAACACAGCAGCGGCCGTAGACCATGCAGACACCGAACTCATTGGGCATAGGGGATGGGAGGGCACCGGGTTTCTTTGTGATGAAAAAGCAGCTTCGTAGGAGGCTGCTTTTTGTTTTTACAAGGTATGCAGTACTGAGGTACATGCTAAATCGTCAGGCTCCTTCCCCAGGTGGCAATCCTGCATAGGATTGCCAAGTCGGGCGAAGTAAGGCGCCTGGCCTGCCCAGAAGGGCGCTTTCCTTTTGTCGCCCGACCGTCAGCAGCTGGGCGATAGCCCTGAGGATAGGTCCGAATAAATAGCAGGTACATAAAGATTCACATTATGGGGGGCCTTGGCTTTTCAAAGAAAGGCCTGTTATTTTCCATCGCCTTCGTGCCTTTAAAACATCTTATCCCCATAGCATTCCCACATAAGGAAGCGGACTTCCTCTATCCACTTCCATTTTTTGTAATCATATATGAAATAAAAACTATGTAAAAAACCTTATGACACTTTGAAATTATGATTCATGAAATAATACGTTTTGCTATTTAACCATATTGATACAGGAATGTTTAAACATAAAATCAACGGCACATATATGGAAAAAAGCAGCAGAAGTGACGAAAAATCATAATCTATTTCTATAGAATGACTGGGGAGACATGAGAAAGCGGCATAAACAATACACTGGAATAACGGAAATCAGCTATAATTATGAATTCGCTCTCTCTTATTCTTATTTCCATATGTAAATTGACCTTCCTCTTACATCACGCACTATTCTTAAAAGCATAAATATAATTTTTGCTTTAGGTTCTATGCATCTCTTAGTATTCTCGGATTACATAGATTTACGGTCCGTTGTAATAGAGCGTTTTTGGAAGGAGAATTGAAATGAATCGAATCTACAAAGTCATTTACAGCAAAGCACGGCAGTGTTCCATTGTCGTGTCAGAATTCGCAAAAAGCAGCCATAAAAACAGCCGGAAAGGAGCCAGCCACATCGGTACACCAGCTTTGGCCCGCATCCTTGCCGCAGCCCTTGTAGCAGGAGCCGTGACATGGGGCGGCGTGCCGGAAGTCAGCTGGGCGGCAGACAATACGACAGTGACGGATGAATACGAGAATGAAGTCACGAATACAGATCCGAAGAAAGATATTAAAGATATCAATGCAAATATTACCGGTAAGAGGAATAAAGTCATTGATAGCAGCAATGCAGAGATTGTCGGTGATAGCAATACGGTTACGAATGAAGTAAAAGATGGAGATAAGGTCGTCGCTCCAGTTAGAAGTGATGATGCACGCATTGTTGGTTCAAATAATGCTATTTCAGGCAGCCGTAATCAGCAGGTCATTGGTGATAATAACCAGATTATTGGCAGAGATGACGGAACGGTCTCAGAAGGAGAAGAGAATGTATCAGATTTGACAATAGGCAGCGGTAATTTTATTCGATCAAAAAATACGGAGCGCAATAAATGGGATTCTCTCAAGGTCATCGGCAATAATAATCGAGCAGATATGGAAATCGATAGTGCTGGTGGTCCGGCCGCAGGTATTGTCATTGGTGATAATCAAAATATCGATAACATTCAAGACTCTATCGTAATTGGATCTTTATCTCCTGATGAGCAAAAAGAACAGGTTGGTGAAGGTAAGTATAAGAGTGACAAATATACTGTTGGATTGAATAGTGTCGTTGTTGGTTATCATGCAACGAGCTCTAAAGATGCTAGCACTGTCATCGGCAATCGTTCGAAGGTGAGTGGGAACTATCAAACTGTGACAGGCCTTAGATCAACAATTGAAGGGAATTACTATAATAATAAGGGCTTCAATTTACGAGACGCTCAATCGGGTAATTTCGCTTCCATCTATGGTTCATTCAATAAGATAGAAGATGCTACTGGGCCGGACGATATGGATGGTGTAGGAAATAGCATCAACGGCAGTATGAACGTCACCTCTAATGCCAGAGGTACGATGATTATGGGTGTCGGTAATACGGTTACGCACTCAAAAGGAGAATTTCTCGTTCCTAAGGATGATGATTCTGGCATCTCTACTAGAGACTTGTTGGATGCGGGAGTACTTTCAGCTAGCGATTACGCTCTGGGCAGAGATATAACTGGAAAGAATCTGACATACCCGGCTGACCAGACTTATGCTGCTATGAGAGATGCTTGGCAACGTTATATGGAAACCAGTGGCGGTGCTGTATCGGTCTTGGGTAACAGTAACACTTCCGATTATGCTATCCGTTCTCAGATTCTTGGTACCAACAATATGTTAAAAGGAGCAGTAGATACTATAAGCTCCTATAACACCATCAGCGGTTTCTCGAATACTGGGGAAAATGTCAAGCGGACGGCTATCGTCGGGACAGGCAATACCTTGAAAAATAGTGAAGACAATGTCGTCATCGGTGACTATCATAACTTAGAAAACGGGAAACACAACGTCATTCTTGGTTCCATGGCTTCTGAAGAAAAAGCCGTGAAAAAGACAGCGAAGGCGGCATGGGCTGCAACCGATGATAATCCTGATGGTACTTATACATACACTGTCAATGAACAGGTAGCCTTAAAGCCTAATACCAAAGATATCGAAAATGCTGTCATGGTCGGCTATAATACAGATGTCACTCAAAATGGCGGTGTAGCCCTTGGTTCGGATTCCGTCGCTTCTACCGAAGCTGGGGAAACAGGTTATGACGCACTGGGCAAGACGCATAACAACTCCGACAAGGATTATTCTGCTTGGGTATCCACCGGTGCCGCCGTTTCTGTAGGCAGGGCTGAAGAAAAGGATAAAGAAGGCAAAGTAACTGCTCCGGCTATTACCCGCCAGATTACCAACTTAGCTGCTGGTACAGAAGACACCGATGCTGTCAACGTAGCACAGCTGAAAGCCAGCGAAAAAAAGGTGGCTGTGGTGTTTGATGACAGAGGATCTCTCCTGAGTACGGATGCCACTGTCAACCATGAACATGAAAGTGGCGATAAGATTACCAACGTATCCAAAGGGATCGCTTTGGGGAATAACGCGACCGTTTACAATCAGTCTGGCAGCAAAGCGGATGCCATGAAATTTGGCAGCAATATGTACACCAGTGGGATTGCCATTGGTGAAAACGGCTATGCGCTGGAAGATTCCATCGACCTGGGCAACAAAATCTACAATGGTGCCATGGGGGATGTTACTGATCTTTCCAAATACAACAAAACGACTTCCACAGGGACTGGCCGTGTGCTGATTGGGAATAACTCCTACAGTTCCGGGAGCCTTTCCACCTTGATCGGTAATCATTCCATTATGACTACCAGTTACTTGAATGGGGCAAAAGGCTTTCTCCCGCAGCTCTATTCCGCGCAGAATGCTGGGGCTGTTTCCATTGGTGCTTTGAACAGCATTGAATCCTATTCTTCCAGCAGTACCATGTCCGGTGTAGCCAACGACATCATCGGGCTGGCCAACAAGACGAGAAACTCCAATGGAGCTTTGATCCTGGGCGCCGGCAACGAAATTAACAATTCCATTGCTTTTATTTCCGTTAGTGATTCGTCTACGATGGATGTGGCTACCGCAGCTCAGCAAATCCGCGATGTAATGGCTGAGGGAACCTTTGCCGGCGGTGCCACGCTGGCCATTGGTGGCGGCAACAAAGCGGACTATACCCAGAATTCTCAGCTCATGGGTGTGGGCAACAGCCTGACCGGGACCAGCAGCTCCATCAGTAAATTCAACATGCTGGACGGCTACAAGAATACGGCAACCAACGTAAGCAATACGAAAATCATCGGTTCCAACAACACAGTAAACGACAAAGCCGACAGCAACACGATCATTGGCGACAAGCATGTGGTTGCTGCTGAAAAGACCAACAATGTGATTATCGGCAATGCGGATCATGAACTGACCACCTCTGCTTCCGACGCCGTCCTCATCGGCCACAATGCCGACGTGAAAGTGGATGGTGGCGTGGCCCTGGGCAGCGGGTCCGTGGCTGTTACGGATAAAGGCGCGGAAGGCTATGATCCTCTGAAGAAGGGTGCCAGCGAATCGGCTGACAAGGCCTGGAAATCCTCCTGGGCAGCGATTTCTGTAGGCGATGGGACCCATACCCGCCAGATCACGGGCGTGGCGGCCGGGTTTGCGGATACCGACGCCGTGAACGTGGCCCAGCTGAAGAGTGTGGCCAGCCTGCCCGTCCACATCTACAGCGGTGGCAAGGGGAGCAGCGGCAGCTACACGGCCGGCAGCCTTGTAGCCACTCCGACCATCAGCAGCCTGCAGTTTGACTTCGGCGACGGCCTGAAAGCAGATGAAGTGGACGCAGAAGGAGGCAAACGTGTCCTGGTATCCCTGGATAAGAATGCCCTGAAGGGCGACCCTGATTTCAAGGGTGACACCGGCGAACAAGGTCCGAAAGGCGATAAAGGTGACACCGGTGCAACCGGCGCCCAGGGCGAACAAGGTCCGAAAGGCGACAAGGGCGAAAAGGGTGACACTGGCGCCCAGGGTGAACAAGGTCTGAAAGGCGACAAGGGCGATAAAGGTGACACCGGTGCTCCCGGCAAGGACGGCAAAGATGGCGGCGTAGGCACCGTTGTTGGCGACGACACCAACATCACCGTGGCCAACACCGAAACCGATGCTACCAAACCGGCCAACTATAAGGTTTCCCTGAATAAGGCCATCACCGTGGATAAGGTGACCGCAGGCGATACCACGATTTCCAGCAATGGTGTCTCCATTGCCGGTGGTCCGTCCATGACCAAGGACGGCATTGATGCGGCAGGCAAGAAGATTACCAATGTCGCAGCCGGTACGGAAACGACGGATGCTGTTAATTATGGCCAGTTGAAGGATGTGGAATCCAAGGTCGACAGCAATACCCAGAATATCAACTACCTGAACGGCAGAGTAGGGGAACTGGGCGATCGCATCAACAAGGTGGGCGCCGGCGCCGCCGCTCTGGCTGCCCTTCATCCGTTGGATTATGATCCGGAAGATAAGTGGGACTTCGCTGCCGGCGTAGGCAATTACCGCAATGCCACCGCTGCTGCTGTGGGACTTTTCTATCGTCCTAACGAAAGGACCATGTTTAACCTGGGATGGACCATGGGTGATAACCGTAACATGGTAAATGGCGGGTTCTCTTTGAAATTTGGAAAGAGCAATAAGTATATCAAGTATTCCAAAGCGGAAATGGCATCTGTCATTGACAAGCAGAGCAGGGAAATTGCCGAGTTGAAGGCCAGGGATGTGCAGAATGCAAAGGATAAAGCTGAAATGAAAGCGGACAATGCTGAAATGAAAGCAGAAATCGAAGCACTCAAAAAACAAGTGGAGGCTCTGGCTGCAAAGAAGTAATCTGACATCCAAAAAATAGCGAAAAAATAGCAGATGGTATGCTCCTTTCGGAGCAGGCAGGTGAAACAAAAAATCTGTCTGCTCGGAAGGGAGTAGACCATCCTTTTTATAGCTATAGAAGAAATAAAAAGGAGAAATTTTACATTCATTCAATCAATCGAATCATGAAATAATACGTTTTGTTATTAAGCCTTTTATTAAACACGAATGTTTATTCATTAAATAGATGAAGTTTATCAAGGGAGGGCTTTAAAATCTGAAAAGGCTTATGAGCTGATAGTATGAATTGTTGGTGCAATATGAGGTAATTGTATAGATGATATATTGTATCAACAATAATTTGACGTAAATTTACCGTATTTATTAGTTTAGGATTCTTATTCATATTTTGATAGGCAATTTGACCTTACTGCCACATCAGGTTCTATTATAAGAAAAATGAATCTAATCTACACATTAGATTCGAAGTTTTTTTAGAATACGGGAGGCAGGGTCACATGAACAAAATCTATAAGGTCATGTACAGTAAAGTGAAGCAATGCGCCGTCGTTGTTTCAGAAATTGCCAAGAGCCATGGTCATAACGAAGGACGCAGTGCAGTGAGGAAACACGCTGCCCTGACGGCCGCCGTGCTGATTGCACTGGGGATGTTCTCGTTTTTGGGGATGCCGACAGCGCAGGCAGATGGAGATTTACAGAGAAATGATTTTGTGGCAGCCAATGATAACTACTGGTACTGGGATGCTAAAGCTAATAATGGGAATGGTGAATGGAAAAAGGAGAAGTATAGTAATATCCTTCCTGATCATCGCGATTCGAAAGATACATCAAACTATAAAGGTGCTGGCGCTAAGGATCCCGGTGCCATTACCGCAGGCATATATGCACAAGCTGGAGAGCAGACAGTTACCATTGGCAATCGTAATGCTGGCGCGTCAAAAGGTAGTGTATTTATAGGTGAACACAGCGGGTATAATAAAGGAAATAATAATCCATCATTGGGCGATACCAATAACTATGTGACATCGGTCGGTTTTGAATCTGATGCAACTGGCTGGGGTTCTATTGCTATTGGCTCCAATGCATTAGCTGAAAATTCAAAGAAAAAAACCAATGCTGTAGAATATGAAGGAAATGAAAATACTACTAATAATAAAAATGATGATATTTATGGAATAAAAACCAAACCGAAAATTGAAGGAGCTTCTGTTGCCTTAGGTTATAGTGCTCAGGCACAAGACGGTAATATCGCTATCGGTGCTTATTCCGAGGCAAAGGCGGATTCAAGCTCTAATACGACCTATGTTTCCGTAGGTAATTCGACGATAAAGCGTCGCATCACCAATGTGGCTAATGGTACTGCAGATACTGATGTAGCAACGGTAGGCCAGATGAACGCAGCCATTGCCCAGACGGGTGGTTCTGTCAAGGCCGGCTGGGGTATCACTAAGTCAAATGATAATACCATCAGCGTCAAGCACAATCTGAGCACGGGGGACTCAGCTTATGCTGCTGTAGCGTATGCTGATTCCGAAGCTACAGGTCTGATTCTGGGCGGTTCCATCCAAGACAGAAATGCTGATAAGAAATACGGCGCAACAACTGAAACTTCTGTGATTGTAGGAGCTCGAAATGCTCTGGCATCTAACGATAATACGGTTGTTATCGGTGGAGACAACAATATTGCAAGCAGAAGGGGAAGTACTGTAGTTGGTGGGTCGTCAAACACAGCTTCGGGGCAAGGACATAGTGAGGCTGCTTCGGTATTTGGTGGTTCGTTTAACATCTCTAATGGCCTTGCTTCTGTTGTTTTAGGAGGAGTTGGAAATGTAGCAAATAATGAATATTCTACAAATAGTGGCGGTGCAGAAAATGTTGTATTTGGCTTGGGTTCTAATAATAGTGGCGGACTGAAAAATGTTGTATATGCTTCTGATAATGCTTCATCTTTTGGTGGGGTTGCTGCTGCTGTTAATGGACGGTATTCTACCGGAGTCGCTGGCGGTTCAACGGGGAGTAATGCTCGGCTGTCATTTGCAGCTGGTTTTCAGTCTTTGGTGACAGATAGCGGAGTGCGAAAAACCGTAATAACGCGTGATGAATACGAGAGAAAATGGTCCGAGCAAACACGAGAATTTGGTCCGGTGCAAGCTGGATTCAATCCTATCACGAACAAATATGAACAATATGATAAAATCTCAACAGCCCTTGGCTACCAGGCAACTGCTGATGAACCGGGGACCATTGCCTTCGGCCATGATGCAGGCGATGAATCCGGTTATACTTATGAATGGGAAACTTTGACCGATGAAAAAGGCAATCCGAAACAAAATGAGATTGATGGTACTACGAATGACTATACAAAAGCTCCTAAATCAGTGAAAAAGAAAGCCCCCTATACATCTGCGTATTACAATCGCCTCGTCAAAGCAGCAGATGGGATTGAAGACCATGATGCTGTTGTCATGGAACAGTTGAAGAATGCTTCTGGTGTGGGCAGTAAGATCAAAATCTATCAGACGGATGAAAATGGAAACATAAAGTTTGATGAAAACAACAATCCCATTGAAGACACGAGTGATAGTGATGCTGTAAAAACAAAGAGAGAAACAGCGCGGGAAGCCAGCAAAGACGCCTGGGGCCAGGCTCTTGGTGCAGGTACGTTCACTACAGGTACAGACACCACGCCTACGAATGCTTCTATTTCCGACCAGCTGGTAACGGGCAAGACGCTGTACGACTACGATAAGCCGACCGGTTCTACGAATTACGTTAAAGTAAACAACACCACTGGCCAAAACCTTAGTGCTCTTGATGCCCAGGTCAAAGCCAATGCAGATGCGTTGGACAAGCCGAACCATAACATCAAGTATTATTCGGTTAAAACCGCGCCGCTGACGGTTGACGGTTATACGAATGAAAAAAATGATGGTGCCCAAGGTAAGGGCAGCATTGCCGCTGGCTTTGTCACTCATGCAGACGGCATTGCTTCCACAGTAACCGGTTCCTATTCCGGCGTCATCAATTCGGGGACAGCTCAGGGCCTTGACCTCCGCGGTGCAGCGGCTCTGTCTTATGGTACGGTCAACGTCAACCAGAATACGGATTCCACGAAAGCATATAGCGGCGTAGCCAACAGTATTGTCGGCCAGGCCAATATGACGACGAACTCTAACGCAGCCATCATCTATGGTGCAGGCAATACTGTCACGGATTCCTACCGTCCGATTGATAAAGAGAAGGCTAAGGCTATCTTAGACAGTACATCCGATCCGAAGGCACTCAGCAAGGCTATGCAAGACGCTGTCAAGGATAGCGGCGGACAGGTCATGGTCATGGGCGGTGGCAACGTAGTCGATAATGCCTATATGAGTCAGGTCACCGGTGTCGGCAATACTGTCAAAGGCAATCAGGTATATGCAAAGAATGCGAAGACTGGGAAATTGGAATGGACTACTGATACTAACAAAGATACTGCCATCAAGGATTATGATCCCGAAAAGTCTTCACAGTACAACTACGTCGATGGTTTCAGCAACGAGGTCATTAATGGCAAACATGATTATGTCATCGGTGCTAACAATAAACTTTCTGGCGATAGCTATGATGACAAAGAGGCCAAGAAGTATTCTAATGAGTCCAATATTGTCTTTGGCGATAACCATACGCTGACCAATACGAAAAACGCCGTCATTATTGGCTCGTCTGATACTCAGATGATCTTGGATAAAGGTGATAACGCAACTGCCATTGGCCATAATGCCAGCGCACAGAGAGATGCATTAGCTGTAGGCGTTAATACCGAGGCTCGTGGCAATGCAGTAGCATTAGGTACGAGTACAATAGCGCATAATAACAGTATTGCTATTGGTACAAAGGCTACAGTCGTTTCCAGTCAGAACTTAGCTATTGGTTGGGAAGCGCATGTTGGTAATATCAAAACAGACGATGAAAAGATTAAGAACGCCGTAGCTTTAGGTTCCGATAGCCAGGTAAAAGTTAACGATCTTCTGGAAAGCGATAATAACCGTGGTGTCCTTTCCATCGGTGATAAGGATAAGGAACGCCGTATCATCCATGTCAGAGCCGGTGTCAATGATACAGACGCAGTCAACGTAAGCCAGCTGGAATCTGTTCAGTCCGATTTGACAGGCAAGGGCCTGAAATTTGCTGCTAACTCTGGTAATGAATACACGGCTAAGCTGGGCAGCACGGTGACGATTCAGGGCACTAAGAAGACAGAGGGCCATGAATACACAGCTGATAATCTGACTACGGAGATCGATGAAAAAGGCAACATCACAATCCTCATGGATAAGGATATGTCCGTGGAAAAGCTGGCTGTAAACGGCAAGAATGGCAAAGATGGTGCTCCCGGTACTCCCGGCAGCATCGGCATCAGTGGCCAGGACGGCCAGTCCAGTGTTGGTATTGACGGCAAAGACGGCATCTCCATCAAGGGTAATGATGGCAAGGATGGCGTGACCATCAAGGTCGACAATGGTAAAGACGGCAAGGATGGTTCAGAAGGTCATATCGGCCTTACTGGCAGGGATGGCTCTTCTGCAGATATTATTGTCAAGAAAGGCTACGATGATAAGGACAAAGGCATCAATGGCGCTAACGGTGTTGATGGCAAGAATGGCATTACCCGTATCGTCTACACAGATGCGGCTGGAGACCATCAGGTAGCTACCATGGAAGACGGCCTGAAATTCAAGGGTGATGATACGACTGTCATTAACAAGAAGCTCAACAACACTCTCGATATCATCGGCGGTGCGAAGGGCGACCTGACAGAAGGCAACATCGGTGTCAATAGTGATGGCGACAAGCTGAAAGTCCAATTGTCTAAGGATTTGACAGGAATGAACAGCACCACCTATACAACCACAACTGGCGAAGGAGAATCGGCAACGACTTCTACGACAGTAGTGAATGGTAATGGTCTGACGATTACGGACGGCCCAAGTATTACCAACAAAGGCATTGATGGTGGCAACAAAGTCATTACTAATGTAGGCAGTGGCATTAAAACAGATGCAAATGGCAAATATACCGTTACAGACCAGAACAAAGGCAATGCTGCCAACATCGGCGATGTTCAGAACATGGTCAATGAGGCTGTTAATAGTGCAGCTGATACTACCAACAAGGCATTGGCAGGCAAAGCCAACGTCGATGCCTCTAATATCGGTGCTAATCTGAAAGGTGAAGATGCTGAAAAGACTACAAATGAAAATGCTTGGGGTAGTGCTATCGGTACCGGCAAGATTGAAAAGGATAATGGTCAGTTAGTAACCGGCAAGACTGTCTATGATGAAGTCCGTCCTAAGGAAGATGGCAACTATGTGAAGACAAATCAGACTACCGGTGCAAATCTGTCGGCTCTCGATAGTAAGATTGGCAAACTGGATAAAACGAAAAAGTACAATTACATTGATTCGAAAGAATCTACTTCTATTTCGGATAATCTGACCAAACTGGATACGCAGGTCAAGACCAATGCCGATGCTATTACAAACATCAATCAGTCAATCAGTACGCTTGATCAGAATGCCGTGAAATATGATGATTCCGACAAGTCGAAAATCAGCCTGGGCGGTGAAGGCGGTACGACTATTACCAATGTCAAGGCTGGCTCTGCTAAAAAAGACAGTACGGATGCTGTCAACGGCGGTCAGCTCTGGCAGGTAGATCAGAAGGTTGATAAGAACACGACGAACATCAATAAGAATGCTGGCGACATCACGAATCTGAAGAATCTGTCCAATATTACAGATGCCGGTAAGACGGTCATCAAGAATTTGTCGAAGGATGCTGTTCAGGTTAAGGCTGGCGACCGTATCAAGGTGGATGAAACTACGGATGGCAAGGGGAACAAGACCTATACGATTTCTGCTAATAACAACGGTACTGTCGCCAAAGATGATGGCAACCTGATTTCCGGCGGCACGCTCTACAATGAAGTCCATGTGGACAAAGATGGTACTTATATCAAGAGCAAAGACTCTGCTACTGGCAAAGATATGACGGTTGCTCAGAACCTGTCTGCTCTGGATTCCGGTCTCAAGACGACGAGTGACCTCATCCACACGAATACTAATGGTGACACCATCCAGATTGGTGGCAATAGCACGGCTACGAAGATTGATGTCAGCGGCGAGGACGCAAAGGGCAACAAGACAGGCCGCGTGATCACCGGTGTTGTCACCGATGCGGGCGACCCCACCAGCGCTGCTAATGTTGGCTATGTGAACGGCGTCACCGCTGCCAATACCCAACAGATTTACCGGGATATGAACAATGCTTACGGCAGGCTCAACAATAATATCAATAAGGCTGCAGCGGGAAGCAACGCTTTGGCCGCTCTCCATCCGTTGGACTATGATCCCGACGACAAGGCCGACTTTGCTGTAGGCTATGGCCATTACCGCAATGCCAATGCCGCTGCCGTGGGCGCCTTCTATCATCCCAATGAAAACACCATGGTGAACGTAGGTGTTTCCCTTGGCAACGGGGACCCCGGCTTCAATGCAGGCGTTTCCTTCAAGATTGGAAGCGGCAGCGCAGGCCATCAGGCCATGTCGAAGACTGAAATGGCGAAAGTCATCAACAGCCAGTCTAAGGAAATCGATGCCCTGAAGAAGGACAATGCAGATAAGGATAAGCGTATCGATGCTCTGGAGCAGAAGATGGCTGAAATCCTGGCTAAGCTGGATAAAAACGGAAAATAGAGCAATCGATGGAAAAGGATGTGATGCCTATGAAAAATGCTGATGCTGTTTGGCCAGAGCGGCTGAAATTCCTTCGAAAATCCAATAATCTGTCACAGACCGATGTGGCCGGTGTGCTTCACTGCAGCCAGGCTGCCTATGGTATGTATGAGTTGGGCAAGAGAAAAATATCGGCAGATAAGCTGCTGATACTGGCACAGTACTACCATGTGTCCGTTGATTATCTGGTAGGACTTTGGGACGAAGTGTGATTAAAAAAGCAGTGCAGATCATGAATCTGCACTGCTTTTTTATTATGGTTGAAGAATTTAGTGCATATGGTAGAAACATCATTATTTTCTGAATATGTCGAAAAAATCATTCTACTAATAAAGGAAATATCCTCTTAAAATCAGGAAGAATTAATCTTTTAAGCCAAAGCGTTTATTGACCTTTATGCTAAATATGGTTTATGATAGATATAATAGATAAGTAAAGTATGGGAGGTTTATAAATGCTTTATCAAAATCCGGAAATGGGTCCCATAGCTCCTGTGTACGTTTCCAGTGGACAATTAGAGAAAATGTACGCGGGGAAAAAATGTCAGAAAACATTTTGATTCATTTGGAGCAGTCTGTTTCAAAATGAGTCATATTTCCATGGTTTTATGAAAATATATGTACGCTCTGCATCCTTTGAAAATAGGTTTCCAGCAGGAAGGCGGGGTATTCATTTCTTTTAGAAGGATTGCAATGAGCTGACAAGAACAGTTTTAGGTGTTTACGACAGCATTGCTGCTTGGAGGGAATCTTGAAAAATAACAGACTGTTAATCGGGCAGATGGCCAAACTGAATCATACGACCCTGGCTACGCTGCGGTACTACGATAAAATAGGACTTTTATCTCCGGTCTATGTCAATCCGAATACAGGATACCGGTATTATGATATTCGTCAATGCCTGGTATTTCACATTATCCAGCATAATAGAGCCCTCAATATGAGCCTCGATGAAATCAGCCAGCTCATGGGATGCAATGACTTTGACCGGCTCATGGGTTACATTCAAATGAAGCAGGATGAAACGGCCCATGCACTGGCTGAACTCCAGCTGCGCCATGAAGAGCTGGATCGGGTACTAGGCTGGGCTGACCATTTCTGCCATCGCCCGCCCAATGGATTCATTCAGATGGGCTTTATTACAGCCGAATATGTATATGAAAAAAAGGCAGTTAGAAATTATGTGCTTGAAGATATAGGCAGTGTCATTTATGATGCATCCTCCATTGAAGGACAGTTGATTAAGAGTGGATTTACAGAGGGATATCTGAATTATCCATTTGTCACACTGAGTCTGGATGATATCAAACATCAGCGATACCGGACGGAAAAACTGGGAATTATTGTACAGGGAAAAAATAGAGAAGCAGTCGGCGTAGAACAGCTTCCCAGCAGTACAAGCGTTTTTGTTTACTTTGAAGACTTCAGCAAACTTCGCACCTATGCGGAACAGGTCATTGCTTTCTGCCACGATCACAATTATACCCCTGCCGGTGATATGATATGCCGGCTTATGGGCGTCTTACACCTGGATGATTTTAAAAAAACCTCAGAAGTTTATCGTCTATCCATTCCGGTGGAGGCAGGAAATACCATTCAAGTCTGAGGGATGTAAATGGCAGGAGGAAGGATAGAGGCAAAGGTCCTTCCTGCATGAGGGTATCTAAAGGCAATCACTGAAAGGGACTGTGAAAAAATGGAAATCATTTCTTCGCAGTCTTTTTTACATGAAAATTTTCTGATGGCAAGGTGCCTGCCATGCGTCATCTCAAGCGGATACTCGGCGGTATGGCTGGTAAAGACTTGGGGCTCTATGGAAACCCTGAGCCGAAAGATTTCCGGCTGCCATGCTCTCTGTACCATGGGGGTGAGATTTCGCTGCTCCGCTTCGACCGTCGAAATGACAATGGGCGGAGTGGTATCTATGTCATTCATGGTATGGGATTTCATGATATTGATTCCGCTTGGATAGGAGCATTTTTTTGTTTTGTAATTATAATTTTTAAATATTTAAATGAATTTTATAATAATTATAGATTAAGGTATAGTTAACATACTTTATTGGAATATTAGTTGATAAATAGATTGTGAAATGATAAACTTTAATCGTCAAAAAATTAATAAAATCAAGGCGTCTTATGAGAGATTCAATAGAGAATCCGGTGCAAATCCGGAACGGTCCCGCCGCTATAAACGGGAGTCTGCAGGCATATCCATTGGAGAAATCTGAGAAGGGTTTGCAGATGATGAACGTAAGCCAGAAGAACTACCCTGATTGAAATGCAGTACCTCCTGCGATGGACAGGGTAGGGAATTGGCGATTTCAGCTCTATACATAAAAGCTCATTCCTTTATCTGGAATGGGCTTTTTTTCGGCGGTTGGAGATGATCGATTTATCCGATGAATACTTAGAAAAATGCAGTACTTATTCCGTGAAAGAAAGGAGATGAGAAAATGAAAAAATGGTTTGCTGTTATTGTCACTGTATTTTTATTTCTATGGCTGTCACCAGGTGTACAGGCTGCTGAAATATCATCAGATACTATGATTCTTGATTGGTCAACAAACAAGGTATGGATTGATCATGGAAATCTCTGCGTCAGGGGAACTTTTTACAACAAGCGCAGTGATTTAACTGTTACAAAACTCAATAGCATGACCATGAAGATTATATTTACGAAATCGGATGGAAGCAAATCTGAATTTTCAGGAAAACCGGTTAAAATGCCCATGCTGAAAATCGGGGCGGGTGGTTCGAAAACTGTCACTCTGAATTTCGGGCCCTACGAGGAAACCTGGTCATCATGGAACACAGATGAGTATTATGAGTTTTCGTATATACAGGGGTCACGCTGGTAAATTTTAATGGTTAGAAAGGTACTGGTATCAATGAAAAGAAAAACTATCTTAAAAACCGGAATTACTGCACTTATGTTAACATCGTTAGCGGGGTGGGTAAACGATACTGCTTATGCAGCTTTTGATGAAAACTTAAATACCTATACATTGGATGCTGTTATTGTTAATGCAGATAGAACGAAAAACCAGTTCGGCGATACGATTACGGAACAGTCATATTATCGTACCGGTGGTGACGTAAAAGTCATTACGAGGGAAGAAATTGAAAAACGCCATTATAATGATGTGACTGAAGCAATTAAACGTGTGCCGGGTGTTACTTTTACAAATGCTGGTTATCGTGGTGGTGAATACGGCTATAACTCATACAATAATAGTATGGCAATCAATGGCGATACTCGTGTTATTGTTCTCGTAGATGGTCGGAGAGTTGATAATAGTACCAGCACACGTTTTGGCAGTTCGGCAGCATCGGCTGGCAGGACTATGGTTGACCTGAATCAGGTTGTAAGTATGGCAAGTGTTGAAGCTTGAAACATAAGCTCCCGACAACAAGCTTACTTTTGGGGTAACTTTATAA
>ERZ791746.838-NODE-838-length-24150-cov-13.974186_pt1 | contig 24150 bp, 21 predicted proteins | sample MGYA00510038_ERZ791746 | MGnify/ENA primary metagenome ERZ791746 (study PRJEB30046, sample SAMN00792018) | human gut metagenome | study: EMG produced TPA metagenomics assembly of the A metagenome-wide association study of gut microbiota in type 2...
CATCCCTAAAAGACATATTTTGCTCGTTTTTCTCTTAACTTAATAGCATTGCATCCATGGGGGAGGTGCCAAAGGCGGAGGGGGCTCTTGCTAAAGTCGCACGGACGGTTCTCTCTCGATCCCATTGGCACCCCTCCACCGCAAGCGGTCCCCCTCCCCTCTAAAGATGGGAGGTTTGGGTGCTTTTGTCGCTGATCCTGTCTGACATCTGCAGGCTGACCGTCTGACGTCTTACTGCGGCGAAGCCGCTAGACCTCAATTCTCTTCACTCAATTCTCAAATCTCAGCTGCTTCGCGGCTGCCCCCTTACAGCGCTTTCCGGTAGATGGCGAGGAGATCTTCTTTCGTAAGGGGGACGAAGCCCTGGATCACGCCGTCTTTTCCTTTCCAGGCAAGGTCGTTGTTCGCCATGTCTTCGAAGTGGCTGTCATCGATGGAGATAGCGGAAAGGGAGCCCGGAAGCTGGAGGGAGGTGGTGAGGAATTTTTTCAGTTTTTTAATCCCCTTCTTTGCGGTCTTTTCGAGATTCTTTCCTCCTTTTACGCCCATCACGCTGACGGCGAAGCGGGCAAGCCGGGGTGCGGTCTCTTCAGAGAGCACGTGGCTCATGAAAGCGGGGGTGAGGATGGCCAGGCCCAGGCCGTGGGGGATGTCGTACCAGGCAGACAGTTCGTGCTCCAGGCCGTGGCAGCTCCAGGATACGCTGTGGCCCCGGTCGATGAGGTCATTGATGGCCCATTCCGAGTCCCAGAGAAGGTTGGCCCGGGCTTCCTCGCTGCTGCCCTCTGCCATGGCGATGGGAGCCCACCGGATGACGGAGCGCATCATGGATTCCATGTATCCATCAATGCTGTCAAATCCTTCTTCCCTGTTCAGGTATACTTCCAGCAGGTGGGACAGGATATCCGCGCTGCCGCAGGCTGTCTGGAAGGGACTTACGGTGTACGTATTCCGGGGACAGAGGAAAGAAACCTTCGGCCGCAGGGGCTCCGTGGTCCATCCGTATTTTTCCATTGTCTGGGGGTTCGTGATGACGGCGCAGCTGTTCATCTCAGATCCCGTGGCGGCCATGGTGGGGATGGCGATGAGGGGAAGGGCCTGGGAAAGCTGGACCCGGTTCATCACCAGGTCCCAGGGGTCCCCTTCATAGGCAGCGCTGCCGGCGATGACTTTGGCGGTGTCGATGACACTGCCGCCGCCGGCGGCGATGATGAGGTCCGTCCCCGCTTCCCGGCAGAGCCGGGCACCCTGGGCGGCCAGGGCGATTTCCGGGTTCGGCTTCACCCCGGAGAGCTCATAGCCTGAAAGGCCGGCTTTTTCGATTTCATCGATAATGGTGTCGTAAATGCCGTTTTTCTTGATGGAACCGCCGCCGTAAACAAGAAGGACACGGCTGCCCCAGCGGGGCAGTTCTTCGTGGAGATGGGACAGGGCGTCGTTTCCGAAATATACTTTTGTAGGATTATGGTAGATAAAAGGGTCAACCATGGTGAAACCTCCTGAAAGAATCATTTTTCTTTTATTATACCCTATACGGGGATGAATGGATTTCCTTCGTCCCGGGCTTTCGGAAAAGACAGAAATCAGTGGAATTTTGGCGGTAAATAGAGTAAAATACAGGGAACAATCACAGGGCCCTCTATTTGGCCCCGTAGGAGAGGAGAATGGTAGAATGGATTTCAAGAAGATTTTTGGCATGTTCATGGCAGGAATCATGGCACTGGCGATGTCCCTGTCTTTTGCGGGCTGCGGCGGAGGAGGCGGAAGTCCGTCATCCGGCGGGGGAGAGAAGAAACCGGTGAAGGTATCCCTGGCCATGCTGCGGCTTACGAGCAGTGCACCCCTTTTCATCGCCATGGACAAAGGCTATTTCAAGGATGAGGGCATCGACATCGATCCCCAGTGGTTTGATGCGGCCCAGCCCATTGCCGTGGCCACCGCTTCGTCCAAGGTGGACGTGGGAGCCACCGGCATCACCGCCGGCCTGTACAACATGGCTGCTAAGGGGCAGAAGCTCTACATCGTGGCGGATAAGGGACGGGAAGAAAAGGGATTTTCTTCTTCCGCTCTCCTGGCGTCCACTGCGGAATATGACAATGGCCTCACTTCCATTGAAGCACTGAAGGGGAAACGGGTGGGCATTACCCAGAAGGGGTCCACCTTCCACTACATGCTGGGACGGATGCTGGAAGCAAAGGGTCTTTCCCTGGATGATGTGACTGTGGTGCCCCTCGGAAAACTGTCTGCCGTCATGGCAGCCCTCCAGAGCGGCCAGATCGACGCCTGCATCCTGAATGAACCGAACATTACGAAGGTCAAGAACGAGGGGTACGGCAAGGAAATTACCCAGGTCAGCGCCATCATGCCTTACCAGACAAGCGGTATTTTCTATTCCCCGGAATTTGCAAAGAACAAGGACGCTGCCGTCCGTTTTATGAAAGCCTATAACCGGGCCTGCAATGAATACTACGACGCCGTGGTGGACAAGAAGGATCCCCAGAAGCTGGATGAAATCGTGAAGATTATTTCCAAGTACGTGAAGACACCGGAAGAGGACATCCGGCTCGGACTGCCTTACATCGATAAGAATGGGGTCCTCATGGCTGATGATATCAAGACCCAGATCGACTGGTATTCTTCCCATGGCATGATCGATGGGAAGCTGGATGCCAAAGACGTGGTGAATACGTCCTTCCTGGAAGAAGCCATGAAGAAATAAGGCTCGTTTCATAAGACTCCTTTCCCGTTGTGGAAGGGGTCTTATGTCGTATATGGGGGCGGAAGATCCCTATTTGATGAAATGGATGAAGACCATTTCAGGTGAATAGATTTGAATTGAGTGAAGAGGATGGAGGCCCCGCGGCGAAGCCGCTGGAGTCTAGATCTGGGTCTAGTTCTAAATCCTCAGAACCTTCGGTTCATCTCCTCGACCTCGACCTCGGTCTCGATCTTATCAGAGATGCATTTGCCGCAAAGCGGCTGGACCTCAACTCTCAACTCTCAACTCTCAATTCTCAACTCTTTTATTTATCTCAGGAGTATTTTATGGAAGTTGTCATTGAAAATGTAAGCAAATCCTTCCAAAACGGTAAGAAAACCCTGCCGGTGCTGGAAGATATCAATATAACCCTGAAAAAGGAAGAATTCGTGGCTCTCGTAGGCCCTTCGGGCTGCGGGAAGTCCACCCTTCTCAATATCTGTGCCGGCCTTCTTTCTCCGGATAAAGGCAGTGTCTATTTCACCGGGAAAGACCTGGAACGGGAACCCCGGGTATCCATCGTATTCCAGGAAACGGGACTCATGCCATGGCGGAATGTATATGATAATATCGCCTTTGGTCTCGATGCGGGCCATGTGCTTCCGAAAAAGGACTGGAAAGAACGGATCGACCATTATATTTCCCTCGTAGGCCTTTCGGGATTTGAAAAGTCCTATCCCCACCAGCTCTCCGGCGGCATGCGGCAGAGGGTGGGCATCGCCCGGGCCCTGGCCATTAACCCGGACCTCCTCCTCATGGATGAACCTTTCTCCGCCCTGGATGCCCAGACCCGGATCATCATGCAGCAGGAACTGGTGGACCTCTGGGAAAAGACAAGACTCACCACTCTCTATGTAACCCATAATATCCAGGAGGCCGTCATGCTGGCGGACCGGGTGGTACTGCTGTCCCGGCGGCCCGGCAAGGTACGGGATATCCTCACCATTTCCATTCCCCGGGAGGACAGGGAAAAACCGGAACATGCAGAAGAAATCGACAACCTCACCCGGACCATCTGGGAGCATATCAGCAAGGACGCCCTGGAGGCTATGACGGAGGTGCAGGAAGATGAATAAGTACATCGTAGAAAACAAGATGAAACGGTGGCAGAAGAGCTACACCCCGGTTGTGTCCCTGGCCTCGGTGGCGGTGGTCCTTATTATCTGGGAAGCCATCTGCCGGGCCGGCGTGGTGTCGTCCCTTTTCCTCCCGCCGCCTACCATGATCCTTTCTTCCCTGGTGGATATGATTAAAGATGGGGAAATCGGCGCCTCCCTGGCGGCCTCCCTGTACCGTATCCTCATGGGATTCTTCCTGGGCAGCGCTTTCGGTCTCCTCGTAGGCCTCGTCACCGGCACGTCCGCCTTGGCAGACCGGGTGGCAAATCCCATCGTAAATGCCCTGTACCCCATCCCGAAAATCGCCCTGCTGCCGCTATTCATCCTGTGGCTGGGTATCGGGGAAGTATCGAAGGTCACCATCATCGCCCTGGGGGTTTTCTTCCCGGTAGCCATGAATACCTACTCCGGCGTGAAGAACGTGGACACCCTCCTTATCAAAGTGGCGGTCAGCTTCCATGCCGGCTGGGGCTACACCATGAAGAATGTGGTCCTTCCCTATGCGCTGCCCATGATCTTCGCCGGCCTCCGCATCGCCGCCGGTACGGCGCTCCTCCTTCTGGTGGCAGCGGAAATGATTGCCGCCGAGCAGGGCATCGGTGCCCTCATCCTCCACTACGGGGACCTCATGATTACGGACCGCCTCATGGCAGGGGTCATCGTCCTCTCGGTACTGGGCCTCATCTTCAACCTGTTCCTCCAGTTCCTGGAAAGAAAACTGGTACCTTGGAACAGGAAGGAATAAATACCTGCTTAACAAAAGGGTTGTGAACTCTGGGCTCTGAGTTCACGGCCCTTTTTTCTGTGCAAACAGCAAATTGAGTGTACATTATATTCAAATAGAAGGAATAAGTATATCATTGGTTCTGGGATTCTGCAGCGATTTTTGGGGATTTTATCCCGCATTTCCTTGAATCATGCAAGTAAGAGATAACACCACCAATAGGCTATGCTTAAATATCAAGAATATTTAAATAGTATCTACTTTATGATAGAATTGTAAAAGAGATGTAAAGATTACGTCATTTTATTGTATTGAGAGGAGATGTTTTTACATGAATTGGAAGGCAATCGCTGCCTGTGCATTAACAGGGGTGGCCCTGATGGCGGCCGGATGCGGTGGAGGCGGACAGTCTGCAGGTAAGGCGGAATCCGCTGCCCAGGGTCAGAACCTGAAGGGGAAGAAGCTGGTGATGTACGTTTCTTTCCATGAAGACACGGCGAAGGAACTGGCGGATCTGTTCAAAAAGAAAACAGGTGCTGACGTAAGCTTTATCCGTCTTCCTACCGGTGAAGCCCTGGCTCGAATCCAGGCAGAAAAAGATGCACCGAAAGCGGATATCTGGCTCGGCGGTACGGCAGATGCCCATGCCAAAGCGGCGGCTGACGGTCTTCTGGAAGCCTACAAATCACCGAATGCAAAGATGATTCTTCCGGAATACCAGGATAAGGACGGATACTGGTATGGTACCTATCTGGAAGTCATGTCTATCGGCTATAACGAAAAGCGGTTCAAGGAAGAATTTGAACCGAAGGGCATCAAGGCTCCGGAAACCCTGGAAGACCTGCTGAAACCGGAATTCAAGGGCGAAATTATCATGCCGGATCCCAGAAAGTCCGGCACCGGTAATACATTTATCAGTTCCGTACTCCAGCAGATGGGAGAAGAAAAGGGATGGGCCTATCTGAAAGCCCTGAAGCCCCAGGTTGCCCAGTTCACACCTTCCGGATTTACACCGGGACAGAAAGTAGGCGCCGGGGAATACCTGATTTGCCTGAATTTCATTTCAGACCAGACCCTGGTCAGTGCCAAGGGACAGAAAATCCACAGCACCATTTATGACCAGGCCGGATGGACGACATGTCCGGTAGGCAAAATCAAGAATAATGCCCATGACGATGTGGCCAAAGCATTTATTGATTTCGTGCTGACTAAGGAAGCCGGGGATATCCTGGTGAAGACGACTCACGGTGTCGCCTGCAATCCTGATGTGGCTCCGCCGGAAGGCATGAAGCCACTGAAAGAACTGCCCCTGTTCAAGACCTATGACCTCATCAAGGCCGGCGCAGATAAGCAGAAAAATTGCGACGAATTCTTTGCTGAATAATTCGGTTTTGGAAAAGCTGTGAAAATCGTGCATGCCCGGGAATAGTCCGGCGGCCCCGCGCTGCCGGCTCCCCGGCATACCCATTTTCACAGCTTCCTTCTTTCCGGACGCAGGGAATTCTTTACTGATTGTAAGGAGTTATTATGAACGACAGAGATACAGGGCATGAACATACCGGACTGGGTGCCGAAATGAAGGTACTCCTCCGGGAACCGCCGCTTCTTATCAGCATTGCAGCGGTGTTTCTGCTGTTTGCTGTATTTATTATTTATCCCTTTGTGAAAATCCTGCTGGTGCCTTCAGAGGCAGACTGGATCCGGGCGATTACGGGTAAGGAATTCATTCTTGTATTTGCCCATACCCTGTTTTCCTCATTCATCGCTACCGCAACGGCCATTATTTTCGGATTTCTCTTCGCCTATGGCATCAATTATACGGACATGCCCTGTAAACGGTTCTTCCAGGTGGTGGCACTGCTCCCCACCATGGCACCTTCCGTGGTGACCGGGCTGGCCTTCATCATGCTCTTCGGGCGCCGGGGATTCATTACATGGCAGCTGCTCCACCTGAAGGTGGACCTCTATGGGCCCTTCGGCCTGTGGGTGGCCCAAACCATTGCCTTCTTCCCGCTGGCTTACATTACCATATCCGGCGTGCTGAAGAGCATCAGCCCGAACCTGGAACTGGCGGCCCAGAACCTGGGAGCCCGGGGATGGTACCTGTTTAAGACCGTCACCCTGCGGCTTGCAACGCCCGGCGTGGCCAGCGCATTCCTGCTGGTAGCCATTAATTCCCTGGCAGACTTCGGTAATCCTATGCTTGTCGGTGGCAATTACCATGTACTGGCAACGGAAGCCTATACACAGGTCACCGGGGCCTGGGACCTTCCCATGGGTGCTACGCTTTCCGTATTTCTTGTGATACCAACGCTCATCGTATTCTTCATCCAGCGGTACTACCTGGAAAAGAATTCCTACGTCACAGTCACGGGAAAACCAGTGGCCGGCCTGATCCGTGTGACCGCGGGACCTACAGCCAAATGGCTGCTCTGGATCTTCTGCATGCTCCTTTGCCTTGCTATCCTCATGATTATCGGCGTGGTGATTCTCTTCGCCTTTACCGTAGCCTTTGGCTATGATTACACGTTCACACTGCAGTACTTCCGGGAAGGGGTCCTGCAGTCCCGGGTTATGCTGAATTCCTGGATAGCCTCCATGTCCACGGCCGCCATCACTACGGTTCTGGGGATTGCCCTGGCTTTCCTGACCATCCGCAAGAAGTTCCCTGGCCGGAATATAATGGATTTCCTGGCCATGCTTCCGGTATCCCTGCCAGGTACCTTTATCGGCCTGGCCCTGATCCTTGCTTTCAATGACGGTCCTCTGGCCATGACCGGAACGCTGGCCATCATTATCCTGGGCATGTCTCTCCGACAGCTGCCGGTAGGCTATCGCCAGGCCGTGGCGGGACTGAAACAGATCGAGGCATCCCTGGAACAGGCGTCCACGAACCTCGGCGCCAGCAGCATCACCACATTCCGGAAAATCGTACTTCCCATGCTGAAGAACTCCCTGTCCGTCAGCTTCGTCTATGCCTTCATGCGGTCCATGAATACCCTGTCCACCGTTATTTTCCTGGTTTCACCGGAATGGAACCTGGCCTCCATCAATATCATGAGCCTGGCCAACCAGGGCTTCCTGCCCACCGCCAGTGCCACGGCAGTGGGTATCATGCTTGTGATTTATGTGACCTTTGGTGTTGTGAAGCTCATCCTTCGGGATAAAATCAATATTTTTGATCTCTGAGAAAGCAGGAAATGAACTATGACGGACTACGTATTACAGCTGAAACATATCAATAAATACTTTGGAAATAACCATGTCATCAAGGACGTGAACCTGGATTTTGAGAAGGGCCATTTTATTACGTTCCTTGGTCCCTCGGGCTGCGGTAAGACGACGCTCCTCCGCATGATTGCCGGCTTCTATGAACCGGACGAGGGGGAAATCCTGCTGAACGGGAAAAATATTGAGAAAGTACCGCCCTATGGCAGGAATACGGCCATGGTATTCCAGGAATATGCCCTGTTTCCCCATATGAATGTGTTTGATAATGTATCCTATGGCCTTCGGGTGAAGAAAAAGCCAAAGGATGAAATCGAGAAAAAGGTGCACCAGGCCCTGTCGCTCATGCAGCTGGAGGGCATGGAAAAAAGGTTCCCAAACCAGATGTCCGGCGGCCAGCAGCAGCGCGTGGCTGTGGCCAGGGCCCTTGTTATGGATCCGGAAATCCTTCTCCTCGATGAACCGCTGTCAAACCTGGATGCGAAACTCAGGGAAAGCGTACGGGTGGAACTTCGGGATATCCAGCGGCAGATGGGGCTTTCTACCATCTACGTCACCCATGACCAGTCGGAGGCCCTCTCCATGTCTGACCGCATCGTGGTACTGAAGGATGGTATTGTCCATCAGGTAGGCACACCCCAGGAAATCTATTTCGAGCCAAAGACTCCTTTTGTTGCGGATTTCATCGGTACCACAAACCTGATTCCGGTAGAAGTCAAAGGCAGTGGCATGGTTTCCTATGGAGATAAGACATTTCATACTTCAAATCCTGTAACATCGGGAGAAGACTATGTAGCTTCTGTCCGGCCGGAAAGTGCAAAACTTACAGCAGAGCCGGATTCTAGTAAGGTAAGCATAGAAGCGGACATCACCAACCTCATGTTCCTGGGGGAAAAGGTGCGGTACTTCGTGAAGGACCATTTGGGTAAGGAATGGATTGTGGATATGTTTGACCCCGGGAAGACCATTTTCCATGGCCGGGTCTATGTTACTTTCCCTGAAGATCGGGCCTGGGTTATCAGAAAATAAGGGATCCTTTGTGAAGGAATATGTTCCTTCTGCAGGGAACAGGATCTATTACACAAATACAGCATCATGTACCCTGCCCGGCCGGGCAGGGTATTTTTGGAGGTGCCAATATGCTTGAAAAGCTGAAAGAAAAGGTGCTCCGTGCCAACCTGGAACTTCCACGTCGGGGTGTGGTTATCTACACCTGGGGCAATGTGAGCGCCATTGACCGGGACGAAGGGCTGGTGGTGATTAAGCCCTCAGGGGTACCCTATGAGGCCATGAAACTGTCAGATATGGTGGTGGTGGATATGGAAGGCCATGTGGTGGAAGGTGCGCTCCGCCCCTCGTCGGATACGCCCACCCATCTGGAACTGTATCGGAATTTTCCTTCCATTGGCGGTGTGGTCCATACCCATTCTCTCCATGCAGCAGTCTTTGCCCAGGCGGGAGTCGATATTCCCCCGCTGGGAACTACCCATGCCGACTATTTTTACGGACCCGTGCCATGCAGCCGGGAGTTGACGGAGGAAGAAGTCAAGGGGGATTATGAAAGGAATACGGGAAAGGTTATCGTAGAGACCTTTCAAAAAAGGAATCTGGACCCTATGGCTATTCCAGCAGTACTGGTCAGGAACCATGGCCCCTTTACCTGGGGAAAGGATGCGGCTGAAGCGGTATACCATGCGGTGGTCCTGGAAACGGTTGCAGAAATGGCCTGGAAAACGCGGATATTGAATGCCGGCTCTGCTATGCCTTCCTGCATCCTGGATAAGCACTATATGAGAAAACATGGCCCCCACGCCTATTATGGGCAGAAACCGTGATATAATGAATGCACTAAGAGTATGGCAGGTCAAACTGCCAATTTCAGTTTGCCCCGCTGTTGGGTTTGGCGGTTAGTATGCTTGCGTGTAGAGTCACTCACACGGGGCTGCTAGCTTCTAGCGGCTAGCTGTTAGGAAGGCTGATCCGCCTGCGGCGCTTTCTTTCCGTTATTTCCGTCAGTCATTCGTGCCGTAGGCTGGCCAGCTTTCCTAGAAGCTAGGAGCTAGCAGCTAGAAGCTCCGTGCGAATGACGCTACCTATCAGCGCATGATACAACAGCTCGTCAAACCGCAATAGTTCAATCCATCATTTTCCAGGAGGCACATTATGACCAATGAATTTATTTTTTCCCACGTGGACCATACCCTGCTGAAAGCTGCTGCCACATGGGAGGAAATCCGAAGGCTCTGCGAAGAGGCGGAGAGGTACCATATGGCCTCCGTCTGCATTCCCTCTTCCTTTGTAAAAATGGTGAGGGAGGAATTTCCATCCCTTACAATCTGTACGGTGGTGGGCTTTCCCCTGGGCAACTGTTCCACCGAGGCCAAGGTACAGGAAGCCATGACCGCCATTTCGGACGGGGCCGATGAAATTGACATGGTCATCCATATCGGTGCCCTGAAAGCGGGAAACCTTACCTATGTGACCGGTGAAATCGCGGAAATGAAGGCAGCTGTTGAGGACCATATCCTGAAGGTCATCGTGGAGACCTGCTATCTGACGGAAAAAGAAAAAATCGATGCCTGCCGCTGTGTCACAGAAGGGGGCGCGGACTACATCAAGACTTCCACCGGTTTCGGCGGGAAAGGGGCCACATTGGAAGATGTGAAGCTTTTCCGGAAATACGTGGGAAAGTATGTCAAAATCAAAGCGGCCGGCGGTATCCATACAAAGGAAGAAATGGAAGCGTACCTCGAAGCCGGCGCTTCCCGCATCGGTGCCAGCGGCGCCATAAAGGCACTCCTTGGATAAGTGATGAAGTGATAAGAAAAGCCCTTCCGGCGGATAACCGGAAGGGCTTTTCTTGATGGAAGCTGGGGGAGATAGGGCGTGGGCCCGGAAGGTCTGGACCTTTTGTGGCTTCGCCGCTGGACCTCAATCCTCTTCACTCAAATCTCAATTCTGCTTTTTAATATCCCCGAATCTGTTTTTCATCGCTCATGTCAAATATGGGACCGTAGGCGGCGTTGGCCATGGCTTTGATGGCCCATACGCAGTTCTGGGAGGCGGAATAAATGTAGCGGTCCTCCAGGGGCACGATATGCTTTGCTGCCCGCATGGAGGCAATGGCGGGGTTTGCGAGGAAATCGTCCCGGTACTTTGCGGCGCCGGTGGTGTCGGAATCCCGATCCGTGGAGACGAAAAGCATGTCCGGGTCCGTCTTTACGATGAGTTCCGGCGATGTGGCCTGGCCGTTCACGCCGCCGGCCAGGGTGATGGCATTATCGATGCGGGCCCTGGTGAGGAGCTCGTCGAACATGGACCCCGGGCCGCCGTAGCGGGTCATCTGGGACACCAGGTACACCACCGGTTTCTTTCCCGTTTCCTCTCCCAGTCGGCTGTCGATTTCCGAAAGCTCACTGTCCATCTTTTTGATGACATTTTCGCCCCGCTCCTTTTCATCCACCGCGGAGGCGATGATACGGACATCTTCCTTTACCTGCTTTATGGACTTCGGACCGTCAATGACCACCACCGGAATGCCCAGGTTCCGGCACATATTGAGGTCATTGCCGCTGGTGTAGGTGGAGGCGATGATGAGGTCCGGCTTTGCCTCCGTGATGATTTCCATGGAAAGGCCCGTGAGGGGCACGGTGAGGGGGATATCCTTCGTATCGTCGGCAATATAGGATATCACCGGGTCCCGGTCCGCCTCCGTGGCGGCTACCAGCTTATCCGGCGTCACCACGGAAAGGAGCATGGTATCGATGGAAGCGGAATTCCCCAGAATCCGCTTCGGCTTGGCGGGAATGGTGACCGATGCGCCTGTGGCGTCTGTGACGGTGTAACTTTTTCCCTCTCCCGAAGGCCCCATCTGCTTATACCCGCATCCGCCAAGGGATAGAGAAAGAAGAAGGGCTGCAGCGAGAAACAGGGTTTGTCCGGATTTCATGGGTACCTCCAATGGAAGAAACAAGGAAAAGCTTATGAAAGATTCTACTATAGCTAACTTAATTATAATATATCAGAAGTAATCAGATTTCAATTTACTAATTTATTGTTTACTTTTGATAATAGTCGTGTATAATAATAAACGGAAAGCAGGATACTGCTTTCACAACTTCATAAAATTCATCATGGTTTGGAGACATCCAATGAAAAGAGAAGCGCGGTGAGGGAAAATCCCGAGTCCGCCACGGTCCCGCCGCTGTGAGGCTGAGAACATTCCATAGGGTCACTGGGAAACCGGGAAGACGGAATGGTCTATGAAGCTGAGTCAGAAGAACTGCCTTTTGAATAGTAAACCGACTGCAAGGAAAGTAAAGATACGATGTATATCTTCCTTTTCTGGCCAGTCCGCTTTAGTATTCCCTTAGGGGAAAAGGGAGGAACTCATTATGATGAACAGGAAATTTTCAGCAGCGTTACTGGCAGTGTTTGCACTGACCGGCAGCGCTTTTTCAGTGGAAGCGGCCGATGGGCCGGTATATTCCCTGGAGGGCATCGTAGTCACCGCCAGCCGGGTGCCGGAAAAGAAGATAGACTCCAACGCCGACGTGTCCGTGGTAACGTCAAAAGAGATTGCCGAAAAGCACTATGACGATGTGAGCGAAGCCATCCGCCATGTACCGGGGGTAAACATCGCATCCCATGGTATGAGCGGACAGACCAGTAACAGTGACCAGATTTATATTAACGGTTCGAAGAACGTGGTGGTCCTTGTGGATGGCATGCGGCAGAATTCGAATGGCAATACTCTCCAGAATGTAGACCTGTCCAGCCTTACAAACATGGATGCCATTGACCATATTGAAGTGCTGAAGGGTTCAGCCTCTACTCTTTACGGATCCGATGCCCAGGGCGGCGTCATCAATATCATCACCAAAACGCCAAAGGAAAATAAAGTCAGCACCACCCTCCGAGCTTCTGTGGGCAACTTCGGCAGGGAAAACTATACCTTCTATAACGAAGGCCGACAGGATAACTTCTTTTGGACCCTGGAAGCAGGCAAGGAGCTCATGGGAAAATATAAAGATGGCTGGGGCCGTCGTGTCGTTAACCATCTGAATGCGGATCATTACAATGTAAAACTGGGCTATGACCTGGGGAACGATTCGAATCTGGTCTTCCGGTATGAAAAGTATAAGTCCAATTACATTATGCCCAACACCGGCACGAATGATTCCACAGAATCCCATGGTAAGAAAGACAATGATTCCACTAGCTTCCAGTATAAGGCGAAAATCAATGACCGTCTGGACAACCTCTTCTCTGTATACCGGAATAACACCACCTTTGATGTACCAATGCAGTGGTTCAATATGAAAATGAGGACCAGCGGTATTTCCGACCAGCTAACCTATCGCATGGACCGGCAGACACTGACCGGCGGCATGGATTGGTACGAGGATGAAATCCGTGACTATCCGTCGGAACCGGAACTGACCGGCGCCAAGGTCCATAACCTGGCCTTCTACCTGCAGGATAAAATCGATATTACGGATAAATGGAATATTACTCCTGGCGTCCGCTACGATCATAATTCGCAGTTTGGAAGCCGTACCTCTCCCAGCCTTTCCATCGGCTATAAGCAGAGTGAAAATACCAATTACTACATCAACTACAAGACATTCTTCGTGGCGCCGAACCTGTATCAGCAGGATGTATACAGCGAGATGGATTATGGCAACACTAAATATTTGACGAAAGGAAATAAGGACCTTAAACCGGAAACCGGTTATACTGTTGAAATTGGCGCCAGTCACAAATTTGATGACACCATGGCAGGAACTGTCAACTTCTTCCATACCCATGCTAAAAATATGATTACAAATTCTTCTTTATGGGATGAATCGACAAATACGAGTATATATACATGGAATAATATGGATAAAGCATCTGTCAATGGCTTTAATTTGAGTTTGAATAAAGATTTCAGTAAGCACTGGAGTGCCGATATCGGATATTCTTACCTCCATATTAATGCAGCCAAAGGAGAGAACATCAACAACAATGGACGTCTTCCGGAAAGTGTGCTCAATGTGGGCGTCCATTACAGGGCAGACCGCTTCGATGCTTCCCTGGATGGCCGGGGTGTCATGAACCGGTATGGTATGAAAGCCCATCCCGAAATGAGAGATTACGGCAACTACTGGGTATGGGACCTGGCGGCCAACTACCACTTCACCAAAGGGGCTACCCTCTTTGCACGGCTCAATAACATCTTCGACCAGTTCTATACCGACGTAGGAAGCTCCTATGATCCCTATGGAAGCAATTGGTACTCTGCTCCAGGCCGGAACTTCGAAGTGGGCCTGCAGTATCAGTTCTGAGAAAAGGCAGAATTGAGAATTGAGTGAAGAGAATTGAGGTCCAGCAGCAAAGCCGCCGAAGCACCCCAACCTCCCCTCTTTAGAGGGGAGGTTGGGGTGCTGATGGAAGTGCCGCAGGCTGGCCACCCAGCTGCCAGATACTAGCCACCAGTTACTGATCTGCCGCAGGCTGGTTCCCTCAATCTCGATCTCGACCTCGATCTGTCTGTCCTTTGTTTCATAAGTATTTGCGGTAACAGTATACGCAATTCTCCCTTGCAATTCCCTGGGGAAGAGAATAAAATGGTAGGGATGAAAATTTTACAGTTGTGATTCATAGAAGGAGGGTCTTCAGCCATGCAGGGGCCTTCCTTTTTTATGAGTCCTGCGAGGGAGGAATGAAATGAGTAAACGAATTATCGAGGTGGAAGAACGGCTGCCCATCCTGCCGACCATCCCACTGAGCCTGCAGCATCTCTTTGCCATGTTCGGCTCCACGGTGCTGGTGCCCTTTCTGCTGAATGTGGATCCCGCTACCTGCCTTTTCATGAATGGTATCGGTACGCTCCTGTACCTCTTCATCTGCAAATGGAAACTGCCGGCTTACCTGGGGTCGTCCTTTGCCTTCATTTCGCCGGTACTGGCGGTGACGTCTACGGCCGGCATGTCCTATGCCGATGCCCAGGGCGGGTTCATCGCCTTCGGCCTCTGCTTCATTTTCCTGGCATTCCTTGTAAAGAAAGCGGGGGTTCACTGGATTGACGTCCTCTTCCCGCCCGCTGCCATGGGTGCTATTGTGGCTATTATCGGTTTGGAACTGGCGCCGCTGGCCATGACCATGTCCGGCTTCATTGGGGAAGCCCAGGGCATGTCCAACAGCACGGCCATCCTGATTTCCATGTTCACCCTGGTGGTCACCATCCTGGCCACTGTTCTGGGACGGGGATTCGTAGCCATCATTCCGATTCTTATCGGCGTCATTGCAGGCTACATCCTCTCTATCTTCCTTGGAGTCGTGAATTTCCAGCATGTGGAAGAAATGCCCTGGTTTGCATTCCCCACATTCTATGCACCGGAATTCAACCTGTCTGCTATCCTCATGATTCTCCCGGCTCTCTTCGTAGTCTTTGCGGAACACCTGGGCCATCTCTTTGTGACCAGTGATATTGTGGGAAGAAATCTGATTAAAGACCCGGGACTTCACCGTTCCCTCTTTGCTGATGGCCTGTCCAACATTATCTCCGGCTTCGTAGGCTCCACGCCAAACACCACCTACGGTGAAAACATGGGCGTCATGGCCATGACCGGTGTCTACAGTACCTGGGTCATTGCCGGTGCTGCGGTATTCGCCATCCTCTTCTCCTTCATCGGAAAAATTGCTGCCCTTATCCATGCCATCCCCACCCCCGTCATGGGCGGTGTGTGCATCCTTCTCTTCGGTTTCATCGCCGCTTCCGGTATCCGGATGCTCATTGAGAAGAAAGTGGACTATACGAAATCCCGGAACCTCATTCTCACCGCAGTGACCATGATCTCCGGCCTCTCCGGCGCCACCATCGTCATCGGACCGGTGCAGCTGAAGGGCATGGGCCTTGCCACCGTGGTAGCCATGATCATTTCCATCTGCTTCCTCATTTTCGATAAGACCCATATGTCTAATAGTGAGGAGTGAGGAGTTAGGAGTGAGGAGTGAAGGTGCGGCGCACAATTCATACAGCGCCGCGAGTATTGAATCTGCCCCTGCGGGGCAGCTCTATCCCTGGCCTTTGATCTGCCGCCGTTTGGTCTAAAAGAAAAGCTCTTTTATGGGCAGGCTAAGCGCCTTTTGTATTTCAGGCCAAACTTGAATATCCTATACAGGAAGGACATTCATCTCCCAGGGGGCACGTGCTTACCGGTATTCTCAATATGTGTGATAATTCAAAGCATGCAGCCCCTTAGAGAAGGGGCGCGCCAAAGGCGCAGGATGGATGCGGCGAAGCCGCTGGACCTCAACTCTCAAATCTCAAATCTTTCTCAGGGATTCCCCATATGTACAATTGGGCACATAATAAAAAGGCGCTTTTCTTCACAGAAAAGCACCTTTTTTATCGCCACTTGTGGTATACTTCATAGAGACATCGTGATTGACCGGAATTGGCCGCTCCTTTTGGGGCGACTTTTTTCGTGGGTCAGAGACCATTGTAGAGATCATCTTTGGGCGCCGGCTTTTCGGGGTAGAGGAGGGATGCTTCCTTCGTGCAGGCCAGGAGGATTTCCCGGTTTTTATCCTTCACCATGCCGGATATGCGGAATAGGTCCACCAGCCACCAGATCCAGCCGATGAAACAGCACATGAGGAGCCAGAGCAGGATGTTCCGTATCGGCCGGCCCAGGTAGAAATAGTACACCGCAAAGACAATCCACAGGATGTAGGCGGTGGAGGTCTTCTTCTCCCGGGATGCGTAAAGGGTGAGGGCATAGCTTTTCTGCTTTTCCGTCAGATTATTCAGCAGGTTGATCTCATCTGCATCAAAAGATGGTTGTTCCATAGGGCCTCCTTAGGGAAAAATCAGGAATTGAGATTTGAGTGAAATTGGGGGCTTGCGGCTTTGCCGCAGGCCGTCTCTCAACTCTGTTTTTTAAAATATCCGGCTCTTCAGCTTCATGGCCTTCCATTTGGCCAGGGCCTGTTTTGCTTCTTCCGGGGCGTCCTTCGTGAGGCGTACATCCCCTTTCATCCGTTCTTCCATGGTGACGGAGGGATCGATGTAGGGCTCGAAGGTTTTGTAAAAATTCATTTTTGAGATTTCTTCAGAAATATCCATGGCGGCCTCCTTAAAAACATAGTGTTTCTTTTCTCCCTATTTTACCATAGACCGGCATAGGGGCGGCAGGGGCAGTGGGATAGTGGGTTCGTGAGATAGTGAGTTGGTGAGTTAGTGGGACAGGTTGAAGAGGGGGCGACAGCTATCCGCTTACAGCTTATCGAGCCCGGCCAATAGACGTCAGACAATCAGACAGTCAGATGGATTCAGCAGCGAAGCTGCTAAAGGTCCAGGCCTGGACCTACAGGGCCAAAGGCCCGAATCCCCTCAATTCTCTTCATTCAAATCTCAATTCTACCAATAAACAATATTATTATAAAAATAAAGAATATATTGCTATTATTCCTCATTATCTGACGATATAATGATATCAGAAATCGAGAGAAATCAATGTGATTTCTGAAAATCACAAAGGGAAAATCGTTTTATAAGGAGGAAATAATCATGGAAAAATTACTGAACAAACTGCTGGCTGACCTGGTGGTGGAATACCACAAACTCCAGAGCTATCACTGGTACCTGAAGGGCTACCACTTCTTCGATGACCATCCGAAACTGGAAAGCTACTACGACATGGTGGCAGGCATGGTGGACGGCGTGGCGGAAGACATGCTGAAACTGTCCCTGAAACCGGAATCCACACTGAAAGGATTCCTCGCCATCAGTGCCATCAAAGAAGCAGAAAATGAAGAAGTCACCTCCGCCGAAGCCTTCGCCTCCGTTCTCGCAGACTTCAAAGTGCTCCGGGATGACGTACTGGCCGTAAAGAAAGCAGCCGACGAAGAAGGGGACTACCTCACTTCCGCTCTCATGGACGACTACATCGAAAGCTTCTACAAAGAAATCTGGATGCTGGGACAGGTACTGAAGTAAATAGAATTGAGATTTGAGGTTTGAATTGAGGCCCCGCGGCTTTGCCGCAGGCTTGAGACTTGTCACCCCCTCTGTCAGCGAAGCTGACAGAGGGGGTGCATTTGCCGCGGAGCGGCTGAGATTTTCCCCTGTTTCATCCGGCTTCCCACTTCCCATCCATCCATCCATTGATTCCATACGAACCTGATAGAGCCTGATACGATTCACTAAATCGTATTGGGCTCTTTTTATTCTTATTCGCCTCCAATAAAGTCTGCCAGCCTTTCCTGGAGGACTGGCAGCTGGAAGTTCCTGTATATCCGGATGGCTGCCCATACATTTATCATCTGGTTCGCAGGACCGGTCCGGCGCAATGCTTAAAAGTAAAAGGTCCGAAGCTCTGACCGTTTACACGCCCCCTCAGCCCTGTATTGGCAGGCGAATCTACTGGGGCAGCTGTTATCTGTCCTGCTCATACATGGGTGCTGCTATACGGAATTCGAATAATAAGAAAAATGAATTGACAGAATGGGGAAAGACCCTGTATGATTACATTCAACTCAAGGGGAGCATGGATAGTGCTTCTCTCCAAATGTGAGGATCGGGACAAAGTCTCATGAGGGCCATGGCAGAGAGCCGGCGGATGGTGAAAGCCGGTATGGGGCATAGGACGAACTCTCCCGGGAGCACCGGATTGAAATCAAGTAGAGAAGGCGGCGGTCTCCGTTACAGACAGTAAGAAAGTATAATGCAGGGTGGTACCGCGAATTCGCCCCTGTCCCATGGTGGACAGGGGCTTTTTGATTTCCGGGAATCCCTGGGGCAGCCGGCAGGCGGGCCCTGTGCTTTCTATGAAGTGATAAATCAGGGTGGTACCGCGGTGAATCCGCCCCTGGTGGAATTGTGTCGTTCCATCAGGGGCTTTTCTGATGGAGAAAAAGGAGGAACCGAAATGAAGAACTTCAAGAAAGCAATGAAAATGACAGGAATCTGTGCTATGGCAGCAGTGATGATGGCATCCATGGCAGGATGCGGTGGCAAATCGGCCAATACCGTATCTTCCGGTGCAAAGAATGCGGCAAAGATCGGCTTTACGGCGGCCCTCACCGGCGGAGCAGCGGCTTACGGGAAGTCGGAAGAAGAGGGAGTCCGGCTGGCGGTGGAAGAAATCAACGGGAAAGGGGAATTTCCCATCGACCTCATGGTGGATGATACGAAGGCGGTGCCGGCGGAAGCCATGAATGCTACGAAGAAACAGATCCAGAACAAGGCGGCCATCCTCATCGGCCCCATGACGTCCAATGAAGCCAAGGCGGCAGGCCCCATTATCCAGAATGCGAAGGTGCCGTCCCTGGAAATCTCGGTGACCGCAGAAAATATTACGGATATGGGAGACTGCATCTTCCGGAATTCCGTGCCGGAGTCGAAGAATATTCCCCAGACCGTAAAAAAGACCTATAAAATCCTGGGCTATAAAACGGCGGCCATCATGTATGCCCAGGACAATGAACAGCATGTGACAGCCCAGAAATATTTCAAAAAGACCATGGAAGAAGAGGGAGTCCAGGTGGTGGACGTGGAAACCTTCGGCAGCAAGGACAGCGAATTCTCTGCCCAGCTCACCAATATCCAGACAAAGAACCCCGATGTCATCGTGGTATGCAGCTACTACCAGGAGGGGTCCCGGATCCTGAAGAAAATGCGGGAAATGGGAATGAACCAGCCCGTGCTGGGGGATAACGGATTCGTTTCTCCGGAACTGGGAAATATGGCCGGCGCTGCGGCGGATAATGTGTATGTATCCTCCATGTGGTCTCCGGATCGGAAAGACGAAAAGGTCCAGCACTTTGTGGAAGCCTATACCGCCAAATACGGCCACAGTCCGGACCAGTTTGCCGCCAGTGCCTATGACGGCGTGTACATGGCCCTGGACGCCATGAAACGGGCCGGCACCACCACGGACCGTGCCAAGATCCGGGAATCCCTGGCAAAGATGAAGGACTTTAAAGGGGTCTGCGGTACATTCAGCTTCGATGAGAAGCGGGACCCGGTGGTGGACCTGATCCTCATGAAAATGGAAGGAGGCAAGTACCGGATGGTGGACTGAAAATACCATGGGATGGCAGGAAGCCGCAGGCCTTACCCATGACTCTTTCCTTTCTGTGATACAATAGAAGTACCCAAAGTAATCATTGAATCTGTTTCAGAAAGGAGTCTTTCTATGTACAGTGATGAAATGACGGCGGAAAGGGAGAAAAGCCTTTCCATCAATATGCCGGGCCTCATGAAAGATGTGTATGCCTGGATGGCCATCGCCCTGGTGGTGACGGGCTTCTCGGCCTGGTTTGTATCGGACAGCCCCACTCTCTCTGGCCTTTTCCTGGGAAGCCGCATGGGCACTATTACCCTCATCATTGCTACCTTTGCCCTGGTGTGGAGGCTTTCTTCAGCCATGGGAAAAATGTCCCTGAAATCGGCGGCAGTCATGTTCCTGGTGTATTCCGTGCTGAATGGCATCACCTTCTCCGCCATTTTCCTGACCTATACCCTGTCTTCCATTGGCGGCGTATTCTTCATGACCGCCGGTACCTTCGGCATCATGTCAGCCTATGGCTACGTGACGAAGGCAGATCTCTCGAAGATGGGAAATATGTGTCTCATGGGCCTCGTGGGCGTTCTCCTTGCCACGGTGCTGGGATTCTTCTTTGACAGCACCTTCCTGCAGATGCTCATTTCCTATGCAGGCATCCTGGTCTTCACGGGCCTCACCATCTATGACACCCAGTCCATTAAACGGCTGGCCCTTACCTACCATTCCCGGGCCACCGATGAAGGACAGAAGGTAGCCATTCTCGGCGCCCTTACCCTGTACCTTGATTTCATTAATATCTTCATTTACCTCCTCCGCCTCTTCGGAGACAGGAAGTAATAACCAATAAAAAAGCCGGCTTTTGCCGGCTTTTTTATTGGCTGCGGCCGAGGACCGGAGCGGTGTCCTGCGGACAGGTCTGTGACTTCGTCAAGGCTGAGGCTTCGCCTGGGTTCAAGGAAGGATAATAGATTTCAGTTCAGAGGCGTGGCGTCCAAAAACGAACAACCCTCCCTCTTTAGAGGGAGGGGGGACCGCGTTAGCGGTGGGTGGCCGCGAGGCGGCAGAGGGCAGGGGGAATGTTGGGAGCAACTTTAGCGAGAGCCCCCTCCGGCCTGCGGCCACCTCCCCCATAGATGGGGGAGGTCAGGCATTGGCGGCGAAGCCGCTGAACCTCAACTCTTTTCATCATCACCATCCGCTCCGTCTCCAGAAGGACGGAATGAAGATGGACAGGAGGGTCACCGATTCCAAGCGGCCGAAGAGCATGGACAGGCAGGCGATGATTTTGCTGAAATCCGGCAGGCCGGCGTAGGTACAGGTGGCGCCGAACTGGCCGAAGGCAGGGCCCGTATTGCTCATGGTGGAGAAGGCCACGCCCAGGGCGTCCATAAAGGCCAGGCCGTCTGCCATGAAGCAGGCAGCCCAGAGGGCGGAGAGGGCCATGTAAATGAAGAAGAAAGCCAGCACCTGGAATACGGTGTTCTGGGAGAACCTTTCCCGGCCTACGGTGATGTGGAAGACCGCTTTCGGATGCATATGGAGCTTCAGGATGGCGGAGAAGGACCGGAAAAGGAGGATGAGCCGGATTACCTTGAGGCCCCCGGCGGTGGATCCGCCGCAGCCGCCGGCAATCATGATGAGGAGAATGATAAATTTAGCGAACGACGGCCACTGGTCGAAGTCCGCGGACACGAAGCCGGTGGTGGAAGAAATAGAAGCACACTGGAAGAGAGATTCCCGCAGGGACTCCAGTACCGGCATGTGGGATGTGAGGATAAGGGAAGCGGCAATGAGAATGGTACTTACGGCTACCATGGCCAGATACACTTTAAATTCCGTATCCTCCAGGATCACGTGAAATCCCCGCTTCCAGGTGTCCACGTACATGCCGAAGTTGGCGCTGGAGATGACCATGAAGAATACAAGGATGAGCTCCAGGGAGGCACTGTGATAGTAGGCGATGCTTTCATTTCTCGTGGAGAAACCGCCGGTGGCGATGGTGGAGAAGGCATGGTCCAGGGCGTCCAGGAAATCCATGCCCCACAGCATGAGGGCTGCCGTGCAGGCGGCGTTGAAGACGAAGTACACGATGAAAAGGGACCGGGCCGTCTCTTTGATGCGGGGCAGGGTCTTCGAATTGGTGGGCCCCGTGCTTTCGGCGTTCACCATTTTCGTGGTGCCCCGTCCTGCCTGGGGGAAGAGGGCCACAAAGATGACGATGATGCCCAGGCCTCCCAGCCAGTGGGTCATGGCCCGGAAGAAAAGGAGAGACGGCGGCAGGAGGGTAATGTCATTGATTACCGTGGCGCCGGTGCCGGTGAGGCCCGATACGCTTTCCACGATGCTGTCCAGGGGAGAAAGGACTCCGGAAAGGGCATAGGGCAGGGCGTAGAGGAGGGATACGGAGAGCCAGGTGATGGCGGTGATGGCGGTCCCTTCCCGGGGCGTGAGGCCGGCATAGGGGGAAATCCCCCGGGCCTTGAGCAGGAAGAAAAGAACCACCGAAAGGGCCATGGGAATGAGAAAGGCCGTCACCGGCCCTTTATAGTAGAGGGAAAGAAAGAGAGGGAGAAGGAGCACCACGCCGCTTCCTAAAAGGATGCGGGAGAGCATGAACCGGATGATTTCTCTATTCATATCAGTCCCCGCCTTTGAAGTACGAAATGATTCCCTGGACCTTGTCTGCTTCGGCGATGAGAATGACCGTGTCCCCCGCTTCCAGCACAGAATGGCCGTCCGGGATGCGGGCTTCGCCGTTTCTAACATAGGCGCCTACAAGGCAGGACTTTGGGATGCCCGCTTTCATGAGGGGCTTTCCGGCGGCCCGGGACCCTTTGGGAAGGATGATTTCCAGGGCCTGTACTTTTGCCCCTTCCAGGAGGGATACGGAGACCACGCTGCCCCGGCGGACAAAGGCCAGCACTTCGCCGGCCGCCAGGAGACGGGTGGAAAGGACGATGTCGATACCCACCTGCTGCATAAGGGAAATGTATTCGGTCCGGGTCACCCGGACCACGGTCTGCCGGGCGCCCAGGTGCTTGGCGAGGAGGGCCATCATGAGGTTCAGCCGTTCATCCTTCGTGGTGCAGATGGCGGTATCCGCCTCCGACACCCCTTCCTGGGTGAGGAGGTCGATGTCCGTGCCGTCGCCGCAGAGGACGAGGCTCTTCTTCAGCTTTTCCGCGGTCTGGCGGCAGTGCTCTTCATTGTTATCGATGACCTTCACGGAAATGCCCTGCTTCTCCAGCATGGGGGCCAGGGTCTGGCCGGTCCGCCCGGCTCCGATGATGAGGGCCTTCTTCGTGCGGCGCTGGTACTTTGCATTGCCGTGGGCGGAAATCTCTTTCAGGGAATCCGGATTTCCCAGGAAATACACGTAATCCAGGGGGAGAATCCGGTCATTGCCGTGGGGAATGATCATGTGGTGGTCCCGGAGGATGAGGGCGGCCAGCACCTGGGGCGGCAGGGTGATATCCTTCAGTTCCTTATGGGCCAGGGGCGAGTGGGGACCGATTTTTGTTTCCAGAAGACGCACCTTCCCGCCGGCGAAATCTTCCACGTTGATGGCGGAGGGGGTCATGATGAGGCGGCTGATTTCACGGGCCGTAATGAGCTCCGGACTCAGTACCAGGTCGATATCGAAATTTTCCCGGATATAGTCCACCGGCTCCGACAGGAACTTCGGGTCCCGGATCCGGGCAATGGTGTGGGGAATGCCATTCTTCTTCGCCAGGATGCAGGCGATGATATTCACCTCGTCCATGGCAGTCACTGCCACCACCAGGTCACTGCCCTTCACGTCGCTGCTTCGCATGAAGGAGGGGCTCGTGCCGTCGGCGTGGATGGTGAGCACGTCCAGGCTCGTGCGGACGGACTCCAGCTTCTCCGCATCTGAATCCACCACGATCACGTCATATCCTTCATTGGACAGGAGCTCCGAAATGATATATCCCAGGTGCCCTGCCCCGATTACAACAATCCTCATGATTTTTCACCCCTTTAAAAGGAATCGTTCTCATATTTTATTGTATCACGGTGGGAAGAAAAAGAGAATTGGGTAAAGAGAATTGAGCCGTCCTTGGAGGAAGGCGGCATATCTGATCTGCCATGCCTCTGATCATCAGGTGTTCCGGTAAGAGTCGGCTGTTCAGAAGATAGCCATTCTTTGGGATGCATAGAAAAAATTGGGGAAGCCATGGCTTCCCCAGTTTTCATGTGCGCCCAGCATGGGCGCACTCTTAAGGGTGAAAGTCCCTAGACCGC
>ERZ791746.846-NODE-846-length-23859-cov-2.856159_pt1 | contig 23859 bp, 19 predicted proteins | sample MGYA00510038_ERZ791746 | MGnify/ENA primary metagenome ERZ791746 (study PRJEB30046, sample SAMN00792018) | human gut metagenome | study: EMG produced TPA metagenomics assembly of the A metagenome-wide association study of gut microbiota in type 2...
GAAGAAAAACCACAGGTAGAAAAAATTGATGCGGATTTTGAAAAAGCAGGATTGACACTGTGTATTGTGGATACGAAAGGGTCGCATGCAGGACTGACACACGAATATGCACAGATTCCCGTAGAAATGAAGCAGATTGCAGCACATTTTGGGAAAAATGTACTGCGTGAGGTTGAAGAAAAAGATTTTTATGCGGCACTTCCGGTTTTGTGCAAAGAATCAGGCGACCGTGCAGTACTGCGCGCCATACATTTTTTTGCAGAAGATGAACGGGTTGTAAAGGAAGTTAATGCCCTTCGCGCCGGTGACTGGAACCGTTTTTTAAAACTGGTAAAAGAGTCGGGCGATTCGTCTTATAAATATCTGCAAAATGTATATGTCAGTCATGATACGGTCAATGAGCCGGTTGCCATTGCGCTGGCAGTGAGTGAACGGACGCTTGCGGATAAGGGCATATGCCGTGTGCATGGCGGCGGTTTTGCGGGAACGATACAGGCATTTGTAAAAGAAGCTGCGGTTTTGGATTATAAAAATGCAATGGAAGCCGTATTTGGAGCGGATTCGTGCCATGTTTTAAAAATACGCAGATATGGAGGAATCAGAGTCATTGGATAAAGATTGTTCGTTAAAGAAAAAGATATTTAACATTATTCAGATTGGTGATAAAAGTAACCGCATCAGCAGGGCATTTGATATATTTATAACAATTACGATTGTTTTAAATATTCTGGTGACATTTGCACAGACGTTTGATGAATTGTCACGGATAACAATGGGATTAAAAGCGATAGAATATGTGACACTGGGCATTTTCTGTGTGGAATATGTCCTGCGAATCTGGACGGCAGAGTACTTATATCCCAATATCGGCAGAAGACAGGCGAAACTTCGTTTTTTGATTTCATTTGATGGAGTGATTGATTTACTGACCATTGTACCTGTATTTTTCTTATCGGGATTTGTAATATTCAGAATGTTACGGGTGGCAAGAATTTTCCACCTGTTCCGGTTAAATGCAAAATATGACTCGTTTAATGTCATCACAACGGTTCTTTATGAAAAACGCAACCAGATTATTTCTTCGGTATTTATTGTACTGATACTTATGCTTGCCAGCAGTCTGTGTATGTATAGTGTTGAGCATGACACACAGCCGGACGTTTTTCGCAATGCGTTCAGCGGAGTTTGGTGGAGTATGTCCACACTTTTAACAGTCGGTTACGGCGACATTTATCCGGTAACGACACTGGGGCGTGTGATGGCAATCTGTATCGCGTATCTGGGAGTCGGTGCAGTTGCAATTCCAACCGGTATTATCAGTGCAGGTTTTGTAGAACAGTATCAGCGCAAAAGCAGTCTGTCCAATCTAAAAAACGCGGACATCAAGCAGATTGCTGAAATATTTGTAGACAAACGCTATGCAGGGAAATCAATTGAAGAAGTGGAAGAACAGGAGCAGCTGACCATTTTCTTGATTTTAAGAGAAGACTTATCAATCCTACCACAAAAAGATACGTTGTTAAAACAGGGCGATATCATCATAATCCGCGCTGAAGCAGAAGAACCGGCATAACCCGCCCGAACAGCCGGTGGAAATATGGTTTATACAAAAAAATTATGATGTGCCGAGGGAATGGCTGGAAGAGTAGAAACAACGCCCCAGACAAGGGGACAGCAAAGTTAAGTAACACGTTGAGCTGTCCCCTTGTCTGGGGCATTTGAATAATCTACAGAAGCCTGTTCACACGGTAGAGCTTAGTGGAACAACTCCTGTACCATTTCCGCATTATAGACAACTTGTGTCTGATGCTCGGCTTCAATCATGTAGAGCGCGTGGGCGGCGAGGTGTTCGGCAGCCTGCTCTAAATCACGGATACCTGTGGTATCTTTAAAAATATCAAGGACAGCAACCAGTCCATCATCCAAAACAACACATTCATTTTCATGCAGGCCGATACGTTTTAAAACCTTCGGGAGAGAATATTTCACAAAAATTGTCTTCTTTTCTTCCCTTGTGTAATCCGGAATATCAATAACGGCAAAACGGGATAACAGCGGCGCACTGATTTTTTCCTTGTCATTGGCAGTGGCAATCGGATAAACGCCGGAAGTCGGAATCAGACATTCCATATAGTTATCTGTAAATCCTAAGTTATCCAGCAGTGTCAGTAACACATCGGCAGGATTGCCATTGCCGTTTCCGGCTGTTGCCTTGTCCAGCTCGTTAATGATAAAGACAAGATTATTTTCACCTGCCATATTGAAAGCTTCCATAATAATACCCGGCTTTGCATTGGAATAAATTCTTGAACTGCCGGTCAGCTGTTCGGCATCGTTAATGGAACTCATATCGAGCGTTGTCCACGGCAGTTTTAAAATTTTGGCAACCAGATAGGCAATCTGGGATTTACCGGTTCCGGCAGGTCCGACCAGCAAAATGCCGTATGCCGGCAGGGTGTGTGTACGGTTAATCTGGATCACGGTTTCGATAATCCGCTGTTTTACACGTTCCATGCCAAATAATTCTTCATCAAGAATCCGGCGGGCTTCTACAGGGTCAATGGATTCAAAATAATTGCTTTTCCATTTAATATTTAACATAATGGATAAAGCACGCTGTGCGTGACGTTTTTCTTCCGGCGTAACCTCGTTGGAGCGTGCAACGACTAAGTTGCGGCGTGCCCACAGACGGATATTTTCAGGAAGCGTCTTACCGGCACAGTTTAAAAAGTCGGAAATGCTTGTGATGCTTGTCAGCTTCATATCATCTGCGGATTCATCTAAATCTTCATCGGAGGTTTCCTCGGCAATCGCATCACTTTCCAGCAGACGCTCAATCATAAACTGTAAAAATCCGTCTTCGGAAGAAAGTTTCTGACTGTTGCTGAAAGCCACTTCGCGGATTTTATATACGGCATAGCCGTCACTGCGGTTTTCACCGGTCAGCTTGACCTTAATGCGGTTTTCGCCAAGCCACTTAATCAGGCTTGTAAAACGGGAGTCAATCTGTAAAATATTGCTGAGTTCCACTCCGTCATCAAGCTGGAATTCAAAGGCGGTCTTTTTATATGGATTTGCAAAAATACCGGCAGAATCCTGTTCCCATGGGTGAGAAGAATTATCTAAAACCAGAATCGGATGCTCCGGTGTGGCTGTGGAGTGATTGGACTGAAAAGTTGTATAAGTACATTCAAAGGCGGAAGCCGTATTGGATGTACTGGTTGAATCATATACAAGCATAGTATTTCTCCTGTTCATTTTATTTTATTTTATAGTAAGATGTATAAATGTTTAAATATGCACTCAAAACATCATAGCATACCTTGTTCAAATTTAAAAGAGCCGAAATCCCACACAAAATAAAATTACATATTGACAAATGTGTATATATACTGTATATATGTGCATATACAGACGATGCAAAAATGGAGGGAGTGGGGAAGATGATTCAACTGGATAAGGTATCAAAAAAGCTTGGCATATTTGAACTCAAAGACATCAGCGTTAGTCTGCCTGCGGGCTATATCTGTGGGATTGCAGGCAGAAACGGCGCAGGAAAAACAACACTGTTACATCTGCTTTCGGGGCTGTATCAGCCGGACAGCGGAGCGGTGATGATATTTGACAGCAGGTACGATACACAGGAAAAGCAGATTCACGACAGCTTAGGCGTTGTTTTAAATGAAGATTTGATGATGAAACATCTCAACCTTGAGAAAAACGGGGACTATTTCGGGACATATTATTCCGGGTATCAAAAAGAACAGCTTTTATCATATTTAAAGCAATTCGGACTGGAAAAGAACAGAAAATTCGGAAAGCTGTCCAAAGGGGAAAAATTAAAATATCAGTTTGCATTTGCATTATCATGTAATCCGAAGCTGCTGATTTTAGATGAGCCGACAGCCAACTTTGATGTGGAATTTCGTAAAGATTTTTTGAAATTGTTACAGGAGTTTATCGCAGACGGACAGAAAAGTGTTGTACTGGCAACGCATTTAATGGAAGATATCGACCGCCTTGCAGATTACTTGATTTATATGGAAGACGGCAGAAGCATTTTCGCAGGACAGATGGAAGATTTCCGGGAACAGTACCGTATCGTGTCGGGAGAAGCGTACAAAATCAAGCTGCTTGACCGGGAAGATATCATTGCCATGGAACAGAAAAAATACGGGGCAAAGGCGCTCGTCAGACATCACGGTTATCAGCACTATGATACAGAACTGACAGCAGTACCGCCGACCGTAGAAGAATTTATGTATTTTTTGAGTAAGACAAAGACTGCGGAAAGGAGAAATCATGAAAAAGTTATTCACTGAATACTGGCAGGAATTTGATGTGCAGTATATAAAAAATATGTATGGAGCAGAACTTCCGCTGCTTTATTTTGTCATTTACTGGAGCTGGAGTCTGGTTTTTGGAAATGCGGCAGGGACGGATGCAACATCTGTTACGGAAAAAATAATCCTGGCGGCAGCGGTTATTTTTCCGACGGTCTTTAGCTTTATTTCCTATACCTTGCATCCGACAGCACTGTCAAAGCAGATGTATCTGTGTCCGCTGGGCAGTCAGGAGCGGCAAAAGCTGGTTATGGACAAATATCTTTTCCGGGTGGGGCTTCATATGACGGTCTGCATAGCAGGCACGGTTCTGGCGGCGTTTATGACGCGGGGCGCACTGTACTGGTATCTTCTTATTTTATGGAATGATTTTATCATCAGCATTTTTATTCCGTCAGAACCGGAAAAGACGGATAGCAGGACAAAGGAGCTGATTTATAAAAATATCATGATTCCTGTGGTGCTGATATTAAATGCCGTGTATTTTGAAAATGCTTTAAATAAAGAAAATATACAGATTGTTTATGCTGTGCTGATTGCCGGGTTTATAGGACTGGTACAGTTACCGCTTTTTATATGGTATGCCGGACGGGTAAAAAGCCATATCCGGTCAGCAGTATTTTATAGAACCAATATAGATGTCAGCGGCAGAGCTGTTTAGGGAGATTCACCATAAAAAGATGTTGGGGACAAAAGACCCCAACTATGAGCAAGCTCATGTGGGTTTAGACCTTTTGACCCTGATATCATAAATATATTGTAGTAGAAATGAGGCGCGTATGAAAATAACAATACTTCCGCAGGGGACACTGGCTATTTATGAGCAGATTGTCAATCAGCTCAAAAATGCAGTTGTAACAGGCGAACTAAAAGCAGGGGAAGCACTGCCGTCCATCCGCGCATTGGCGGCGGATCTGGGTGTCAGTGTCATTACAACCAAAAGAGCGTATGAGGAGCTGGAAAAAGAGGGGCTGGTGCGCTCGGTGGCAGGAAAGGGTTTTTATGTCTGTGAATATAATGCGGATTACTTAAAAGAAAAACAGCTGGTGCTGTTGGAAAAACGCTTAAATGAAGTGATAGAGGAAGCAAAACAGGCAGGGCTTGCCAAAGAAGATTTTGTGGAAATGGTGCAGGCATTATACGAACAGTAGATTACAGATTAGAAAATGTCTGTGCAGTGGGGGCAGGCGGCATCAGGTATCTGCGATTTATTAGATTGTGGCGAATACAAAAAAAGAGGAGGAAAAGAGCTTGGAAAAAGAAATATTGCGGTTTGAACAGGTGACGGGAAAAGGCAGGAAATTCCGTCTTCAGAATGTGGATTTCACAATGAAGTCCGGTTACATTTACGGATTAACGGGCAGAAACGGTGCCGGAAAGTCAACGCTTATCAAGACAATTCTGCATGAGCAGTCCCGGTATAAAGGTGCAATTTACGTGGATGGAATCCCGGTAAAGGAAAATTATGCAGCGGCATGCCGGAAAATCGGATATGTATCCGAGGACAACGTATTTTTTGAAAAATGTACGGCAATGCAAAATGCAGAAGCGTTGGGCGTTTTTTATGATGATTTCCAGATAGAACGGTTTTGCAAGCAGATGCAGGCATTTGACGTGCCGGTTTCAAAGCAGTATGGAGCAATGTCAAGAGGGGAAAAGTTAAAATGCCAGCTGGCATTTGCCATTGCCCATCAGCCGGTTTTATATCTGATTGATGAGGCAACGGCAGGAATGGACGCAGTATTCCGGCTTCAGTTTTTTGATTGTATGCGCAGGCTGGTGGAGGACGAAAGCTGCGGCGTACTGCTGACAAGCCACATCACTTCGGAGCTTGAAAGAAATACGGATTACAGTGCATTTATGGAAAATGGACAGTTTAGCGGGTGGACAGAGAGCATTGACGGGATTTTACGGCAGGATGACCGGGAACAGGAGGCGTTATGTATCGAATAACAGACGACAGACAACAGCAGTGTTTGGAAAAATTTTTTGCGAAAGAAAAAACATGGTATCCCGATTATTTCGGGTGCAAATTTGCGGCATATATGATGTTTTTTTGTGGCATTATCGGCTGGCTGTTTCCTTATCAGGCAGAGTGGGTGTCCATTCATGAAAGCATAAAGACGTATGGGATTTATACAATGATATATTTGCTGGGTTTTAGTTTTTACAGCCAGATGTTTACATCGTATAAAGGCAGTAAAAGAAACAGAAATCTCGGTGAAATACTGCAGAATTTACCGGTTTTGTCAGTACAGACAGCGATTTTTAAAGCGAAAAAGACATTAAAAATCTGTGGGAGAATTGCGGTGATTGCGGCAGTGGGACAGACATTTTTTGCGATTGTGGCATTACATACTTTTTCAATAGGAAATATATTGATGCCGATTGCGGTATTATACGTCCTTCCGGCAGGAATCTGTGCCGTGGAAATTGCAGTTGAATTATGGAAAGGGCAGATGCCGGTCAGATAAAAAAAGGCTGACCGGTGATAAAAATAAGTGCTGCCCCGCACATTTATTTACAAGTTATGCGGTTTCCTTCGGAGCTTTATTGACAATATAAATGCCGGTACATACAAGAAGCAGTGCGGCAATACTGCTAAAGCCCAGTGAATCCTTTTCGTTAAGCAGGACAGCGGATAAAAGCACACCGATAACCGGATTCATAAAGCCAAATACCGCAACCTTGGAAATCGGATTGTATTTTAACAGCAGACCCCATAAAGAGTAGGCCACTGCCGAGATAACACCAAGGTAAAAAAGCATGGCAAACGCAGGCAGGGTAAATCCGGAGAGGTGTCCACCCATAAAAAAGCCGCACACAGCCATGACAATGCCGCCTAAAATAAACTGATAACCGCTTAACATCACAGGATTGTCCTGAACGGAAAAGCGTTTCATAAATACCGATGAAAAAGCGTATGCAACGGTTGAAAGCAGAATTGCACCGTCCCCGTTTACGGTAAAATGCAGGTCCATCCCGTTTCCGGCAACGTTGACAAGTACAACACCGGCAAAACCGACAAGACAGCCAAGCATTTTCCGTGCCGTAACCTTTTCCTGATGAAATAAAAATCCGGCAACGAAAATGGCAACAAACGTGCTGACGGCTTCAATAATCGAAGCCTTGACACCCGTCGTATGTGCCAGTCCGATATAGAAAAACAGGTATTGTAAAATGGTCTGTAACAGGCTCAGTTCCAGAATGTGCGGCAGGGAGGCTTTTGTCGGAAGCAGAAACTGCCGCTGTGTCAGACTGCCAAGAAAGACAGCGAGGATTCCGGCAAGCGTAAAACGGCATCCGGCATATAAAATCTGGCTTGCCGTGTCGGAAGATGCAATGTGCATCATTTTGTAGCCGATTTTAATACAGGGAAATGCACTGCCCCATAAGGCACAGCAGATTAATGCGCCAAACAGCACGACTACAGGGTTACTAAGAAAATTTTTTTGTGTATTCATGAGTTTCTCCTAAATATAACTTCACTTTTTGCACAGGATATTGTAGCATAAAAGTACGGAATCGTGGAAAAAATTTCCATATAAAGGAGAATTAAAAACATGAAAATGACAACGCTGTGTTATATTGAAAAAGACGGACAGTATCTGATGCTGCACCGCACCAAAAAGGAAAAAGACATCAATAAAGATAAATGGATTGGTGTCGGCGGTCATGCGGAAGGCACAGAAAGCCCGGAAGAGTGCCTGTTAAGGGAAGTAAAAGAAGAAACGGGACTGACACTGACAAGTTTCTGCTTTCGCGGGTTGATTACCTTTGTAAGTGATGCGTGTGAACCGGAGCAGATGTGTCTGTTTACGGCAGACGGCTTTGAAGGTGAAATCTCTCCGTGTGACGAGGGCGAGCTTGCGTGGATTGATAAAACAGAGATTTTAAAGCTGCCGACATGGGAGGGCGATGCCGTCTTTTTAAAGCTGCTCTTAGAAGGCGAACAGCGGTTCTTTACCTTAAAACTGGTCTATGAGGGCGAAAAACTTGTAGAAAAGCAACTTCGTTTTTATAATTAGTTTATAAAATGATAATTTGACACTAAAAAAGAGCGGGTGCTATAATTTTTCCTCGATATTTAAAAACCGGCGGGAAATGCCGGATAAAAAAGAATCGGATAAGGGAGAATTTATGACATTTTATCAGGAATTACAATTAAATCAGGCAGGCTCTAAAGCGGTGATCCGCGCATCAAAGAGCAAAAAGGAAAAATACAGGCACATTGCCGTTTATCTGTTTAAAATCCTATTGACCGTGGCATTTTGTACCGCATTTGTAATGGCATTCGGCGCAGTTTTCGGAGAAGATAACAATATCGTAGGTGTTGTTATGCTTTTGTGCGTATTGTCGTTTAGGTATGCGGATTTAGGAATTAAAAATAAGGATGCCATGTGGGCATTTGCAGTGATTTTTGCCATTCTGGCAGCAGGACCGCGGCTTGCCAACGCCTGCGGACTTGTGGCGGAGTGTATGATACATATTGTCTGCATTATGGCGATTATGATTCTTAGCTGTCATAATGTTTTAATGTTTAATCATGCGACACTGGTACTCGGCTATCTTTTGTTATACGGATATGATGTGACCGGTGAAGCTTATTTATACCGTCTTGTGGCGATTGCGGTAGGAGCGGCTCTGACAATGGCGGTTTATTACCGCAATCACAGAAAGCGGACCTTTAAAAGAACGTTTAAAGACTTATTTAAAGAAGTGGATTTTCAGTCGTCAAGAACACAGTGGCAGCTGCGCCTTGCACTTGCGATTGCAACAGCACTGCTTCTTGCGGGAATCCTTCATCTGCCGCGCCGTATGTGGGCAGGCATTGCAGTGATGTCAGTAACACTGCCGTTCCCGGAAGAAATCAAGGAACGTGTAGGGGGAAGAATCCCCGGCAATATCATCGGCGGACTGGTATTTATATTAATTTACTGTTTTGTTCCGAAGTCCCTTCATTCATATATCGGGATATTTGGTGGAATCGGTGTGGGACTGTCAGCCACCTACGGCTGGCAGGCGGTGTTTAATTCACTTGGAGCGATGGCTATTGCAGTCAGCTTCTTAGGACTTCCGGGGGCTGTATTTTACCGGGTTTTTCATAATGCGTTCGGTGCATTGTACGGAATGTTTTTTGAGAAAATTTACAGCAGATGTATAAAAGCTTAATAAGGACAACAGACGAGACTGCCGTGCGATGCCATTCGCACGGCAGTCTTTTTTGCACAGACAGCTGCAAATCAGTCCAAATTTTGTTGACAAAAGTATTATTTGTATTATAATGTATAATACAAATAATACAAAAGCACGGCAGGAAAGGAGCGAACATATGGTTATAGAACTGGATATGGAAAGTGAAGTGCCGATATATGTGCAGCTTCGCAATCAGATAGTGAAAGGAATCGGAAAAGGAGAATTAAAAGCGCAGGAAAAACTGCCGACAGTCCGCCAGCTGGCAGCAGAAGCGGGCGTTAATACAATGACCGTGAATAAAGCTTATCAGATATTAAAGGCGGAAGGCTATATCAAGATTGACAGACGGCACGGCGCGGTAGTGGCAGATGTCGTTGATATGGATTTGCAGTTTCGGGAAAAGCTGGAAGCAGAATTAGAGCTTTTGTCAGCGGAAGCCAGCATTACGGGAATGGAAAAGGCAGAGTTTTTAAAGCTGTGCGATGGGATTTATTCTAAGATGAAGGTATGCAGACAATCCTAAAATCAAAGATTTTCGCACAACGCTTTGTGACGTCTGCGGATAGGAGGAAGTATGGGGATTTTTATGTTTATAACATTTGCGTCGGCAAATTTAATTACAATCGGTGCAATGTGGTATGGATTCATGAGCCAGTACCGGTATAATAACGGAATGGTTCTGGGGGTGCATATTCCATCGGAACACGCAGAAGAACCGGGGGTGACAGAACAGGTCACGAATGCCAAAAGAAAAATGAAGCGGTTTCATATCATTAATCTGATTTTAATCATGGCACTCAGCATACTGTGTTTTTTTAATATGGCACTTTATGTTATCATCTGGATTGTGTGGATTTTTGCATACATAGGAGCGGCAATTTACTTCAATGCCAAAACACACCGGAAACTTTATGACTATAAGGTGGCGCAGGGCTGGCTTGCAGAGGGACAGAAAAAGAAAGTTTATATCGACACGGCGGTACTGACGATGACGGAAAAAAGCGCAGTGCCGTACCGGTATCATGCAGTCGTAATTTTAATAGAAATCCTGTGCGTACTGCCGTTTTTGTGTGGAAAACGTCCGGTTTTTTGGGAAGAAATGGGGATATTCTGTATCTGTGCCGTGGCGGTATCGGTAACGGCGTGGATAGCGCATGTTTTTATCAACCGCAGACAGCATACGGTTTACAGTCAGGATACGCAGAAAAACCAGCAGGTCAATTACCTGATAAAAAAATATACCGGGGAAGCACTCCTTGCCATGAGCAGCTGTAATGCGGCGGCATGGGTGATGATCGCCGTACAGGCACTTATTTTTAACAGTCTGAACGCGGTTGTGTTTTACAGCTATGTCGTACTGGAAAGCCTGTCAGGCGTGGCATTTCTGGTGCTGATTTTCCGGATGTATAAAAAGAAAAATGAGTTTTTAAATGCAGATAACACGCCGGTATATGTCGATGATGACGAATACTGGGAAACAGGATTTTACTACAATCCCAATGACAGACATATGCTTGTGGCGGACCGGATGCAGTCGGGAAATTATTCATTTAATTATGCAACGGCAGGGGCAAAAATATGGACGGGCATTTTAACCTTTGTTGTTGCAGGAACTATTATATTTACGGTTGCGGCAATGCTTCCGCTGATTGATGTCAAAGTGGATTTTACCATGGATAATAACAGGGTAACGGTTGAGGGCGGCGGTTATAAAATCACATTTGATAAAGAATCCATTCAGAGAGCAGAGATGCTGGATACAATGCCGCGTGATAATTTTACAAAAACCAACGGCGGCGCAACAGAAACCTATGCGGTAGGGCATTTTAAAGGGAATACTTACGGAAAATGTATGCTTTTTATATATAAAGGAAATGCGCCGTACATTCTGATTCAGACGGACACACAGACGATGTTTTTTAATGCAAAAGACAGCAGTATGACAAAACAGTGGTATGAACAGCTGTGTGAGTAGAACACACTTTTATCCAAATAATCAAATAAATTTCAATTTTTGTAAGATTTCCATATGTTTTTATGTTTTGCACTGAAATTGTAGGTTTGTGTCGAAAGATTCTGCAATTTTTACACGATATTTATTTTTCATTCACACAGGATTGTGGTATACTAAAGTAAAAAACAAAACGGGAAAGGTAAGAAATGGCAAAGAAAAATAAAATAAAGAACTGGGTCATTCCGGGTGTAGTCGGAGGCGTGGTCATTATCCTGACAGTTGCTTCCATCGTTTCCGGTTCTATACAGCAAAAAAAGGAAAAGGAAAGCAATGCGGCGAGTGTCAGCGTAGACCGGATTAAGTTAAAAGATGATTCGGCGCAGGCACAGCAGATGAGCAATACAGAAACAGAAGTAGAGATTGAATTTGAAGACTGTGCCGTTCCGGTAGGCACGCAGTTAAAGATGACAGCACTGGTTGTTCCCGAAAATACGGACCAGGCACTCATCTGGAGCAGTTCGGATTCGTCTGTGGCAGAGATTGATAAAGACGGAATTTTCACAGTGAAGGCAGTGGGAACAACCGTTGTAACAGCAACTGTCGGAACCGTTTCCGATTCAGTTGTCATTGAAGGAATTGAAAATGTGGCACAGGGTTCAAAAAATAACCTTCCGGTTTACACCGGTACAACCCTTGCAAAAAATAATGCATCTGGAAGCGGCAGTGCATCGGGCAGTACGTCATCCGGTGGAACATCCGCAGGAAGCGGCTCTGACAGCGGCAGTACAGGTACAGGCGGCGGGCAGGCAGGCGGTTCATGGACAGGCTCAGGCAGTTCGGGAAGCGGCTCCTATGACGGCGGTTCCGGTGATTCGGATTCGGACGGCGGAGATGATTCCGGCAGTACGGACAGCGGTTCGGGAAGCTCCGGTGGTTCTTCAAATGGTGAATCCGGCACGACGGGCGGTTCTTCCGGCAGTAATTCCGGCAATAACGACGGTTCATCCACAAACGGCGGGAATTCCTCAAACAACAGTAATAGCGGCAGTAACACCGGCAATGGTGACAACAGCGGCAGCATTTCAGACGGACTTTCAGGAATCGGATTTACACAGCGGTATTCCAATGTTTATGTATGCGAAGAAAATGATACATATTATGGAGAAATCATCACACAGCCGAATGTAACCATTATCTATATCAAGCAGAGAAGCGGCACATTTGACAGCAGGATTCAGACGGTGCTTGCCAGACTGCTTCCGGACGAGTACGGACAGGTGTGGAGCAATTATCTTTCTGCCAACACAGACAGAACTTTTACGGCAGAAGGCAGACGGGTACGAATTGTTGTAGCCCCGAATGGCGGTCACTCGCAAATAGTAATATACAATTAGACAAAAATATGATATGCTTACACTAATATGACTTGCAGTGAGGTGAATTAATTGCTGAATGAAAATAAGATTAAAATGATGACGAAAATGGCAATTTATGAAAAAAACGAAGGCAGGCAGATGATTAAAAATTCCCGCTATTTTAAGGGGGATTATGTAGCGTTTGGCGTACTCCGTACATTAATTGCAACAACATTTGCATATATAATCATGGTGATACTGTATGTGTTATGCAACCTTGAAAAACTGGTTGCCGACATTAATTCGCTCGATTATGCGGCAGTGGGAAAAAGACTGGGAATATATTATATCCTGATGTTAATTGTATATACCATCATTGCGGCAATGGTTTATGCCTATCAGTATAATCATTCGCGGAAAGGTCTGAAAAAGTATTTTTCAAGACTAAACAAGCTGGAACGTTTTTACGACAGCCAGAGAAAGAAAAAATAGTATTGGAGGACTCACATGGTTTTTTTACTGGAATTAAAGGAAGGATTTAAGAAATTCTATAATAAATACGATACGTATCTGGTTCCGGCAGTACGGTTTGTGATGGCATTGGTTTCTTTTCTGATGCTCAATGCAAGCATCGGATATATGTCAAAGCTGAAAAATCCGCTGATAGCCGTGGCAATGGCAGTATTGTGTGCCTTTCTTCCAAATGGATTTATGATATTTTTCTTATCGGTATTTATGTTGGTTCATTTATATGCGATTTCTGCGGAATTTGCATTGATTGTACTGGGAATCGTGCTTTTAATGTATCTGCTGTATTACCGTTTTACACCGAAGCAGGGGTATCTTTTAGTGATTACGGTACTGCTTTGCTGGATAAAAATGCCGTACCTGCTTCCAATTGCGGCGGGGCTGTGCTTTAACGCATTCGCCATGATTCCGGCGGCATTTGGTGTGATTATTTTTTACATTATTAAGACAGCCAGTGAATATGAAACGGCACTGACGACAAAGTCAGTCAATGACAGTATGCAGCAGATTTCGTATATTGTAGAAAGTCTGTTTAATAATAAAGAAATGATTCTGTTTGTAATTGCAATGGTTGTTACGATTACGGCAGTATATGCAGTCAGACGGCTAAAGATTGATAATGCGTGGACCTATGCCATTGCGGCAGGGATTGTGGTACAGTTTATCGTACTGCTTGCAGGAATTTTAGTGACAGGTGCCAAAATCAATCTGATTCTGATGATTGTGGGAACCGTGCTTGGCGGGGTTGTAGGGTATCTGTGCCAGATTTTGTTTTTCAGTGTGGATTATTCCAGAACGGAATACGTACAGTATGAAGATGATGAGTACTATTATTACGTAAAAGCTGTTCCGAAAATTAATATTGTCAATGCCGAAGTCAAGGTCAAGCAGATTAATGCGAGAAAGACGAAAAAGGCGCATGACATCAGTGATATGACTTCATCAGAACAGGATGACGAAAATATTTAAAAAAGCTATAAGCGGTAAAATGAGTAAAGACCGGAAGGAACAGAAATGAGGTGAGTATGTGACAGCATGGAATAATTTTTTCAGCGATTATTTATCAAAATTATATATTCCACGGATTGGGTGGACAGATGTCATTGAGATTATCATTATTGCAGTGGTACTGTATAACATTCTGGTGTGGATTAAAAATACAAAAGCATGGGCGCTGCTCAAGGGAATTATCATTGTAGTATTATTTGCGCTGTTTGCATATATACTGAATTTAAAGACAATTCTCTGGATTGCGGGAAAAACCATCAGTGTCGGCATTATTGCGCTGGTGATTATCTTCCAGCCGGAGCTGCGGCGTGCGTTAGAGCAGCTCGGGCGCAAAAAACTGGTTGTCGGACTGTTTAACTTTGGTGAAGGCAGGGAAAAGGGTGAACGGTTCAGCAGCAAAACAGCCGATGAGATTGTCCGTGCCGCTTATGAAATGGGAGCGGTGCGGACCGGTGCATTAATCGTTATCGAGCAGGATATGGTTCTGGAGGAATATGTCCGCACCGGTATCGAGGTAGACGGTGTTGTAACAAGCCAGCTGCTCATTAATATATTTGAGCATAATACACCGTTGCATGACGGCGCGGTAATTGTGCGGGGCAACAGAGTAGTAGCGGCAACGTGTTATCTTCCGCTGTCAGATAATTCAAACTTAAGTAAGGAACTGGGAACCAGACACCGTGCGGGTGTCGGCATCAGTGAAGGCACCGACAGCTTTACAATTATTGTATCAGAAGAAACCGGTGCAGTATCCGTGGCGGTGGGCGGTTCAATTATCCGCGACATTGACAGGGATTCTTTAAGAAATAAGCTGGAGTATCTGCGCAAGAAAACAGTAGATGTCAAGTCGTTTAAGATTTGGAGAGGAAGGTTGAAAAATGAAAGAAAAGATATTTAGAAATTTCAGCCTGAAAATCCTGTCAGCTTTATGCGCAATTGTATTGTGGACGATTATTGTCAATATTTACGACCCGACCATGGGGGTGACAATCAGTACCGTTCCGGTGCAGCTGATTAATACAGAAAGTCTTACGGATAAGGGCTATACGTATGAGATTACAGATGGCAGTAAAATTTCGGTTTATGTAAGCGGACCTAAAAGTGTTATCACGGATATTAAAGCAGCAGATATTGTAGCTACGGCAGATTTAAGCAGGATTACGGCATTTGCCGATTATGCCGATATTGATGTAAAGGTTGTCAAAGACGGCAAAACGCTGACCAATGTCGAAGTGACGCCAAAGACAACAGCGGTTAAGCTGGATATTGAAAACAGGGTAACACAGCAGTTTGATGTTGGCATGGAAGTCAACGGTACGGAAGCGGAAGGCTATGTAGTCACGAAACAGTCCGTATCGCCATCGACCATCAAGATTACCGGTTCATCAACCACCATTGCAAAGATTGCGCAGGTTAAAGCCATCTGCGACATCAGCAATGCACAGGATAATATCCAGAGTGTTGTACCGATTGTTTTATACGATGCGGACGGCAATGTAATTGATGATCCGCAGCTTGAACTGTCAAAGAGTGAAGTGGAATATACGGCAAGTGTCAAAAAGTCTAAAACTGTACCGTTAAAATATTCTGTTTCGGGTGAACCGGCGGACGGTTATACCGTTCATAAGGTACAAAGTTCCGCAGACCAGATTACGATTTCGGGAGAGACAAAGGTTTTAGATCAGATTACACAGATTACGATTCCTTCCGACCAGTTAAAGGTGACGGGATTAAGCAGTGATAAAACATTTCGTCTGTGGATGGAAGATTTTGTGCCGTCTGATGTGAGTGTGGTATCGGATTCGGTTGTTTCCATTACGGTAAAGATTTCCGATGTGCACAGCAGGGAATTTACGGTGAAGACATCTGATATTACATTTTCCGGTTTATCATCAGGTCTGGAAGCAGCAATTACCGATCAGGATACCATTCATGTAATACTGACAGGTTCAGATGAAGCACTGGCAGCAGCACAGGCATCGGATATCAAAGCTACGGTGAATCTGACAGGCTTAAAAGAAGGAACATATACATTATCGATACAGTTTCAGCTGCCGGGCGGCTGCAGTCTGGACGATACCTATAAGGCAGCCGTAAAGATACAGGCGCAGACAGCACAGACACAGCCGGAAACAACAACACAGCAGACACAGGAAACAACAACAGCCGGTACCTCTGAAACAACCGGCCAGAACCGGTAAAATAAAAAGCTGAAAACAGCGGATGGGAGAGAAAAGATGGTTAGTGAAAAAATAGTCGTAGGAAGTGCATTGGGAATACATTTAAGACCAGCGGGGGCAATGTGCGATGCTGCTGTCAAATACGATTCCCATATTACATTTGCTTATGGAGAAGGAAAGACGGCCAATGCAAAGAGTGTCATTTCAATTTTAGCAGCAGGAATTAAATGCGGTGATGAAATAGAGCTGATTGCAGACGGTCCGGATGAGCAGGAAGCGTTAGAAAATGTTGCTGCTGCATTTAAAGAATCATTAAAAGATTGATTTCAAAAAGGGATTGTATTATAATTTTTATAAATTCAATCAGTAAAAAGAAGAAATATGGAGGATTAAAGTTATGGGTTACATGGAGTCTTACAAGGCGTGGTGTGCCAATGAATATTTTGATGAGGCAACAAGAGCTGAATTAAAATCAATTGAGGGTAATGAAAAAGAAATTGAAGACCGCTTTTATAAAGATTTAGAGTTTGGTACAGGTGGTTTAAGAGGTGTTATCGGCAACGGTACAAACCGCATGAATATTTATACTGTCAGAAAGGCAACACAGGGACTTGCAAACTTTATTAAGAAGGAAAATGCAGCAGACAGAGGCGTTGCGATTGCATATGATTCAAGAAGAATGTCCCCTGAATTTGCAGACGAGGCAGCATTATGCCTGAATGCGAACGGAATCAAGGCATATATCTTCCCGTCATTAAGACCGACACCGGAATTATCATTTGCCGTAAGACAGTTGCACTGCATCGCAGGTATTGTCATTACAGCCAGCCATAATCCACCGGAATACAACGGTTACAAAGTATATTGGGAAGACGGCGCACAGATTACAGCACCGAAGGATACACAGATTATTACAGAAGTAAAGGCTGTTACAGATTACAATACGGTAAAGACCATGGAAAAAGACGAGGCAGAAGCCTGCGGTCTTTACAATGTTATCGGCTACGATATGGATGAAGCTTATATCAAGGCTTTAAAGAAAATGAGCATCAACGGTGATATTATCAGACAGGTAGCGGATGATATCAAGATTGTATACACACCGTTCCACGGAACAGGTAACGTTCCGGTCAGAAGAATTTTAAAAGAACTGGGCTTTAAGCATGTTTATATTGTAAAAGAACAGGAAAAACCGGACCCGGATTTCACAACACTTGAATATCCAAACCCGGAAGACCCAAAGGCATTCACACTGGCATTAAAGCTGGCAAAGGAAAAAGATGCAGATATCATTCTGGCAACAGATCCGGATGCCGACAGACTTGGTGTATATTCAAAAGACACCAAGACAGGCGAATACAAGGCATTTACAGGAAATATGTCCGGTATGCTGATTGCAGAATATCTGCTTTCACAGCGTAAGGAAAAGAATCTGTTACACGATAACGGCGCATTTGTAAAGACTATCGTATCTACCAATATGGCAGATGCCATTGCAGCAGAATACAATGTAAAGCTGATTGAGGTATTAACAGGCTTTAAGTATATCGGTGAGCAGATTAAGTTCTTTGAACAGCAGGGTACATACGAATATGAATTTGGTTTTGAAGAAAGCTATGGCTGTCTTGTCGGTACACATGCAAGAGATAAGGATGCAGTTGTTGCCGTTATGGCATTATGTGAAGCAGCAGCATACTACAAGACAAAGAACATGACTCTGTGGGATCAGATGATTCAGATTTTTGAAAAATACGGATACTACAAAGAAGGTCAGAAGGCAATTACCATGAAGGGTGCAGAAGGGGCTGAAAAGATTGCAGAACTGATGGATAAGCTCCGCAACGAAACACCGAAGAAGTTCGGTTCATGGGACGTACTCGAAGCAAGAGATTACAAGAAGGATGAATGTGTTGATTTAAAGACCGGCGAAAAGAAGTCTACCGGACTTCCGTCATCCAACGTATTATATTATGCACTTTCTGACAATGCATGGTGCTGTGCAAGACCGTCCGGAACAGAACCAAAGATTAAGTTCTACATGGGCGTTAAGGGCAGCAATTTAGCGGATGCAGATGCAAAACTTGAAGAACTTACAAAGGCTGTTATGGAAGTAGCGGGACAGTAGTAATGTGAAGAATCCTTAAATTTAAGATTCTTCACATAGATAATTGTGCTGCAGGCATCACAATTATCTTTTTATCGCAGAGCGAGTTCAGAAATTCTTAACAGAGAAAACACAATTAGAACACATTTCGTTACTATACTACAAAGCATAGACGAGATGTGTTCTTTTTTATCTAAGAACAAAAGACACGACAGAGAGGAGAAATCGATATGTATAACGACGAAAATAACCAGTATAACCCAAGACCGAGATTTGATCCAAAGACAGGAGAACGAATTCATTACGACGATGAAAATACAACGGAAACAACACAGGCAGAAAGTTCAGAATACAGATACAGCGGAGGAAATATTCCGTTTGAACAGGAAAACAATAACACTTCCTATTATCAGCAGAGCAGTACATTCCAGCAGGATACAACCTATCAGCAGGCAGGCGCCGGGCAGGGCAGTATGAATCAGCAGAATGGAAGGCAGAAGAAAAAGAAGGATAAAAACAAAGACGGTTTTGGAGAAAGGCTTGCAAAACTGGCAGGTTCGGCAGCCGTGTTCGGTGTAATTGCCGGCGCAGTAATGTATGGCGTATATTACACGGGAAGTACTATTCTTCCGGTAAAATCATCAAGCGACTATAACAACATTGCAACCGTGACTTCCAATGTAACCGCAACAACGGCACAGAGTACTTCATCAGCTTCAACGGGTATGGATGCACAGTCCGTTGCAAATGCAGCCCTTCCGGCAATGGTGGCATTAAACGGTACGACAACCGTGTCTTCAGGAAGTTCTTCATCTTTCTATGGACTGTTCGGCAGCCAGTCCTATGAAGCACAGACAAGCGGAACCGGTATTATTGTCGGTAAGAATGATAAAGAACTGCTTGTTGTAACGAATGCACACGTAGTTAGTGATGTAAATGATTTAAAATGTGTCTTTGTGGACGGTGAATCTGTCAGTGCAACCGTAAAGGGTTCAAAGTCTGATAAGGATATTGCGGTAGTGGCAATCAATCTTTCAGATATTAAGGATTCAACCATCAACAGTATTGCAATTGCAGAACTGGCAGACAGTGATGATGTAGCCATCGGACAGGAGGTTGTTGCTATCGGTAATGCATTGGGTGAAGGCCAGTCTGTGACAAATGGTATTATCAGCGCGACAAACCGTTCTATTACTGTTAATAATGTAACATTTTCAGGTCTTTTAATGACAAATGCAGCGATTAATTCCGGTAACAGCGGTGGTGCATTACTCAATGCAGAAGGTAAGGTTATCGCAATTAACTTTGCAAAGACTTCCAGTGATGGTGTAGAAGGTATGGCATATTCTATTCCGGTATCGAATGTCATGGATATCATTGACAGCCTGATGAGCCGTGAAACAAGAAGCAAGGTTTCAAGTTCAGAAACCGCTTACCTGGGAATCAGTGGTGTGGATATTACAAGTGCAATGTCTTCCTCATATGGTTATCCGCAGGGGGTTTTAATCAGAAGCGTTGAAAATAATTCAGCAGCTGCACAGGCAGGTCTGGGCGCTTATGATATTATTGTAAGCTTTGATGACCAGTCCGTAAACTCTATGTCCAGCCTCAAGTCTATTATGGAATACTACGCAGCCGGTGAAAAGGTAACGGTTCAGTACTATCATCAGGAAGGCAGTGAGTATGTATTAAAGAGTGTTGAAGTAACTCTCGGCAAAAAGAGCTGATAAGCATTCCGGCATAATTCTTTAAAAGGAACCGGCAAAGCACATAAAGCACAAACATAAATTTGTAAATCAATAAAGTAAAATATCCGGTAAAATGCAGGGACAGATGTTGTCCATCTGCATCATACCGGGTATTTTTTTATAGAGATTTTATTGTAAAAACAAAGACAAATCTGTATACTAAACGTGTATACAAAATTACAGTAAAAGAAGGTGCCGTATTTTGCGGCAGAATGGTGAAAAAATGAGTGAAAATAACGATACAATCAACAATCAGGAAGAGGAATACGAAAAGATTTGTTATATATGCAGAAGACCGGAAAGCAAGGCGGGTAAAATGATTGCAATGCCGGGAAATGTCTATGTGTGCCAGGACTGCCTGCAAAAGACATTTGATACCATCAATAACAGCGGTATGAATTATGATGATATGATGAAAATGAGCGGGATGCCGAATATGGGAATGTTTGGCAATATGAACTATCAGGATATGGATATACCGGAAAATCAGAAAATAAAGAAAAAGAAAAAGGTAAAGAAACCGGAAGAAAAACTGGATTTACGCAACATTCCGGCGCCGCACGAAATTAAGCATATGCTCGATGAATATGTGGTCGGACAGGACTATGCAAAGAAAGTCATGTCGGTTGCTGTTTACAATCACTATAAAAGGGTAGCTGCAGGAGATCAGGCAGATGTAGAGATTGAAAAGTCCAATATGTTAATGATCGGACCGACCGGAAGCGGAAAGACCTATCTTGTAAAGACCCTGGCACGCCTGCTGCAGGTGCCGCTTGCAATTGCAGATGCAACGTCCCTTACGGAAGCGGGCTATATCGGTGATGACATTGAAAGTGTGGTATCCAAGCTTTTAGCGGCGGCGGATAATGATGTAGAACGTGCAGAACACGGCATTATCTTTATTGATGAAATTGATAAGATTGCTAAAAAGAAGGAAACTCGAAGCCGTGATGTCAGCGGAGAATCCGTACAGCAGGGCATGTTAAAGCTGTTAGAAGGAAGCGATGTGGAGGTGCCGGTCGGTGCAACTAGTAAAAATGCGATGGTACCGCAGGTCACAGTCAGTACGAAAAATATTTTATTTATCTGTGGCGGCGCGTTTCCGGAGCTGGATGAGATTATCAAAGAGCGTTTAAACCAGCAGTCGTCTATCGGATTTGCAGCAGATTTAAAGGATAAATATGACGAAGACCCGAACCTGCTGCAACAGGTAACTTTAGAAGACCTGCGCAATTTTGGCATGATACCGGAATTTTTAGGCAGACTGCCCATTATCTTTTCGCTGGAAAACCTGACAAAAGATATGCTGGTTAAGATTATGAAAGAACCACGCAATGCGATTTTAAAGCAGTATGAAAAGCTTCTGGAACTTGATGAAGTAAAGCTTGAATTTGCGGATGATGCACTGGAAGCAATTGCCCAAAAAGCAATGGAGAAAAAGACCGGAGCGCGTGCATTGCGGTCCATTCTGGAAGATTATATGCTGGATATTATGTATGAAATTCCAAAGGACAACAATATTGGAACAGTCATTATCACAGGCGATTACATTAAAAAGACGGGTGCGCCGGTAATTCAGATGCGTGGCATGGAAATACCGGCACTGACACAGCAGAACGGATAAAGCAGGCTGATAAAGTAAATCCATAGGATAAAGCAGATATAAAATGGATACATAAGGAAAGGCATAACTGAATATACTATACAAAAAGCGGGAGTAAAAAAGTGCCGGATTGCAGTTCACTCATTGTATCGGAAGAAACGGGGGATTATATTATTGAATCTAATTCCCTTTATTTTGAACAAATCCAAAGACAGGACGGTGTCTGTATTTCCTGTGTTAATGATACGTGGTGTATTTTGTATACAAATTATCCGGGCAGCCGGAATATTAATATACAACAGGGATATTATAGTGTGCCGAAACTGTACGGACTGATGGATACGACCAGCTTTGATGCATCGGGAATTACGGCAACACTGAATCAGCCCCTGTTAAATGTGCGTGGACAGGGCGTGCTGATTGGCTTTTTAGATACTGGAATCGACTATTTAAGAGAAGATTTTAAAGTGTCAGACGGCAGAACCAGGATTGCGGCAGTCTGGGACCAGACGATACAATCTGTAAATTATGAAGAAGATACAGGAGAAGCAGCAGGGACAGAGCAGTATGACAGAAAACAGGCACAAGGCATGGTGCAGTATGGCACGGTGTATACACGGGAGGTCATTAATGCGGCACTCGCAGCAGAGCGTGAAGGACAAAATCCCTATGATATTGTGCCGTCAAGAGATGAAAACGGACATGGAACATTTCTTGCAGGGGTTGCTGCCGCATCGGAAACCGCAGATTACATAGGAGCAGCGCCGGATGCGGAGATTCTGATGGTAAAGCTAAAACCTGCCAAAAAGTATCTGCGGGACTTTTATCTGCTGCCGGAGCGGGTAGAAGCCTATTCGGAAACGGATATGATGATGGGGGTGCGCTTTTTACAGCAGTATGCCATCAGAGAAAAAAAGCCGCTGGTTATCTGTGTCGGACTGGGAACAGCTTCCGGTTCAAGAACCGGTGCGCTGCCGTTTGCAGATTTATTAAATACATTGGCAAGGCAGGTCAATACAGTAGTTGTAACCTGTACAGGAAATGAAGCTAATAACAGAACACACACATCAGGTCTGGCGGTATCAGATACAGAACCCTCCGAAATAGAAATTACCGTTGGTGCAGGTGAACGCGGATTTGTGATGGAAATATGGGCAGAAAGTCTTGATATCTTATCGGTGGCAATTACCTCACCTTCTGGAGAGCGGATTCCACGGATTCCGGCAAGAATTGATACAGGAGGAGTCTACAATTTTTTACTGGAACGTTCACAGGTTGCAGTGGATTACAGAGTAGTGGAATCTGCATCAGGTTATGAAGTTATTTTTATGCGTTTTATAAATCCGGCACAGGGAATCTGGAAAATTCATGTATACAGCCTGACGAATATTGTGGGACGATATAATGCATGGCTGCCATTAAAGCAGTTTTTATCAGGGGATACGTATTTTTTGAATTCCAATCCTTCCACAACACTTACGGAACCCGGTGCGGCAGAGCGCGTAATCAGTGTCGGGGCATATAATCATATTACAGATGCATCTTATGCAGCATCCGGACGCGGCTATACAGCGACAGGTCTGATAAAACCGGACTTTGTCGCGCCTGGAGTAGATGTCTATGGTGTCCGGGCAGGCGGGGGATATACGACACGGACAGGAACAAGTGTTGCGGCAGCCCACGCAGCAGGTGCCGCAGCCCTTCTTCTGACATGGGGTGTTACGGACGGCAATCTGCCCTATATGGGAACAAACGAGGTTAAATCGGTGTTAATCCGGGGGGCAAAGCGCGAAAACAGTACGGTGTATCCGAACAATATTTATGGTTATGGAAAAATGGA
>ERZ791746.849-NODE-849-length-23774-cov-13.659345_pt1 | contig 23774 bp, 22 predicted proteins | sample MGYA00510038_ERZ791746 | MGnify/ENA primary metagenome ERZ791746 (study PRJEB30046, sample SAMN00792018) | human gut metagenome | study: EMG produced TPA metagenomics assembly of the A metagenome-wide association study of gut microbiota in type 2...
GTGCATAAAAATCCTTATGAAATCTGACTCTGCGAATTAATCAGCGCTTCCCTGGAGATGAGTCACCAGGAGATTTGGCCAGCCTGCGGTGCTCCCATCGATTGCTTTCGACAGGAAATATCATGCCGTAGGCCGTGGAGCTTTCCTGGAAGCTAAAAGCCAGAGGCTAGCAGCCCCATGCTATTGACTCTATTCATAAGCATGCATATCCATTGAATTCAGTATAGCTTTTTCCTATGCTCAAATCAATAGTTTCAAATGTACATATGTCTGGAAGAGACCTATAATAACGGCAGAGTGAAGGAAACACCGAGTGCTTCCCAAAAGAAAAGGATTGCTTGTCATATAGGAGGAACCAATGAACCACGAAGAACAGGTTGAAAAAATGAAAGATATTATGGCCAAATTCCTTGGCCACACCGCCATCCGCCTTCCGGACGACGTGATTGAAAAGCTGGAGGAACTCCGGGACAAGGAAGACACGCCCCTGGCGAAGGTCATTTACCGCACCATGTTCCGCAACCAGATGCTGGCGGAAAAACTGCAGCGCCCGTCCTGCCAGGACACCGGAGTGCCCCAGTTCTGGATCCGCTGCGGCACGAAGTTCCCGCTCATCGATGACCTGGAAAAGTTGCTCCGGGATTCCGTAGTGAAGACATCATTTGAAACGCCGCTGCGCCTGAATTCCGTAGAGACCTTCAGCGAATACAATACCGGCAAGAACGTAGGCAAAGGCACCCCCACCATCTGGTGGGACATGGTTCCCCATTCGGATAAATGTGAAATCTACACCTACCTTTCCGGTGGCGGATGCTCTCTCCCTGGCTGTGCCACGGTGCTCATGCCTGGCGAAGGATATGAGGGGGTCACGAAATTCGTACTGGACCGCATGACAAGCTACGGACTCAATGCCTGCCCGCCGCTTCTCGTGGGCGTAGGCATCGGCACCTCCGTGGAGACGGCAGCCCTGAATTCCAAAAAGGCCCTCTTCCGTCCCATCGGAAGCCACAATGACAACCCCAATGCCGAAAAGATGGAGCACCTCCTGGAAGACGGTATTAACGCCCTGGGCCTTGGCCCCCAGGGCATGGGCGGCCACTACTCCGTCATGGGCGTAAATATTGAAAACACCGCCCGCCATCCTTCCGTCATCGGCTGCGCCGTGTGCGTAGGATGCTGGAGCCACCGGAGAGGACATATTGTTTTCGATAAAGATCTCAATTTCAAGACCGATACCCACAGCCATTTCACCTATAACGGCTGATTCGATACAGATATTTTACAGAAAAGGAGAAGAAAATGGCTGTTTCAATTGTTGATGGAAATAAAGTACTCACCACCCCCATTTCCCGGGAAGATTTAAAGGATATCCACATCGGAGATATTATTTACCTCACCGGCGACCTCACCACCTGCCGTGATGTGGCCCACCGCCGGGTGGTGGAAGAAGGCCGGGACCTGCCTGTGGATATTAAGGATAAAGCCATCCTCCACGCAGGCCCCATCATCCGCCCCCACGGAGAAGAGTCCTATGAAATGGTTTCCGTAGGCCCCACCACATCCATGCGCATGGAAAAATTCGAATACGAATTCGTAAAGAAAACGGGGGTCCGGGTCATTGTAGGCAAGGGGGGGATGAAAGAAAATACGGAACGGGCCTGCCGGGAGTTCGGCGCCATCCACTGCGTATTCCCCGCCGGAAATGCGGTGGTAGCCGCCCAGGAAGTGGAAGAAGTGGTAGATGCCCACTGGAAGGAACTGGGCATGCCGGAAACCCTCTGGCACTGCCATGTAAAGAATTTCGGTCCCCTCATCGTTTCCATCGATTCCTACGGGAAGAACTACTTCGAAGAGAAGAAAGTGGAATACAACAAGCGGAAAGAGGAGCAGATCAAACGGATCAGCGCCCAGGTAGGATTCATTAAGTAAACGTCATAAAAACTGCTATAGCCACCCCCATGGGGCTGCTAGCTTCTAGCTGTTAGCTGCCAGGAAAGCTCAGCAGCCGACGGCATGAATAAGTAAGGCTCATCATGTAGGAAGCGCCGCAGGCTGAGCAGCTTTCCTAGCAGCTAGTGATACGTTTCAATCACATTTGTGCTAATCATAGATTAATCGTACGGCAATTTTATGATAGCATAGCAAGTGAAACTACCCCTATACCGTCATTTCGAGCGGTGGCAGCATGCAAAGTGACTGTGCATATAAAAATCGCTACAGCTACGATGAGTCGAGAAATCTTTCTTGCGTTTGGAATCATAGTTTTTCGGCCGTTGCCAGCGTTTTAGGACCGTCAGAGACATTTATCTGAGAGATCTCTCGACTCTCTCGTACATTCGATTTTTATATTTTACGTCATTACTGCGCTTACCACCGCTCGAGATGACGAGTTAGGTGCAGAGTCTATGGCATTTAGAATCGGCATGCGGCAGTAGTGGTTCCACTCGAGTCAAATATTAACCATTATCCCAAATGTGATTGAAACGCATCACTAGAAGCTAACAGCTAGCAGACTCATGCTAATGACTCTATCCATAAGCATGCTGTCAGAAAAGGGAGCAGGACATTTCCTGCTCCCTTTTGTAATGCTTCTTATCCCTTTTTCACCAGGTCAAACACCGTCTGGAAGGGCACGCCCTTTTCTTCGGCCAGTGCCTTCACCGATTCATACTCCGGATACCGCCTTTTCTCTCCGTGGATGGTCACTTCCTTAACCTTCACTTTTCCATAGGCCGTATCCACTTCCTTTTCCTCCCGCCGGAGGATGGACCGCATGACAGAGGTGAATTCCCGGATACCGATGGTGGTGGTCTCACTGAAGATGATATCCTCCAGGGCATCCTTCGTTTCCTCTTTGCAGATTACCGTAAGTTCCCAGGCGGGCCGGTTCTTTTTCATGTAAATGGGGCTGTAGTGGACGTCCAGGGCCCCTGCCTCCATGAGGCGCTTCATGGTATACCCCAGCACTTCGCCGCTGGCATCGTCGATATCGCTTTCCAGCTTCACCACTTCGTCCTTGTCCCCCGGTCCTTCGCCGGTATCGATAAGAATGGCCCGGAAGATATTTGTCCGTTCTTTATAGTCTCTCTTTCCTGCGCCAAGGCCCGTCTTCACAATGGTAAACGATGCCGGCAGGCTGTGGGACGTGCAGAGGGCCGCTGCGATAGCCGCCCCTGTTGGGGTCACATATTCTCCTTTGGCCTCCATGATTTCCAGAGGCATATGGTAAGCGGTCACAATATTCAAAGTCGCCGGTACGGGCACCGGAAGCACGCCGTGCTGGCAGCGGACAGAGCCTGTGCCTTCACAGAGCTTCGGCACAATCACATCGGAAATACCGAGATCATCGAAGCACACGGCTGCCGCGATGATATCTACAATAGAATCAATCGCTCCCACTTCATGGAAATGGACCTCTTCGATGGGCAGGTTGTGGGCCTTCGATTCCGCCTCCGCCACAATGCGGAAAATCTTCTTTGCCAGTGCCCTGGCCGGCTCCGTCATATCCGTACCATCAATTACCGCCTCCACGTCCGCCAGATGCCGGTGTTCATGATGGTGGTGATGGTCATGGTCATGATGGTGCCCCTCCCCGCCATGGCAGTGGCAGTGGTGTTCATGGTCCTCTTCCCCGTCATGGCAGTGGCAATGGTGTTCGTGGTCATGGTCCTCTTCCCCGTCGTGGCAGTGGCAGTGGTGTTCATGGTCGTGGTCTTCTTCTCCGTCGTGGCAGTGGCAGTGGTGTTCATGGTCGTGGTCCTCTTCCCCTTCATGACAGTGGCAGTGGTGTTCATGGTCGTGGTCCTCTTCCCCATGGAGATGGGCTTCCGCCACCGGCAGGGGACCATAGAGATAGGCCATGTCATGGTCATGGTTTTCGTGTTCTTTGTCCAGGATTACATTGAAATCACAGCAGTCGATGCCCGCCTTTTGGACCCTGGAAATTTCCACCTTGAATCCTTTGGCCGGGATGGAGTCCAGTGCCTTCTCCAATACCTTACGATCCGCTCCCAGGTCCAGGAGAGATGCCACAAACATATCTCCCGCAATGCCGGAAGACGCTTCCAAGTATAAGGATTTTTCCATTTAAATCTTTCCCCTTTCTGCAAGCCGGTTGATCTGGGTAGCCACATAACCGGCGCCAAAGCCGTTATCAATATTCACGGTCACTATGCCATTGGCACAGGAATTGATCATGGTGAGGAGGGCCGCAAGGCCGTGGAAACTGGCGCCGTACCCTACGGACGTGGGTACCGCAATCACCGGGTTCCGGACAAGTCCTCCGATGACAGAGGCCAGGGCCCCTTCCATACCGGCGACTGCAATGACGCAGTTCGCCTGCCGCACCAGGGTCTCCTTGGACAGAAGCCGGTGGATGCCGCTCACCCCTACGTCGTAAATCCGCTCCACATGGCTGCCGAAGTATTCCGCCGTCTGGGCCGCTTCCTCGGCCACGGAAATATCCGCCGTGCCGCCGGTACAGACAGCGATGCAGCCGATGTGGTACTTCTCCTTTTCCTGCTTCAGGATATGGGACACAGGGTCATAGGAAATACCGGGCAGCACCTTCTTCACCAGCTCATACTGGTGGGCGCTGGCCCGGGTGCCGAAGACTTCGCCGTCGCAGTCGTAGAGTTTTTTGAAAATCTGCCCCAAGAAGGCATCGGACTTTCCCTGGCAGTATACCACTTCCGCAAAGCCGCTCCGGGCCTTCCTGTCCGTATCCAGCTTCGCAAATCCCATTTCCTCATAGGACCGGTCCGCCGGGTTCTCCCGAAGAAGACTCTCCGCCTCGTCAATATCCAGTTCTCCCTGCTTTACCTGTTCCAGAATACTTTTAATGTCCATATGACTCCTATTGCTGTTCATACAATGACTGATGAGTTAGTTAGGAGTGAGGAGTTAGGAGTTAGGAGTGAATGTGGCGGCGCACAAATTATAAAGCGCCGCAGAGTTTGATTATTTGGGTACGTCATTCAAATGACTGTACGCAGTTAAATAACGGCCTGGCATGTTTGCAATTAGAATCAAGTGTAACACGCTTAATGCTCAAAATATAAATTTACGGCGCTATATGAATTGTGCGCCGCACCACCACTCCTCACTCCTCACTCCTAACTCCTCACTACCCACACCCCACAACACAAAATGTGCTGACAGCCTACTCTTTCAACACTTCATCCATACTGCCCATGCGGTAGCCCATGAGGTCCATGGTGACGTAGATAAAGCCGAAAGAACGGAAGGCAGAGACCACTTCTTCGTGGATCTTATACAGATGCCAGAGGTCTTCCGGCAGCACCTCTATACGAGCCATATTTCCTTCATGGAACCGCACCCGCAGCTGCTTGAATCCCTTGGAGAAAAGGAAATCCTCCGCCCTTTCCACCATGGAAAGCTTGTCGGCCGTAATGGTTTCCCCGTAGGGGAAACGGGTGGCCATACAGGCAAAGGAGGGTTTGCTCCAGGTGGGGAGCCCCGCTTCCTTCGAAAGGGCCCGGATATCTGCCTTGTAAAGTCCGGCGTGGCGCAGGGGGCTCCTGATGGAAAGCTCAGCCAGTGCCTTCAGCCCCGGCCGGTACTGGGAGGCATCGTTCATGTTCGTCCCGTCAATGACATAGGCAAAGCCTTCATCCTCTGCCATTTTTTTCAGGGAGCTGAAGAGGAAATGTTTGCACAGATAGCAGCGGTTAGACGGATTTTCTGCAAATCCCTCGATTTTGAACTGGTCCATTTTCACCACTTCCTGCCGGATCCCTTCGACTTTGCAGTACTCTATGGCATCCGCCACTTCCCGCTCCGGCACGGAAGCCAGGTTCATGGTCACCGCCATGGCCTTATCCCCCAGTACCTTCCTCGCCTCATGCATGAGATAGGTGGAATCCACACCACCGGAAAAAGCGAGGACCACACTGCCCAGTTCCTTTAGGTACGATTCCAGGGCTTCCTGTTTCTGTAAAAGTTCATCACTTACCATGATAATCTCCATTCTTTGTTGTTCTACCGCCCCGACTCCAGGCGCCTGCCGGGAGGATGGAAAGGCGGAAATACGGCCCCCGAAGGGCCGCAGGATATGGTTTTATTATAGCATATGAAGCAGGGTTTAATGGCAAGGGGGAAATCCATATTCGGACGGATATCCCATACCGACGCAACTCTTTATCAGCATTAATTAGGAGTGAGAAGTGAGGAGTGGAGGTGCGGCGCACAATTCATATAGCGCCGCGATTTTTTATATTCCAATCTGCAACCAAGGTTGCAGAATTTTTCCACTTTGGGGGACAGCAAGTCGACGGCTCCGCCTCTGGTGCTGACTTTCATCCTTCAATGTTACTCTATCCCAACCATGCAGCCCCTTAGAAAAGGGGCGCGCCAAAGGCGGAGGATTGATGCGGCGAAGCCGCTAACCATATAATCGCGGCGCTTTTAAAATTTGATGCGCCGCGCATCCATTCCTCATTCCTCATTTTTCTCGCGCCGCACCTTCCCCTTGGCCGCAGGCCATTCCCCTTGAGCCACCTTGCCGCAGGCGGAGTGTCCTGCATAGGACCTCCGAGTCCGGATTAAGTTAGCGCCCTTACTGCACACTAAGGCGCTTTCCTTTTGTATCCGGACATTCCCCCTCAGCCGCTTTGCCTCTACCCATATTCATGCCAAAGTAACTATACGTCAAACAAAAAACGGCGTCCCATGACGCCGCTTTTTTATGCCTTTCCTTCCATCATCTTCCGGATCCGTTCCCGCCGCCTCCGGGCTGCCTCTTCATCTACGATGATATGGTGGCCCGATGCCGTAACGAATTCCTCCCGTTTCGGCACAATCTTCTGTGCGCCATACCGGGCATAGTCAAAATCACCGCCCAGGGCGCAGCTGGCGCAGTCTCTTCCGCTGGCGCCCCGCCACATGCGGTAAATGCAGTATCCAAACCATGCCGCAATGGCACAGATAATGAGTCCTGTCAAAAATGTACCCATCATGGGTCCTCCTTTCCCGAGAAAATGATAACTTTTCTCAATCACATTATATCACCATTTTAGGGGGCGCCACAATAAAAAAGAATGCATCCCTTGTACAGGATACATTCTTTCTTTTATTCCGGGTCAGATGAGAATCATGCTCCCCGCTGCCAGAAGGAGCCCAAAGGTAAGACGATTGAACATTTTCTGGTTGATCATATCATGAATTTTATTTCCCAGATACACCGCAGCGGCCAGGGGAATCACGCCGAGTGCCAGGAGTTCAAAGAATTCCGGAGTATAGAGACCCTTCTGGTAATCGTTGAACATGAGTACCAGGTTCAGGATCGTCCAAACAGAAGCCACATTGGCCCGGAAGGAATCCTTATCCCGGAAGGTCGCCACCAGGTACACCACCAGCAGGGCGCCGCCGGAAGCGAACATACCATGGATGATGCCGGCTCCCAGCAGCACGGGAATCGCAATCCATGCGGGCAGGGGAGATGTACCCTGCTTGAAAATCATATTCTTCAGCGCCACTCCTACGATAATGGCACCATAGAGGGGAACCAAGATCTGCTGATTCACCACATTGTACAGGTGGATGCCAATGGCCATGCCCACCAGCATGAAAACCACAATCCGAAGAAGTTCCTTTCTATTGATGAAGCTCCGGTTCCTGAACATCAGGTAAGCACACACGAGCCAGCAGATGGCATTAATCACAGCCTTTGCCATGTCCGGACCATAAAGCAGGATCGTAGGGGGAATAGAAATCATGACCCCCGCGAAACCGGTCAGGGCCTGCACGATATTGGAAATAAATACGGCTGCCATAAAAAGCGCCAGTTTGACAAATTCAGGAAGTACCATTAAGTCCATAAGAGTCACCTTATTCCTATCTATTTTCAGTGGCAGATGGCATCGATATCCGCCGATATAAATCTTGATGGACCTATTATAACCCCGGTTTTTACGGAAAAAGGCCATTTCTCCATTCCGCATAGATTAATCTAATTATGTTATTGGTTTTCCTGCCATCAATCTCATTTTCGAATAGCTACGAAACAATATTATGATGATTTAAAATCATAACAGTCAGCCAATATGATTTAATATCATCATAGATAAAATCGAACTTTTTTAAAAAGTACAGTCTCATTAATTCATAGAAACCGCCCGATTCCTACATTCTCCCCGCCTCCGAAAGGTGTCGCTATAGAATCCTTCTATGTGCACCTATCTCCCCATTGGTACCCCTTGACAGGTTTTCAAATTTCCCCGGTATCCTGTATAATAGAAAAAGATATTTCCTGAAAAGTGCCACTGTGCAGAAAGGTCTGATTATGGCTCAAACGATTCCATTCCCCCAGGGAAACGGCAAAAAAAACCTGAAAGCTGATATTTTTGAAAATTACACAAAAGCCAAGGGGCTCAATTTCTTCAAACGCCGTGACATCCATGATTCCTATGACACCTCCGTCTTCATGACTGCCATCCCCGCAGGAAAGCATCATAAGCTGGTGGCTGCGGTGATTACGGACAACAGCATGTACATTCTCCTCCGGATCCATCTGGGCACGGCGCCGAAGGGACCTGCCCGGAAGACATTCATGGCGTTCCTCAACGACCTGAATGCCCACCATGCCATCATGAAATACACCGTAGGTTTCGATGACAACGTGTTCCTCGATGTCAATACCACTACGAAGGCGGAGAAATTTGATCCCGAAGTGGTCCGGGTAACCCTGGATATGATCATCTACCATCTGGGGGAAGTATACGACGACATCGCCCGCCGCCTGGACAAGCCGGGAGACGAGACAAACGGATTCAGTCTGTAAAAAAGTTATAAAATATCGTCCTCATTTCTCAGGAAAGAAATGCAGGTATTAGTTAGGAGTTAGGAGTGAGGAGTGGAGGTGGCGGCGCAGGAATTGGAAAGCGCCGCAAATTTTGGACTTTTTTCCCCCCAATCGTATGAAAGAATGCAGGACAGTTTGTGGGGAGTGAAGATGTGGCGGTTCAATAATAAAATACCGTAAATTGCAAGGAAACCCAGCACTGATCAAGCAACCCGAATCAGCTGTGGCTTGTCTGTCAGGGCAGTACCTCGGCGGCATGAGCTTCTGCGGGAGAGAAAGTAGATTATATATTTCGCAGCGCTATATAATTTGTGCGCTGCACCGCCACTCCTAACTCCTAACTCCTAACTACCAGCTCCCGTCTGTTCAAAGTTCAAATCCATTCTCACAACTCTACCAGAAAAGAGGTTCCTCCCATGATTCGTCCGATTGTCAAAGATATTCTCTTTCTTTCCCGGAAAGCGGAGAAAGCATCCTTCAAGGACCGGAAGGATGGCCAGGATCTGCTGGATACCCTGGAAGCCCACTTTGAAGACTGCGTAGGGCTGGCTGCCAATATGATCGGCAGCACGAAGGCCATCATCGCCATCCGGGACGGAGACCGCCCTCTTCTTCTCTACAACCCGGTCATCACAAACCACTCGCCCACTTCCTACGATACGGAAGAGGGCTGCCTCTCCCTTGCCGGACGGCGCCCCTGCCGGCGGTATGACTGGGTGGAGGTGAAATACGAGGATGAAGCGTTCCATAAAAAGAGAAAACGGTTCCAGGATTTCACTGCCGAAATCATCCAGCATGAAATGGACCATCTGGAAGGTATACTGATTTAAGAAAGCATCGCTGATTCTCCTGGCCTCACCCTTGGGCGTGAGGTCTTTTTATTGTCCCAATGTCCCTTCCGAGGCCAGGGGGAATTCCTGTTTTCCTATCCCAATAAAATTCCCATTCCTTCTTCATGTTCATAAAACAATAAATAGGTTATAATAATAAGGATCTCGGTCCGGTGTTTTTATTCTGCCGGATTCTGTAGGAGGAACGAATGAATATCACCATCATCGGTGCCGGCAGTACGGCCCTGGCCGGCGCCGCATTTTTTAACCTGAAAAATATTCCCTGCAAAGTATTCGTACGGAACCGACTGAAAGCGGCTTTCTGGAACCGGACGCCCCTTACGGTCCGGGGAAAGATGGATGCTTCTTTCTTCGTGCCTGTGGTGACGGATCTGAAAGAGGCCTGCGAGGAGGCAGACATTCTCATGGTCTGCACCCACGCCACGGACCACGAAGCGGTGGTGGAAGAAGTGGCGCCTTACCTTCACGAAGGGCAGTGCCTTCTTTTCATGAACGGCTGCTGGGGGGCCATCAAGGCCTGCCGGGTCCTTTCGAAGAAGCAGGGGGTGCCGGACATCACCATTGCCGAAACTGCCAACATGCCTTTTATTTCCAGGCTCTCCCAGGACTATAAATGCCTCGATTTCAAGGCCATGAAAGAAGAAATCGGCTATTCCTGCCTGGGAGAGGAAGGGGAGCTCAGCAATCTCTTCCACCTCATGGCATCCAAAGTAAGCCGGGTCGCATCCCCCGCATCCACGTCCCTTTCCGCCACGAACCCCATCATCCACGTCACCCAGTGCCTCTTCAATATCACCCGCATTGAAAACGGGGAATCCTTCCATTTCTTTGGGACTCCCCTGACAAAACGGGTGGCGGACTACATGGAAGCCTGCGATAATGAACGGATTGCCATCGGAAAAGCCCTGGGCCTCTCCCTTTCCTCCCTGCTGGATGTACTTAATGCGTCCTGGGGAGAGAAAAAGGAGACCCTCTATGAGGCCCTCACGGAGAATGAATCCTATAAAACCGTCATGGGCCCCGCCGACCTTTCGGGCCGGTATCTTTCGGAAGACCTGCCCTGCGGTATGGGAAGCCTCCGGGACCTGGCGGATATGATGCACGTGGATGCCCCTCACATCCGCAGCCTCGTGGATACCCTGTCCCTCTATCTCGGAACCCCCTATACCCCCTTTCTGACTCCCCAGGACCTGCGGGTCATTAAAAGTCTGAAATAGAACAGGCTGTCCGAAAAGCCATTCGTTTCCAAAGGAGGATTTTTATGAAGAAACTGCTGGTCCCATTCCTGGCTGCCTACCTGCTCATGGGCGGAACCCAGACCATGGCGGAGAATTGGATTTCCTTCCAGGATTCCACCACCACCCAGGTCGATACTGATTCCTACGTGGACAGCGGCCTCCGTTCTTCCCTGAACATCAAATCCCTTGGGAAAGACGGTACCACCATTTCTACCATTGAATTTGACAAGGACCAAAGGGCTTACCGGGTAGCAGAAATGAAGACCTTTGATTCCACCGGGAAAGAAACCCACGAATTCAAGTACAGCGATGATCCCCAGAACTGGAGCCGCCTCGTACCCCATTCCTTCGGCATGAACCTCTATACCCACTACGTGGCCAACCCGCTTCCCCGGTTCGTGAAGCCCCTGTGGCTCCAGGTCTATAAGGAACAGGGCGTCCGTTTCCACGGCAGCACCTACGATGTGGAGAAAAATACCATCACCTATAAAGATGGCTATGCCACATTCTGGGTCCGCATTTCCTATCCCTGGAAGGACCAGAATTTTTCTTCCGTCATTTACCACGTGAAAATGGATGTGCCCCATAAACGGATCCAGACTCTGTCCATGACCCGCTACGGTTACGATGGAAAGATCCAGAGCCACGGCGCCGGCACCACAGACCGGGAAGCCATCGCGCCCGATTCCCCCATGGAAAAGATCCATGATTACATCAATAAAGAACTCCTGGCCGGTCACATCCGCATGCTGTCGTCGCTGTGAGGCATTTCTGGTACTGGCGGTCAGTGTCACTGGCATGGGGGGCTTCCAGCTATTAGTTGCCAGCCACCAGGAAAGCTGTCTCGCCTACGGCATGAAAGACAACCGAAGAATGGGCCAGGCGCCGAAGGCTAATCAGTTTTCCTAAAAGCTAACAGCCAGGGAAGCGCTGATTAATTCGCAGAGTCAGATTTCATAAGGGTTTTTATGCACTGCTTCGTCATAACTCTCCTTAAATAGCTCGCTATTCGCGTCGAGTTATTCCTCGCATTGCATAAAAACCCAAGAATGAAATCTGACAACGATTTAATCAGTGCTTCCCTAGAAGCTAAAAGCCCCACGCCAGCTGACTCTACCGGTCAACACACAATTATAAACCATGATACGAATCTACACACATACAAAAAATGAAATAGAATCCCAGTCCTGCTACGGCGCCTTCCTGAAAGGGACCATTCCGACGGAAGGATGGATCCTCGTAGAAGGGCCGCACCTGTACCTCTTCCACGAGAAGCCTTTTATCCCGGAGGGAGAAGCCCTGCCGGTAACTGCCGGTCCGGTGGACTGGATTTTTTCTTCCCTTCCCGAAGAAAAGGCCCGGGCCGCCTATACCGCTTTTCTTACCGGCCGCCGGCTTCCCGCTGGAAGTGCCCTGGCCGCCGGTGAAGGGAAAGTCCTTGCCTTCCCATCGGATGCCTGGGAACCGGACCTGGGGACCATGGATATATACCATCTTCCCTTTGACCCGCTGGAAGAAGTACTGACACCCCAGGAAATCGCAAAGCTCTACAGCATTGATGCGAAGCGGGTCCAGTCGGACTGCGAACGGGCGGGAGAAGGAAACCTCTTTTCCCTTTCGGAAGTACGGAAATCCGGAAATACCTGGCTCATCCTGAAGACCGCTGCCAGGAGGGTATATAAGAATGAGGAAGCAGAGAAACTTCCTTTGAATCCCCTGCTTCTCGTCTTCTCTACCATAGAGGCCGCCCATATCTGGAACCGGGACAGCGGCGTCGTACGCAGTGCCGCCGCCGGAGCCGGCCACGCTGCCGCCCGTATGCATGAGGGCGACCGGCGGAAATCGGGCCGCACCTGGCTCGTCACCAGGGATGCCATGGACCGCCTCTTCGGCCAGGCCCTGCCGGGGCCCATGAAAGAAGCCATGAAGTGGATGTGATGGGCTTCGCCGCTTCGCGGCAGAATTGGGATTTGAGAGTTGAGGTTCCGCGGCTTCGCCGCCGGATGGATGCGGCGAAGCCGCTGAACCGGCATATATCATTGCGGCGCTTCTAATTTTGTGCGCCGCACCATCACTCCTCACTCCTCACTCCTCACTCCTCACTCCTCACTTTTCCCTTTTCTTAACCGATGTATCTATCATACCCCTGCCATCATCCCTTCCCCTTGCATTTTCTCCTGCATCTGTGTTATATTGAACATAATTGATATGTTATCCATAGCAGTGCAAGGACAAGAGAGAGTACATGGATGGAACCATACCAGAGAGCCCCGGCGGTGGAAAGGGGCATGGGAATTGCATGGAAGTGCCTCTTCGAGCAGGCGGGCTGAAGGAATGTAGGCCGCCCGGGGTGCCCGTTACAGCTCGTAGTCATATGGACTAACCAAGGTTTTCCCGGTGACGGGAAAATGAATTTGGGTGGAACACGGAAATCTCCGTCCCATGGGATGGAGATTTTTTATATTGCTTTGATTGAAAAGAAAGAAGGCCTTTTATGTCTCTTGTATTACAGGCGGAGCACATCCGCAAATCCTTTGGCAGCCACGAAGTGCTGAAAGATGTCAGCCTCTCCGTAGAGAAGGGCAGTGTGGTCTCCATTCTGGGCCCCTCGGGCACCGGGAAAACTACCTTCCTCCGCTGCCTCAATTATCTGGAAAAGCCGGATGCCGGAAAGCTCACCATCAGCGACGTTTCCGTCGATTTTTCCCATATCACGAAGAAAGAAGTGCAGCAGCTCCGCCGGAAGTCCACCATGGTTTTCCAGTCCTTCAACCTCTTCAAGAACAAGACGGTCCTGGAGAACGTGACGGAAGGCCTCATCTACGGCTATGGCAAAACGAAGAAAGAAGCCAATGAAATCGCCATGAAGGAGCTGGAACGGGTGCACATGGCGGACTATGCAAAAATGTACCCCTCCGCCCTCTCCGGCGGTATGCAGCAGCGGGTAGGCATTGCCCGGGCCCTGGCGCCAAGGCCCGATGTGATTCTCTTCGATGAACCTACGTCCGCCCTGGATCCGGAACTGGTGGGGGAAGTACTGGACACCATCGCCGCCGTGGCCACCCTGGGCATCACCATGATCATCGTCACCCATGAAATGCACTTTGCCAAAGAAGTGTCTTCGAAGGTGGTCTTCATGGCGGATGGCCACATCGTGGAAGAAGGGACTCCTGACGACATCTTTACCCATCCGAAGGAAGAAAAGACCCGGCAGTTCCTGCAGCGCATGTTGAAACGGGAAGAGGGATAATATGCTGACCTTTAATGTTTCCTATTTTCTGGGCCTCTTTCCCAGGCTCTCCACAGCCCTGCCCTTTACCATAGAAGTCATCATCGCCTCCATATTCCTCTGCCTCTTCTTTGGCACCCTGGTAGCGGTGATCCGCATCGCAAAGATTCCCGTGCTCCACCAGATCTGCGAAGTATGGCTGTCCTACAACCGGTCCATGCCCTTCATCCTGGACCTGTACCTGGTGTACTTCGTGCTGCCGGTCATCGTCCGGGCCCTCCATATCAGCCCCAACGGCTGGCCCCTTACCGCCTACGTGCTCATCGCCCTTTCCTTCCACTATACCCCGGTGATTTCCGAAATCATTCGTCCTGCCTACCTGTCCGTGGACAAAGGCCAGACAGAAGCAGCCATGGTTTTCGGCCTGTCCCCTTTCCATAGAGTGGTCCACATCATCGCGCCCCAGGCCCTGCCGGTGGCACTGCCGGGCCTTGTGAGCGAAGCCATCAATATCCTGAAGGACACGTCTGTCATGTTCTTCATCGGAGTGGTGGACCTCATGGGTCGGGCAGGACTCATCATCAACGCTAACTACGGCCAGGGAAAACTGGAAACCTATTGCGCCGTGGCCCTCATTTACTGGGCATTGGTGATCCTCGTGGAACTGGCTTTCCATATTTTCCAGAAATATAACGCTAAAGAAGTAAGGAGGGCTTGAAATGATTGATTTTTCCATACTACCGACGGCTCTCCTCTTCATCGCCAAGGCCATCCCCAATACCCTGTTCATGGCTTTTGTAAGCCTGTTTTTCGGTATTATTTTAGGGTCTGTCATTGCAGTAATCCGGGAAAGCTGTGGCAAAGGAGTAAACGGTCTCTTTGCCGTACTCGTTTCCTTCCTCCGCGGCGTGCCGGCTATTGTGCAGCTTTTCATCGTCTACAATTCCCTGCCCTTCCTGCTGGCTCCTCTCATTTCCTCGGTAGTCGGCCACACGGTGAAACCTTTCGACGTGTCCCCCTACTGGACCGTGTACACCACGTTCATCCTGTACAATACCGCCTACCAGTCCGAGAACATCCGGGGCGCCCTCCGGGCTGTGGACAAAGGGCAGTACGAGGCGGCCGTATCCATGGGCATGACCCCCTTCCGGGCCTTCACCCGCATCGTCTTTCCCCAGGCCTTTCTCGTAGCCATGCCTGCCTTCTTCACCTACTACCTGAAAACCATCAAGCTTTTGGCCCTCGTATTTACGGTGAAGGTGGTGGACATGTTCGCGGAGGCCGACATTTTCTCCGCCCTCTACAACCGCCGCACGGAGCCCTACATTGCCGATGCCATTGCCTACTGGACCGTATCCATTATCCTCACCTTCTTCTTCGCCTGGTGGGAAAAGAAACTCCGGGAAAAGATGTGATGCCAGCCGGACAGGGTCCTGAAGACCCAGGCCGCGGCTTCGATTTCGCCGGTACTGTCTTGACTCATTTTCCCCTCTCCCCTACAATGTAAGAAAAAACGCGGAAGGAGCGATTTCCATGAATATAAAAGAAGAAACCCTGCAGATGAAACAGGCCTCTCCCCTGCTGGCAGCCACGCCCTTAGCCCAGAGGAACCGGGCCCTGGAAAATATCCGGGACACCCTCACCGCCCATAAAGAAGAAATCTTTGCGGCCAACCGGAAAGATCTTGCCCTGGCCGAGGAAAACGGGGTTCCCCAGGCCATAAAGAAGCGGCTCAAATTCGATGAAGGAAAACTCTCTGACGTGACGGCGGAGCTCACAAGTCTCCTCGCCCTGCCGGATCCCATAGGGAAGGTCACCCTCCATCGGCAGCTGGATGAAGGACTCATCCTCACCCGCATCACCTGTCCCATCGGCGTCATCGGCGTCATCTTCGAAGCCCGGCCGGATGCGCTGGTCCAGATTTCCTCCCTCTGCCTGAAGAGCGGCAACTGCGCCATCCTGAAGGGCGGAAAAGAGACCACCTATACAAACCGTATCCTCTTCTCCCTTATCCATGAAGCTGCCATGGCGGCAGGCCTTCCGGAGAAATGCCTCCTCCAGGCAGAGCAGCACAATGAAATCGACGAACTCCTGGAATGCCAGGGATCCGTGGATCTCCTCATCCCCCGGGGCTCCAATGCCTTCGTGCAATACATTATGCACCACACCAGCATTCCCGTCCTGGGCCACGCCGACGGGGTATGCCACATTTACGTGGATAAGGACTACGATATCAAAAAGGCCATCCCCATCATCATCGACGCCAAGACCCAGTACACCGCCGCCTGCAACGCCGTGGAAACCATCCTGGTCCACCGGGCCATTGCCAGAGATTTCCTGCCGAAGCTGGCAGAGGCACTCCGGGAAAATCACGTGGCCATCCGGGGCGGCGAAGGGGTAAGTGCAATCATTCCCGCCAAACCCATGGATAAAGAAACGGGCTGGCACAAGGAATACCTGGACCTCATGCTATCCATCGGCCTCGTGGACAATGTGGACGACGCCATCCGCCACATCAATACCTATGGATCCCACCATACAGACTCCATTATCACCGAAAATGATGAAACTGCGGAGCGGTTCCTCACCCTCGTGGACTCCGCCGGCGTCTACCGGAACGTATCCACCCGCTTTGCCGACGGCTTCCGCTACGGCTTCGGTGCGGAAGTGGGCATCTCCACCTCCAAAATCCACGCCCGGGGCCCCGTGGGCCTGGAAGGGCTGGTATCCTATAAATACCGGCTCATCGGAAACGGCCAGATCGTAGGAGACTACGCCTCCGGGAAAAAGCACTTCCACTTTAAAGACCTGTAAATCAGAGAGTTGAGGTCCCGCGGCTGACTCCCGCCGCATATCGTCATTTCGAGCGGTGGTACGCGCCGTGATGGCTGTATCTGCTAAAGCAGGTTGTGAGAAAGAGTCGAGAAATCTCCCTGATAAATGACTGTGACGGTGTTTCAAGGAAGACCTGTATTCCCAATCCCAAGAAAGATTTCTCCACTCCTTGAAGCTGTAGCGATTCTTGACTGCAGAGTCATTAAGCATACTACCACCGGTCGAAATGACGGAGTACGGACAGAGCCATCCTTCGTGGTATACCATTTTTACACAATTGACTCCATCCCTCCTCCGTCATCTCGAGCGATGTCAGCGCCGAAGTATCTGTATCTGTAAAAATAATGTGTGAGAAAGAGTCGAGAGATCTCCGAGAACTATGCCTCTGACGTTCTTACAACGCTATGGCAGAAGGTGAATAGTTCTGCATTTCCAAACGCAAGAAAGATTTCTCCACTCCTCGAAGCTGTAGCGATTTTGGACTGCATCGTCATTAAACCTGCTGCCGCCGGTCGAAATGACGGAGTACGAACAGAGCCATCCTTCGTGGTATACCATTTTTACATAATTGACTCCATCCCTCCTCGTCATTTCGAGCGGTGGCAAGGGAACTGGATTCGCAGGGAGCTGAAGGCGACTGAGAATCCAGTGACACGCTTCCCCTCGGGTGGTACGCGCCGTGATGGCTGTATCTGTAAAAGCAGGTTGTGAGAAAGAGTCGAGAAATCTCCCAGATAGATGACTGTGACGGTATTCCGGAAAAAGGATTGAGGTCCAGCGGCTGCATCACCGGTCGAAATGACGGGATGCAGAAGGCGCCATGCTTCGTGGTATAACCATTCTCCTGCAATAACTCCAATAAAAGGGAGCCAAGAAAGATGATTTTCCATTTTTCTCGGCTCCCTTTTTGTTCTTTCTCCTCCCGCCGTGCTATGATTAAAAGCAGAAAGCACTTCATCCTGCATTTTCAGGATGCCCGGTTCCTGCCAATGGCTCTGCCAGGCACCATGCATCCCTTGAATCTCGATTTATTCTTTAAGGAGTTCCCATGTCCCTTACCCCCATTATCCTCATCATTCTCACCTTCATCGTAAACTTCATCATGGACTTTTCCTTCTGGTCCATCATGCTGTCCCTGGCTTACATGGGCGGCCTGTCCACTGCCGGCAGCGGGAATGACCTGGACCTGCTGGTGAAGCTTTCGCTTGCCTCCGTGCTCATCCCCGGTATCCTGGCAGAAATTGGCCCCTTTGAAAGGATTTTCGTCTTCTCCCAGGGCGGACGGAAAGCCTATGGAGAAGATGCGGCGCTCCTGGAAGAGGGGCTCCATGAAATCTGCCGCCGGGGAAAACTGGACCCTTCGGACTACCACCTCTACGTGGGCCTGCGGAATGAGTACAACGCCTTTTCCCTGGGAAAGAGCATCGTTGTCTTTGCGCCGCTGCTCCGGCAGTTCCCGGAGGGAGAAGTCATCGGCGTCATGGCCCATGAAATGGGACATATCAGAAATGGCCATACCTGGGCCAACCTCCTCTGCGTAGGCATGGAATGGTTCGGCCAGATCATCGTCATGGTGTACAACACCATCTTCTTCATCTGCCGCCTTCTCATCTGGATCCCCTTCCTGGGCATCGTCATCAACCTTTTTGCCCTCTTTATCAGCCTCCAGTACAATATCCTTTATTTCATCCTCCAGATTCCTATGCTCCTCATTTCCCGCTTCGGCAGCCGGAAAGAGGAATACGAAGCAGACGCCTACGCCTGCCACCTGGGACTTGGCAGGGAACTGGCCAGCGGCCTTCTCCGTATCGAATCCATCTACGGCGGGGGAAACTCCGGTTTCTTCCAGAGTTTCCTGAACGACCACCCGGACACACCAAAGCGGATCGAACGGATCCGGAAGATCATTGGTGATGAACGCAGAAAGTCTTTAGACGAATGGGATTGAAGATACTGCGCAGGGCTACGTTCCTGATTCACCAACTCACCAACTCACTAACTCACTGTCTCAACCCAAGGAGCCCCTATGAAGGAAAAACTGACAAAGCTTCGGAAAGAAAATCACTGGTCCCGGTATATCCTCATCATTCTGGGACTCGTGGCTGCCCTGTTCTGCCTGCTCCTCCTGTTTGCAAAAATCCTGAGCTACGGCGCTGCAGAGCTCTTCAACTACGCCGCTGCCCGGCAGACCATGCTCCGGGGCACCATTACCGTGGAATCCATCACCGCCAATATCCATGGCGGCGTGACCTTCGAGAACCTGGCCTGGGACGACCCGGAGGGCGATCCTATCCTTCGGGTCCCCGCAGGATCCTTCAAAGTCAACCCCTGGGATATCCTCCAGAAGCGCTTCGTTTCCACCACCCTCCGGGAAATCACCCTGGAAAACCCGGTTTTTGCCGTGCACTTCGATGAAGACATGAATGTGGACTTCGTGAATCGGAAGCAGGGCGAAATCAAACAGGACAAAGAAAAAGGCAGCGATAAAAACCTGGAAGACCGGATTTCCAACTTCAACCGCCAGGGAAAGCCCCTGAACTTCACCATCACCGTCCACAATGCCCGGATGGAGGCCTTCTACCGGCAGCGTCGGTACCTCATGAACCACGTGGCCATCAGCGGCCACATCAATACGAAAGGGATAAGCCGGCTTTATATAAAAACCGGCGAATTCGGCGGCACCATGGTGGGGGACGGCGTGGAAGCGGACTGCGAAATCAATTTCAAAGAAAAGGGACTCCCCTCCACCATCACCGTCACTGCCGAAGGCGTGGACCCCTCCTCCATGGGACTGGGGGATGATATCCATGACAAGATGACATTGACCGCCTCCGGCAGCGGCCCCCTGGCCCATCCCATCGGCGACGGCACCGTCACCATACCGGAGCTCCACGTGCCGGCCCTGGACTTCTACGACGTGAAAGGGGACATCCACTATGACGACGGTGAAATGACCTTCTCCGATGTCAATGCCCGGGTCTACGGCGGCACCGTCACCGCCCGGGGCGATTACAACATCGACAGCCGGGCCTACAACATCTACCTCCACGGGGAGGGATTGGACAGCCGCATTCCGACAAATGAGCCCAAATTCTACTGCCTCGTCACCCTGGATGGGGAAATCCACTGCGACGGCGACGTGAAACACCTCGTAGCCTTCGGCAGCTTCTCTTCAGGCGGCGGCTTCTACAGCCTCATCCCCTTCAATGGCATCTCCGGCACCTTCAACAACCGGTACCGGGCCCTGGACTTCTACAATGTCACTATCGACACCAACTTCGGCCTCATCCGCACCGATGCCTTCCACATCATCAACGGAAAACTCCATCTGGGCACCATAGAACTGGTGGACAAGGAAACCGGCCAAACCATGAGCATCGCCGACGCCAGGAACCGGGAAGGCCCCATGAAGACCATCAGGCAGATTCAACAGAATATTAAAGAAATCAAAGAGCAGGCAAAGGCACTGAAGCCATGAGGGAAGTGGCTTAAGGGTAACGCCCTGCGGGCGAGGTGGCTCAAGGGGAACGGGCTTCGCCCTAGGGGTGGTGGCGGCGCATCAAATTAAATAGCGCCGACATTTATATATCCGTACCCATGCAGGCCCTTGGAGAAGGGCCGCGGCAAAGCCGCAGGATGGATCGCCGCAGTCGTAAGCAGATGGATGTGAGAGGCTGCTGATATTCATCTTACCTCTATCTCTGCTTCGCAGATTCTGCCTCTTCGAGGCAGATCCATCCCCTGGCCTTCGGCCTGCCCCCTTCTCCAAGGGGGCACAGGTTAATGGTTATTCCCACAAAGGCAAATATTCTCAGTATGAGGTAATCCACAACATGCAGGCCCTTGGAGAAAGGCCGCGGCATAGCCGCAGGATGGATTGACGCAGTCGTAAGCAGACGGATGTGGGATGATCCTGATATTCTTCCCCCATCTCTGCCTCGCAGGACCTGCCTCTTCGAGGCAGGTCCATCCCCTGGCCTTCGACCTGCCGCCGTTTGGCTTAAAAGGAAGGCGCCTTAATGGGCAGGCCAAGCGCCTTATTTATGCCAAACTTGGAAGTCCTATGTGGGCATCCTGCAGAGGATGCCCAAGCCGGGCCCATTTGCGAGCTTAGCCTGCACATTAAGCGAGCACCTTAGAGCCCGGCCGAAGCACTTCCATCTCCAAGGGGGCACTTGCTTTCCGTTATCCTCAATGTGTAAGATAACCAACACCATGCAATCTTCTGCGGCGAAGCCGCTGGCCTTCAATTCTCTTTCCTCAAATCTCAATTCTTTCAAGAAAAAAGCCTCCGATTCCATAGAATTGGAGGCTTTTCAAATGGCTCTCACTTCACCCCAAGGGCGGCGGAGAGGCGATTGACCGTGTCCTTCAGTTCCGCCAGTTCCTTATCCTGCGCTGCCAGCCGGGTTTCATAGGAGGAAATCTTTTCATCCTGCGCTTTTACCTTATCCTGGAGGAATACGATTTCCCGGGCCATGACGGTCTTGGAATAAGACGTATCTCCGGAGCCCCGACCCAGCTTCAGGCTCACCCCGGCGTTCCACATATTTTCCCCGTTGCCGAAGCTGCCGCCCAGGGAAAACATGGTTCCCTCATTGGGCCGGTAGAAAGCACCAACCGCAAAGGCGTGGGCATTCCGGTAACTCCCGGTGGAGGCGGCGAAGTCCCATTTATCGTCGGGATCAAAGTCCAGGGGATGCAGCCCCGCCAGTGCTGCTGCCCCGGCGCCCACCTTGTTCACCCGATGACCGAGGCTGTGGATATCACTCTGGAGGGAGACAATGGAATCCCCGTTCAGGGCCACCTGGTGGTCCAGGGCCTCTATATTTCGGGCCGCACTATTATCCTTCCGGATATAGGTGCCGTCCTTCGATACCCGGGTCTCATTAAATACAGTCCGGCTGTTCACGGCATTGGTGGAATCCCCGGTAATAGAAGTGTCCGCTACATTGGTAATGGTTGTGCCCCCATTTCCGGCAAGAGTGATGCTGGATGTATCTACCTTTCCCTCTTTCACATCATACTTGACCGTCTTTTGGCTCAGTGCTTCCAATGCCTGGTTCGTCCCATAGAGCTGGCTCCCATTGATGGCATCGGTGCTTTCTTTCGCAATACGCCCCGGTGCCACATTGGTAATCACTCTTTCTTTACCTGAAGAGCCGACGCTGATGATGCCATTGCCTGCTAACGGAGTACCGGCGAATGTATAAGTTTGTCCATCCAACGTCATTCTGGTCTTCTGGGCAGCAGAAAAATCATAAATCGTCGTCGAGCCTGCTCCAAGGGCCACACTATTATCCATGGAGGCCGCCGCCCCGCTTCCTAATGCTAGTGCGTCTTCGCCTGAGGAATTTGCAGGCCCATGCATACCAAAACCAATAGCAATAGAACCGGATCCTGTTGCTTGTACTACGTATCCTATAGCAGTGGAACCCCAACCCCCAGCCAGTGCATCATTCCCCATTGCAGTCGAATACCATTCCGAAGCCTGAGCAGAATTTCCAACAGCGGTACTTCCATATTTTAATGCACTTGCACTGTCCCCTAATGCAGTGGAATAAGAACCGATTGCCCGGGAATAATGGCCAAAAGCACTGGAAGAGAAACAATTTGCTTTTGCTTCGTAGCCAACTGCAGTATCATACTCTGAATACTTAGTAATCGTATCATAAATCTTATTTCCATTCTTATCTAATACAGGATCCCCGTCCTCGTCTGTACGAAGCTTTTTTACAGTCTCGCCCTTGCCAGCATTAGCCCCTGCCCCCAAAGCCACGCCATGTGTAGAAGCGGTAGAATTATCTCCAATGGAAACGGCAAAAGATTGATTATCAGTCGATGCATTCCCACCAATGGTAATGCTATCAATCCCACCAACAGTAGGATTGGCATCACCAGAAGTACCAATGGTAGTAGAATTGACGCCACCTTTCGCATTATAACCAATAGTAACGCTGTTCGCACTATCAGTTTTCGAACCTATTGCAATAGAACTGGCATCACTTGCCTGGTTAAACAATGGGTTAGCCGCCCAGACCGGAGTTCCCGCTGCCAGTGCCAAAAGGAAGCAGGCCAGAAGCTGTTTCCTGCTACCCACCCCGAAAAATTTTGTCTGTTTATTCTTCATCCCATACCCCCTTCCTCCGGCCCCGTCTTCCGGGAAAACAAACGTTGTATAATTCATAGAATATCATAGGAAATAAATAAAAAGTTATAAATCTTTTCTTTCTATAATTATAAGCATTTTATATAGCGTAATGAGTACATGTTATGTTCGCAGCCAAGAACGGGGAACTTCCTTATGCCCCCAGTGCGAAGCAACCACAACCCCATTGGCGGGCAAAGCGAAAGAGCCCATCACCCTTAGCTCCATCCATACGATCAGGCACCCCACCACCGCTGACGGGGCCCCCGCTCGTCTACACGAGGAAAGTGTCTCACTGATTTCTCAGTCACCTTCGGTTCCCTACGAAATCAGTTCGCTTACTTTTCCCCTCTAAAGAGGGGAGGTCTACAACCTATTGGGCAAACATATAAAAAAGCGGCGCTATATAATTCGTGCGCCGCACCTCCACTCCTCACTCCTCACTCCTAACTCCTCACTTTCACACATATGAAAAAAGCCCCAATCCTACGATTGGAGCTTTTCTCTTAATCAGCAGCTTGTTCCTCCCAGCCATTCCAGCCAATAGCATCGGAATGAGGATAAAGTAAAAAGCCCAACCTTACGGTTGAGCTTTTCTCTTAATCAGCAGCTTCCTATCCTCCCAGGCCGCTTCCAGCCAAGTACTTTCGGC
>ERZ791746.850-NODE-850-length-23769-cov-7.416379_pt1 | contig 23769 bp, 19 predicted proteins | sample MGYA00510038_ERZ791746 | MGnify/ENA primary metagenome ERZ791746 (study PRJEB30046, sample SAMN00792018) | human gut metagenome | study: EMG produced TPA metagenomics assembly of the A metagenome-wide association study of gut microbiota in type 2...
CCGGTCGCCTATGCCGCCGTAGTGCCCGTCGGACAGGAACAACGCGGCGCATCGACCGATTCGCTGGGACGCTTCCGCCTCGAGCGGGTGCGGGCGGGTATTTTCCGCCTCTCGGCCTCGTCCGTGGGGTACAAGACCGTCGTCACGCCCGAATACCTCGTTTCGGCCGCCACGCCGTTCATCGAAATCGAAATGGAGGAGGATGCCACGCAGCTCGAAGCCGTGACGGTCGTGCCTTCGCCGTTCCGCGCCACGGCCGAAAGCCCCGTCGGGTTGCAGGTCATCGGGGTGCGGGAGATCGAGAAGAGCCCCGGCGCCAACCGTGACGTGTCGCGTATCGTACGTTCGTACCCCGGCGTGTCGTTCTCGCCCGTGGGCTATCGCAACGACCTGATCGTGCGCGGCGGCGGCCCGTCGGAAAACAAATTCTACCTGGACGGCATCGAAATCCCCAATATCAACCACTTTGCCACGCAGGGCGCCACGGGCGGTCCCGTGAGCATCCTCAATGCCGACCTGATCCGCGAGATCGACTTCTACACCGGGGCTTTCCCGGCCGACCGTTCCGGGGCGCTGAGCTCGGTGCTGGACATCCGACTGCGGGACGGGAACCCCGAGAAACAGACTTTCAAGGCGACGCTCGGGGCTTCGGAGGTGTCGCTGAGCGGGAGCGGCCATATCGGCGAGAAAACCTCCTACCTCTTCTCGCTGCGCCAGTCTTACCTGCAACTGCTGTTCAAGATGATCGGCCTGCCTTTCCTGCCGAACTACATCGACGGGCAGCTGAAAGTCAAGACGCGCCTTTCGGAGCACGACGAGCTGACGGTATTGGGGCTGGCGGGCTTCGACAACATGAAACTCAACCTCGACGAGGAGGGCGAAGACGCCGAGTACCTGCTGAGTTACCTGCCCCGCATCCGCCAGGAGACCTTCACCGTCGGGGCCTCATGGCGCCACTATGCGGGCCGCCATGTGCAGACCGTGTCGCTCGGGCACACTTATCTGAATAACCGCAACCTCAAATACCGCGGTAACGACGACTCGTCGGAGGACAACCTGACGCTGCGGCTGCGCTCCGTGGAGCAGAAGACCACGCTCCGCGCCGAAAACCGCAGCTATCTGGGGCGCTGGACGGTGCGCGAAGGTGCCGAGCTGAGCTATTCGGGCTATACGAACCGTACCGAGCAACGGCTTTTCACCGATGAGGCGGCGCTCTCGGACTATCGTACCCGGCTGGGGATCGTGGGCTGGGGCCTGTTCGCCGGCGCGGATTATGCCTCGGCGGACAAGCGCTTCACGGCGTCGGTCGGCGTGCGTGCCGACGGGGCCGACTATTCCGCGCGCATGGCGAAGTTCTGGCGTCAGCTTTCGCCTCGGGCGTCGGTCTCATACCAGCTCGGCAAAGGGTGGTCGCTGAGCGGAAGCGCCGGGCTTTATTACCAGTTGCCGCCCTATACGGCCCTGGGGTTCAAGCAGGACGGGGCGCTGGTGAACGAGGCGTTGGACTACCTGCGCGTGGGAATGATCAGCGTCGGAGGCGGATGGCGCCTGCGCGACCGCCTGGTCGTCTCGGTCGAGGGATTCTACAAGAAATACGGGAATATCCCGCTTTCCGTCTCGGACGGCATCCCGCTCTCGTGCAAAGGCGACGACTATGGCGTGGTTGGCAACGAAGCGCTGCGCCCGACGGCCGTCGGGCGGTCGTACGGGGTCGAGGCGATGGCACGCTGGCAGATACCCGGGAGGGTCAACCTCGTCGGTTCGGTGACCCTGTTCCGCAGCGAGTACCGTGCCGATGCCGCATCGGAGTATATCGTATCGGCCTGGGACAGCCGTTTCGTGGCGAACCTCAGCGGCACGTACGACCTGCCGCGCAACTGGAGCGTCGGGGCGCGCCTGAGCGCCGTGGGCGGGACGCCCTATACGCCCTACGATGTCGAAAAATCGTCGTTGGTCGAAGCCTGGGACGCCCAGGGGCGCCCGTACTATGACTATGGGCGTTACAACGACGGGCGGCTCGACGCCTTTGCGCAGGTAGACCTGCGTATCGACAAAACCTTCTATTTCCGTCGCTGTATGCTCGGTCTTTACATCGACCTGCAGAACGTGACGGGCAGCAAACTCCGCCGTCCCGACGTGCTGATGTCGACGGGCGTGGTGGAGAACCCCCAGGCCCCGGCGGCGGAACAGCGTTACCGCATGAAGTATATTGGGCAGCAGAGCGGGTCGCTTATCCCTACGCTGGGGATCACCGTTGAGTTTTAGAGGGTACGGGGGCGTGTCTTTGGGCGATATTCCGGAGCCGGGGCGATAACCGGGGCAGGGAAGCCGACATGCCGCAGCGGCAGGCAGGGAGGTGTCGGGAGAAAAATACGGAACCGCAGGGGTAGGCATCTCCGGCCCCTGCGGTTCCGTGCGCTCCGGGACGTGCCGGCGGCTATTTCCCGCTGCCCGGGGTATTCGCGCCTTTCGTGCGATCCATCGCGAAGCTGATGATGAACGACATGGAGAGGAATACGAGCGTGCCGACGACTACCAGCCACGTGTAGGTGGCCGGGCTGCCTACGGGCAGCTGCGACGGCGGGAAGAAGGTGACGATGAACGAGAAGAGCACGGCCAGGAACCCGATGCCCCCGACGGCCCACATGCCGGCGTTCCCGCCCGGGACGCGGTAGCTGCGGGTGAGGCCGGGCTGCGTGTAGCGCAGGCGGATGCCCGCGGCGTACATCATCATATACATCACCAGGTAGAGCCCTACGGTCAGTGCGCTCAGCAGGAAGAACGCCACGCTCACGTCGTCCATGACGATGTAGAGCGACGAGAGCAGCGTGACGATGCAGCCCTGTATGACGAGGATGTTGACCTGCACGCCGTTTTTGTTGGTCTTTTGCAGGAAACAGGGCAGTACACCCTCCTGGGCCGTCCACAGCAGGCCGCGGCTCGGGCCCGAAATCCACGACATGACGCCTGCCAGTGCGCCGAATGCCACGAGCAACCCCATGACGTTCGAGAGCCAGCCGATGCGGTAGTGGTCGAAGACGATCTGGAACGTGGTGAACAGCCCTGACTGGAGGTTGATCTGGTCGTAGGGGGTGATGATCGCCACGGCCAGCGCACCCAGCGTGAAGAGCCCGAACGAGATCAGCGCCGCCAGGAACATGGCGCGCGGGAACTGGGTCTGCGGCTTGTCGAGCTCCGGGGCATGTACGGCGTGTACCTCGACGCCGGCGAAGAGCAGCAGTATCCCGGCCAGGAATGCGATGTCGCTCATGCCCGTGATGTGCGGGAAGAGGCGCGGATGCACGTGGTGCGCCGCGTCGATATTGACGACCTGGCTGACGGTGTCGGGGATGTGTTCCAGTGCGACGGAATTGCCTCCGGCCATCCAGATGACGGCCATGACGATTACGACGATGCCGGGAAGCACCGTGCCGATCAGAAACCCTTTGCTCGTAATGCCCGATATGGCCGAGGTGCCGCGCAGCGTGACCAGCGTGGCGCACCAGTACATGGCGATCGAGAAAAGCCCCACGAAAAGTCCGTTCTGCGCCAGGCCGGGCATCCCGATCATATAGGCGATCGAGGCTGCGGCAAAGCCCAGCACGGTGGGGTACCATACGACGTTTTGGATCCATTGCAGGAAGATGGCCGTAAACCCCAGGTGTTTGTTGAACGCCTCCTTGACCCAGGTGTAGACCCCGCCGCCCTTCGAGGCGAAGGCGCTTCCCAGTTCGGCACCTACCAGCGCCGCCGGGATCAGGAACAGGAACGTGGCGAAAAAGATGTAGAAGAACATCGTCAGCTCCTCCTGCGCCATCATCGGGAGTCCGCGCAGGCTGATAACCGCCGCCGCGGTCATCAGGGCGAGCTGTGTCGTGGTGATATTTTTACGTTTTGCCATAATGTGGAATTGTGTTTTACAACTGGCCGCCAATCAGTTTCTGTGCCGCAACGCGGCCGGGCTGATGTTTTTTCGGGCGTGTGCATGGTTTATGCGGGCGTTTGCGTGTCCCTGCATGCCTCGTAGCGCCTGCGCGTTGTCCGCCTGCGGACAGGGCGCAAAAAAACAGCAGGGAATCTCACGATTGCCTGCTGCCTTCCGGAGGATTGCCCTCCTGAAACTACTAACCCAAACTTAAATAAATGAAGAAACCTCACTGCGGTTGCTGTTCCGCAGTTATTCGGCTATGTTGCAAATCCCGTGCCGCGCCGCCGTCCTGGAACGGCTTTTAAATGTGCGGCGGGGATGCGGTTTATGGTACGTGCCGGCGGGCGGGGTGGGGAATAAACGGCCGCAGGATGCCCGTGGGGACATCCTGCGTGTGTTTTCCCGGTAATATCCGGATTACGGAAGGGAGATGCGCTTACCTGCGTTTGTCCCTCATCTCCACGGCACCTTCGTAAGTGCCGCTGACCTTGCGGCCTTTGTCGGTCGTAAAGTCGAGTACGAAGCGGTAGTTGGTGCCGACCTTCGTGACTGTCACCGTGCCGGACGTGATGAATCCGTAAACCGATTCGTTGGAGGCGTTGCGTTCCTCGCAATAGGTTCCCATGGCCAGCATGGAGTCCATGAACTCTATCTGCTCGCCCGGTGCGTAGGTGCCCGGCGTGCCTGTGTCGGACACCGTGTAGGTTCCTTCCTGGAGTACCATTTCTTCGGAAAGTGCGGTCGTCAGGTAGAGCGATACCATATGCCCGGCCCCTATGAGGTAGTCGTAATCGTCGTTGACCGTCGGCTGGACATCGTAGAGGTTTACGACGCAGTCGTTTGCCGTGCCGGCATCGTTGTTATAGTATTTAGCCAGTGCGCGGATGAAAGTTGCGTTCGTGACGTCGTTTTCGAGGTCGGGCAGGGGCTCGATTTTGACGGCTGTCTTGTCCTCGATCGTAATCGGGCCGGTGTAGCTGGCCGTGAACTCTTTGTCGTCGGTCGTGGTCAGCGTGGCCTTGACCGTAAAGGTCGAGCCGGACTTTGTCACAGCGATCGTTCCGGCCTTGAATTCCACTTTCGTGATATTCCCCTTGCCGTCGTTGACCATGCAGTAGGTCTTGGCCGGGTGGAATGTCGAAATGGATTTGTCGGTGGCATATTTGTAGGTGCGATCCGGTAGGACGATGTTATTCATATTCGTGGGAGTAAATTGATAGAGGTTCAGGCTCATGGTACGCCCGGCTCCGATGGTCGCATACACTCCGTCGGCACCTACGGCCTCGCCGTCGGCTAATATGACGAGGTATTCACCGTATCGGCCACCTTCGGGAATACCATAATAGCCGCCGGCTATCTGGCGGTCGAAGACGGCCGGGCCGCTCAAATCCTTGTCGGTGGCCATTGCAATCGACTTGACTTCGGAATAGACCTCTTTGTTGGATGCTGCGACGGCGATGACATAGGTGGTGCCGTCTTTCAGGTTGTCTACGGTGATCTCCCCGGCCTGTGCGATGGCTGTACCGTCGGTGAGGATTTTTTCGGCCGTCGGGACGGGCGTGCCGTCCGCTTTTTCGAGGCATACGTAGGCGGCCTTCTCCGTGTCGGCGAGGTCTACTGTAAAGGTGAGTGTCGTCGGGGCTGTGGCTCCCGCTGTCAGCGTCACCACGGGCGTCGGCGTTCCGGTTGCCATCACGATGCTGTTGACTTCCGAGTAGATCCCGGTGTTGGTGACGGCAGCCGCAATGACATACGTGGTGGAGGGTTTCAGGTTTTCGACAAGGATGTCGCCCGTCTGTGCGATGGCTTTGCCGTCACGCAGTATCTCCTCGGCCGTGGGAAGGGTCAGCCCCTCGGTCTTTTCGAGGCAGACATAGGCTGCGGTTTCTGGGTCGGTCAGGGCGGCGTTGAACGTAAGAGTCGTTGTGGTGGACTGGCCCGGTGTCAGGACGACCGCGGGATGTACGCCGGGTGCCGAGGTGGTGTGCTCGATCGAGCTGACCTTGCCGTTGATGTTGCCTTTCAGGGCGACGGCGGAGAGGCGGTAGGCCGTGTTGGGTTCGAGGCCGGCGATCTCGACGACGCCCGATGCGCTTACGGACTGGCCTTCGGCGATGATCGTCGCTGCCGCAGGCACGGCTTCGGACGCCTTGGTGCAGATGTAGCTGCATTTGTCCGCATCCTTGAGTGTGAGCGTGAATTTCAGGGAGTTGAATGCGGCGTCGCCGATGGCGAGCGTGACGCTTGGGTCAGGATTTCCCCCCCCCTCGTTTTTGTCGTCGCATGAGCTTAGCAGACCAGAGCACAGCACCAACAGTGCCGTTCCCCATGACAGGAAAGATTTGATCATAGTGGTTAAACTTTGGAAATTAGTGGGTTAATACTGTTGTTCGGGCGCAGGGCCGGTCGTCTTTGGATATTCAATCGGGTTTACGGGGCGGCCGTGCAATATGTGACGGGATAAAAATAACCTTTCTGCCAATAAAATCCAAATTTTTTTTATCCGTCTTGCCTGAAAGTGCGATAAATCGGGGGTGAGGGTGCCGGAGTGAACGGGTGGAGGACAATAATATAACAAGACAGCAGGGAATCTCACGATTGCCTGCTGCCCTTGGAGGATTGCCCTCCTAAAACTACTAACCCAAACTTAAATAAATGAAGAAACCTCACTGCGGTTGCTGTCCGCAGTTGACTATCCTCGTCGCAAAACGTATGCCAAAGACAAAGGCCCGGAACATGATTCCGGGCCTTGCGCCGTTGCGGGGTATTACTGCGTCCCTGCGGGATATTTTTCGCAGGGGTTACCGGATGATGCCCGTGTAGGTCGAGGGCGAGAGGGCGCGCAGCTCCTCTTTCACGGCCTCGGCCACGTCGAGCGTCTCGATGAATGCGGCGATCGACTCGTGCGTGATATGGGCGTTGGTGCGGGTCAGGGCCTTGAGCGCCTCGTAGGGCTTGGGATAACCTTCGCGGCGCAGGATGGTCTGGATGCCTTCGGCTACGACGGCCCAGTTGTTCGCCAGGTCGCGCTCGAGGGCTTCGCGGTTGAGGATTACCTTGTTCAGGCCCTTCATCAGCGAGCGGAGCGCGATGGCCGCATGGGCAATGGGGACGCCGATGTTACGCAGCACGGTCGAATCTGTCAGGTCGCGTTGCAGGCGCGAAACGGGGAGTTTCGACGCGAGGTGTCCGAAGACGGCGTTGGCGATGCCGAAATTCCCCTCGGCATTCTCGAAGTCGATGGGGTTGACTTTGTGGGGCATGGCGCTCGAACCGACTTCGCCCGCCTTGATCTGTTGTTTGAAATATTCCATCGAGATGTACGTCCACATGTCGCGGCAGAGGTCTATCAGGATGGTATCGATGCGCTTCATGTTGTCGAAGATCGCCGCGAGGTTGTCGTAATGCTCGATCTGCGTGGTATATTGCGAGCGGCAGAGCCCCAGCGTTTCGCCCGCGAATTTGTTGGCGAAGGCCACCCAGTCGTACTGCGGGTAGGCCGCACGGTGGGCGTTGAAGTTGCCTGTCGCGCCGCCGAATTTGGCCGGCACGGCGATGTCGTGCAGCATGGCGAGCTGTTTCTCCACGCGTTCGACAAAGACCATGAACTCCTTGCCCAGCGTCGTGGGGGAGGCCGGCTGGCCGTGGGTGCGGGCCAGCATCGGCACGTCGCGCCATTCGTCGGCGAAGGCGGCCAGTTTGTCGCGCACCTCTTCGACGGCCGGGTAGTAAACCCCTGTCATGGCGTCCTTGAGCGAGAGCGGGATGGCCGTGTTGTTGATGTCCTGCGAGGTGAGGCCGAAATGTACGAATTCCTTGTAAGCTCCCAGCCCGAGGCTGTCCATTTTTTCCTTGATGATGTACTCTATGGCTTTGACGTCGTGGTTGGTGACCGATTCGATCTCCTTCACGCGCTCGGCGTCGGCCGGTGCGAAATCGAGGTACAGGGCGCGCAGGGCTGCGAATTTCGTGCGGTCGATGTCCGCCAGCTGGGGCAGCGGCAATTCGCACAGCGCGATGAAATACTCCACTTCGACGCGGATGCGGTAGCGGATGAGCGCCTGTTCCGAAAAATAATCGGCTAATTTCTCCGTTGTATTACGGTAGCGGCCATCGACGGGAGAGATGGCGGTAAGGCTGTTGAGCGGATTGGAGTTCATGGATTTATGTATGGTTTTATTTAATACGCCACTGGCATCGGGACTTCGCCTGCGCCCGGCAGGCCCTGCCCGAAGGCTTTGCCCCGCCCGCTGGCAAAGTTCCGGCACCAAATTTACGACATTTAATTGAAATACGCATAATTTTCCCTACCTTTGTAGGGTTGTAAACCGAAAATGCAATGAATTTTCTGACAGCGATCATAGATGGCCTGGTGAGGTTCGTGCAGCGCAATCCGCTGACGACCCTGGTCATCCTCATCCTGGCTATCGGCGCCCCGGCGCTGCTCAGGGGGATCGCACTTTTTTTTCTCTATTTCATTATGGGAGTCATCGTATTGGTAGTAGCGGCGATCCTGCTGTTCCGCTGGCGCGTCTATAAAATGCGCCGCCGGATGGAAGAACAGTTCGGCGAAGGAAACTTCGGCGCTCAGGGCTTCGGCTCGCCCTTTGCAGGGGAGCCCCGCAAGGGTCGCGAAGGCGAAGTGAAGGTATATAAAACCTCGGAAACGCCCGAGAAACGGGTCTCGCGCGACGTAGGCGACTATGTCGAATTCGAAGAGACCAAGGAGCCCGGAGAGGAGTAGCGCCATGTGGAAGATATTTGAGTTGATCGGCCGTTATTTCATGCTGATGGGAAAGGTCTTTTCCCGTCCGGAGAAGGCAGCCATCTACCGCCGGCGCATCATTTACGAAATGGAGTCCCTGGGAATCGACTCGATCGGCCTGACGGCCATTATTTCTGTCTTCATCGGTGCGGTCATCACCCTGCAAATGTGCATCAACCTCGATTCGCCGTTCATCCCCCGTTCGCTGGTCGGTTACGCCACGCGCGAGACGATGATCCTCGAATTCTCGTCGACGGTCGTGGCGCTGATTCTGGCCGGCAAGGTCGGTTCGAGCATCGCCTCGGAGATCGGCACGATGCGCATTACCGAACAGATCGACGCGCTGGAGATCATGGGCGTCAATTCGGCTTCGTACCTCATCCTGCCGAAGATCGTCGCCGCGGTGGTCTTCTTCCCGTTCCTGACGATCCTCAGCATCGCCATCGGAATCATCGGCGGCTGGGCCATCGCCTACCTGACCGGCATCATGATCCCGGCCGACTATGTCGACGGACTGCTGATGGACTTCAAGCCCTATTCGATCGTCTACTCGCTTATCAAGACCGCCGTGTTCGCCTATATCATCACCTCGATTTCGGCGTTCTACGGGTACTATGCCAAGGGCAATTCGCTCGAAGTGGGCGCCGCCTCGACGCGCGCCGTGGTGGCCAGTTCCGTGGTAATCATGATCTTTAACCTGATCCTTACGCAAGTCCTGCTGATATGATACGTGCCGAGCACATTACCAAATCGTTCGACGGGCGCGTGGTGCTCGACGACATCTCGATCGAGTTTCAGACCGGGAAGACCAACCTCATCATCGGGCGCAGCGGTTCGGGCAAAACCGTGCTGCTGAAAACGCTGGTAGGGCTGCACGAACCCGATTCGGGCGACGTGTGGTACGACGATACGAATTTCACACGGCTCGATTTCCGCGAGCGGCGCGCCATCCGCAAGGACATCGGCATGATTTTCCAGGGCGGGGCGCTGCTCGACTCTTCGACCGTCGAGGAGAACGTAAAGCTGCCGCTCGACCTCTTCACCTCGCAAAGCGAGAAGGAGAAGATGGAACGTGTGGATTTCTGCCTGCAGCGCGTGCGGCTGGAAAACGCCAACCACCTCTATCCGGCCGAGTTGTCGGGCGGAATGATCAAGCGCGTGGCCATCGCCCGCGCCATCGTGCTCAACCCGCGTTACCTGTTCTGCGACGAGCCCAACTCGGGCCTCGACCCGCAGACCTCGATCGTCATTGACAACCTGATCCACGAGATCACGCGCGAGTACAACATCACGACGATCATCAATACGCACGATATGAACTCGGTCATGGAGATCGGCGAGAAAATTGTATACATCCACGAAGGCCGCAAGTGGTGGGAGGGTACCAAGGACGATATCCTGCATGCCGACAACCCGGAACTCAACGATTTCGTATTCGCCTCGGCGATGGCCAAAAAGGCCAAGCTGGCTGCAAAGTAGGCGGCCGGGTTCCTAAAAAAATTTAATTTTTTATTTGCGTAATATACATAAAGTATGTACTTTTGCGCAGTGAAAAAATAGTGCATTTTTTTATTAACAAATAAATCATAAAACTATGTCAAAGATCAAAGTTGGTATCAACGGTTTCGGTCGTATCGGCCGTCTGGTATTCCGCGCTGCATGCAACAATGCAGACATTGAGGTTGTAGGTATCAATGACCTCGTTCCGGTAGACTACATGGCTTACATGCTCAAGTACGACTCGGTACACGGCCGTTTCAACGGTACGATCGACTATAACGTGGAGAAGGGCCAGCTCATCGTGAACGGCAACGTGATCCGCGTAACCGCCGAGAAGGATCCCGCAAACCTGAAGTGGAACGAAGTCGGCGCCGAGTATATCGTAGAGTCGACCGGTCTGTTCCTGACCAAGGAGAAGGCCGAGGCCCACATCGCAGCCGGTGCCAAATACGTCGTTATGTCGGCCCCCTCGAAGGACGACACCCCGATGTTCGTATGCGGCGTGAACACCGACAGCTACGCCGGTCAGAAGATCGTTTCGAATGCATCGTGCACCACGAACTGCCTCGCTCCGCTGGCTAAGGTCATCAACGACAACTTCGGCATCGTCGAGGGTCTCATGACCACCGTACACGCTACCACCGCAACGCAGAAGACCGTAGACGGCCCCTCGATGAAGGACTGGCGCGGCGGCCGTGCTGCCGGCGGCAACATCATCCCCTCGTCAACCGGTGCTGCAAAGGCCGTAGGCAAGGTGATCCCCGCCCTGAACGGCAAACTGACCGGTATGGCATTCCGCGTTCCGACGCTCGACGTTTCGGTCGTAGACCTGACCTGCCGTCTGGAGAAGGGTGCTTCGTACGACGAGATCAAGGCTGCCATGAAGAAGGCTTCGGAGAACGAGTTCAAGGGTATCATCGAGTACACCGAGGACGACGTGGTTTCGACCGACTTCACGGGTGACGCCAACACCTCGATCTTCGACGCCAAGGCCGGTATCGCACTCAACCCGAACTTCGTGAAGCTCGTGGCTTGGTACGACAACGAGTGGGGCTACTCGAACAAGGTCGTGATGCTGATCCAGAAGATGGCCGCTTACAACAACAAATAATCGTAAGCCGTCGCTATAATGGAAGAAGGAACCCGTGTGGGTTCCTTCTTTTTTTTGTGGCTGCGGGGGGGGGCTGAGGTTGCCCTGCCAGGCAACGTGTTCCGGGACGGCGGGTGTTGTCCCGGGATGCCCGCTACCGGGCTTCGGAATCCACGCGCATCTCGATCGAGGCGCCCGACCACTGGTTGATGAGGCGTTTCTCCGCGCGGAGCCGCCGTTCGCCGTATGCGATGCGGATTTCGACTTCGAAGGGTGTCGTGTCGCCGATGTCGTTGCCGGCCGGCAGCGTATGGGGTACGATATAGATGTAGAGCAGGAGGTGGTCGCACGGCTCGGTTTCGAGGCTTGCACGGCCGTCGCCGGGAATCCCGGCGGGCTTTTCCCGCAGGTTCGAACCGACGTCGGCGACATGTGCCTCGGCCGATGCGAAGCCGGTGCGGTTGCCCGCCGTGTCGAAGCAGCCGCACATCAGCGCGACGTTGTAGCGCCACCAGCCTTCGTAGCGGCTCGAAATCTCGATTGTGAATCCCTCTTTTGTTGCCATACGGTGCAAATATAGCGATTTTTGCCGAAGATGGAATCCGCGGCCGGAATTTCCGGAGCCTGTGCCGTGCCTCTTCTGCGGGCGGGCGACCGGATATCCGGGAGTGCGGGGATGCTAAAACTCTGCATTTTCTTTGCAAATGTCTTATATTTTCGTAACTTTGTGCCCTAAATGCGCTCCTATGGAGGAAACAAAAAGATATACGATTGCTTACAGGGGGCTCAGGAGCGGCCTGCACGACTTCCATTTCAAGGTCGACGGCGGGTTGTTCAGGGCTTTCGGCAGTACGGAAATCAAGGACGGGGACTGCGATGTCTCGGTCGCCCTGGAGCGCGGCGAGTCGATGCTTACGCTCGATGTTACCGTGGACGGGAGTGTCGTCGTGGAGTGCGACCGCTGCCTGGAAGACTGCAATGTGCCAATCCATTACGAGGGGCAGTTGCTGGTGAAATTCTCGGACGAGGTGCATGAGTACGACGGCGAAGTCATGTGGCTGCTGCCGATGGAGGACGAAGTCGACCTGACGCAGTACATCTACGAGAGTATCGTGCTGGCGTTGCCTTACCAGCGGGTGCATCCCGACGGGGAGTGCAATCCCGAGATGCTGGAACGCTTCCGCATCGTTTCCGACGAGGAGTTCGGGGGGATCGAAGCCCGGGCCGAGGCCGAGGGCCGCAACGAGGGCGAATGGGCCAAGCTGGCCGCGCTCAAGGAGTAGATGGAGGCCGACCGGGGGGACGGGACGCAAACAGAACAAAAGGAATAAGCTATTTCCGGCCGGGAGGCGCTTTTGTCCCGGGGCCGGGAAATATTTAGGACAGGAAATACGTTAAACTTATAATTTATATTGTAAAATGGCACATCCTAAACACAAAGTCTCGTCGACGCGACGCGATAAGAGAAGAACTCATTACAAGGCTGTCGTTCCGACGGTGGTCATCTGCTCGAACTGCGGCGCAGCTACGTTGTATCACCGCGTATGCCCCGAATGCGGGTTCTATCGCGGAAAGCTGGCGATCGAGAAAAAGGCTGCCGAATAAATCGGCAGGGTTAAAGAGTGCATCCGCGAGGCTGCCCTCTTTTTAATTTATGCAAGCACCTGTCTTTGTGTGTGCGGCCGTCCGGCCTGTGACCGGATGCCGGCAGGGAGGGGCGGGACGTGAAGTTTAACCAAATCGCACGATTATGTTAAAGATTGGTGTAGATGCCATGGGAGGTGATTATGCGCCCGAGGCTGCGGTCAAAGGGGCTGTCATGGCACTCGATGCGATCGGGCCTGACAGCCGTATCGTATTGTTCGGCGACGAGGCGAGGGTCAGGGCCGTGCTCGCGGGCGAAGGCTGTCCTGCCGACCGGTTCGATATCGTTGCCACCACCGAGGTGATCGAAATGGGCGACCATCCCGCCAAGGCGTTCCAGGCCAAGGCCGATTCCAGCATCACGGTGGGCTTCGGTTACCTGGCCAAAGGGGCCATAGACGGTTTTGCCAGTGCCGGCAGCACGGGCGCCATGATGGTCGGGTCGATGTACGCCGTGAAACCGATCGAGGGGGTTATCCGTCCCACGATCTCATCCATCATTCCTACGGTGACGGGGCATCCCGCGCTGTTGCTGGACGTGGGACTGAACGTAGACTGCAAACCCGAGGTGCTGGCGCAGTACGGGCTGATAGGCTCGATTTATGCCGAAGCCGTGCTCGGGATCCGAAAACCCCGTGTAGCCGTGCTCAACATCGGCGAGGAGGAGACCAAGGGCAATACGCAGTCCAAGGCCACGTACGAGTTGCTGAAGGCCGACGACCGCATCGATTTCGTGGGTAACGTCGAGGCGTCGTACCTCTTCACGGGCAAGGTCGCAGACGTGGTCGTCTGCGACGGTTTCGTGGGCAATACGGTACTGAAGATGGCCGAGGGCCTCTACCACATCAACAAGAAACTCGGCGGCGGAAACGCTTTCTGGGACGCGATGAATTACGAGAACGTGGGCGGTACGCCCGTGCTCGGCGTCAATGCGCCTGTGGTCATCGGCCATGGTATCTCATCGCCCAAGGCGATCAGGAGCATGATCCTTTCGGCCGAGCGGTGCATTACGGCGGATCTGACCGCCAAGTTGCAGCGCGCTTTCAAAAATTAATAATCATTAGGTAAAGAAAAGTTAATGGGCAAGATAACAGCAGCAATTACCGGTGTGGGTCTATATCTCCCCGATTATATCCTCACCAACGAAGAATTAAGCACCATGGTCGACACGTCCGACGAGTGGATCATGTCGCATATCGGCGTCAAGACGCGCCATATCCTCAAGGGCGAAGGCGTCGGCACTTCCTATATGGGTGCCCGCGCGGTCATCAACCTGCTGGACAAGGCGGGCGTAGACCCGATGGAGGTGGATCTGGTGATCTGCGCCACGGTGACCCCCGATATGTTCTTCCCTTCGACGGGTAATCTGATCGCCGACCAGGCGGGTTGCAAAAACGCTTTCGCGTACGACGTTTCGGCGGCTTGCAGCGGTTTTCTCTTCGCACTGACGACAGGTGCCAAGTTCATCGAGTCGGGATCGTGCAAGAAGGTAGTCGTGGTCGGTGCCGACAAGATGTCGACCATCGTCGACTATACCGACCGTTCGACCTGTCCGATCTTCGGTGACGGCGCCGCAGCCGTGCTGCTGGAACCCAATACGGAGGGTTACGGCGTGCTGGACGAAATCCTGCGTTCGGACGGCTCGGGCGAGTTGCAGCTTTACATGAAAGCCGGCGGATCGCGCTATCCGGCTTCGATCGAGACCGTGCAGAATAACTGGCACACGATCATGTGGGACGGACATGCCGTATTCAAGGCTGCCGTTTCGAAGATGGCCGACGTGTCGGTGGAGATCATGGAGCGCAACAACCTTACCTCGGACGACATCCGTTATCTGGTTCCCCATCAGGCCAACCTGCGCATCATCGACGCTACGGCCCGGCGTATGGGCCTCGACCATGACAAGTGCATGATCAATATCGACCGCAACGGCAACACCACGGCGGCGACGATCCCTTCGTGCCTCTACGACTACGAGAAGGAGCTGAAGCCGGGCGACAACCTGATCCTGTCGGCATTCGGCGGCGGGTATACGTGGGGTGCCATCTATGTGAAGTGGGCATATGACGGTTCGAAAGCCTGCCAGGTCGATCCTGCCGAGAAATAATCCGGTGCGGGCGAGAGCCCGGCCGAAAGCACGGATAGGGCGGAAACTTGTACGGTTTCCGCCCTTTTCCGTGCCTGGGCTGTCCGTGCCGGAGCGGCGGGTACAAGATTTTTTCGTATATTTGGACTTGGGCATTGCCGCCGCGGTTTCAGATTCCTTTCGGATTCGTGGTGTATCTTTGCCCCGAAGAATATTTGCTGTTTATGAAAATCCTGATCGTGGAAGACGAACCCTCCCTGCGGGAGATCATGGTGCAGACGCTGCGCCGCGAACAGTATGTGGTCGAGCAGGCGTCCGATTACGCATCGGCGCTCGAAAAGATCGCCGGATACGACTACGACTGTATCCTGCTGGACATCATGCTGCCCGACGGCAGCGGCCTGCGGATACTCGAAGAGCTCAGGCGGCAGCGCAAACCTGCCGGCGTGATCATCATTTCGGCCCGGGATTCGCTCGATGACAAGGTCGAGGGGCTCGAGCTCGGGGCCGACGATTACCTGCCCAAGCCGTTCCATCTGGCGGAACTGAGCGCCCGTATCCGGAGCGTCGTGCGCCGTCACCAGCGCGACGGGCAGCAGAGCCTCGACGTGGGGAATGTCCGCCTCTACCCCGACAGCCGCCGTGTGGAGGTGGCCGGGTGCGAGGTGGAACTGCTGCGCAAGGAGTACGACATCCTCTACTATTTTATGAGCCGCCCGAACCATATGGTCGATAAGGCCACGCTGGCAGAAGCCGTGTGGGGCGACCATATCGACCAGGCGGATAATTTCGATTTCGTATACGCCCAGATGAAGAACCTGCGCCGCCGGCTCCACGACGCGCAGGCCGACATCGAGATCCGGGCCGTCTATGGATTCGGCTATAAACTCGTTGCCCCATGAGGTTGGTCTATCGCATCGTGTTGCACATGTCCTGGGCCCTCTCGCTGTTGCTGGCGGGGTGGGCCGTGTTGTTCTACCTGACGATGATCGACGAGATCAACGACGAGGTGGACGATTCGCTGGAGAACTATGCCGAGATGCTGGTCACGCGGAGCCTCGCGGGGAGGGAACTGCCTGCCGCCTATTCGGGCAGCAACAACGGCTATTACCTGCACGACGTGTCAGCGGAGTATGCCGAAGGGCGGCAGCATATGGTTTTCAGCGACGAGGAGATATTTATTCCTGAGAAAGACGAAGAGGAACCGGCGCGGGTGCTGCGGACGATATTCCGCGACAGCGGAGGACGTTACAAGGAACTGACCGTGATGACCCCGACCATCGAAAAGGACGACTTGCAGGAAGCGATCCTCTGGTGGATCGTCTACCTCTATCTGTTCCTGTTGCTGGCGATTCTGCTGGTCAACGTGCTGGTGCTTCATCGTACCCTGCGGCCACTCTATGCCCTGTTGCGATGGTTCGACAGTTATACCGTGGGCGGGAAGAACGCCCCGCTGGTGAACGATACGAAGGTCGTCGAATTCCGGCGGCTGAACGAGGCGGCGAACCGTTATGCCGAGCGGGCGGAGTCCCTGTTCGAACGCCAGAAACAATTTATCGGCAATGCCTCGCATGAGATGCAGACCCCGCTGGCCATTTGCCGCAACCGGCTGGAGATGCTCGTGGACGACGGTTCGGCGTTGACCGAGGCGCAGCTCGGCGAGATACTGAAGGTGCAGGGGACGCTGGACTACCTCGTGCGGCTCAACCGCTCGCTGCTGCTGCTTTCGAAGATCGAGAACGGACAATTCCCCGAGACGGAACAGGTCGACTTCAACGCCCAGGTGCGACGTATGGCCGAGGATATGGAGGAGATCTACGCCGGGCGCGAAATGCGTTTCGAACTGCATGAGCAGGGACATCTGTCTGTGCGGATGAATCCGTCGCTGGCGGCCAGCCTGGTGTCGAACCTGCTGAAAAACGCCTATGTCCACGGCGACAAGGGCGGGACGGTGTCAGTCACTGTTGCCCCGCATGAACTGCGCGTCTGCAACAGCGGCGGCGGAGGAGCACTCGACGCGGAGCATATTTTCGAGCGCTTTTACCAGGGGACGAAGAAGGAGGGTTCGACGGGGCTCGGCCTCTCGATCGTCGAAGCCGTGTGCCGCCTTTACGGGCTGCGCGTGGGATACTCTTATATAAATAGGTGCCACTGTTTCTCGGTACATTTCCGGATATAAAAAACGAAAAAAACGGATCGGGGCCGATTATTTCAACTTCATTTCAGCTTTAGGTCGCAACTTTGCACTGTGAACACAAGTCAAACCTAATATTGAAACGATTATGAAAAAGCTCATGATGATTCTCGCAGGCACAGCCCTGATGGTAACTTCCGCCCCCGCATTCGCGGGCAACGACCGTCCGATCGCAGTCGGCGAACTTCCGGCTACGGCACAGCAATTTATCAAGGCGCATTTTGCCGGCGTAGAAGTCTCCTTATCCAAGGTGGACGAGGAACTTTTCGACAAGGATTACAAGGTCGTGTTCGTCAACGGAGCGAAGGTCGAATTCACGAAGAACGGCGAATGGAAAGACGTTGAATGCAAATACGGTGAGGTACCGGCCGCCATCGTACCGCAGCAGATCCGCGACTATGTCGCCAAGAACTATCCCGACCGCAAGATCACGGCGATCGACCGCGACCGCCGCGACTACGAAGTCGAACTGGACAACGGCCTCGACCTGAAATTCGACCTGAAGTTCCGTCTGATAGACATCGACAATTAATTTAACCCCGGGATTAACCTCAAATTCGGAATCGTATGAAGAAATTCATGGTATTGGTAATGGGACTCGTGTCGCTGGGTGCGATGGCGGGTTGTGACGACGACAGTAAATCGGTAAAGGTACCGGCCGCCGTGCAGGCTGCTTTCGGGGAGATGTTCCCCGCTGCAAGCCATGTCGAATGGGAAGACAAGGGCGGGTATATGGTCGCCGATTTCCGCAGCGCGGGTATGTACATGCAGGCATGGTTCGATGCCGCCGGCAAATGGTACATGACCGAGGAGGATATCTCCTATGCCGAGTTGCCCCGGGCAGTGCGTACTGCCTACGAAGCCGGCGATTATGCCGCTTGGCATGTGGACGACGTGGATAAGCTGCTGCGCAACGGCCAGGAGACGGTCTATGTGCTCGAAGTCGAACGTGCCGAGCAGGAATTCGACCTCTATTATTCCGAGGACGGCGTGCTGTTGCGCGAAGTGCCCGACAGGGACGGCAATGACGATCACGGCGATATGCTTCCGCAGGAACTGTCGAAGGCGATCAGCGACTTCATCGCCCGGAAATACCCCGGTGCCCGTATCGTTGATGCGGAGCGGGAGAAGGAAAATTCCGAGGTCGATATCATCTTCGCCGGGAAAGCGCTCGAGGTGTGCTTCGGTACGGGTGACGCCTGGCTGTGGACGAAAACCGGAGTGCGTCTTTCGGAGGTTCCGGACGTGGTGAGGCAGACTTTGCAGTCATCGCAGTACGGTACGTGGGTGATCGACGATGTTGACCTCTACGAAAGCCCCGACCGCGTGTGGTACGCCATCGAGGTGGAAGACCCGCAGTCCGAACGGGAGGCGACGGTGCGTATCCTCGAGGACGGCACCCTGCTCTGATCGTCCCGTATGCTTTTGCGGAGCCTGCATCCCGGAGGTGCGGGCTCCGTTTTTTTTGTTATAACATAGAGCTATATCGTTATAAAATAATATGATGTGTTTTTCGTACAAATTAGTAGAAACTATTGTATATTTGTATCAGGAAGAGAAAATACAAACACAAACTTAAAACAATATTACTATGTTAAGCAAAAGATTACATGACGCACTGAATGCGCAGATCAACGCCGAATTGTGGTCGGCCTATCTTTATCTTTCGATGTCGATGGACGCCGAGAACAAGGGGCTGAAAGGCGTGGCCAACTGGTTTTTCGTCCAGTTCCGCGAGGAGCAGGATCATGCCCGCATCCTGATGAATTACATCAATTCGCGCGATGCCAAGGTCGTGCTGAAGCCGATCGAGGAGGTGCGTACCGAGTGGACGTCGCCGCTCGATATGTTCAAGGATACGCTGGAGCATGAGAAGGTGGTGACTTCGATGATAAACAACCTGGCAGCCATCGCCGCCGAAGATAAGGATTTCGCATCGTCGAACATGCTCGTATGGTTCGTCGACGAGCAGGTCGAGGAGGAGGAGTCGGCACGCGACATGATTACCGCCTGCGAGGCTGTCGAGGGCAACAAGTTCGGGCTTTATACGCTCGACAAGGAACTGGCGGCCCGTATCTACCAGCAGGCTTCGCCGCTTGCCACGGCAACCGAATAATTCGCAGCGAACCTGATTGCTGAGTCTGCCGCCCCGGTTTCCCGGGGCGGTTGCTTTTGCCGGATGTCCGGAAGTCCGTGTGTCCGGGCAGAATGGCTGGGAAAACAGTTCCTGGAAAGCTATTGGGGAGAAGCTATTCCGGGGGGGGGCTATTGAGAGGCATGATACCGGGGAAAGCGATTCCGAGGTATCGGGCGAGGTGTCGGGCAAGGGCGATTCCCGAGGGAGATTGCGGGACTGATATGGGAGCGAGTTGCCGCATGCCGGAACCGTACCGGTCGGGAAGGAGGCGCGGGAATGGCCTTGTGAAGAGGGCCGGGAGCGGGATGTGGGAAAACAAGAGCCGGATGCCGGGGCTCGTGCAGGGCGGATAGGGGGGGCTCACCTCATCGCTTTGCCTTGTAGTCGATCCCGGCCTTGCGGGCCTGCGAATGCTGGTACGGGCGGCGGATGCGGTAAAGGCGCCCGTCCTTGACAAGCCGCGCGCCGGTTTGGTGGAAAGCGAAGGGAATGTCTGCCGCGACGCACTGGCGGCGGATCGAAAGCACCCAGTCGTAATTGCAGGGGCGGGCTTCGTTGCCCGATTCGCCCCCGACGGATACCTCTTCGATCCCGGGGGTGAGGTATCGTGCGATGTCGAGCGGCCCGAGCAGCGGGGCGCAGATGACCAGCTTGTGGCGCAGGGGGGCGTCCAGCAGAAAAGGCAGCCGGTAGTCGGCCATCGCCTGGTTCTCGACCGTGCAGCCCACGGCGAGGTTTTCGTACCCCCCCCCGCCCCCGTCGGGCGGCAATACCTGCATGAGGCGGTCGATACGCTTGGTGATGAAGAAAAAACGCAGGTCGCTGCGTATGCGGATCATCTCCCACGCTTCGGCGCGCCAGGCGTCGGCCTCCTCGACGAGGAAATCGGACGTGAAGCAGGTATAGACCATCTCGCCCGGCGGGATTTTGTAACGTCCGTCGCGCGTACGGCGCACAGGGAGGTTGAAAGCCGCTGTCCTGCGTACCTCGCGGCTGTCCTTGTCGTGCTGCGCATCCTGCCGGTAGACGTAGCAGTGGCGGCAGCCTTCGCTGAGCTTGCGGCATCCGTGCCACGGGTTCCAACTGACCGACATAACCTGTTATTTGAGTTCCATGCGCAGGCGCACCATGTGGCGGCACTCGACGCCGTTTTCGAAAAACGGAACGGGGTAGTGTTTGCTGAAATAGTCCACGTCGACGCCGCAGCGGACGAACCCGCAGCGTTCGTAGAGCGCAATCTGTCCCACGCCCAGATCGCCCGTACCGATTTCGAGAAGATGGAACCCGGCCGCACGGGCCGTGGCGACGGCGTGGCGGAGCATGGCCGTGGCGATGCCCTTGCGCTGGTGTTCGGGGACGACGGCGATATTGACCACTTCGGCCGTGAACGGCCGCGTGTGCAGGAATACATACTGGCCGAGGATTTCCCCGTCACGACGTGCGACATAGGTTGTGCCGCGGCCGGCATAGTCGGCAACGGACTCTTCCGATTCGTCGGCCAGCAGCAGCAGGTCGCGCCGCGGCGTGTCTGTCTTTACAATTTCGAGATCCATGTCAGAAAAGCGATGCGGCGCCTTCGAAGGTCGCCAGTACGACGATGTAACGCAGGGCCTTGCTCGCGAGCATCGAACCGCCCGTGAGCCAGACGTTGCTGCGCATCAGCCCCAGCACGATGGCGATGGCCTCGCCGATCGTGGGCAGAAATGCGAAAAAAGCCATCAGCGCCCCGCGCCCGGAGAGGAACCTGCGCGCCCGTGCCAGCTGTTTTTCGCTCACGCCCAGCCGGGTGACCCACTCGCTTTTTCCCAGCGTGCCGATCCAGTAGCAGCTCATGCCGCCCAGCGTGTTGCCCAGCGATGCGGCTGCGACGCACAATACCGGGTCGAGCCCCATGTGCACGAGCACGATCATCACGGCTTCGGAGCTGAACGGGAGGATGCTCCCGGCGATGAATGCCGAGAAGAAAAGTCCCCAATAGCCCCAGTCGGCCAGTATTTGCGAAAGCGATTCCATGCCTTGGTGTCCGATTTTGTGCAAGAGTAGTCTGCCTGCGGGACAAAGATAGCTTTTTTGCCCGAATAGGCTTGCAGGAGCCCTGCAAAAAGCGCTAATTTTGTCTGAAACGTAAATCTGACCGCTTATGCTTAAATCGAGACTTTGTATCGCTTTTTTCGCTTTTGCCGTGGGGTGCGCCCCTGCGCAGAAGCCGCTTACCGACTATGTGAACCCCATGCTGGGGACGGCGACGCTGTGGGACAGCGTCGACCTGGGATTCAAACCCACCAAACGGACATGGGGCGCCGAGGTCTTCCCCGGATCGTCGCTGCCCAACGCCATGGTGCAGGTCAGCCCCGTCACCAAGTTCCACAGCGGTGCGGGGTACCAGTATGAAGATTCCGTGATCTACGGCTTTACGCACACCAACAAGGGGCACTGGAACCTTTGCCATATTCCCCTGCTGCCTGTGACGGGTACGCCCACGCCGGGTGACTACTGCTCGCCGTTCAGCCACGAGCGCGAATCGGCCGCCCCGGGGTATTACCAGGTATTCCTCGACCGTTACGGCGTCGATGCACAGCTCAGCTCGACGCTGCGCTGTGCATTCCATAAATATACCTATCCCGCGGGTGCCGCGCCCGCCGTGCTGGCAGACCTGCAGCGTTCGAACGAGCATGTGCGTGCGTGGGATATCCGCAAGGAGGGTGATAACGTGTTCGCCGGCTGGCAGCAGACCGGCGAGAAGATGTATTTCTACGCCGTGGCGAACCGCCCCGTGACCGGGATAGAGCCCGTCGTCGAGGGCGACCGCGAGGTGCGCATCGTGCGTTTCGGCGAGGGTGACGGGGCACTGGAGCTCCGGATCGGCTTCTCGTTCGTGAGCGAGAAAAACGCCCGTGAGAACCTCGAGGCCGAGATGCTCGGTAAGAGCTTCGCCGAGGTACGCTCCGAGGCTACGGCGACGTGGAACGACCTGTTGGGGCGGATCCGCGTCGAAGGCGGCACGGAGCGGGAAAAGGGGCTGTTCTATTCGAGCCTCTACCGTTCGTTCCTTTGGCCGGCGCTGCGCAGCGACGTGAACGGCGAGTTCACCGATGTCGATGGAACGGTCATCAATCCCGGTTTCCGTTACTATACGGGCCCGTCGTATTGGGACGACTACCGCAATAAGCTGATCCTGCTGGGGATGCTGGCTCCCGATGTGGCGGCCGACGTCATCAGCTCCGACACGGACAAGGGCGAGAAACGGGGCGGGTTCATGCCCACGTTCTTCCACGGCGACCACGCTTCGGCGTTCGTGGCCGGGACATACCTGCGCGGCAACCGCGGTTTCGACGTGAACCGCGCTTACAACCTCGTGCTGCGCAACGCTACGGTACAGGGCCCGAGCCGCCCCTGGCTCGACGAGTATGTCGCCAAGGGGTACATTTCGGAAATGGACGTCGAGAACCCCGTGACGTGGACGGTCTGCAAGGCTGCCGTGACCAAGACGCTGGAGTACAGCTACGACGACTATGCGGTCGCCCTCTTGGCCGATGCGCTGGGCGACAAGGAGAACCACGACATGCTGATGAAGCGCACGTCGAACTACAAGAACCTCTTTGACCCCTCGACGGGGCTGATGCGCGGGCGCCTCGAAAACGGCGAGTGGATCACGCCCTTCGACGACCAGTATCCCTACTATGAATATATGTACCGCGAGGCGAATGCCTGGCAGCAGGCGTTCTTCGCACCGCACGACACCGAGGGGCTGATCGGCCTCTTCCCGAGCCGCGAGGCGTTCGGCGAACAGCTGGACAAACTCTTCTCGATTCCGTGGAAAGGATACGAAGTGGACAACCTCTCGTGCTTCATCGGCCAGTACTGCCACGGCAACCAGCCCGACCACAGTTTCCCGTACCTCTATTATTTCATCGGTCGCCAGGAGCGTTCGCAGGAGTTGTTGGATTACATTCTCGACCGCTTCTACGGTATGGGGCCGGAAGGGCTGGCGCTGTGCGGTATGGACGATGCGGGCGAGATGTCGTCGTGGTACGTGTTCAATGCTATCGGCCTTTACACCTATTCGCCGGCCGACCCCGAATATATCGTGACCGTGCCGCTGTTCGACAAGGTGCAGGTCGCACTGGGCGACGGCAACCGCTGGACGATCCGCCACGACGGGCAGGGACGTAAGATCACGGGCATCACCTGCGGCGGCAAGCCCGTCGACGGTTGGTTCGTGTCGCACGATGCGCTGAACAAGGGCGAACTGGTGATTACGACCTCCGAAAAATAACGGTGCAGGGCAACCCCGCGCCTTTCGCTTCCCTCGGGCGGGAGCTTGGGCTGCCGGCCGGAACGTGCCCGAAGGTGCCGGAGCCGGGAAGGTGCAGCCGGGTGCCCGTGCCCGGGATGATCGTTGCATGAAGCGGCGGCAGGAATACC
>ERZ791746.855-NODE-855-length-23697-cov-10.807588_pt1 | contig 23697 bp, 17 predicted proteins | sample MGYA00510038_ERZ791746 | MGnify/ENA primary metagenome ERZ791746 (study PRJEB30046, sample SAMN00792018) | human gut metagenome | study: EMG produced TPA metagenomics assembly of the A metagenome-wide association study of gut microbiota in type 2...
ATCAGAATCCCTCTGTCTGCTGACGCAGACATCCCCCTTTGAAAAAGGGGGACTACCCATCAGCAGTTTCACTGCACCATCTGACTCTTTCTCTTCCCCGTCATCTCGAGCGGTGGCAGAATGCCAAATGTCTCTGCCAATAAGAACCGCTACAGCTTCGAAGAGTCGAGAGATCTCCCTGATTATTGACTGTGACGGGTTTTCAAAGATAGAGTTGAGTAAAGAGAGTTGAGAGCCCCGGTCCCGCGGCTTCGCCGCAATCCCATCAGAATCCCTCTGTCTGCTGACGCAGACATCCCCCTTTGAAAAAGGGGGACTACCCATCAGCAGTTTCACTGCACCATCTGACTCTTTCTCTTCCCCGTCATCTCGAGCGGTGGCAGAATGCCAAATGTCTCTGCCAATAAAAACCGCTACAGCTACGAAGAGTCGAGAGATCTCCCTGATAATTGACTATGACGGAGTTTTCAAAGATAGAGTTGAGGGAAGAGAGTTGAGAGCCCCGGTCCCGCGGCTTCGCCGCAAACCCATCAGAATCCCTCTGTCACTTCGTGACATCTCCCTTTGAAAAAGGGAGACTACCCAATAGCGGCTGGCGCCGCATAAATTTCGCCTGCGGCAAACCCATCAGCTAACCTCCGTCAAGTGAGGTCGAGGTCGAGACCGAGATCGAGGATTTCAGCGGCTTCGCCGCCGATGGGTTCCTGATGACTCTATCCCCAAAACGGACAATTGACTCTGCACAAGGCTCTCTTCCCAGAAGAGAGCTGCCAACGGCTGAGAGATGGTGATGGAATCCGGCCCGCAGGGCCTATCCAGCTTTCCTGGCCGCTAGCAGCTAACAGCTAGAAGCCCCCACCCGTTCGCACGCCACTCAGTCACAAGACCACGGCCTGCAGGGCCTAATCAGCTCAAGGCACAAGTCTCAAGGCCCCGCCCGTTCCGCAGGTACACACAGCCAGCCCAGCTTTCCTACGTATAGCTGTCACAGAGGAAATGATTAGACGAAATATGGCCCATTTTGTATAATAAATATAAAAGAATTCGCAGAAAACACAGGAAAGGCGGTGATGACCATGGCATATGCCACCTTAGGCAATGAAAAGAACTACACCATTTTCAAGTATGGTCCCTATACGATTCGTTTTAAAGCCCCCTACTCACTGGAAAAATATACAGCCATCAAGGAATGGGACCATGGGTACCTGGTGGTCATGGCCAAATACAACCATAACCCACAGCCGGAAGAAGAGTACATAGACCTGCTCCCTATCCTACAGGACCTTTATATTTCACCAGAAAAATTTTTACAGAATATAAAGGAGGTCAGACTGGAAAATGCCTGATATAGAAAAAATCGCCGACAATGCCGATATGATTGTCAAATGTATCTGAAATGGGCTGAATACAGCAAAAATGGTTTCTATGAAAAATAACCCCAAAGTGGCAGGAATAAAACTGCCACTTTTTTATTATTACAGCTTCCGTTTAGAGAAAAGCGAGTAGACGCCGAGATTAAGTGCTCCAGCGGCTTCGCCGCCGATGGATTCCTGACGGCTCTGCCCCAAAACGTGTAATTGACTCTGCACAAGGCTCTCTTCTCAGAAGAGAGCGCCCGGTGGGAAGCGTCTCACTGGGTTCTCAGTCGCCTGCGGCTCCCTGCGAACCCAGTTCGCTTGCCACCCCACCGGGGTGAGAGATGGTAATGGGTTCATGCCATACGAGCTTTTCAACGAAATATGTATAATCCCATCAGAATCCCTCTGTCTGCTGACGCAGACATCCCCCTTTGGAAAAGGGGGACTACCCATCCGCGGCTGGCGCCGCAGGCTGACCAGCTTTCCTGGAAGCTAACAGCTAGCAGCTAGAAGCCCCCGCCGGTGTGGCCGCACACTTACCCATCCGTCACCTGGCCCGCAGGGCCCAACCAGCTCAAAGCTGAAGGCTCAAGGCCCCATCCGTTCGCACGCCGCCCAGCCATCCGTCCCCCGGCCCAAAGGGCCTACTCAACTGGCTGCTAGATCCAGCCACTCGCTGCTGATTCCCTTGAAGAAAATTCACTTTCAGCAACGATTCCATTGAAAAAATCGCAGCTATCATAAGAAATTCCCTTGAAAAAATCGCCCCATCCTTATATCATCAGATACAGGAGGGAAGAGAACATGCTGAAAAGAAAAATTACGCAGAAACTTATAGAGTGGAAGAAAGATCCCCACCATCTCCCATTGATAATCAAAGGATGCCGGCAATGCGGGAAGACCGTATCGGTCCTGGATTTTGCGCACAGCCAGTACCGACATACGGTATATCTGAATTTCTTTGAAAATCCATCCTACGCTTCCCTGTTTCAAGGCAGCCTTAAGGTAGATTACCTGACCATGATGATGACTGCCCTTCTGGGAAAAGAAGCCGTATTTGAACCGGGACACACCATCATTATCCTGGATGAAATCCAGGAATGTCCGGAAGCCAGGACGGCACTGAAATTCTTTAAACTTGATGGACGGTATGATGTCATCGGCACAGGATCCCTGCTGGGGGTAGAAGGATACGGACAGCCAAAGTCTATTCCCGTGGGATATGAATCAATCATGACCATGGTACCCATGGATTTCGAAGAATTTTTATGGGCCAATGGAATATCGGAAGAACTGATTACCCTTCTTAAGACCTGCCTGAAAAACGAAGTCCCCGTTCCTCCACCGCTCCACGAAAAAATGCGTGAGCTGCTCCTGCAGTATACCGTAGTAGGCGGTATGCCGGCGGTGGTCCAGGAATTTGTGAATTCCGGAAATATGGCTAAAGTACTATCCATGCAGAGAGACCTGGTCTCCTCATATGAAGACGATATGGTGAAATACGCTCCGGACCGCGATAAAGTCCGGATACGTGCAGCCTTCCGTTCCATCCCCCAGCAATTGGCCAAAGATAATAAAAAATTCCAGTATTCCCTGGTGGAAAAAAGAGGAACCGCCGCAAAATTCGAGTCCTGTCTGGAATGGATAGAAGATGCCGGACTCATATACCGCTGCTGCAACCTGAATACACCGGCACTGCCACTGGCAGGTAACGCCGAACCCTCTATCTTTAAGATATATATGGCCGATACAGGCCTCTTCATCAGCATGCTTGATGACGGAACCCAGTTTGACATACTCAGCGGAAACCTGTCAGCCTACAAAGGCGCCATCTTTGAAAACCTGGCTGCCGACTTCTTTGGAAAAATGGGCCGAAAACTTTACTATTTCCGAAAACCATCGGGACTGGAAATTGACTTCGTCATCCGATACCACAACGAAGCCACACTGGTAGAAGTAAAAGCCACCAATGGAAGGACAAAAAGTACGAGAACCATCCTTGAAAACCCGGATAAATACCACGTAAAGCAGGCCATAAAACTCGGAGACACACAAATAGGAAGAAATGGCCCATTACTTACCCTCCCCCTCTATATGGGTGCCTTTTTAGAAAAAGACCATAGCAGATAAGACCGAGATCGAGACCGAGACCGAGATCGAGATCGAGATCGAGATAGTCAGCCTGCGGCGCCCCCCAACAGCTAACCTCCGTCAAGTGAGATCGAGACCGAGATCGAGGTCTACAACGGCTTCGCCGCAGATAGGCTCCTAAAGACTCTACCCCCAAACCGTGCAATTGACTCTATCCGAGGCCCCTTCCTCGGGGAAGCAAGCGAACTGCATTCGTAGGGAGCCGCAGGCGACTGAGAATGCAGTGAGACGCTTTCCCAGCGAAGTCGGGCAGGGGCTCCCGCCAGGGTGGGGTTAGCTGTAGCAAACTGATGGGGTTTCCGACCCGCAGGGCCTGGTCACCTAGCCACTAGATCTAGCCACTAGCTACCGATTCGCCGCAGGCGAATCCGCCCGCAGGGCCCAACCAGCTCAAAGCTGAAGGCTCAAGGCCCCATCCGTTCGCACGCCGCCCAACCATTCGTCCCCCGGCCCGCAGGGCCTGACCACCTGGCCACCAGATCCAGCTACCAGCCACTTCTATCATCCGGATTCTCACTCATTGGATCAGGACTTTCATTTTATTTCTTTTTTATGATATAATTTAAACATAAAGAGACAGCCGGTACATTCCGTGGACTGGACGGAACGGCTCCCTCAATATAAGTAAGTTTGAAGAAAGCCTTCCGAAAGCCATCGGGTGGCTTTTTTCAGTGTCTTACCTGCGGTTAGACATGATGAATGCTATCAGCATACCAAAAGCAATCATCACTGATAATGCTTCGTAAATGCTCATAGTATCACCTCCCCACCGAAATAGTGGTAGAGGTAAAGCCACGTACCATCTGCCTTACACGTATTATATTATATTCCGAACATATGTGCAATTCTAATTACATCTGCGGCGAAAAGAAAGAGTTGAGATTTGAGTGAAGAGAATTGAGGTCCCGCGGCTTTGCCGCAGTTGGATTCCTGAAGACTCTACACAAATCACGTGCAAATATCTCTGCACGAGGCCCCTTCCTCGGGAAGGGGCGCCCGGTGGGAAGCGTCTCACTGGGTTCTCAGTCGCCTGGCGGCTCCCTGCGAACCCAGTTCGCTTGCCACCCCAACGGGGTGGGGTTAGCCGATGGAAATTGATGCAACTGGCCCGCAGGGCCTGATCACCTAGCCACTAGATCTAGCTACTAGCCACTGATTCGCCGCAGGCGAATCAGCTCAAGGCCCCATCCGTTTGCATGCTCACTTAGCCACACAAGCGCCGCAGGCGGTCGAGCTTTCCTGGAAGCTAACAGCTAGCAGCTAGAAGCCCACGCCGGTGTGGCCGCACACTTACCCATCCGTCACCCGGCCCGCAGGGCCCAACCAGCTCAAGGCTCAAGGCCCCGTCCGTTCGCACGCCGCCCAGCCACCATATAAAAATTCGCGCCGCTCTATATTTTGTCGCGGCGCACCACCACTCCTCACTCCTCACTCCTAACTCCTCACTTTTCAATCACCATCCGTATGACCCCAAAGCTCTCATAGGGATGTCTCACCACCTGCTCTGCCGAGGCGGTGTATACGATTCTCCCGTCCCTGATGATTCTCACCTTCCCGTCCTCGTAGTCCAGGAGGCAGCCGCCGTACCTTTAGCAGAGGGGGCTTCCCGGTTCTTCGGAGAGACTCGTACCCGCAAGGCGTTTCAGTTCGTAGTAGAGGCGGAACTCCTCTTCCGATGCGATACGGAGGTCCGGCACTTCCCGGCTGTGGAGGAGGAAAAGATTCGTAAAGAGGGCCACCTGGGCCCCTTCCCTCACGGCGATGGGGGTCTTTAGCTTCTTCCATTCCTTCACGTCCAGCCGGTAGTAGAGTTCAGCCGAATTCTCCGGCAGCTCCCGGATGTCCCGCCGCCGGAGGAGGGGGCACCTCGTCACCTCCCCATAGAGGAAGATGCCGCTCTCCTTTCCGAAGAGGTTCCGGGACTGGTAGATCGCCACGTAATGGATGGGCAGGTGCTCCTCTCCCACCCGGGACGCCGGGATGTGGTAGAAGTGATGCTCCATACAGATATCCATCTGCTTCCGATTTTTCAGAACCCCCACCAGCACGTCCCGTTTCTTCCAGTCCACCTTCGCCAGTTTCCTCTCGATTCCTACAGGGAGGATGGACTGTTCGAAGGCCGTCTCCGGAGACTGGGCGATGAGCTCGTCCAGCTTTTCAGACACAAGCTTCGTGGCGGAGGGCAGGAAAGGCAGGCCCCCGATGTTCACGTCATCGATGCTCCGGTAGAACTTATGGCTCCTGTACTCCTCTTCCCTGTCGTAAGGAAAAAGCACGTAGGCCCCAAACATGGTGCGTTCATAGAAATCATGATTTCCTTCGCTCACGATGGCGTCCCGGTACCGGTGCATGGTATTGATATCCTCTTCCTTCGGCCCCGGCTGGTGGGACACGCAGTTATAGTAATCGCTCCCCTCCACCGCCGGGTCCATTTTATACTTGGCGTCGAAGATATACTTATAGGTCAGGTCTCCGCCATCCATGCTGTTCTTCGTGAGGGTGAGCACATTATCCGGCTTCTGGGGCACCGTAGGAAGACCCGCAGACGATGGATTATAGGACAGCACGATTCGTTCCCCGTTCATCGGATTCCGATACCGCACCGACGATTTTCCGCCTTTGACCATGGTGGTGAATAACTTCGTCCCTTCCGTACGGATGATGTCCTGGGAAATGAGCTGGTACTGCCCCTTCAGGAGGCTGTTCAGCTTGATGAAGCACCAGTACTCATAGAGCTGGGCCAGATCCTTCACGGACAGATGGAACACATCTCCCGTCAGGTTCAGTCCCCGTTCCAGCATGAGGTAGTACTTGTACAGGTCCCGATACCCCGGAGCCATCATGAAGACCAGGGACAGCCCCGCACTTTCACCGGAACACTCCACCTCCGACAGGAAGGATCCCGCCATCCGCCGGTTCAGTTGGTTCATCATACCGTCCAGCCGCCGGAGCACCTCCTCGTCTGCATTACGGTCCAGCGCCACATAGCGCTCCCGGAAGATCCGAAGCCTCTGCACCGTGGACCGGATCATGAACCGGGTGAGCCTATCCCATCAAAGTCATAAATACTTTTTAATCCAAGATACTACCGTCTTATCCGCCGGAAGCCAATTCACTGTATCTATCTGCTCTTTTGTAAGCCACCGAGCTGCCATGTGTTCCAGTAGAGTAAGATGGCCAGACGTAACCGTACATATATAGCAGGCCATAGAGAGATGGAATGTGGGATAGTCATATTCCACAGTACCCAGATACTGCCCTACTGATATTTCCGTATCCAGTTCCTCTTCAATTTCCCGTTTCAGTGCATTCTCCGGTGTTTCACCCTGTTCTATTTTCCCACCGGGAAATTCCCATCCCCCTTTGAATTCCCCATAGCCCCGTTCTGCTGCATACACTTTCCCATCATGGATAATCACAGCCGCTACAACTTTAATAGTTTTCACAATATCCCCTTCCTGCATTACCAAGATACAATGCTCTCGCAGATTCCAGCGTTTACTTGAATCCATTATAACCTATTGCCCCAGGGAAAAGCCCAGGAATTCTGATAATTTCCTTTAGTACAATATAAATGACCAGTACCTGTGAATAAGTACTGGCCATTTTATTTCTACATTTTACAGCACCCCTGCCGTATCAGTTTTTACAATGTACTTAGCAGGAATTGGATGATCCAGGTGGTAAAGAATGGTAATTGGCTGGGAGCCTTCCCACCTCATGATGTGTGCCGGTCCCAAAAAGGTATAGGCCATGGAATCCTTGTAGTCATCCTGTTTACTAGTTCTTACAAAGAGAAGCACTACACTTCCATTTTCACGCTGGTGGATATACCGCTGTCCTGTTTTCGATTCAGGGGTTGTGGTACTCTGGCTCTGCCAATGGAAGGTTGTCCGGTCGATGGAATAATCTTCATAGAGTTTGGTATCAGAGTATTCTTTCTCCGATTTATTCAATGTCACCAGGAACACATCGGTCGGCGTAGTCACTACATCACTATTCTTTTTATCTAAGAATTTGACACCTTCACGAATGCTCCCTGGTTTAGCAAAGCCAAGAGCCGCAAATAGCTGGTCTCTGGAATAATTGCAGTATACTTCCAACGGGGAGAGATATGGAAGCCCAGGATTTTCAGGAGTTACATCGATCTCGTTATATTGATAATCCAGTAAGTCCAAAATTTCCTGACTTAATTCTTTCTGCCCCTTAAAACGGGTCACCGATTCTTCCGGAGTGCTACAGGCAATCTTCCCACCATCAGGGAAAAGGGTAATCTGCCACATGCGAAGATATTTCTTTTCCAATTCCGTTAGGGAAGATGGCATTTCTTTGTAGCACTTAGAAATGAAAGAAATCCATTTCGGTGAGTCCATAGAGAGTACCCTCGGCAACGCTTTCCGAAGTGCTTCTTCCTCATCGGTTACAGGAAAATCAGGTACTAAACCGGCATCTGCCAAAAGTCTTGCATAGGTATGGGTACCGTTATAAAAGGCATGGGGATCAATAGCAGCGGCTTTGAAAAATTCACTAAGTTTTGGTTCACTTCCGGAAGCCTCTGCAAGCTCCTGTACCAATTCAATATAAAATTGATTTTTCCTAAGACGACTATTGATATTTTCCAATACATGCTTCTGGGCAATTTCTTCCAACTGGATAGAACAGCCCTTCGGCACATGGGGGAATCCTTCCACAATTTCTTTCTTAATAACTACATGGCTCTTTCCTAAAAGAGAGGCATAACGGGAAGCAAAGTTATATTTCCTGTTTGCCTGGGCCACAAAGTCCAATACTGTAAGGCAATCTTTTCCTTTGAACAGGCGAAGGCCACGGCCCAATTGCTGAAGGAATACTGTCATAGAATTCGTTGGGCGCAAGAAGAGTACCGTATTGACGGCAGGAATATCTACACCTTCGTTATAGAGGTCTACTACGAAAATAATCGTAATCTCCCCTTTTTCCAATTGCTGTTTTGCGGTATCACGGAGTTCATCTGAACTGTCTGCGTCCAGGGCCACTGCCTTGATTCCCATCTTATTGCAGTAATCTGCCATAAAATGGGCATGCTTCTTCGAAACGCAGAATCCCAGTGCCTTCACATCCCGGAGATCTGCCGTATATCGATCAAGAGCTTGTAAAATAGCCCGGGCACGCTGGCTGGCCAAAGCACCTGCCCCGGTGTAAACATTTTCCAATTCGCCAATATCATAGTGCCCACCGGTCCATTTGATGGAGGCCAAGCTTACAGGGTCGTTGACGCCAAAATAATGGAAAGGACAGAGCAATCGCCGCTCAATGGCATCGGGCAAACGGATTTCTGCCGCTATATGACCGCCAAAGTAGCCGAGTATGTCTTTACCATCCATTCGTTCCGGGGTCGCCGTAAGACCGAGAAGGATTTTCGGATGGAAATAGGTTAGAAGTTTCTGATATCCCTTAGCCGCGGCATGGTGGAACTCATCTACGATGATCATATCGTAGTAACTGGGATCCATGTTTTCCCAGAACTGGCGGCTATTGAATGTCTGGATAGACATGAAAAGATGTTCGCTATGGGTGGCATGATGGTTACCAACAGCCAATTCCCCAAAGTTGGGGTCCTTCATGACCTGACGGAAACAGGAAAGACTCTGCTCCAGAATTTCTTCCCTATGTGCTATAAATAGGAGCTTTGCATTTCCCCTCCGACTTTGATAGAAATTCCGATAATCAAAAGCAGAAATAGCAGTCTTACCGGTGCCAGTAGCCGCAACTACCAAATTATGCCAACGATCTTTCCCCAGTCGTTCCGTACGGAGGGCATCGAGAATTGCCTGCTGATAAGGATAGGGCTGGATGTCAAATGAATAGGAGACTTCGTTCTTTTCTCCATCCCGGTGCCTCTGCTTATCAATTTCACCTTGCAGCTTGTCCATGTCTGTATCATGGAAGACCTGGAATTCATCAGAATGCCAATAGGTCTCAAAGGTGGCTTTCATCTTGGCAATAATACCGGGCAGGTCCTGCTGGGTGACCTTCATATTCCATTCCATACCATCTGCAATAGCTGCCCGAGAAAGATTGGAAGAACCCACATAAGCCGTAGAAAAGCCGCTTTCCCTGTAAAACATATAGGACTTCGCATGAAGTCTTGTTTCCTTTACATTGTAGGAAATCCGGACTTCCGTATTGGGAAGCTCAGACAATACTTTGACTGCTTTAGGATCTGTTGCCCCCATGTAAGTGGTTGTCACCACACGGAGCTTTCCGCCCTGACTCGTAAACTGCCGGAGGTAAGGAAGAATCATGGACAATCCAGAGAACCGGATAAAGGATACAAGCATATCGATTCGGTCAGCGCAGGCAATTTCCTTGGCCAATTCATGGACCATGGATACATCATTTCGGGAATTGGTAAAAAGGAAGGATTTTGAAAGAGATGTGGAAGGAACATCCCACTTTCTCTTTTCAATCTTGTTAGCCCGATGTTCCAACGATTTGAGAAGAAATTGTTCTGCTGTCACGTCATGACCTGTTCCCAGTCCTTCTATGTGCTTGGAAAGAGAATTAATCAACTGATTCGTCAAAGACAATTCATCGCCCACCACAGAGTCCTTGTTTTGGTCTGCAATGTCCTTCAGACAGAGGCGAATAATCTTCTCCAAATAGGTAGATAGATAACCTACCGCTTCCTGCCCATCTACATCTTCCCGGTCAGCCCAAATTTCCTTCGCTTCCAGTGCTTTCTTCAGTTTTTGATCAAAGTCTTTGGAAATGACCTTATCATATACCCCATCTTTCAGGTCTGAAATATCTGCCATATGATACCCTCCCGATATAATGCTATATGAGTATTATACCAGGAATAGGCCAGGATATGATTAAATTTATAATATGCTGCAAGGAGGCAAAGCCGCTGACTCACCAACGGCCCCGGGTGCGTCAGCACCCACACCCCAACGGCACCATCCACACGCCCCTGAGCCACACAAGCGCCGCAGGCGGACCACCTAGACCTAGATCTAGACCTAGATCTTTGCCTCAATCCTTCTTGTAATACCATGTCTGATAACCGTCTGCGCGAAGCACCAGTCCAGGCATCCAATCCGGTATCTCTGCCATGGCCTCTGTAATCTCACATACTTTCGTATTCTCCGGGCATTCAATGATGAGTTCATCATGCACGTGTCCACAGATATATCTTTCCTGCAGGTTCTTCATGGCATGACATAAGATATCCCGGGATACAGCCTGGATGATGTTTTCTACGAACTTCGGACCGTAGGACTCGATACGTTCCCACTTCTTTGTGGCTCCTACGCCCATGTAGGTGATCACTTTATAGCCTTTATCCCCCATCCTCATGGCAGCTCCCACGTAGGCGAGTCTCCGGCCCGAGGGAAGTTCTATGAAGAGGATGCCCTTCTGCATGAAGATGGTGAGAGTCCCTACTCTCATGATCCGGTGGTTTTCTATGGCCTCTTTCACTGCCCGGTCCACTTTCCACCAGTAGTCCACGATGTGGGGGTTTGTAGTCCGCCAGGATGTGACCAATGGCTTCAGTTCTTCTTCTGTAAGACCCATGTCGAGAGCCCCCATGGCTTTCAGGGCGCCTTCTCCGCCGCCGTAGCCCAGGGCCAGCTCTGCAATCTTTCCTTTCTGCCGGAGGTCGCCGTGGATGCCGTGCTTAACTACTGGCACATGGAACATGGCAGAAGCACTGGCAGCGTAGATATCACCGTCCTTGGCGAAGACTTCCATCCGCCACCGTTCTCCCGCCATGTAGGAGAGCACCCTTGCTTCTATAGCAGAAAAATCGGAAACGATGAATTTATAGCCTTTCCGAGGGATGAAGGCGGTCCGGATGAGCTGGGAGAGGACGTCCGTCACTTCGTCGTAGAAGAAGGAAAGTTTTTCATAGTCCCAGTCCTTCACCATCTTCCTTGCCAGGTTCAGGTCTTCCATGCTGTTTCGGGGCAGGTTCTGCAGCTGGATCCTGCGCCCCGCCCACCGGCCACTCCTTGCGGCGCCGTAGAACTGGAACATGCCCCTGGCCCTGCCATCGCTGCAGGTGGAGTCTGCCATGGCGGTATACTTCGCGAGGGACGACTTCTGTGCCTGGTTGTAGAGGACAAGGGACTCATGGATATCGCCGGACGTATGGGCGATAAAGTGGGCCCTTTCCTTTTTACAGAGGGTGTGGGTGATGTGGTCCTTCGAAAAGAGCCACCTCTTCATCTGCACAGGAGACCGGGGATTGGAGAGGCCTGTCAGCTGCTGGAGGCGGCGGGTGATTTCCTCCTGCGCCCGTTTCCCCATGACCATGGCAGACTCCACGAAGTTCCTGTCCACCAGGATTCCCCGGTCATTGATGGCCTGGTCCCGATGGTACTCATCCCAAAGGTCCGGGGATACATAGAAGGGCTCCAGGGCCTTCCGGATTTCCATTTCCACTTCCACGTCCCGCTTGTTGTAGGCTTTGAAGAGGGCCCAGTCCTCCGGTGAGTCCTTTGGGAGCGCCATTCCATTCACCCCGGGAACGCTGAATTTTCGGATGAGCCTCGTGCCCTCTGCCATCTTCTGCTCCTCCAGGTGAAGCGCCTCCCCCACTGCCTTGAGAGATAACGGAAGCCCCAGGGAAGCGGAGAGAACCATGGTGCACTTCCAGCCCAGGGGATCCAGGTACCTGGCTGTCGCCACGTCTTGACCATAGGATGTGAATAAGTGCGGATAGAACTCCCTGAGGTACCGGGACAGACAGATCCGCTCGAAATTCGCATTGAACGCCCACTTCGTGATGAGAGGATCCGTCAGGGCGGAGAGGATTTCCTCCGGTATTTTTCTCCCGGATACCAGGTCTACTACATGGACCTCTCCTTCATCTACGGCGTAGCCAAAGAGAAGAATCCGGAAGTCAGGGGACTCAGTATATTTATATACACCGCTGCGCGCCAGATCTATGGAGCTGTAGGTTTCGATGTCAATGGAGAGTGTTTTCATGTTTACTCCTTTGCGGTACTAACGGATTGGTGGAGAGTGGCTAGATCTAGATCTAGGTCTAGGTGTACAGCGGCTTCGCCGCAGAAGTATGGGCCACGTGGGGTGGCTGGGTGGGTGGCTGTTAGACGATAGAAGATAGATGGAAGAAGATAGAGGATCTGCCTGCGGCGCTGACAGGTGGCTGGGCGACGTGCGTACGGGTGGAGGCTTCTAGCTGCTAGCTGCTAGCTTCTAGGAAGGCTGATTTGTCTGCGACGCTTTCATCGGAATCCCTCACCCCCGTGGGGAGCATTCCGGCCGGGCCCTGAAAGGAAGGCGCTTTTATGTGCAGAAAAAGTGTGCAGGTCCTGCATAGGACCTGCAAGCCAGTCGCAAATTGGCGTCTTTACTGCACAATAAGACGCCATCCTTTTGTCGACTGGCCGATCAACTCAGGCCCGGCTCAGAGGTCCTATGTGGGCATCCTGTAGAGGATGCCCAAGCCGGGCTCATTTGCGAGCATAGCCTGCACACTAAGCGAGCACCTTAGAGCCCGGCCGAAGAACCTCTGCCTTTGGAAAAGGGAGCCTCGTGCTGAGTCAATTGCACGTTATTTGTGTAGAGTCATTAGGAGTCCAACTGCGGCGAAGCCGCTATAAACAGTCCCCCTTTCTCAAAGGGGGATGTCTGCGTCAGCAGACAGAGGGATTCTGGTGGGTTCTTCTCACATAGGAGTTTAAATGCCCCTTGTGCAGTAAACCCATCACCATCTCTCACCCCGGTGGGGAGCTCTCTTCTGAGAAGAGAGCCTGCTGTAGAGTCAATTGCACGTTTGGGGTGCAGAGTCTTTAGGATTCCATCTGCGGCGGAGCCGCTGGTGGATCCGCTCAAGGCTCAAGGCTGAAGGCTCAAGGCCCCATCCGTTCGCACGCCCCCTAAGCCACATACCGACTGGCCCGCAGGGCCTGTTCACCCAGCTACCAGCTACTAGCCACCAGCTACCTTGACTCTATCCGTAAACATGCATCAAGGTACGGCACTTACTCAAGTATCTCGCTCCCAAAGTCCTGCTCCGGCGAGCTTCTTCCTCCCAGGAGGGGGCCATCGGCTACCTTCTGCAGGTTATTCAGCCCACAGGCGATGCCTCGCTTTCCATCGTAGTTGTAAGCATAGAAGTGAATGGAGGCTCTTCCGTAGCATCCGGAATAGAATTTTGTTTTTTCCGTAATCCAGTTCAGGTTGGCATCTACGATACCCGGCTGAACTTCGCTTTTCGCATTCACGAAGTAGCAGCATCCGTAAGCCGGATCATCTCTCTTCTCTACATCTCCGTCCCGCAGGGGAAGAAGTATTGCACTAATTGGGGGAATTTTCCCATCTGCCCCTCTCAGCTTTTCTTTGCCCAATTCGTAGGCCATCCGGATGGCTTTTTCAAGTTTGGAGAGCGTCTCCGAATCCTCTTTGGGAATGATGAGGGAAACGGAGTACTTTTCCCTTTCCCCCTCCATTTTCTTCGGCTTCCATACGAAAGCGTAGGAAAATCTTGTATTTGGCCCGGTTACTACTTTGGTGTTATCTGTCATGCAGTTGTTCTCCTTTCGAGTGAATATACGTTGTAGACAAATCGTATGTGGCTTTCAGCTATCCGCTTACAGCTAACCGAGAATCAGCCTGCGGCGCTTGTGTGGCTGAGTACCGTGTGAACGGGCGGGGGCTGACGGATGGCTGGGCGTCGTGCGTACGGGCGGGGGCTTCTAGCTGCTAGCTGTTAGCTTCCAGGAAAGCCGGTCCGCCTGCGGCGCTTTCTACAGAATCCCTCACCCCGGTGGGGAGCTCCCTTTAAAAAAGGGAGCCTCGTGCAGAGTCAATTGCACGTTTTGGGTTCTAAGTCATCAGGGGCCCAACTGCGGCGGAGCCGCTGTAGACCTCGATCTCGTTCTCGGTCTCGATCTCATCGTCGCCGCACCTTTGCGGCGTCAGCCGCGGATGGGGTACTGTCGGAGACGCCGTAGGCGGACCAGCCTTCCTAGTTGCTAAAAGCTAGCAGCTAGAAGCCCCCGTACGTTCGTACGTCCTCTCCGCCACATGACACCTGCGGCTCCGCCGCTGGCTCGGTAAGCTGTCAGCTGTAAGCGGTAAGCCTCTCACTCACAACTTGTTCACGTCATCCGCCAGTTGTGCGTAAAACTCCGCCCCCACATCAGACAGCTTCTTCGCTCCGTACTTAGCGAGTACAGCCCTGAGTTCATCCCGTTTCCCCTGGCTCCATTTTTCCGCCGTCAGGGACCTCACCTGGGCCATGGAAACCACCGGGGGCTTTTCTTCTTCCTTCGGAAGGGATTCACGAATCTCTCGCTCCAGTTCGTCCAGCTGGACACGGATGACGGAGATCTGGTCTAAAAGGGTTGTGGTATCAATGGTATTCAATGTGTGTTTGCTCCTTTCTTGTGAATAGTGGCTAGATCTAGGTCCAGGTCTAGGTGGTTCGCCTGCGGCGCTTGTGTGACTGGGTGGCGTGTGAACATGCGGGGGCTTCTAGCTTTTAGCGGCTAGCTCCTAGGAAAACTGGTCAGGCCCTAAGGGCCAAACCCATCAGTTCCCTACAGCTATCCTCAGCCCCGTGGGCAGCTCCTTCCCAAGGAAGGAGCCTCCTGCAGTGTCACTTTCACGTTATTGATGTAGAGTCATTAGGATCCCAACGGCGGCAGATCCGATTTTCCTAAAATTAACCTCCCCCATCTATGGGGGAGGTGGCGAGCGCAGCGAGACGGAGGGGGCTCTCGCTAAAGTTGCTCCTACCGTTTTCTTCCAATACCCCCAGCCGCTGACGCGGCCACCCACCCACCGCTGACGCGGTCCCCCCTCCCTCTAAAGAGGGAGGGTTGGTGGGTGTTTCTGCGGCGGAGCCGCTGGCGTGTATCAGTTAGGCGGCGCTTTCCAATTTGCGCGCCGCCACCTTTGCGGCGTCAGCCGCTGGCGGATTCGCTCAAGGCTCAAGGCTGAAGGCTCAAGGCCCCATACGTTCGCACAGCACTTAGCCATACGACACCCGCGGCGGAGCCGCTATTCGCCTAGATCTAGACCTAGACCTAGATCTTCTTCGCCGCCAGCCATGTGAGTAAGAGGGCAGCCACTCCCATGGTGACATTACGTTCCCTCTTCAGGCGGCGAATCTCTCGGCGATTCTCGCGTTCGCACTCGTTCCAGGATTCTCTCAGCTTCCTCAAGCCAGCCTCCCTCTCTTTCGACTGAAGCTCTAAGGCTTCCAGCTGTACCTTGAGCTTCTCCGATTCCTGTCTCTGTTCTTCGTTCTCCTTCGACGCAGCGGTCAATGATTTCTCCAACGCCATCAGTTCCTCTTCCGTGATCCGGTAGGTTCTGGAGGACGAGGCAGGTGGCGAGGCACAGGCCGGCGGCAAGGCCAAGAAGGAAAGCAGTACCATAACGCACAGCGCTTTTCCCGTATGTTTCATACAAGTCTCCCATAGTTACCCCATGACGTAGTTCCCGTCATACACTTTGCCATTGACCAGCAGGTGGTCCGTAAACTGCCAGATGTTGGCTTCCTCTACGCTGCAGGTGGGGTTCCACTCTGCCACCCACAGGGTGTGCTTCCGGAATTCATAGCCCTGGATGTAGCTGTCCCTGCCAAACCAGCTGGCGCTGGAGTAGATCCCCGCTTGGTAGCCTGCCGCTGATACGCCGTCACAGAAAGCGTGGCACATTTCGTTCACCACCTTGGGCCCCGGCCAGTGGCGGAAGGGGCGATAGGAGTCATCCTCCACATCCAGAAACACCCCCATGGGTACCTTGTCCGGTGTGAGGCCGCAATCCTTGAGGAGAGCCAGGAGGAAATCCATTTCCCGTTTCAGCCCTTCCATGTCCAGGGCATAGCAGAACCAGTACACCCCGATTTCCAGTCCCGCCGCCAGGGCACCGTTTACGTTCACATAGAACTCTCCATCCAGCCGCCCTTCTCCCCATCCTGCGCGGATAATGGCGAATTTTACGCCTGCTTCTGCAATTTTGCTCCAGTAATTGACTCCATTATGTTCAGATACGTCGATTCCAAGTTTCAATAGATTTTCTCCTTTATTTTTTCAGCCAGTCTGGTCAGCGAGCTGCAGCCCGCATCAGACAGATTTTCGATAATCGATAAGATTTCAGTAACGCTCATGTACCCCACCACGAAGCTGGTCATCCATGCCGGGGTGTGCAGCAGTTCGAAGATCAGGTCACATGACGATGCTGCCATGGTGCAGAGAAGGTAGATGAGGATTTTATCCATTCCCTGCCGCATGGCGCCGCTCCGAATCTTACCGTCCCTTCTCGCCTGCGGGATACCAAGGAGCGACTGCAGCAGAGTCGGTTTTTCGAAGCTGATCCTCTCGATGTTTCGGAAACTGATAGCCGTCCACCGGGTGAAGCAGTCCAGAATCACCAGGATGGCAAAAGCCAGAAACAGGACAGTCCTTACATCCATGAAGAACAGAAGAATCATGGTACTAGTTACTTTTAACGGGAAAAGGTCTAACAGTTTTTCTACTTGCTCCATAAAGCCTCCTTTCAAAAATAATCCAATTCATGTGGACAAGCTAATGGCACAACCCTCGCGCGCGTATATACGTGTACACAGACCCCCTTTCTACCCTGTTTTTACCCCTAACATCTCTATAGGTATTTTCTTGTCCCTCTTGTCCAAAACCTGCCTTTCTCCCACACTGTCTAATTTTTCGTGTTGGACAAGCATTTGGCACAAGCCGGACAAGGTGGACAACATCATCGAATAGTGTCAATAACAGCACGTGATTTTTGGGACAAGGTGGACAAGATGGACAAGCTACGCCTCCTGCTTGTCCACTCTGGAATAGACACGCTGGCGGCCATAAATAGTGCTGACACGGGTGCCTGTTTTTTCCCATCCCGGAATGCGGCTCATGATAGCCATGATGTCATAGGAGTCCTGTTTCCGGATCTGGGAAGGATCCTTTCCAAAGCATTCCGCATAGACTTCCAGATTGCTGACCCTATGGCGGCGGACTGTCCCCTGCCTGCCACTGGCCAAAGCATCACCGGAAAGGAACAGCCGCCGTGCGGTAAGATCCATGGTTTCCCAGTCCGCCGGGATTTTCATCTCCAGATACTGACGGACAAGGCTTTCCCTGTCATCGGATTCCATAGCATTCTTCTGCATTTCCGCAGCCATTGCCAAAAGTTCCCTCTCTAAATAAAGGGGTTCCTTATTTTTATACAGGCATAATGTCTCCGCCCAGATTTGGGAAATATCCTCTTCTGTAATGTCCCAGGGCTTCTTAGGAGACGCCCCCGTCACCGGTACAGGCCAAAAGCGGCGGTTTCCCGTGACGTCACGAAGAAAGCCGTTTTCCGCATTCGTGGTGCCTACGATGACGCACTGCCTGGGATGGCTCTCCACGTTGATGCCATAGCTGGCACGGTACTTATCATCAGTACGGGACAGGAAAGATTTCACCGTCTCGATGTCCGCCTTTTTCATACCCGCCAATTCCCCCAATTCCAGCAGAAAATAGCCCTGCAGCTTTTCCGCCGCCGCTTTATCCCGCATATCGGTCAGGGTCAGGCTGTCGGAGAACCATTCTTTCCCCAGTTTTTCAAACAGCGTAGATTTGCCGATGCCCTGGGGACCATTCAAGATGAGGACGGAGTCAAATTTTGTGCCGGGCCGATAGATGCGGGCCACTGCCGCAGCCAGGGTCTTTCTGGTCACAGCACGGGTATAGGCATTGTCGTCGGCGCCAAGGTATTCTACGAGGAGCGTTTCCAATCGCTTCACACCGTCCCATGGCGGCAGGGAGGCAAAGTACTCCCGGATGGGATGGAACTGCCTCTCGCTGGCCACGGAAATCAGGGCGTCCTTGGACTTCAACGGCCCATAGATATCGTAATGTTTGGAAATATACGCATTGAGCTGGGACATATCCGCATCACTCCATCCCTGCTTCACCCGCTTCCAGGGAAGCTTTCCCCGGACGTCCACGGAATCCTTGAGCAGGTTGTAGTGGATGGCGGAGAGCCGGTCGTCCAGCTCCAGGATGGTGAGAAAATTGGTGAGACAATTGTCCAATGTGCCGTCGGACCTGAATTTCAGCCGCTTTGATAATTCTCCTTTCTTTGTGGAATGACTCTGGGAATTAACACTGGGTTTTGTATTGCCCTTACCATCTCCTTTCATGGCAGGTATGGACGAGAAATCCGCCTTCGCTTCTGCCGCTTTTCCTTCCAGCAGCTCCTGCCGTACCCATTCATTATCACGGATGAACTCAATCATGGCCTTGTAGGAGGGCGCCTTCCCGGTAAACCCCTCCGCCAGGTCCCTGTCCAGATGGCCGAATTTGTGGAGCCGCACCATGTCGAAGGCATTGAGGAGCCGTCCGCAGAGAGGATCCGTGGCGTGATAGGAATACATAAATTTTCTCTCATACACCACCACCCCCGCCGGGGAATCAGCCGGAATGTAGTCAAACCGCCCCGGCTGCGCTGAAGGGGCATAGACATCTGCCATGAAGGTGTTTATCGCCTTCTCCATGGGATACGCCCGGCAGAAGGCTCCCAGAAATCCGGATTTCCTGTAAGGGTCCTGGGCTTTCGAAACTTCCTCCTTTCCTGAGAATTTCTGACCATTGGATACGGGCCAGGAAGACATGTCGGTCCAGTCCTCATACTCCGCCAGCACCTTGTCCGGATCCAGCAGTTCAGCCCGGATTTCCTCCGCCACGTAGACTCCGTCCTTGGAGACGGAGCCCCAATACATGAGCCGCTCCGGTTCGTAGGTGGTATCGTCGAAGAGCTCCATGCCCAGATGGCTCGCCATTTTACGGGAAACGGCGCCATACTCGGCAGCCGTCACATCCCGCAGAAGGGGAATCACCAGCCGCAGCCTCGGCTTTTCGGAAGTGCTCTTATGAGTGGAATACAGAAAACAGGTATAGGGAAAGCTCTTTTTCAGTTTTTCCACAATACCCGGATGACCGTGATCCATGTCCAGGGTGATGAGGGAGCGGCAGATGACGCTGGCCTTATTCCTCCGTCCATCCTTCAGGGCACCACCCACAAAACCGCCCACATCCTTGATGTCCGACTGCTGCGCTCGGGACATGGCCCGGTACTCCGCCATGGTTTCCGCAGTGACGATGGGCCTTGCCATATGGGCCGTGAGTTCCTGCCAGGAAACCTCTTCATTCATCCAGACCTTCTGTCTGCGATTGTGAGCCGTAGCGATTCTGTAGGTTCTTTCCATTTTGACTTCCTTTCTGCTTAGACAATATTCGCAATCTACAAAATTTCCTCTTCTATAATACTTGCGAAAAAAAACGTGTTTTATCAATTAGAATTACATTAAATATTTAGACATAAAAATAGGACAGGAAATTGAATTCCTGCCCCATTCATACTACAGCTCTTATTCAGTTCCAGACTTAATATTCAGCTAAGTCAGTGATTTCGTCTTTCGTAACCATAGTAATAACTTCTTTTACTCTTTCTAACCAGTTTTCTACTGTAGCGTAGCAGACCTGGCGTGAGCTAGCCAATTCCTTTCTACTCATACGTCCATAAATGATGATTTCATCCAGTGCAACTCGTTCATCTACTGTAAGAAAAGGATAAACTTTATTTTTAATATCTTCCGCCCGAGGAAGACATGCACGCTCAAGCTCATATTCAACAGGCTTTTCCATAGTTTTCATCAAAGGATCATCGACACGAAAATTTGAAACCAAATTTTCTTTGCCGTATTTATGTCTCCGATCATTGTTATATTCCATGTCATCCATTTCATTTAAAATTTCTTGCAAGGATCTGTACCAGATAAGACCCTTTACTGAATTATCTGCCTCTGCTAAACGAATATTATAGTCATTTGTGATGATTGTTTCTGCTTCTTTTTCTGAAATGATAAATTTCTGATTTTTGGGAAAGGGTTTTCCATGGCAATCCAAATACCGGTTTCCGTAGCCCCAGTCTTTGACAAATAGTTTGATCTGTTTTTCCAAAATACGAACCTCCTTTGCCAATGCTCCAGCAGAGGAAAACGGGGCAAAAAAAACAGACCGGCACTATCTATGGGTCTGTAAAAAAGAGCTGCAGAAAAAAACGGCCCAGTAAGCGCCTGAGTCTGACATGATACCTGTCGCCAGCGACACCGTTTATCAGCCGTTCCCCGTCAGCTGCAGCGTAATCCTTTTGTGAATGCCGCTAAATTTATACTCTCTACAAGAACTCATACTGCTGATGTATACATTTTCCGTTCCATACCAGCCTTCTTATGCAGCATTCTAAGAATTAGTATATTAAATAAGCTAACTCTTGACAATTACTTGCTAAATTATTTAATTAATGAATTATTTTATTGGTACTTCAAAAAATATTATATATTGTTAAGTTTATGTAATTGTTATATTATTAATTTTATTAGGGGATTTGAAAAGCCACCAGTTGCATGCTGGTGGCTTTTCTTTACTTACGCTCCATCCGTAAGATCATTGGTATCAATCCGGCGCATGCCGTTCAGTGTGAACCCGGTGAGACCGCAGATGGCCTTTCCCGCATCCATGAGCTGATCGTCAGTGGCATCCAGTTTGATATTGGAATAGTTCAGGCTTTTGATCTTATCCTTGCCGGAAGCAGATGTTCCATCCACCACCCGGACCTGGAGTTTCAGATCAGTCAGAGCTTTCTGTACTGCCATGGAATGTTCCTCCTTTCCTTTAACAAATCTAAGATTGATTGAAAATGAAATCGAGTGCTTTCGCACACTGTTCAGCAACCTTTAGGCCAGTTCTTCTTCAGAAGTAGTAACAATGACTGCTTTCTTGAAACCGGTGATATCCGCACCGGAGCGAGACACGAGGACCGCCTGGATTTTCGCTGCTGCGGTTTTCACTTCATCCAGAGTAAGGCCATCCTTCGGGTTTGCAATGGTCATAGTGGATGTGGCGTTGCTGCCTGCATTAAATACGAGCTGCAGTGTCTTCATTTCTTTCCTCCTTTCTGGGCACAACTTTGGATTTTCCATCCCGGGCCCTGGGATGTTCCGTTTAATTTAGCCCTCTACCCTATACATAACGCGAGGTTTCTATTTGTGAACATCAGCTCACAAAAGTTTGTTGAAAATCTTCATAATTTTTGAAAATGGAGCGGATATTTCTGGCATGCCGATATACTCCACTGAATGAAAGGTTATTTTCCCTGGCAATATCCCGCCATTCTTTTCCTTCCATCCTACGGATAAGCAGCTTTCTCTGAGTTTCCGTCAAAGGACAGGAAGCAATGATGGTCTGTACTTCCTTTTCATTGAGTACCGGCTCCATAGAAACATTCTCATCAGGTATATCGGGAATCTCACTCATGGAAGGTGAAAATATTTTCTTCTCCAGCTCCCTTTCCCTGGTCATATTCAGACGGCTCCACTTCAGCCTCTTCATGGCATACTGAATGAAATGGATATCTTTAGACGGATCAAACGACAAAAGGCATTCCAAAAAGCATACCCATAAATCCTGCTTTGCATCTTCCCTGCTCCAGTCCTCATAGGAGCCATAGGAAAGATGGTGGATATACTTCTTGAAATGCCTGCAAATTTCTTCTCTGGCAGAAGCATCCGTTTTCGCTTTGACTGCCAGCTTGTCCAGATACTGGTACCGTTCTTCTTTAGTCATTGGGAATAGTCCTTTTCCCGGAATAATCCGGAAAAAATCGGTTCCTCACTTATCTTGACTTTTTAGCGGTTTAGCGATGTATCTGTTGAGCGATGTAGCATCAAGTGATTTCCGATTATGTAATTGTTGCAAACGTGTGAAATGTGAATGTAAACAATAATGTGACAGATCGAGATCGAGGTCGAGATTGAGAGGAATAGGGCCTGCGGCCCTGGGATTGAGATCGAGGTCGAGGGGATTAGCCGCTTCGCGGCAGACCCACTCGATCTCGATCTCAGTCTCGATCTCAGCGCCAATGGCGCTACCTCTCAAATCTTTTGTTCGTATGAATATATCAGCCCCATTAGCATCCTCGCCACCTCATCCTGCATGGTAAGTACTGGCTGTATTTCCTCTTTTGTCATGTATTTGAGATCTACACATACCAGAAGTTGGGCTTCCAGCTCATAGGCAGATCCCCGGGCAATGTAGAGGAAATGAATACGGTCTTTCAACGTTTTTCTGCCGAACCCCTCTGCAATGTTAAAAGTTATAGATGTCACTGCCCTTCGCATTTGTGAGGACAACGCATATAACTCACTGGATGGCAGTCTGGAAATGATTTTGTCATAGGTCGTAGTGGTCAGTTTCCTGGACATCTGGAATACACGCAGGTCGTGGTAGCTTCCCATGAGAGTTCTCCCTTCTCAAATGTCGATGATGATATTAAATGCAATTATACACTAAGAATATTATATCATGGATATAAGATTGAGGTCGAGAGATAGCGCCTTTGGCGCTAAGATTGAGACCGACGCCGAGACCGAGGGAATCAGGGCCTGCGGCGCGAATCCACTCGATCTCGATCTCGGTCTCGATCTGCCCACTATCCGTAAGCAGCGAAATCCCCAACAAACCGTAAACACACCAAGAAGACCCGGTGTCCGTAGAGTGCAAGAATTTGTCCAATGAATCAGACGCCAGCGTGAAGGGCGTAACCGAAGTTATCCCCAAACTGAACTTGTCGTCAGAGGATCAAAAGCATGAGCTACTCTAAAGTCCTGAGCCTTCCATATAGGGTTGTTTTTAGCGAGAATAACCGGTTATCCTGCTGCTGATTCCCGGTTTTTCACCAAGGCCTTGGCTATTTCCCCAGGTTCTTTAGCAGGATCCTATTTATTTTCGCCATCCTCGATGGCCATTGAGGTGGGGACTCAAGCAGACGTCCATGGAAGTGACCAGCTTCATAGAACCTTCCCGTAGCTAGCAGTTGGGAAATATGAAATTGGACTTATCCATTCCAGAGGCTTTTTATCCCTCTACTATATACATAACGCGAGATGTCATTTTGTGAACATGGAGAGGGGAATTTTTTTCAAAAAATATGTTGGAGTGATTGGCCAGGTGCGGGTAATAGACCGAGATCGAGGCCGAGGTCGAGGGAATCCGCCTGCGGCGCTATGTGGCTAGTCAGCGTGCGGACGGACGGGGCTTTGAGCCTTCAGCCTTGAGCCTTCAGCCTTCAGCCTTGAGCTTGTCCGGCCCTGCGGGCCGGATGG
>ERZ791746.857-NODE-857-length-23643-cov-2.724691_pt1 | contig 23643 bp, 5 predicted proteins | sample MGYA00510038_ERZ791746 | MGnify/ENA primary metagenome ERZ791746 (study PRJEB30046, sample SAMN00792018) | human gut metagenome | study: EMG produced TPA metagenomics assembly of the A metagenome-wide association study of gut microbiota in type 2...
TGGTAAAGTAGAAACGAAAGCTGCCGAGCTTTCCGGTGACTTTGCCGAATTGATGACGCTTGCTGATAAATATACCCGTTTGCAAGTGCGTACGAATGCGGATACTCCTCATGATGCGGAAGTAGCACGTAATTTCGGCGCTGTGGGTATCGGTCTTTGCCGTACGGAACACATGTTCTTTGAAGGGGAAAAGATCAAGGCAATGCGCGAAATGATCCTGGCAGAAGATGCGGAAGGACGCCGTAAGGCATTGGCTAAGATTCTGCCGTATCAACAGGCCGACTTTAAGGGTATCTTTAAGGCAATGGCAGGTTGTCCGGTGACAGTGCGTCTGCTCGATCCTCCTTTGCATGAGTTTGTTCCTCACGATCTGAAAGGACAACAGGAAATGGCGGATACAATGGGTGTAAGCCTGCAATATATCCAGCAGCGTGTAGAGTCTCTGTGTGAACATAACCCGATGTTGGGTCACCGTGGTTGCCGTCTGGGAAATACTTATCCTGAAATCACTCAGATGCAGACACGTGCTATCTTGGGTGCTGCATTGGAATTGAAGAAAGAAGGTGTAGAAACACATCCTGAAATCATGGTTCCGTTGACTGGTATCTTATATGAATTTAAGGAACAGGAAAATGTGATTCGCACGGAAGCAGCGAAGTTGTTTGAGGAACTGGGAGACAGCATTGACTTTAAAGTAGGTACAATGATCGAAATCCCGCGTGCTGCGTTAACTGCAGACCGTATTGCTTCTTCTGCCGAATTCTTCTCATTCGGTACGAATGACTTGACACAGATGACCTTCGGTTATTCTCGTGACGATATTGCTTCTTTCCTTCCTGTTTATCTGGAAAAGAAGATTTTGAAAGTAGACCCGTTCCAGGTTCTCGATCAGAATGGTGTGGGACAGTTGGTACGTATGGCTACAGAAAAGGGCCGTGCTATCCGTCCGGATCTGAAATGTGGTATTTGTGGTGAACATGGTGGTGAGCCTTCTTCAGTGAAATTCTGTCACCGGGTAGGTTTGAACTACGTTAGTTGTTCTCCATTCAGAGTGCCGATTGCCAGATTGGCGGCGGCGCAAGCAGCAATCGAGGAATAAAGGCGGTATAGCTGATATTCAGTTAATTAGGCGGTATGCTTTTCATTTACAAAGGCTTACCGCCTATTGTGTTTTTAAAATGTACGTGCATTTTGCACAAAAAATGAGTAGAATAAACGCAAATGTTGTACAATAGTTATGCAGTTTTGACAACAGTGTTGTACAAGTGTTGTACAAATGCTTTCTCCGTATAGTCAATAAGTTACGGACGTTTTGCCCCAATCACATTGAAACACGGAATAATCGCTTTGGAACACAGTACACCCAAACAGAATGTTTAATTATAAAATGAATATAAAATGGCAACATTGAAAGCAGTAGTGAGAACGGCACGGGCTGACGGATTTTATCCGGTGTATATCCGGGTGACTCATCATCGAAGCTCTGCGTTCATTAAGACAGACAAGATGGTGACGAAGAAGGAACTCACCAAAACTAATGAGATTAAAGACCCATATGTTTTGCAATTCTGTTCGCAGAGAATATTGGAGTATACGGAGAGGCTTAATAGCAAAAATATCGAGCATTGGACAGTCAAGGAAGTAGTCGAGTTTCTTGCAAGTGGGAATGATGACGTTTGTTTTTCAGATTATGCACGAAAGCATATCAACCGAATGATTGATAACGGTCAACAACGTAATGCTAAGAACTATCAGCTGGCATTGCAACATTTGGAGCGTTTTTTAGGAACAACGCAGATAATGTTCTCACACCTCACATCGCACTTGATGAATAGGTGGATTAAGTCGCTTGAACAGACACACCGAGCTAAGGAGATGTATCCTATCTGTATGCGACAGGTATTTAAAGCTGCTATTCTGGAGTATAACGACTATGATAATGGGATTATTCGTATAAAAACTAATCCATGGGTGAAAGTGGAGATTCCTTCGGCAGATCGTGCAGAAAAACTAGCCATTACCCCCGAAGCGTGTCGGGAGTTCTTTTCATTTCCTCTGCCGGAAAGTAAGATGAAATATCCGCAGACGGAGTTCGGACGTGATATAGCTATGATGGTGCTTTGTTTGGCAGGAATCAACACAGTTGATTTATATAATTTGAAAAAGCAGGATTATCGGAATGGCATCATTCACTATCAGCGCGCCAAGACAAAGAAGTTCCGTGCCGACGGTGCATATATGGAAATGCGCGTGCCGGCAATTATTCAACCACTCTTCGATAAATATCTCAATACGAAGGAGGATGACGATCGTCTGTTCAATTTCTACCAGCGTATGACTACATCTGACAGTTTTGGTTCTAATGTTAATAGTGGAATTAGGCAAATATGTGAGGCCATGGGAATGACCAAAGAAGAACGGTATTCGGTCTATACATTCCGGCACACGTGGGGTACTGTGGCACAGAATGACGTGAGAGCTTCAATTGATGAGGTTGCATTTGCGATGAATCATGCTGCTGGACATAAGGTAACACGGGGCTATATAAAGATAGATTATTCACCTGCTTGGGAATTAAACGAGAAAGTGGTTGATTTCATTTTCTTCTCCGGTAAGACATCTGTTCGCGAGCAGAAGCAGGAAGATACGCATTTTAGATTATCATTCCGATATATGGTAAATGGGGCGGCTTACCACAATGGGCAGAAAGTTGCAGAGTTGACTGATGTAGGATTCAACAACGTGGACGATGTTATAGCACGACTTGTGACAATGTTACCCCAAGATATTCCTAACCGTTCTATGGTGATGTTTAAAATCGTCAATCTTGATAAGAATCAGACGGTAGTATATCAGCGGCAGAAAGGAAAGGGCTTCTGATTTATCCGAACCTACAAGGAACTTTTTCTTTGTAGGTTTTTTTATGAAGAAAAGCGACATCCTTTCGGATATCGCTTTTAAGCAAAACTGTATTATACCCCTAAGGGTAAGCAACTCCTCGCGTCTAAAGTAGAGAGAAGTAGATTATTCTTCGTCGTCCTCTTCATCCCCAGCAAGTTCGACCAGCTTATCCTCAATGGTCTTTTTCGTCTCTGTTGCGACATCAAGTGTTGTTGTCTGCAATTTCGGTGCAACATAAGCTGTAAACTTTTCCATAGCTGCAACTCTATCTTTGGGGTCAAGGTCGGCTATATCCTTCACGAAAATATCAGAATTGAAGTCGAGCATTTTTGCAATTGCTCCACGGACTGTTGAGGACACCTTGTTAGGTGTTCCTGCTACTCTCCCTCCTGTTTTTCTTCCCTGTGCCATGAACTGTAAAAAGATAAAATGATGTTGCGAATATAAGGGCTTATTTTCGCACTCGAGGTATAACTTTTAATAATTAAAACAGAAGTCTTATGGGATTGATTGGAAGTGCTATAGGGGCAGCAGGTAGTATCTTTGGTGGTATCTCTGCATCGAAAGCAATGAAGAAAATTCAAAGAAACGTTGAGGCGCAGCGACAGAAGAACCAAAATTGGTATGATCGCAGGTACAATGAGGATTATACGCAACGAGCCGATGCGCAACGTATTCTCACGCAGACGGAAGAGAGTATCAAGAACCGTAATAAGCAGGCAGCTGGTATACAGGCTGTAATGGGCGGTACTGATGAAAGTGTAGCAGCTACAAAAGAAGCGAATAGCAAGGCTCTTGCTGATGCAACATCACAGATTGCAGCACAGGCGGATGCGCGCAAAGACAACATCGAGGCCACCTATATGCAGAATGACAATGCTTTTGTTGAGCAACTTAATCAATTAGAAAAAGGTAAGGCAGAAGCGATAGCCGGAGCCGTACAAGGAGTAACGAGTGCGGCAAGCAAAATGCCATTTTAATGTGTGGAGGTAACTTATGGCGACATATGATGATATATTAGGTAATGGAAGTGGCACACCTTTTCCGAAAGGTTCTAAAGAATGGCATGAACAGCAGCAAGACGGTTCTTCTGCACCTCCACCTGTAAAGGGTACACAGGAATGGGCGGAACAAAAAGCGGCCACCGCTCCTGTTGTTACCGCGCTCAAACCTGACATAACTACTACACCGCCACCTCCGACCAAACAAGAAGGCTCGGACGGTGGTGCCCTTTCATACGCCGAACTGTTCAAGAAGCTTAATCCTTATACTCCACCGACTGACGAAGAACTTGCTAAAGAAAAGAAAAAGCAAAAACGTGACCAAATTTTTGCGGCAATTGGTGATGGCATATCTGCTCTCTCCAATTTGTATTTTACAACGCAGGGTGCACCGAATATGTACAGTGGAAAAAACACAGCTTCGGAAAGGCTACAGGTTAGGTATGATCGATTAATGAAAGAACGTAATGAGAATGCCCGGGCTTATTTGAGCGGCCTGTTTGGTGCTATGCAGGCTGATGATGTCAAAGCGAGAGATGATCGTAATTGGAGACATCAGTTAGCACGCGAGAAAAGAGCCGATGCTATTGCGGACGCAAAGGAAAAACGAGATAACCAGATGTTTGACCTCAACGTTAAGCTCCAAAATAATAAAATATCAGCAGCCGAAGCTGATGCAGAACGTAAAAGAGTGGAGGCCGAATATGCTGATGATCTTGCAAAGGCTAGACTTGAAACTGAAAAGGCTAAAGCGGGTGCTTCAAAGGCTTCTGCTTCCGCATCCAATGCTAGAGCTGGGTATTATAACCGTGGTGGTAGTGGCGGCAATAAGAAAAGGATGACACTTACTATTGATGGTAAGACCACTTACTATGATACGAAAGAAGATTATGAGAGAGCGGTGCAGCGTGAGGCTAAACGGTTAGGTATTAAGACTCACCAATATGTGAAAACCACAGAAAATGATGTAATGGGGGCAAAAGAAAAGAATGTCTCTACTCCAAAACCTATCAGCCAACTTGCCGGTGAAGTTGAAACGGCATCGAATAAGAAGAAAAGTCCAACAGCCGGAGATAACAGTAGTAATAAAAAGAAAAGTCCAACATCATAAATGAAACATTATGCCTGAAAATGAGGATAAAATAAAGAAGCTATACGATACGTTTGTTTCTGATGGTTACGATATGGAGAGTGAAGAAGATTTCCGCAAGAACTTATCGGATTCTACAAAACGCAAGGCAGCTTATGATGCTCTAGTGAAAGAAGGTTATGAGATGGAACCGTTTGAAGAGTTTGAGAATAATATAGGTTTCGGAAAGATTCAAACACCCGCACCGGAACCTGTCGTACAAACGGAACAGGAGTGGCAACCGACTGAACAAGAAAAGGCAGAGATGATTGCCAGTACAAACCGTATGATGCAAAATGTGGAAACACAGATGCAAGACGCAAATGAACGTGTAGATAATATACAAGAATACGGGTTGAATCCCGGATTGCAAACTAAAGAGGGTAAAATGCAGTTTAATCCTGAAAATGGGAAACTGGAAAAAACATATATTACTCCACTTGGTAACAAGACTACTAGTAAACCTCTTGCTGACATCGAGAGTTTCCGGTACCGACAGGCTGCCGATATGTCAATCGGCGGACAGTTACGCAAGGCTAATCTCCGTTTGCAGGAGTTAAAAGCCAAGCAAGCGGAAAGAGCCTCCGAAGTGCATAAGGAATGGGTAGAAGAAACGGAAAAGAACAAAGCGCCGCTCGCTGCCATATTGGGAGCAGCCACTTACACACCGCGCCAGCAATCAGACAAGGAAAACAGCGCATTGAGAGTAGCCATTAGAGAAACAGAAGAGCTCATCAAGAACCTTGAAGAACAGAAAGACCGTGAAAATGGGGTTGATGTAGGCTTTTGGCGTGGTTTTGGTCGTACTATGGGGGATGTACGCACGTGGGATTTCGGTATGGGTGATATGGCGGATGCCATGACCATGATGAATGCCGACAAAATCAAAGGTGATAATGCCACAGAGGGCGAGCGTGAATCCCATGATATGATGATGGGTGCAATCCATGAGAAACAACAGGCAGAGGAAAGATACGGTGGAAATGCCGACTTTTGGAACAGAGCCGGTGTCATGACTGGATATATGCCTTCATTTATGTTGGATTTCATTTTGACTGGTGGCGGATTCAACGGTTTGTCTACATTCTCAAAAGGAAGCACTAAAGTCGCCGCAAAGGTCATAGGTAAAGAAACGGCTGAAAAAATGGCTCAACAGGGGCTCAAATCCTATATTAAAGAGAATGGTGTCAGAGGGTTAGGACAGTACGCAACAGATTGGACTATCAAAGCGCTTGGGACAACCGCAGATGATTTGCTTGTACGTGCTCCGTTGATGACAAACACCATACAGGCAGGAAAAACGGTTTCTGACATCATTGACCGAAAGCTTGGTGATGTGGTTGTTGATGAAAACGGTAACTATGATTTCTCCAATGATAAGACCTGGGGAAGTGCAATATGGCAAGGTGAAGCCAATGCTATCATTGAGAATTATTCAGAAATGTTTGGCGCACATCTTGATCCCATTCTTACGCTTGGCAATATGAGTAAACTCGCCAATGTTCTAGGGGCAAAGCGATTGGGAGGTGTACTTTCAAAAGCAGATGTCGGTGCATTGAATAGTATAATGGGTCAAACTCATCAGATGTTCAATAAAATGGGTGTCAGTGATTATGTTGGTGAAGTATCAGAAGAATACTACGGTCAATTGTGGCGCACAATGCTCAATCTTGATGATGCTTATCAGCAGAATCCAGACGGCACGCGTACTAACTTATTTGCAACTGGACAATTCCACGGTGATATTTGGGGTGGAATGGCACTCTCTATGGGGTTGATGGGGGCAGGAAAACATACTCTGTCTGCTGCAAACTACGCTTCCATGAAGCATGGCGTGAATAAAGCGGACGCAAAGGTGAACGAAATGCTCGGCAATGAAATATGGGAGCCGTTGAGGGCTACTCTTGACCTTACCACCAACGAGAATGTGGGGGAAGTGGCGGAACTCATCGCCAAAGACAAGGAATTCACCACCGAGGAAAAAGCAGCCGTACTGGAGTATATGGAACACTCTTTGAACCTGCGCGGCTTCAACCTCGGCACACTCGCACAAAAGCGTGGCGGAGAACAAGATGAGAATGTGCAGGCGATGAACGAGAGCTATCTGGACGGCTACAATATCGCATCCCCACAGGAAATGAATGACGCAAAGAACATGCTTGACTACCAGCGTCAGCAGATGATTGATGTTGTGGGGACGAACGATGAAGCCCTTGAAGGTGATGCGGTGGACTGGCTGAATGAAGCGCGGAACGCACGTGAGACAGGCGATACCGAACGAGCCGGCACCATCATAGACTACCTCAACGCCAAGCAGGTGTATGACGGAATGATTCAGCGCGTGCGTGATGATATAGACGGACGGGTGGAACAGAGCAATTCGATGATAGATGCACGTGTGAACCGCAAGACAGGTATGATACAGGGGGCAACCATGAAGCAGGATGAACGCAAGGTGTATGTTCTTAGTGGGACTCTTGTACCATATACGGATGGTAGCGGTGTAAGTGTGACTGATTCTGACAATAGCATCATTGTTCGTGATGTGGACACAGGTGGGCTTGAACAAGTATCTCCCGATGCTATATTGTCTATTGATGATGTACAAGACCCATACGAACAGAAGGAGTTGGCTGCACAATCTATCAGAGAACAATTTGCACGTGAAGCTGCGGATAAGATTGACGGTGTTGTCACATTCAATCCGGGCGAAGCCTATACCATTGCCAGTGAGGGTGGTTCGCAAATACAGGTCACAATAGTTTCAGATGAGAATGGAATCATAGACAATGGCGACGGAACTATCAATGTGACAGACGGAACAAATGTATTCCCTGTGGCAAAAGAGGCTATCCAACAGTCTGTGGACGCATTTAACATTGCACGAATCGCAGAGTTTGAGCAACAGAGAACTGAAGAAAACCTTGCTTTGCAGCAGGAAGAGCGGGAAGCAGGCCGACCGCAATATGCAATGAATGACCTTGTGACACTCCGTGATGAAAATGGTATAGGTATTCGTGGTAACATCACCGCTGATGTGGATGCCGATGGACTATATGAAGTTTATACGGAAGATGCCTTAAATGGTAAGCGTGTGAATATGTTTACCCGTGAAGAGCTTGATTCCATGCTGATAGAACACAATGGGCAACTTGTTGAGATTGCCGATTCAAGTGTGAATGATAATTCGGAAGTGGCAGAAAGTTCTCTGAAGGAACAGCAGCTGCAAGTGTCTGCATTAGAACGAATCCCAAAAGATGAACAAGGTAATCCTATCTATGAACAGGCGGAAACCCCGGATGTTGCTTGGGATGCTATTGTTGAGCAAGCAGAGGGAGATGAAGCTATGGCCCAGTCCGTGGCTGACGGAATGGTTGCGGACAAGGAAGCAGTATTGAAGAAAGTCGAGAAAACGAAATCTGCTGGTGGAAACACTGTTGCAGAGAAGATCGCAGCTGAAAAGGAGCGCAAAGCGGCAATTTATGTAGCCAAACAGGAATTGTCCATTTGGCAAAAGATAGCCGGCACTGCCAACCGCAGAAAAATGGAAGCAGATGCGGAGCGCAGACGCATTGCCGATGAAGCTGCCGCATTGCGCAAGGCGGAAGAAGAAAAATTGCGTGCGGAGCGTGAGGAAGCAGAACGCAAGGAACGTGAAGCACTTAACGGAGTTCCCGATATAGTGGAAGATGTTCCTAAAGATGCTCGTGCAAGAGGATATAGACGTGTAAACGGCCATAAGGTTGACAGACAAGAACCATTACAGACTGTACAAGGCAAAGAGGTGAACGTAAAATTCAGCAATGATGTAGTGGCTCCCGGCAATGTGACTGTGATTGATGTGTCATTGTTGCAACCGAGTCATATACAAGGTGTGCGTAATCCTCTGCATTTTATTGATGAAGCGCAACCAAAGGAACGCAATGATGAAGCAAGCGTATTGGCTGCACGGAAAATCGCCGAGAATATTTGTCCAGAAGAAATCACATCAAGTATTACCGCTTACACCGGTGCGCCGACCGTAAACGAACGTGGTGAAGTAATACAGGGAAACAACCGTAGTGATGCCTTGCGCCTGATGTGGGAAAGTCATTCGGAACAGGCCGAAGCATATAGACAATACCTGAAAGACCATGCGGAAGAGTTTGGACTGCGTGCCGAGGACATTGCGTCCATACAAAGTCCGGTGTTGGTAAATATGCTTCATGTGGACGATACAGAAGCCCTCAATCTTGGTCAGTTTGTTGCACAAGATACAGAAAGTGGAGGTGTTGAACGTATCAAACCTAAAAACACCTTGCAGCGCATGGGAACTGAAATGCGTTCGTTTGCCAACCTGTTGCTTAGGACTTCGGATGATGAAATGTCGTTTGCCGGACTTGTGGATGCCAATGGTGCAAATGTTCTGAAATGGATGAGTCAAAGAGGTTTCATCAGTCACACACAATACAAGAGTGCGTTTGACAGTAAGGGCAACCTAACTCCTGAATCCAAGAATGATTTGCGTGGTATCATGTATCAAAGCATCTTCAAGGACGGCAGCACACGGTTGGAGGAAATGTTCAACGTATTGTCGGTAAAAGCACAAAAGGCTATTCTTGCCACTGCTTTCCGTGATTATGACAGTCCGAACAGTGAACGAATGGTAGATGAGATACAGAATTCCGTTCGTGCTTACTATGCTTTGTCCCAAGATAAAATGTTTGCAGAGGCAAAGAATTTCAAGGAAGCACGTATTGCTGTAGAAAACTGGAAACGCCAGTATCAAATGGATGATGTTACAGGGGAAAGTTATCTCCCTGCTGATAATTTCAGTAACTTTGTCTTGCATTTGGCCGCAATGTATAAAGGTGAAAGCCAAAGCTTCATTCAAAACACATTCGGCAAGATTTATGACCTTATACAAGGTACACAGGAAGAAACTCTGTTCGAACAGCCGGACAATACCCCTCGGACGCTCGTACAGGCTATTAAAGAAGCATTAAATTTAGATTACAATGGACAACAGCGAAGCAATGTATTGGTTGGCGATACTGCAACAAGCCAACGAGGGCAGCAAGGAAGCAATGGAACTCTTGCGCCAGGAGAACGAGTTGAGGACGGAAATGGAACAGTCAACGATACAAGAGGAATTGAAGGCTTTGGCGAACAAAGTGAAGTAGAACCCGTTCTGTTACAAGAGGAAATCACATCTTCTGATGACACAGATAATCAACTTAGTGCAAAAATTGCAAGACGTATTGAAGTTCGAGAAGATGATTGGGTTGAAAACGGAAAATATGGCGATATTTATAAACAGACTATCATTGTTGATGGCACTCATAAGGTCATAAAAGTTGATTCACCTGATACGAAAGGTGATTATACCGGTAGTTCTTATGAGTATGACGGTCATACATTCGGAGATTTATTGGATGTTGTTAATTACATTGATGCATCTTCGTCTTTAGCCAATGCCGTTGCAGTGGCAGAGAAAGAAACCGATACTACTCCTACGGAGAAACAGAAAGAAGCCGGCAATTATAAGAAAGGTCATGTGCAGGTTGGTACATTCAATATCACCATTGAGAACCCGAAAGGATCCGTTCGTAGTGGAATAGACACAGAAGGCAACAAATGGGAAACGACCATGCAGAACACCTATGGCTATATTCGTGGCACGGAAGGTGTAGACGGCGACCATATAGACGTGTTCCTCTCTGATGATATTGACGGGTGGAATGGTCGCAAGGTGTTTGTGGTTGACCAATATAACGAGGACGGCACGTTTGACGAACACAAGGTTATGCTGGGCTTCAATGAGGCTGACGATGCTGAAGCAGCTTACTTTGCTAATTATGACAGAGATTGGGCGAAGAAGCACAAGGCGGTGCTGACGGGCGTTAACTTGGAGGAGTTCGAGAAGTGGATAGAGAGTAGCCACCGCAAGACCAAGGCTTTTTTGGAATACAAGTCTGTAAAGACTATTGAGGGGCAGAGTTCTGGCACACAAGGCAACAGACTTTCAGAAGTCAAGTCCCGTATTGAAGAATTGCACAAGGAACAAGAAGCAGCGCACAACCGTAGCGACATTTTTGAGGAGGCTCGTATTATTTCTGAAATTAACGACCTTTTTACCGAACAACGCAAGTTGGAACAAGACGCTTCCAGTGAAGAAGCGACTGCACCGACTGATGCTCCGTACACCATTACTCCGGCGCAGTACATCACCAAGCGAGGTAAGGTGTTAGATATGCAACTTGTTGAGTTCCAATTGGAATTGCGCAAGGAAGTTCAAAAGCATGTAAGTATGTTCGCCAAAGAAATGAAAGGTTGGTGGGATAGGGAAAAACACGGCTTTATGATGCGTAGCGAAGAAGATGCCAAACGATTAGCAGAATACGCAGTAGATGCACAAGGCCAACCTCCCATATCAATGTTGGATATACAGGCTGTAAATGATGGTGATGTGCTGTTTACTGAACCCAAAGCACCAGCAAAGGATGAAAAACAGGATTACACCCCTGTATGGCAATACTCTGTTTTTGTTGATAAGGAAACTGGATATACGACTTTGACTCGTGATGATGTGAGTGGTCCCATACCTATTGGTGATGCACGTTTTCGTCAGACAACCAACAGCCCGGAGGAAATGTTAGGCATTCTTCGCAATCCGCAGAATGGCATGCAAGAAGTTTTGGATGCAGTTGGAGTTTTGCTTGAAAATAAAATTAAGACCCGAGAACTTGATCGCAAGGCAAAGGATGAAATTCATGACAGCAGGACAGATTTCGTTGTTGATAAAGAAATGGATAACAGATATTCTGTTCGTACTTTGATGAAGATGATTGACGCGGAAAAGCAGGCTGTGATGGATTTAGGAGAGAAGCGTGGTGGAGACGTTTATCATGAAGGAAATATTATTTTCCTGACCAAAGATAGTGCAGACAAGTTTGCTAATGAAGCTCGAACTCTTATCAACGATATGCGGAGTAAGCAGCAACAAGACAATTCACAGAAAAAGACTGAAGCGAGTGGTAACCGTCTTGTTACTGATGAGCGTTATGCGGAACTTCGTGAGCGTATGCGTAAGAAGTTACTCGGTCAAATGAATATTGGTATTGACCCTGAAATACTTTCCATTGGCACAGAAATGGCTGTTTACCATTTGGAGAAAGGCTCACGGAAGTTTGCAGAATATGCAAAGGCTATGATTGCAGACTTGGGTGATTCCATACGTCCGTACCTTAAAGCATTTTACAATGGTGCGAGAGATTTACCTGAGGTGTCAGAAAACGGATTTAATACCGATATGACCTCTTACGATGAGGTGCAGAAGTTCGATGTAGCCAACTTTGACAAGTCCGGCATTGATGCACTCGCCACCGCTGAAACCGTAACGAAAGAGGCGGAAGTGGCGGGGGAGGTTGAAGTTGCACAGGAACGTATAAAGAAAACTCGTTCAACGCGCAAGAAGAGTGAGAAAAAAACAGTAAATTTACAGCAGTCAAATGAGTTAGGTTTGTTTGACGGTCTAATTAAGAACGATAAAACCAACGAAGATGGATTACAGAGAACTGATGCAGAACGCTCCGAAGGAATGCCAGCCAACGATAATCGACACGAACAAGGATTATCAAGAAGCACTGAAACAGGTCGCGGAAGCAAACAACAAAGCAGTCGAGCAACTGACAACAGAGGAGAAAGAACAGGCAATGCAGTCGATAGGACTGTGCGACCTCGACTTTCAGATTCCGTAGAAGAAAAAAAGAACACCCGCAACCACCATTCGGAACGTGGCAAAGACCATGCCCCTACATCGGTAGATGCACGTATCGAAGCCAATATCAAGGCTATTGAGTTGGCAAAGCAGTTGCTTGAAAGCGGTGAACAGGCTACCGAAAAGCAAATGCAGATCCTCCGAAAATTCAGCGGTTGGGGCGGATTGGGTAAGGCTTTCAACGAGGGTACATCGTATGTTCCCAATCCTATTGCGAAGAAACTCCGTGAGTTGCTTGGCGAAAAGGCATACCAAGAGGCTGTAATGAGTGTAAACAGTGCTTATTACACTCCGGCATACGTTGTAGATACTCTTTGGGACATTGCCGAACAAATGGGTTTCAAGGGAGGCAACATTCTTGAAGGTTCTGCAGGTATCGGAAACATTTTGGGGCAGATGCCTACAAATATCAGCGAGCACAGCGACATCCATGCTATTGAGATTGACGGGACTTCGGGTGGCATTCTCTCACTCCTTTATCCTGATGCCAAAGTAGAGATACAGGGTTTTGAGCAGACACGTATTCCTAATGGAAGTGTGGACTTGGCTATTACTAATGTTCCGTTCGTTACCGGACTCCGTGTGAATGACACCACGGGCGACAAAGACCTGTCGAAGAAATTCCACAACATACACGATTTCTGTATAGCAAAGAATGTGTGCAAACTGCGTGAGGGCGGTTTGGGTATCTTCATCACATCCAACGGCACGCTTGACAACAGCAAGAAACTCCGTGATTGGATTGTGAACGAGGGAGGAACTGATTTCGTGGGTGCTTTCCGTATGCACAACAAGACTTTCGGCGGTACTGGGGTAACCTCTGACATCGTTGTTGTCCGCAAGCGTGTGAACGGGCAGAAGTCTGTTCATACCATTGATGTAAGCGATGTGAGCGGAGAGCGCATGGCAGAATATGACACCGGGGAAACACGCAAGGTAAAAGGCAAGGAAATGCCGGTCATCAAGCAGCTTTCGATGGACTACAACCGCTATTTCATTGAACACCCCGAGAACATGGCGGGTGAAATGCACTTTGCATTTGAGAAAGGCGACACATTCCGTCCGACAAGCAAGGGATTGTACCCTAAACAGGATAAGAAGCAGGAAGAAATGTTGGCTGAATTTGTCCGCTCGTTCCGTGCAGAGGAATTTGGCGAGCGCAACACAGCAGTTGCCACTGATTCAATACCCAGCAAGAAGATTGGCGAAGTGTTTGTGAAAGACGGAAAGCTGTATATCAACTCTACTGCAAGTGCACAACCTCTCGAAGTGAATGCCAACAAGGTAAAGGGGCATACGAAAGTGGAATGTTTCGAGGCGTACACCGCTATCAAGGAAGCCCTTGCAGAAGTCCTTTCCTATCAGACTGAGAATGAAAGCGATGAGGGGCTGAAACCCTTGCTTGATAAACTCAACAAGGCATACGATGATTTTACCGGCACATACGGACACTTCAACAAGAACACCGCCATTGCGTTTCTGCGCCATGATGTGGATTATGCCAACGTTTCTTCGGTTGAAACTTACAAGGAGACCGGTGACGGGAAAGGCGGTATAAAGCAGACATTTGGCAAGGCGGACGTGATGAACGGACGTGTGGTTGAAAAAGAGAAAGAACCTACCCCGACCAATGTCAAGGACGGTATCATTGCCAGTATCTTCAAGTTCGGCCGTGTGGATGTGCCATACATAGTCGAACAACTTGGCAAGAGCGAAGCCGGAATCAAGAAAGAAATCATTGAAGGCGGTTTTGGCTTTGAAGACCCTGTAAACCGACAGATAGAAGTGGCATTCCGTTACAAGAGCGGAAACGTGCGTGAAAAACTGCGTCAGGCAGAGGAAAACAACGAGAATGGGGAGTTTGACCGCAACATCAAGGCATTGCAGGATGTCATGCCCATGAATATTCCCGCACACTTGATAGACTTTACCCTCGGCAGTTCTTGGATTAATCCGAAACTGTATGAAGATTTCGTAAAGGAACGAACGGAAGTAGATGTCCGGTTTACAGCAGTAGGCGGTACTTGGTTTATGAAAGAGCCATACTTTACCAACTACGAAAAGAACCGTGCCATGGGCGTGACCAGTGAAATGCTCGGCAGAACCATTATGGGACACACGCTTATCGGTGCGGCCATTACAAATAAGAGTATCACTGTTTCTACCACCAAAAAGAACTGGGATGGTACGACAGAGACCATAACCGACAAGGAAGCGACACAGGCGTGCGCCGCCAAGATTGACGAAATCCGTCGGGACTTCAAGGATTGGGCAAGGCAGAAAATGCAGAGCGACCCTGAAATGTCGGTTCGTATGGAACGTATATATAACGATATGTTCAATAACTATGTGCCGATGAGCATACCCGATGAGTTTGTACCGAAGTTTTTTGGAGGTGCTTCGCATAAGTTCACTATGCGACCGCACCAAGGCAGGGCTATCGTCAGGGGTACGATGCAGCCCCTTATGCTTGCGCATGAGGTGGGTAGCGGAAAGACTTTCACGCTTATCTCCACGGCAATGGAAATGCGCCGTTTGGGTACTGCCCGTAAACCGATGATTGTAGTGCAGAATGCCACAGTCGGGCAATTCGTTGCAAGTGCAAAAGAACTGTACCCAAACGCTAAGATACTGACACTCGAAGAAGATGATCGTGGTGAGAAGGGCAGAAAGAACTTCTATGCCAAGATACGCTACAACGATTGGGACATGATTGTCGTTCCGCAATCGACCTTTGAGTTTATCCCCGACAGCGAGGAAAGGGAAATGGCTTTCGTGCAGGACAAGATTGAGGAGAAGATGCTCATTCTTGAAAAGATGAAAGAGGAAGCCCCGGACGGCAAGAACATGATTACCCGACAGGCTGAACGAGAAATTGAACAGTTGGAGGAACAGCTTGCCGGACTTGCAGACAACGCTTCAAAGAAACGTACTGCCAACGATGAGAAAAAACGTGCCGTAGCCTTGCAGAACGCAGAAGTCAAAGCAATGGAAATGCTTGACCGCAGGACTGACGATGTGGAGAACTTTGACGACATGGGGATTGATGCCCTGCTTGTGGATGAAGCCCACGAATACAAGCACCTTGGATTTGCCACTGCTATGCAGCGTGGAGTGAAAGGTGTGGACCCGTCATACAGTAAGAAGTCACAAGGCGTATTCTTGAAAACACAGGCTGTTTTGGAAAAGAACAACGGACGAAACGTAATCTTTGCCACAGGCACGCCTATCAGTAACACCGCCGCAGAGATTTGGACGTTCATGCGCTATCTCATGCCTACTGATACAATGAAAGAGTACGGTATCTATTACTTTGATGACTTTGTGCGTAACTTTGGTAACATTCAGCAAATGTTGGAGTTCACCACAAGTGGAAAGTTCAAAGAGAACAATCGCTTTGCCGGATATGTGAACCTGCCTGAACTGGTGCGTATATGGTCAGGGGTATCCGATACTGTCCTAACCAAAGAAGCCGGTGGCGTAAAGGACAAAATACCTGAAATGGAGGGAGGAAAGGCACAAGACCTCTATCTGCCACAGACACGTGCATTGCGTAGCATCATGAAGTTCGTAAAGAGTGAACTTGAACATTATGAGCAGATGAGCGGCAAGGAAAAGAAAGAAAACAGCCATATTCCGCTCACGATGTACGGTATTGCCAAAGCCGCTGCCGTGGATGCCCGATTGGTGCAGTCTGATGCGGAGGACGACCCGAACAGCAAGACCAACGAGGCCGTACGCCAAGCTTTGCGCTCACTGAAAGAAACAGCCGACTACAAAGGTACGGTTGCCATTTTTGCCGACAATTATCAAAATAAGCAGAGCGGCTTCAACCTTTATGATGACATCAGAAATAAACTGATCGCAGAGGGAGTTCCTGCTGATGAGATTGTAGTAATGAGGTCGGGAATGACCGTCAAGAAGAAACTTGAAATATTCGAAAAGGTAAACCGTGGCGAAATTCGCGTAATTCTCGGTTCAACCTTTACGCTCGGTACTGGCGTGAACATTCAGGAACGACTGCACACGCTGATACATTTGGATGCACCTAACCGCCCTATGGACTATACGCAACGTAACGGGCGTATCTTACGGCAAGGAAACCTGCATAAAGATATGAACAAGCCTGTACGCATCTTGCGTTTCGGAGTTGAGGACAGTTTGGACGTTACCGCCTACCAACGACTGAAAACAAAGGGAGCTATTGCCGACAGTATCATGAACGGCAAACAGATGATGACCAACAGCATGACCAATCGTGTGCTTGAGGAGGAAGAAGATGTGTTTGGCGATACTGTTGCACAGCTCTCCGGCAGTGAATATGCCATGCTGAAAAACAATGCGGAAAAGAATGTGCGCAAATATGAAAGCCGCAAAAAACAATGGGAAACGGACCAAACCTATATTCACAATGCCAAGTCAAGGTTGAAAGCCTTTATCAAGGATGCGGAAAAGCGTATTGAGGACAACGGCAGATACTTGGATGCTGTACGCTCGTCATTCCCCGATGGGCAATTCAAGGAGATTGTAATCGGAAAACATCGCTTTACTTTTGTTGATACAATGGATGATTTCTTCAAGGAACACAACAAGAGTGTTCTTGCCGAAATGAAGCAGATGAAAGACGGTGAGATTTCAGGAGAACAGAAACGGGAACTGATTATACAGATAGGCGATTTTTCATTTGTAGTTACAACAAAACTGACAAGGAAGACCATGAGTGATGGTGCAACACTTTTCAATGATGTTGAGCGTAAAATGACCTACTCTTGTCCTGAACTCGGCATTGAAGATGTGCCGGTACGCCAAAACCTGCTTCGCAATGCCATTGAGGACATTACAGACAATGTGATTACAGGAAAGGATTTTGCCGAGAGATTGAGTGCCGGAGAGCGAAGCAAAAAACATAATGAAGCCGAATTGAAAGAACTCCTGTCAAGAGAGGGCAAGCCTTTCGAGTTTGAAAAAGAACTGGAACAGGCGAAATCGCAGTTGGAGGAATATGCCGAACTGATGAAGAAAGAGCTGGAGGAAAAGGAAGCCAAGTATGCTGAAATGGATGCAAGCGTGGAAGCTGCCAACGATATTACCAATGCCGATGAGGACGATGTCTTATATCGCAGCGATGACACGATGTATCGTATTCGCGAAGATGCCGCACCAAGAAATACAGGTATCGGATATAAGGTGTTTGTTTTGAAGAACGGCGAATTGTATCCGCCTATGGTTGCCAATCCGAACGGAGAGGCGACACCGGTCGGTGTGTGGCTGGATGCTGATGCCGCACCGATAGCCGGACAGAGCAAGACCGGGCGCAATCAAGTTAAGGCCGGAGGAAAAGGCACACAAGGCGGTAGTGGTAAACTTGCCTATCGTCCCGGATGGCATTTAGGTGTCATTCCATACGCATTGCAGTTTAACCGCATTGATGAGAACGGAGATAAAACCCTGTTCCCCGCCAATTTTGTTTGGGCTGAGGTGGAGTATGCCAATGACGTGGACTATCAGGAAGAAGCCATGAGTTATGGCTACAACAAGAACGGCAAGTTCCAACACAGTTATGCCGGACTTCCAAGGATTCCTGAAAATGGTGCGTATACCTACCGTACCAATCCTAACCCCGAAACCGACCCTTGGATAATCACAGGTGCTATGCGTGTTAAACGCTTGCTTACTCCGTCCGAAGTTGACGAAATAGTCAGGGAGGCAGGTCGTGAACCTCAGCGCAGACAGGAAAACGCTGTTACCGATGCTGAGATTGCCGCACTCAATGCAGAGATTACAAATGACTATCGTAACGGCATTGGTGCATACACTGATGATGAAGTCAGTTATGAGAATGATCCGGTGGCAAAACTGCTCGGTCAGTCAAGGAGAACGGCAAAGCAACGGAGGGAATTTGCACAGCGTGAACGCCAAAGAATGGCAGAGCGTGTGGAAAGCCTTACAGAGAAGCTGCACCTTGGCAATGTAGAGGTTGTTACCGATGCTTCCGTCTTGGAGGGAAAGAAACAGCGTGCAAAAGGTTTCTACTCAAAGAGTACAGGGAAGATAACCATTGTCATTCCTAACCATACCAGCACGTTTGATGTTGAGCAGACACTGCTGCATGAGGCTGTGGCGCACTATGGTTTGCGCCAGTTGTTCAGAGAACATTTTGATACATTCCTCGATAATGTATTCAACAATGCCGATGAGAACATACGCAGACGCATTGTAGATATGGCTGCAAAAAACGGTTGGGATTTCCATAAGGCTACTGAAGAATATCTGGCTTCGCTTGCAGAAGATACCGAATTTGAGAATATCAACGCAAGTTGGTGGCAACAGATAAAGGATTTCTTTCTGAATATGTTGCACAAGATTGGCTTTGAAGATTTCAGAGGGGTTACCCTGACTGACAACGAACTCCGCTATATCCTGTGGCGCAGTTATGAGAACCTTGCAGAACCAGGCAGATATCGCAGCATATTGGGAGAAGCTGCCGATATGAGTAAACAATATGAGCTGAAAGTTGGTAACTATGCTGAAATTTCAGAAAGTCAATCAACTGTAGCTGAAACCGATAATAACTTGTATCGTGATGGAGACCCAGAGATACACGAGCGTACTTTGGCACGAGCAAAATATGAACAACGTGTGAAGAGTGGAATGTACCAGTCACAGGAAGCCTTGCAGGACAGTATGCTTGGTTTGAAAGAAGCAATGAATGCAATTCTCGGCAAGAATACCCGAATGGAAGATGTTGATGGATTTGAAAATGCTTACTTAGGTGAGAACCGCTTGTCAAGTGTGAACAAAGCCGAAGCCGATGCCTTTGCGCACCTATTGTTCAAGCCAATGCTTGAAGAGATAGCTAGACTTGCACACAGTACAGCAGAGCGCGAAGAACTGACCGATTATATGATGGCTAAACACGGTCTTGAACGCAATAGAGTAATGGCAGAGCGTGATGCACAAAAGGACTTTGCAGAATACCAGAAGCAGCATCCGAAGGGTACAAAGGCTTTGCAGGACTTTATCGACGAGTGTCGCAAGCGTGATTATGCAGGTCTTACTGCCCTTACAGGTATGGAAGAGATTGTAGATGCAGAAGCCGAAGCAAAGGCTATGGTAGATGAGTACGAAAACGCACACGATACCACCGCATTGTGGAGTAAGGTTAATGCCGTCAGCAAGGCAATCCTTTCCAAGTCCTACGAATGTGGAATGATGAGCAAGGAAACCTATGACAGTGTGAGAGATATGTATGAGTTTTATATCCCTTTGCGTGGATTTGATGAAAAAACGAGTGCTGAAACTTACGCTTACCTTACGCATAAGCAGAGTATATTCAATGCACCTATCAAGAAAGCGGAGGGAAGACGCTCTAAAGCGGACGATCCATTTGCCAACCTGCAATCCATGGCCGAGAGTGCCATTATGCAGGGAAACCGCAATAAACTCGTGAAGCAGAAGTTCTTAAACTTTGCCCTCAACCATCCGAGCGACCTTGTTAGTGTGAGTGATTTGTGGTTGCAGTACGATGCTGTTTCCGATGAATGGAAACCGATATTCCCCGACAATATTGACATCAACGATAGTCCCGAAGAGGTAGAGCGAAAGATGAACGAGTTTGAGGATAAGATGAAGCAGCTTGCTGAATCTGCCCCCGATAACTACAAGCACGGCAAAGATGCGGCAAATATTCCGTACCGTGTGATAGAGAACCGTGATTTGCGTCAGCATCAAGTGGTGGTGAAGCGAAACGGCAGGGACTATGTGATTACCATCAACGGTAATCCGAGAGCTGCACAGGCATTGAACGGACAGACTAACCCGGATAATGACATCAGCGGAAGTATCGGTCAGCTTGTACATCTCATTGGAGATGTGAACAGAACACTGTCCTCACTGTACACCACATTACAGCCGGACTTCATTGCAAGCAACTTCTTACGTGATATGTTATATTCTAATTCTATGGTGTGGGTTAAGGAAAGTCCGAAATATGCTATTCAATATAACATGAACTTTGCGAAGTTACCTATTGTAAGAATGGTTATATTATTGGATAAATACCGCAGGGGAACGCTTGATATGAATGATGAAATAGAGAAAATGTTTTATCAGTTCATGATGAACGGTGGCGAGACAGGATTTTCAAGAATGGCAGACATTGACGAGCATAAGAAAGAAATCAAGAAGATGCTGAAAGCGGCGAATGAAAAAATTCCTGCCCATGTGGTACGTGAATGTATGGCTACCTGGATAGGCGAAGTGGGACGAGGTATAGAGATGCGTGCTCGATTTGCCGCCTTTGTAACAAGCAGGAATGCGGGACGGACAATAGACCGCAGTATTTGGGATGCCAAGGAAATCAGTGTGAACTTCAACAAGAAAGGCGCAGGTGATAAGTTCTTGGGGGCTGAAGGACAAACTATGTTGGGAAATGTAGCAGCCGGTGTATCGGGTGCAGGACGAGCCGGATATATCTTTTGGAATGCCGCCCTGCAAGGAACGTTCGGAAACTTCTTGAAGTATGCGATGAGGCATTCCGGCAAAATGGGTACTGTCGTTGCATCATGGTATGGTCTAGCCATGCTTGTTACCGCACTTGCTTCGGCTGGAGGTGATGATGACGATGACAGCTACTATGACATACCCGAACATACTCGCAGACAGAACCTCATTGTCAAGGGGCCCGGTAACGCATGGATAAAGATTCCTTTGCCTATCGAGTACCGAGCTGTGTATGCGATGGGAGAACTTACCGGTTCTTCCCTGTTCCATAACGAGAAATTGGAGGTTAGCGATGTATTGGCACAGATGAGCCAATTGCTTCCCGTAGATATGATGGAGGGGACAAAAGCGTTGTGGCCAAGCAGCGTAAAGCCGATGGTGGAAGTATCGAATAACGAGAGTTGGTACGGTAGTCCGATATGGAAAGATACACCCTACGATAAATATATGCCGAATTGGACGAAAGCCTATAAGAGTGCGAATAAAGACCTTGTAAACCTTTCTGAAACACTGAACGAAGTCAGTGGAGGAAGCAAGTATAGGAAAGGTACTATTGACTTGAATCCTGCTGCCATTGAGTATCTATTGAAACAATACACCGGCGGCTTCTTCACTGTAACCAACCAAATTCGTAATTTGATCAATGTGGGAACAGGTGAAAAAGATTTTGATTGGCGTTATGTTCCGCTTGCCAACCGAATGTTGATGAGCGGTGGCGATGAACGTAATGTAGGTAGGGGGCTGGATGAGAAGTTCTTTGGTTATTTGGATGCATACCGTGCAAAGGCGAGTGAATTCAGCGCCATTAAAGGTGATTTGAGTTTACCGTTGGAGAAGAAAGCAGAACTGATAAGCGAGATTATCATTGATCCTGAATATGTAAAAATGAAAGGAATGGAACGTATTTACTCAAAACTAAAGAAAGCTTATGATACTGCTAAGGAAATCGGAGATACCTCAAAAGCAGAAGAACTTGAAAAGAGGATTAATGAGTTAAAGCGGAAATTCATTTTAGAGATGGAGCAAGACGAACGTAAATAGTTAAACCTAAAATGATTGCTTGGGGTACTACTTTTGTACTCAAAGCAATCATTAAACAACGAAAATATGCATAATAAAGGCAAAGGAAAATTGTTACCAATGAGCCGAATTGCGCCGAAACGGAATGAATTATCTGAAATTGATACCGTTGCTTCCGCAAAGCGGTATGGTGACCGCAGAGCATTTGATATTCTAATGGAAGCGCAGTACTATTGGAATCAGATGGAGGACTTTCGAAAAGACCGGGAACGCAATAAACGCTACACTTATGGTTTTCAATGGGATGATATGATTTGTGTTGATGGTAAATCCATGACTGAAGAAGAATATATCAAGAGCCAAGGTAATGTGCCATTGAAAAATAATCTTATTCGTCGGCTTGTACGCAGTGTATTGGGGGTGTACCGCAGCCAAAGTAAAGAACCTACTTGTACAGCACGTGATAGAGATGAACAGAAGCTCGGTGAAACAATGAGTACTATATTACAATGCAATATGCAACTCAACCGAATGCCCGATGTGTATGCTCGAAGTATGGAAGAGTTTCTAATCAGTGGCTTTATTGTTCATCGTAAATCATACGGCTGGCGTAATGGTAAAGAAGATTGCTGGACGGATTATGTACAGCCGAACAATTTCTTCATTGATAACAATATGAGGGATTTTAGAGGTTGGGATGTGTCCGTGCTTGGAGAAGTACATGATATATCTTTTGGGCAACTGTGTGAGCAATTTGCTTCCAGTCCGCAAGAATATCGTGAGCTTCGTGATATTTATAAGTGGGCTGCAAGAAAGGATTATATAGCCACTTACGCAGAGCGATTTGGGTATAGTCGGTTAGAAAATTACGATTTTCTCTTTACCAGTGAGCCGGGAAGATGCAGGGTAATAGAAATATGGCGTAAGGAACAGAAGCCGAGATACCGTTGTCATGATTACCAAAATGGTGATATTTTCAAGATAGATGAGGCAGATTATGCGCAAGTAGTACTTGCTGAAAACGAAGAACGTATGCGTATGGCCAAGGAAGTGGGTATGCCTGAAGAAGAAGTACCGTTGATAAAAGCTACTTGGTTTGTAGATGATTACTGGTATTTCTATTATCTATCTCCATTCGGTGATATATTGAGGGAAGGGGAGACGCCCTACGAACACGGTAGTCATCCATACGTTTTCAAAGCTTATCCGTTTATTGATAGTGAAATACACTCATTCGTGGCGGATGTGATAGACCAACAACGATACACCAACCGACTGATAACTCTTTATGACTGGATTATGAGGGCAAGCGCAAAAGGTGTATTGATGAT
>ERZ791746.860-NODE-860-length-23579-cov-12.573839_pt1 | contig 23579 bp, 19 predicted proteins | sample MGYA00510038_ERZ791746 | MGnify/ENA primary metagenome ERZ791746 (study PRJEB30046, sample SAMN00792018) | human gut metagenome | study: EMG produced TPA metagenomics assembly of the A metagenome-wide association study of gut microbiota in type 2...
ACAGAGATTGTCTGCTCCTCATACTGTCCATTGGATGATCTTTCAATCACCACATCTACCGTAGTACCTGCTGCATAATACTGCATATTGTAAGAAAGCTCCTCCATGGAAGTGACATCTTTTCCATCAAATTTTGTGATAATATCGCCTTTCTGGATACCAGCCTGCTCTGCGGCAGCTCCTTCCATGACCTGTGCGACATAAACACCGGTTGGCATATTATATGTTTTTGCAACATCGCTTGTGACATCTACACCTGTGATACCGAGATATGCACTGTTGGATTCGTCAACTTTTTCTTTTGTGATAAGTTCTTCAATAATTGGTTTTGCTGTATCCATTGGGATTGCATATCCAATGCCTTCAACAGAAGTGTCTGAATATTTTACAGAGTTGATTCCGATCACTTCCCCTGCTGTGTTTAATAATGCACCACCACTGTTACCAGGGTTAATTGCTGCATCTGTCTGGATCAGTTCTGCTGTATAATTGGTGCTGCTGGAGGAATCTGAAACAGAAACTTCACGGTTTAATGCACTGATCACACCGGTTGTTACAGACTGTCCGTAACCAAGAGCATTACCGATTGCGATACAGGATTCACCCACTTTTAATGTATCAGAAGAACCAAGTGTTGCAACCTTGATCTCACTCATTGTATCATCTTTAATACTGCTCAGGGCAACTTTTACAACTGCAAGATCCGTAGAAGGATCTGTACCTTTAATCTCTGCACTGACCGTATCATCATTTGCGAAAGTTACAGTAAGGCTGTTTGCTCCCTCGACAACATGATTATTGGTGGCCACATAAAGATACTCATTATCCTGACTTACAATAATACCTGATCCACAGCTTGTGCTCTCATAAGTCTTGGATTGTCCCCAGAAACTCTGATACTCTGTCTGGCTTACATTTGTAATTGCTACGATAGAAGGCATTACTTCATCGACAATATCTGAAACATCTGTTGCTACATAGGAAGATGAGATTGCTGTCGGCTGTACGGTAGAATCATCTCCGGTAGTCAATGAAGCCTGCACATTGCTTGCATTTGTTGTTCCAAAAATTTTTCCGGATGCATAATTGACACCTGTCATGACACCGCCTGCAACCAGTCCAAATACAAGTGCAAGTGCTACACATTTTGCAAGCTGTTTTCCAAATCCACCCGGTTTTCTTTCTTTCTTTTTCTTCTCCGGTTTTGGATTGCTGCCATATGCATAACTCTGATAACTGGTATTGCTTCCATATGTTCCATAGTTACTGTTCTGGTTTCCATAGCCTGTACTCTGCTGATTGTTCTGGGTGGTTCCGTATCCAGTGTTCTGCTGGTTGCTCTTTGTATTTTCGTATCCAGCGCTCTGCTGATTATTCTGGGTACTACCATATCCATAACTCTGATTGTTGCTCTGGGTGCTTCCATATCCAGTGCTCTGATTGTTGCTTTGAGCATTTCCATATCCTGTGCTCTGGCTGTTATTCTGTGTCGTTCCATAACCAGAGCCATGACTGTTGTTCTGACCTCCATAAATAGAACTCTGTGTGGAGCCATATCCGCCTGCCTGGGATGCTGTACTGTCGTTCTGTGTATTGTTCTGATTTCCATGATTCTGCTGATTATTATATGAGTAGAAAGAATCAGAATACTGATTACTGCTATTATTATTGCTATTATTGTTATTATAGTTGCTATTGCTGTTAGTGTTGTTATTGTTACTATTGTTGTAATAATTGTTATCCATAACAATTTGCCCCTTTCTGTGCAGCTTCTTATTATCTGCTGCCTTTATCTTTATGACCTTAGTCTAGCGTCAAATTGTGTTCGAATTGTGATAAAAATATCAAGAAAAAATGTTTTTTAAAAATAAAAACTTCCTATCTCTCAAATTTTTCTAAAACCGGAGAAACAGGAAGTTTGGATTTTCATTTAAAAATGAATGTTACAGTTTTAATAACATGATGGAATACTGTGACAGAAAATTTATAATACCCAGAGCCGCAGCTCCTGCAATGAATAAATTTTTCTTTTTTTCACTATCCATGCGCATTACCATCCACAAAATAATAAATAAATACATGAGATCCGTCAGATAATAAACACGGGCACCCGACGCATAAATCGTTGGCGAGAAATGTAACACTGCCTCACTGGCAATTCCCCCAAGAAAAGCCATGCTGATAAAAACAGAATGTCCTGTCACTTTCCACAATAAAACCAGAGTAAAAAGAACTGCTGCTATCCACCAGAAAAAGGCAATCCGATTCTGTGTGGTCATCGTCTGCCATGTCGGCAGTTCAGTGAGGCACTGCTCGATATCAATATATCCAATACCCATCTCCGAAAAAAAAGAAATGCCGGCATAAGGAAGAAGTGCCACCACACTAAAAACGACTGCTAAAGACTGATAAACTTTTGCTTTTTTTGACTTTACCAGTAAAAGGAACCCTGCTGCCCAGATTGCAATAAAAAATGCCTTTCCCTCATTTGCAAAGGAAGATAACATCCACTGGATGGTCATAAATAAATGATTTCCTACAGATAACTCTTTGTACCCTGGCATCCAGGTTGCAATTTCTGATGCCACACGCACGTCATTTCCAGGTGCCATAAAAAGGATCACAAATGCTGCAAATGTTATAACCGTCTGGATCCATATCGCCACCGGTATTCTTTTTTTCTGTAACAGAAGACTTAAAATTGACAGACCTTCAAATGCGAGTAAAACTGCTCCCATCTGCTCGATCGACATCGCTGCAATGACACTGCATGGAAGCGCATAGATCAATTGCCTGTTCGAAAACGCCCCTGTATCAAACACAAGATCTGCAAGAGGCATCATCGCCCAGACTCCTGCTGTGAACGTCCATGTATAAAATATGGAACCATTCACCCAGACCGCAGAATATCCCAATGTCATGACACTCATCAACAGATATCCACTCGCAAGTAAAACCGGATACCGGACGCTTTTCCAGAGATTGCGCCACACGTTTAATTCTCCTGAATTGTGTTGCTCTGTGCCAACATCCACACGCTCCTGATACTCATTCAGTAACGCAATATATCCCGTATAGCCTGCCGTCTTGCATCCCAATCTTAAAATTCCGATTGGAAGCAGCACCATCATAACCGCATCTGCAACTCTCCAAAATCCAAGTCCAAGATTAAATGTAATATATACAATTGCTTCTGCAGCCATTCGTCCTACCCACGTCTGATATCGCCAGGATAAGTACTCGAAAAATCCCATGGTGGTAGAATAATGGTAAAAATAGGTATCATCGCCGTCGGAATAACCCGTCTGATTTAAAATCACAAAAATAGCGATTGCCATGAACGCCCAAAATATCCATACTATTTTTTTTTGATTTGTCTTGCTCTTTTCTTTGTCTGCACTCATATCTATAATATTTATAAATCCCTTAATGTCTTTTTTCTCTTCTAAAAAATCCAGCAAAATTTCTTGAATTGCCAAAGTTCGTTTTTTACAAATTACGGTCTATGCTTATATCCTTGTCATCTAAAATCACCGACTCAATAATATACTTTGGTCTTTTTTTTGTTTCCAGATATGTTTTGCCGATATACTCACCGATAATACCGATTGCAAAAATCTGCAATCCGCCAAGCACCCAAATTGAAACCATAATACTTGCCCAGCCTGGGACAACATTTCCATTAAAATAATCCACAAAAGACTTAATTAGCATTATCAGACTGATTAGGCAGATCAGTAAACCGCCTATTGTAATCATTCGAATCGGTTTTACAGAAAGGGATGTGATTCCTTCAAAAGCAAATGTGACCATCTTTCCAAGCGGATACTTACTCTCGCCAGCAAAACGTTCTCCCCGCTCATACTCCACAGTAGTGCTCTGAAAACCAACCATCGGTACAATACCGCGCAAAAACAAATTCACTTCATCAAAATCTAATAAATTTTCTGTCGCACGCTTGCTGAGTAATCGATAGTCTGCATGGTCATACACAATATCTGCTCCAAGGAAACTCATCAGCTTATAAAAAAGATGTGCTGTTCCCCGCTTAAAACAGGTATCTTTTTTTCTGGAGGAACGCACTCCATAAACTACATCATTTCCTTCATAATAAGCATCGATCATACGGTCAACCGCATTAATATCATCCTGCAGATCTGCATCCATCGTAACGATCATATCTGCATACTTTACTGCCGTAGCCATACCCGCTAAAAGAGCATTCTGATGTCCCCTGTTTCTTGAAAGATTCACTCCGGCAAACACAGAGTTTTCCTCACATAATCCCTTTATCATACTCCATGTCTGATCTTTCGAACCATCGTTTACAAACATGATACGGCTGTTATCCGCTATTTTATTTTTCAAGACCAGAGACTGCAGCTTTTCTAATAATCTTTTTGATGTCTCCGGCAGAACTTCCTGCTCGTTATAACAAGGTATCACAATATATAATGTCTTACTCATGAACATCCTCTCTCATATCCCAGTATCCCGGATTCATCGTGTACTTTAAAATCTGTTTTCTGCTGAGCTTCTCATAATGCCTGCCCATCCAGAAACCTGCATACTTTCCAACACACTGCATACCAAAATGAAAAATAAGCCATGGCTTTCTTATTTTAAAAAGATATGCAATCGTACTCTTCACAAGCTTCATGCCCTCGGCTTCTGAACTCACCTGCTCGAAAATCTCCGAATGCTGTTTCTGTGAAACTGCAAGATCAAAATTCCTGTGAAACTGCTGTCTCATCGTATAATTGTGCGAATGTACTACTTTTGCATCTGCAGCATACGCAACACCATATCCATGTTCGATGGCATTTGCAGCAAAAAACATATCCTCATTAAAAATAACCGGTGACTCAAATCCACCCAACGCTTCAAATAAATCCCTGCGATATGCCGCACAGACGTCCGAGCAGAAAAACGTTTTGATTCCAAGTGTTGGAATATCCGCCTTTGTCTTAACACGGCTTTGTTCTGGATAATTAAACTGTCTCGTATACTGCTCGACAATATGGCAGTCATTTTTTGGAAGCTGTCTTGCGTAAGCTACTGCTACCAAACAATCGCCTTTTGCGCTTTTTTCAGTGCCTTCCACTTCCATTGCATTCTGCTGTACCCGCGCAGACACCTGATCTTCCTTTAAAAGCAATGACTCCACTAATTTTTCTACCAGAAACTCATCCGCCGGAACTGCATCCTGCGTCATAAAAACCATCACATCCGCATCCGAATGTTCTGCTCCAAACTGCCTTGTCCCACCATGGTCAAAATCTTTCTTCGCAATATGAAATACCTCATACTCACACGGAAGTTCTTTCAATACCTGTTCAATCGGATAAGCAGCTGTTGCCTGTTTCCAGAGTTCCTCTTCCGTATTTAAAATAATTACCCTATGAACGACAAAGGTCTGCCCCTGCAATTTGTGCAGGAGCAGACATAATGTTTCATCCGGTTTATAAGTTGGAATGATAATATCTACTGTCATTTATCTGTATCCACTTCCCTCATTCATACCTGTGTCATTGATAATCTTCTTACTGTTTGCAAGAACGGTATCCGATGGTGTGTATTCCTCATCACCGAACAGGAACTGGTGTAATTCGATTACGTTTGATTCCAATGTACAAGGTACAACCACACTTCCTTTGGATCCGAGAGTTGTTGATCCATGGTTAAACGGAAATCCTGATGTCTCGCCAAGTTTGTAATTAAATACCTGTGCTGCTAATGCAACTAAATCTGCATTCGAAAAGCTTGTCTGAATATCCCCAAATACAGCATCGATCAGCTTATTAATCGTAACAAGATCAGATTTCTGTGCCTTTGCAACCATTGCCGCAAGAACCGTTCTCTGACGTTCTGCACGCTTATAATCATCGCCTGCAGTATAACGGATTCGTGCATAAGAACATGCCTGTACACCATCCAATGTCACGTTTGTTCCACCACCGGAAAGATACTTGGAATTCTTCTTGGTAAGTTTATTGATCTCATCCATATATCCCTGCATAAGAACTGCTTCTTCATCTGTGACTTCATCCAGTGTAATACCACCGAGCAGATCCACACACTCAACAACGGCATTAAAATCTACCGTCACATAATCTGTTATGGACAGATCAAGGTTCTTATTCAACATATTAATGGCCGCCTCCGGACCACCTTTTGCATAAGCGGCATTACATTTCTTAAAGCTTCCATCTCCTGTATCCAGATAAGAATCTCGGAATACAGAACATAATTTGACTTCTTTAGTATCATTATTGATATTGGCGATCATAATGACATCGCTGCGTCCCTTTGACAAATTACCGTTAGAGCGGTTGTCCAGACCAAATAAGGCAATGGTAGTATAACTCTTCATAATCTCCTTGGATTCTTCTGAAATACCTTCATTCACCTCGATGTTTTCAAGTGGAACTTCCTGACGTTCGATTTTTCCCAATTTACTGATTAAAAACAATGCAATAGCTAAAATTAAAACAACTAATATCTCAACGACCAGTAATATGATCTTTCTTTGTCTTTTTTTCCTTCTTATTGCTTCTTTCTGTTTCTTTGTTAAAGCTTTATGATTTTTTTGTCGATTGTGATTTGGTTCACTACTCATTAATTATTTTCTCCTAATACGCATTTTTATTGATAAATCCCTTGAAAACTGTAAGGAATAAAATTTTAATATCCAATCCTAATGTCCAGTTTTCAATATAATATAAATCATGTTCAATCCTCTTTCGAATGGAAGTATCTCCACGATATCCATTCACCTGTGCCCAGCCGGTCATTCCCGGACGCACCTGATGCTTGATCATATATCTTGGAATTTCTTCCCGGAACTTCTCCACATACTGCGGCCGCTCCGGTCTTGGTCCTACAAGACTCATATCTCCTTTTAACACATTAAAAAGCTGTGGGAACTCATCCAGGCTTGTTTTACGCAAAAAACCTCCTACTTTTGTTACACGCGGATCATTTTTCTGCGTCCAGCCTTTTTTCTCCTCTTCCTCTGTCTGCACATACATTGTTCGGAACTTATACATCATAAATTTTTCATTATGAAGTCCAACCCGTTCCTGTTTAAATATCAACGGACCGGAAGATGTTATTTTCACGAGAATCGCAGAAAGCAACATGACTGGTGAAAAAATCACAATACATATTATGGATCCTACGATATCCATCAGTCTTTTTATCATTGCATTAAACGTATTCGACAACGGAACATATCGTATATTGATAACAGGCAGACCTAACAAATCTTCCGTATATGGTCTCGTCGGTATAATATTGCCATAATCCGGAATAAACTTGGTATGCACTCCTGACTTTTCACACTGTGATACTATTTTCTCTAATTTGTAGTATTCTTCCAACCCAAGCGTGATTGCAATCTCGTCCAATTTATTTTCCGGCAAAATGAAAGTCAGATTCTCAATACTTCCTATTACTTTCACACCTTTATAAACTGTTCCGCGTGCAATATTATCATCCAGAATTCCGCGTATATTATAACCCCATTGAGGATTCTGCTTGATCCGGTCTATATACTGTTCTGCTGCCTTAGAATATCCCACAAGCAGGATATGTTTCTGATTATATCCCCTTCTTCTTATGCTACGTAAAAAACCGCGGACTACAAGTCTTTCTACTTCTTCAAGTACAATGTTAAATATATAAAAATATGCAAACATGGAACGCGAGAAGTTCTTTGCCTCTTCTGTATAAGACAATACAAGGAAAAATCCTGCAAACACAATTAAAATTCCAACTGTATTTGCCATAATAATATTGGATAATTCAAGCCGCCTGCCCTGTACTCTCTTCGGCGTATATAAATTAAACGCATAATATAACAGCAAATAAAGTGGAACAATAAAAATCAGAGCTTTCATATAAAATTCAAATGAAAGAACTCCAACATGATCGTTTGTAAAAATCCCTGAAAGTTTTAACCACCAGGCAAGTGCATAAGAAACAATGACAACCAATCCATCCAAAACAACATGCAATCTATTAAAATGCTGCTGATTATCTTTTATCATAATGCCATCCTTTTCTTAGCTATCATAATTTCAATGATACAATAATTTACCCGAAATCACAACTCTATTTTCTTAAAACGAGCGCTCCAAAATCTTAATTATTTCTTTATTTTCACAGACATCTCCTGTTTCAAACCGGGATAATGTCCTTTTACCTATATTATGCGCACTAAATTGCACCACAATTCCAATTGTATTTTAAAATAGTTAGAAAGATTTTTTATACGAAATTTCACTTTCCAACATTTTCTGCAATCGCAAATCCCCTCTAAAATCCCCTTGCAGTAGTCTTCTCCAAATCCCTTTCTGACAAAAAAAAGTGTTTTGATGAACATACCTATAAAAATAAATGGGACATTTAAAGCCAACTGTAAAACAGGCATATTTTTATAAATCACAAAAATAGTATTTCTTGCTGCTAAAAATACCTTTTTCTTATTGTATCGTGTACCCGTTGTCGCACTTCCGACATGGTAAACCTTCGCCTCCGGAATATACCAATTTTCAAATCCTGCAATTCTTGCCCGATAACCTAAATCCACATCCTCCAGATAAGCAAAATGCTTTTCATCCAATCCTCCGATCTTTCGCATTATATCCATGCGATATATTGCTGCTCCGGCACAGCACGAAAACACCCGCTTTGACGTTTCATAATCTTTACATGGTCTGCCTTTTCCTCTGGCAACGGCCCATCCCATAGCAGTATATAAATCCCCTGCATTATCCAATATTTCATGATTTTTATAATCTATCATCTGGGCTCCACATGAAAAAATATGGTCTGACTTTTTTATCCCCCTTAACAACCACTCCACAAAATACTTATCTGTCTCTGTATCGTTATTAAGCAGAATAACATATGGCGTTCCTGTCTTTTGCACTGCCAGATTTACAGCACCGCAAAAGCCCAGATTTTCATTCAAAGCAATCCATTCCACATCTAAAACATCGGACTTAATATCTGTACTTCCATCCGTGGAACCATTATCAACCACTAATACCTTGAAGTCTTTATACGATTGATTTTCTAATGTCCTGAAACAATTTTCCAGTAAGCTTTTTCCATTATAATTTGGGATTATGATTGTCACTTCCTGCATGATTATTTTCTAATTCCTTTTTATTTTTCCTTTGTTATGTATGTACATCCATGCCGCAGAATATTCCTGACGTTCTTTTTCAGACCAGGATACATATGTGGCAAAGTCTACTTTTGCCAAAGTCATATCCTGCACACCACACTTATAGCATTCTACATTTTTACGCCGCGAAACCATGCGCATCCAGCCACAGTCCGGACATATATATACCCTCATCATAAGCACTTGTCCTCTTTTTCAACTTTAGAATAATTCCATTATATCACAACAAAAAAGAGCTTCCTACTTATTTTGTACGACAAATCCTGACACTATTTGCACATACATATTTTATTATACATATTTTTTCATGATTTAAAAATCATTTTTACTTCTGGTTCATACATAATTCTGTATCCCATTTCTTTTGCTTTCTGACAAACTATATACGAAAATTCCGGAGTTCTGATTTGTTGTTCATAATCCTCAATCTGTTCCAACACTTCTTTTTTTACTAACATACATTTTTCAGAAACCCTGTCACAATCCATTTGTATATTAGCTCTATGCATATAACCTCCATATCCTTCTCGTAAGCCAGAAAATACATTTTCACCACATGCAGCACCTGTCCAATCACCTTTTTCCAAAAATGCAGCCTCATAAATGCGATGATGTCTGTCGTAAATCTTTCCTCCTACAACTCCAATTTTTTTGCGGCTGCAATCTGCATATAAAATCTGCTTCCAGTCTGCATTTAATGGTTTCAAAGATTGATCTGCAAACAAAACGTAATCTTCTGTCTTATTTTCGGTGTTTATCCCATATTCTATTCTGTAAAAGCCAAAATAAGGGGTGACAACCACCTTGCCATTTTCTCCCATCCGCTGTAAATGCGATTCTATCGCACATTTTCCAGCATCAATTGCATAATCCTTGCTTCCAGCACCTGCTGCTGTAGATCGCTCATGTACTCTCCAATGATATAAAACCTTTGGAATATGAATCACATTATCTGCAAGTTCTGTGCATCTTAGGATAAAATCATAGTCCTGAGCCCCATCATACTCTTTGTTTATCCCGCCCACCTGATCCAGCAGTTCTCTGCTGACCATCAAAAAATGTGTTATATAATTATTGGAATTCAAAAGATCCTGATTAAAATCCGGTTTGAAATGAGGTTCGAAAAAAGCCGTTCTATTCTCATTGACCTTATCCTCATCCGAATAAAACATATTTGCCTCTTTCCCTGTTTTCTTCGCACATTTTGCTGCCAATGCCATCTCATATAATGCATCTGGTGTAATTATATCATCATGATCTAAAAAGGCAATGTAATCTCCCTCCGCCATTGCTAACGCCTGATTCGTATTTTCTGCTATTCCATAATTTTGAGATAACTTTTTATAGCAAATACGTGATTTTTTTCCTGTTAATTTTTCATCCATTTTCTGGTATTCTTTTACAATATTTTCAATTTGATTTTCATCTCCATCCTGCGTTGCATCTGCAAAACATAATTGCCAGTTTTCATAGGAAGATTCTAAAACTGACTCGATTAATTCTCTCAAAAAAATCGCAGGTGTATGGTACAGAGGTGTCACAATACTAATCTTTTCTTTCTTATTCCAATGACTAACCTCCATCCGCTGTTTCTCTAACTGTTCCAGAGAAGCTTTCGTTTCCAAATAAAAACTCTGATACTCAGAATCCTTTTCTCTCTTTTTTTCTATAATTCTAATTATCAAAGTGCGCAGCCCAAATCTTCTGATATAACGGATTCCATAAACTATTGCAGATGTCTTTATTTTCATAATCTGTATTCCTCATATTTTCTATAAGCGTCAGAACTTTCCCATACTAATTCATTATAACAAAAAAATCCAAGGAAAACACTATTTATCCCGTGTTTTCCCTGGACTAATTATATCTAAGAAATTTCTTATTCTACTACAAGATCTCCCCATGCATCATCCGGAACTAATGCAATGTATGTTTTACCAATATTAATCTTAATTTCATTGCCGGATGCATCATAATATTTTGTGTTATCTGTCAATCCGCCTTTTGACCATGTAATCTCTTCTGCTTTACCATTTGTAATATAATAACCTGTTCCCTTATTATTCTCGATTTTATAGTACATGTAACCGTTTGGATCATATACACCGTCACCCCAGCTGTGTAATTCAAATGGTGTACACTGTAAAATCACATTTTTAAAACTCAATTGAGCATTGCCATTCTGTGGATCCACATGCTCTTTCTTGTACTCAAAGTACTTATACACTTTCTCCGACTCGTCATATGTCAAATAAGAGCCATTATGAGGAAATGGAATATCTACTGTAACTGCAGATGTTCCATCCGCAATATCAGTGTCTTCTTTGGCGAATTTAAAGTGATTTTCTGTATAATATTTATTATACTCTTTGCTTGCACCTGTGCTTGCAAATTTTTTGTCCAGATCACCTGAAACAATGTACTCTGTATATTCTCTGGATTTTCCATTATTGACACGGGAAAATCCGCCATTAAAATCATCCACACTTGGAAGTGCAATATATTCGTCAATATAGAATGGTCCACCATCATGACATAATACAGCATTCCATTCTGCTGCCAGAATGCAGTTTGTTACCCTTGCGCTGCGAATACTTCCAAACTGCTCTAATGTCTCCCAATCTTTCACTAAAGCCATGAATCTTGTAATACGGCCATTCTCAGTACTGTTCATCATCTCATAAACAACATCTGCCTGTGTCAGACCATAGTGCGGTAATGCAATTGATTCATTATCTACCATAACAGCAATCGGTCTTTGATTTGCAAGTGACTCATCAATTAATTCTCCTGTCAGCTCATTACGGACTTTACCATCCGGAAGATCTTCTTCCTCCTCATTGTCTACAACATCCCCAACGACTGCCTCTTCGCTGGATTCTTCATAAATCGGTTCTGTGATATTAGCATCTGCCTCTTTCTTACCACATCCTACCGAAGTTACTGCAAGCGTCAGCATCATTCCTAGTAAAAGTGCTCTTTTCTTCAATTGTAAATACCTCTCATATCTTAATATTTTTCATAACTACCCTATATATAGTTAATCTGATAATATTGTAGCACATGATTTATGAATGGAAAAGCTACTTAAGAATATATTAAAAATTATCTTTTTTTAAACGGACAAATTTGTTCGCATTTATAGCATCTTATGCATTTACCAGAATTTACCAGTGGATATAAAAACCCCTTTTCATCCGGGCACATCGAAATTGCACACACCGGACATATCGTGGCACATGCACTACAGCCACAGCAGGTATCCTTTTTTGTGCATAAATCCGGCAGCCTTTTTTCTTCCATATATTACCTCCACCTTCTGAGCCGATTCCAAAATTCTTTCGGTATCATATCCTTTATTTTTCTTTTCAAACTTCTTTTGACAACTGACAAAAACGGTTCTTTATAATGATTTTTTACAAATTTTCCAAATGAAACCTCGTTATATTCTTTCCATACATTTTCTGTATTATCTGGTTTTTTAAATGGTCCTTTAAGTGGTTCCTGCATATACTTTTCTAAAGCGCACTCCTTAAAATCACACCCCTGCAGGGAATCCAAAAACCATTTTTCTCCTTTTTGTGTATTAATAAGAACAAGTGAAACTCCCCTATTATCATCAAATTCCGGGTTAGCAGTCTCTACTCCCCATGCATCAGCTATTGAAATATCAGATATACGCTGCAGATTCTTATATGGGCATACATAGCATGCCTCACGTAAAAAAGTGTGTTCATAAAACATCTTCATATAAACCTGACTGTCATGCTCTTTTCCATTAATTGTAACTGTTTCCCAATGATCAGACCATCCGAAGCGTTCCTTATTACGAAAATCTATTTTTTCTATTTTCCCATGATATTTTCGTTCCACATACGCCTTATAATCATTCCAAACTCTTGGACTCGGAACACCATGACACACGATATCCATACAAATGAGATGTTCCTCACAACCTTTTGGACACAAAGCCTTTATCCCATCCACCTGACATGGAGTTCCTGTAAACAGAACCAACCTGCCGGCTTTCAAATCTTCACAGGCAAGCCGATATGCATTGTGCATGTCACTCTGCACATACTTTGATCCTCTAAGTTCATCTCTCTCTGTCGCATTTACAGCACGTTTGTGTACAACATTAAAATTTTTGTCCATTCCTGCGCCGTAAATCACCCCCCCCTGTGCTAACACCTGGTCAGATATTGCTGCAAAAATGCCACCGGACCTGGATAGCATACGACTATTCAGGTCCTTCTGTTTTACGATATATGATTTCAATTCAATCTCTCCATGAATCTTTCTTTATTCTCAATCGCAGTCGTAGTCGGTCTGCCAAGGTCTGCACGGGAACCAAGTGCACATTTCACCTCGATAAACCGGAGACTCTTTGCTTCTTTCGCTGCTTTTAATTCCTTATCTAAATCAGCGAAATTATCAACACATACAGCATAAGGATATCCACAGCCTTCTGCAATTGTGACAAGATCTATGTTTCCTGCAACAGTCGGCATTCCGCCTACAGTCTCATGTGCTGTATTATTCAACACAATGTGTACCATATTATCCGGTTTTCTGCTTGCCAATACTGCCATAGAACCCATATGCATCAGACATGCACCATCTCCGTCTACGCACCATATTTTTTCATTCTTTTTGCTCATAGCGATACCAAGTGCAATCGAGCTGCTATGTCCCATAGAACCGACCGTAAGAAAATCACATTCATGTCCCTGTCCATTTCTTTCACGGATTTCAAACAATTCCCTGCTTGCTTTTCCTGTTGTACTGACAATCGGGTCATTTTCAGTTACTGCAACGATATGTTCAAGAACTTCCTCTCGTTTCATTTGATATTCGTTGGAATAAACGACTTTATTACCATATTCCAAAGCACCTTTTCTCACTACAAAAGCAACGCTCTTTCCATTTGTAAGAACATTACGGAATTCCTTCATCTTTGCATATAATTCGGCTTCCGTTGTCTCTTTTCCTATTACAAAAGTTGCAATATCCATATCTTCCAAAAGTTTCAGGGTTACTTCACCCTGATAGATATGCTGTGGCTCATCATGAATACCAGGCTCTCCCCGCCAGCCAACCACAAAAATACAAGGGATTGCATAAACCTTATCATTCAATAAAGATGCAACCGGATTAATGATATTTCCAATACCGCTGTTCTGCATATATACAACAGGTACATTTCCCGTTGCAAGATAATGTCCAGCTGCAAGTGCAGTACAATTTCCTTCGTTGGCTGCTATCACATGATGTTCAGAAATTCCGTACTTATCGATCAGAAAATTGCATAATGCCTGTAATTGTGAATCCGGAACTCCCGTATAAAAATCAGAATCTAATATATCAAATAATGTTTCTACTCTCATCTCTTTTATCCTCATCAAAAGTTATTATACCACTACATCAATATTCGTAATCCATTTTTAAATTACAATTCATCTATCAATGTAATAATATCTTTAAATGGCATAAGTTTTGAATCCACTTCCAGAGCCCTATGATTTTTCAAAATTTCTTTTGCTGTATTTTCCATTGCCGGAAATGCACTTCTGGTTAACTGATTTGCATAAATAACAATATTTACACCATGAGCCGCCAGTTCTGCCTCCGTAATATAATTATAAGATGTTGGAACAACAACAATCGGTATATCAGAATATTTTGCCCGAAACTTGTCACAAAATTCGATTATCTCATCAGCTGTTTTCTTTCTGCTGTGGATCATAATGCCATCAGCACCTGCTTCCACATATGCAAAAGCTCTGGTTAACGCATCCTCCATGCCACGCTCTAAAATCAAGCTTTCAATTCTGGCTATGATCATAAATTCTTCTGTACGAAGAACATTTTTACCAGCTCTGATTTTTGCGCAGAAATTTTCGATAGAATCCTGTGTCTGTTCTACTTCCGTGCCAAACAGAGAATTCTTTTTCAAGCCTGTTTTGTCTTCAATAATAACTGCTGAAACACCCATACGTTCTAATGTCCGGACATTATAAACAAAATGTTCGATCAATCCACCTGTATCTCCATCCAAAATGATTGGTTTCGTGGTAACATCTAAAACATCATCGATCGTTCTCAGACGTGAAGACATATCAACAAGCTCAATGTCTGGTTTGCCCTTTGCAGTAGAATCACAAAGGCTGGAAATCCACATTGCATCAAACTGGTCCAATCCTCCGTCATGTTCCACTACCGTCTTTTCTGCAATAAGACCTGTTAATCCGGAGTGAACTTCTATCGTTTTAACAATTGGTACTGTTTTTATCAACTGTCTTAATCTTTTCCTGCGATATTCCGGCATTGCCAGTTTTTCCTTAAACTGATCATCGATTTTCTTTACTTTTTCATTATATGTATATGGAACCTCTATTAACTCTCCACCATATTCTTTCAACAAAGCAATTACATTTTCACGAATCGTCTTTTCCGGTCCATCGCACCAATTATCACCATGAATGACATAATCCGGTTTTAATTCTTTGATGACATTATCATACATAATCCTATCCTGTACAATCACTTCATCAATTTCCGGAATATTTCTCACCATTGCCATACGTTCTTCAAAACTTACTGTCGGAAAACGGTTATAACGGACCATCTCTGCATCACATAATACACCTGCTACGACTTTCCCGTATTCTTTTGCTTTTTTAACTACATTCATATGTCCTTCATGGATCACGTCTGTAGCAAAACACATATATACTGTTTTCATATTGTATCCTTTCACTATCTGTATTGTACCGGAACTCGAATATTATTTTCTATAAGCGCTTCCCTCAACACTTTAAAAAACTCTTCAATGTCTTCCACATCGATGGCTCCTAACGCACACAATCGAAATGTATCAGTAGTCGTCACTTTTCCCGGATAAATCGTAAATCCACGCTCATAACAATAGTCATGAACTTTTTGGAAGCTCCAATTCGGATCATCAGGATATACTGCCGACGCAACCAGACCAATTTGAATTTCAGGACGTATCAGTTCTTTAAATCCAAGCTCTTTCAGTCCCTCATGAATGGCTTTCATCACTCTGGAATGACGTGCCCACTTTGCCTCTTCTCCCTCAGCAAAATACTCTTTTAATGCCTGTCGGGTAGCATATACCGTCTGAACCGGTGGTGTAAAATGCATCTGACCCGTTTTTTCAAAATATTCATACTGTAGATATAAATTACAATAATAGGAACGTTTTGGATAATCCTTGGATTTCTTTATGATTTCTTCGTTACCAACTACAAAAGATAATCCTGTCATAGACATCAATCCCTTTTGTGCAGATGCCATACAAAAATCTATATTATCCTTTTCAATATCGATTGGAACCATTGCATATGTCGAAGTCGTATCAACAATAAAAATCGCATCGTGTGCATGCGCAATTGCCCCTATCTCACGAATCGGATTTCCCACACCCGTACCGGTTTCATTATGTGTTGTATATACCACAGCAATATCCGGATTTTCCTTCATCGTTTTCTCAACCACTTTAAGATCCGGTTGTTCATCGATTGGAAACTGCAGATTGATATGATCTAATCCGTAATATTCGCAGATTTCAACTGCTCTGCTGCTATATGCGCCATTATTTACAACAAGAATCTTCTTTCCTTCTGGAAGAAGTGAATTTACACATACATCCAGATTCAATGTGCCGGAACCACAAAACAGAACTGAAGTATACTTCTGAGGATCTCCGTGTACGATCCTCACAAGGTCTTTCCTCATCTGTCTCATCATTTCAGCAAATTCATCTTCCCTTGGGCAGATATCAGGCACAACCTGTGCCATTTTTACCGTGTCCGTTGTTGTTGACGGTCCCGGATTCAATAAAATATTCCTCTTGATATTCATTTGTATTCCTCTCTCTGAATGATACGATTCCTATTTGTCTTCGTTAAATTCATCAGCCGCTGCTGCTGCTGCATTTCTTTCCTGCTCTGTTGACTCATGCTTCTTAACAGATGTTTTGTCCTTAGAGAAAAGCTTCTTGATTTTTCTCCAGTATACACCAACTGCAACACCACCCGCAATAAAAACACCTGCAATAATCTGAACTACATAAGTTAAGGTTGCCGGATCAACATATGCCCATGCATGCGTTGGCATTGCCAAAATAAGAAAGAAAGTAAAATAAGTCACCCAAAAAATTCTTCCGTTCTTTGTAATCTGTTTCATTAAATTTTTCATCAATCTTTTCTCCTTTAATCTTCTGAATGAATTTGTTTTAAACGTAATTTTATATAATTGGCTCCAACTTTTGCGCTGGTTCCCAAATGATATACATATTGTTTCACAAAAGCATCAATCTTATCGTGGTATAAATCTCTCTGCTCGATCAATCTCGTTGCCTCATCTGCTACACGGTCTAACTGATCCAGATTCAGGCTGCATCCGATGCTGTCTCTCATGAAAATATTAATTGGCACAACCCCAATTTTCTCATATTCCGGATTCATGATCTTCATCGGCGTATTAATATACAATACCGGTCTCAATGTTGTAAACGCATATTCATATGCAATACCACTCCAATCTGTAATGATCAGATCTGCATTAAATACTGTATCGTTAGAAGAAAAATCTGTCTGAATTTCAATATTCTTATCTTCTGCGAACTTATCTTTTAATAATTGCATCTTCTCTGGCATATGTCTTACATGCTGTGGATGCGGACGCACGATCACCTTATATCCTGTAGCCCGCAATTTCTGTAAAATATCCTCGAGACAGGAATCCACAATATTATCTTCCTGCCATGACGGAGCGATCAGGATAGTTTTCTGTTCATTGATCACTTTTTCTTTTGACTCATAATCTTTTCGCATATCATCGAGCAGGCAGTAACCCCAGTTTAACAATACTTTATGCGGAAGATCATAGGTTTCTTCCATCTTCTCTACCTCATCTTTATGATGTGGACCTACGCAGAAAATAGTGTCAAAATGATCGATACTTCCCTTTCGATACGTCATATTCATACTGTCAATACTATGTGGCACATGAATATACTCCATGTCCTTTCTTACATAGCTTCTCTTGATATGATAAGTTTCAAGATCAGGCATTGTCATAACAACAATATCACAATCCAATTTCATCATCAGAGTGATCAGTTTGATCTCTCCGATATAATATGCTTTAAACCTCTCATGCCTGATCTGGAAAACCTGATCTTCCGGATCACTTGTAACATAATGGATCACAATATCCGAGTTTTCCAATAACTCTTCGATCATTCCACGATAATATTTATAAAATCCTGAGGATTCAGAATAAAACATTAACTGTTTATTTTCATTGTCTTTGGCAAAAAACCTCTTATAGTCCTCTTTTTCCTTAGCCTTATAAGGAGCCATCTTTTTCTTATAGGCATCCTCTACCGCTTTCTGTTCTGCAAGCAGACGTTTACTTTCCTCCAACGCCTCGTAATCAATATATTTTTTCGGGTTATAAACTGCATTTAAAATGTAAATCAACGCTGTGGAGAACAAGTTACTGAAAATCCAATACAAACCAACTCCACCCGGAACCAGGAATGTAAAATATGTTGAGAATGCAACTGTAAAAATTGTTACTCCCCATTGTCCCAAAGCACCCTGCTCTTTCTGCAACACGTTCGCCTGATTCTGACATGCACAAAGTAAAACAGTAGAAAGACAGCTGAACAGTGGAATAAGAAGAATCCATGCCAATACAGTAATGTGTGGAACTACAGACAGATCCAGACCAAGAAAATGTGTGTTGATTGTAGCTGCCTGTGCTGCGATCGCCTCAATATCAATGCCGGTCCCTGCCAATGCATTCTGGAAAAAGCTTAAGTTATCCGGATTCTGCAATGCTGCCATTGCCTGAAGCTGTGCGCCGCTCCCCAATTGATCTACCCCCATCAGAGAACAGGTAGCTGCCACAATCTGATCACAGACAGATGTCTTGATATGCATCAAATGCTGCATTGGATTATAAATGACATTAATCAGGCCAAGAACCAATGGAATCTGTAATAACATTGGCACCATACCAAGCATTGGACTATAGTGTGCCTTTTTGAACAACTCCATCTGTTCATCCGCAATGCGATCTTTATCGCCTGCATGCTTATATTTAATCTCATTTATCTGTGGCTGGATCTGTATCATTCGAATACTGTTTTTCTGTACCATAATAGATACCGGCAGCATGACGATCTTGCTGACCAATGTAAACAGAATGATTGATAAACCATAGTTTTTCACCAACTGATAGCATCCCCACATGACATATCCAAGTGGAATACCAAACACCGTGTTAATAAAACTCATCATTTCCTCCTAATGTGACCGTATCTCAAAATATTAAGACACTTATTTTATTCTTACATACCAAAATAGAATTTTATCAAATAAAAGGAAACTTGTAAACCTATAAACCATGATTTCATCTTAAGATTTGCTTAAAATCTTACTGAAATCTATTCCGATAGTTTTAAATAAATTCTGTATTTCAACTCCACATCCCGTATCTGCGGAATGATATTATCATACACCTCTTCTTCCTTGAACTTTCTTATCAGATCATCGCTATGTTCATACACCACACGATCACTGTCAATTGTACTCTCATAATACCGGATCCTGTCTGCCAGTTTATCCATTGTCACAACCTCATGCCCTGATTCTATATCCAAATGGATCTGTTCATCTGTAAGTCCAATAATATTGACAATTGCAATCGCCGGCACATCCCGTCTGATAGCTTCTCCTGCCAACATCTGTATATACTCACAATAACTCTGGTTTCTCTTATCCGCATTGTCCACTTTGTGCTTATGCGTTTCCTGTTTATCTGTGTTCTCCGCATAGTACCATGTTTTTGCGTCAGAACTTCCGTATAGTTCAACACGCTCCGGAAACTTCACTGTCTTGATCACATAGATTGCCTGATCGCCGATCACAATATGATCCACATGCATTACTTCATACATCCCTGCATCATGATTAAATGTCTCTGTCTCATAATAGCCATTATTTATTGTACAAAACTTCGGAAAGTTTTTGATCAGATACTGTTTTGCCTGCTGTATTGCCGCTTCATGCTCCTGTTCTCTCTCCATTTCTTCTCTGGAGATATGAATGTCCACATTCTCCCAATCAATTTCGCTGCGACGTAATCCCGGTCTTACCATAACTCACATTTTCCTTTCATTTCCTTCAATCTCTTTTAACAGTTTCCCTAATCCCCAAAGCAACCTGTTAAATTAATTAATTTTATTCCCATTCATGCAAAAAGACCATTCGATATCGCGTAAATTTAAATTTACGTCACATCGAATGGTCTCTTTGCCTTCTGGAATTTACCATAATCTCAAAATTAATTGGAGGTACAAAACCATGAAAAAGAAAATTTTTGCTATCACATTATGTGCACTTATTGCAGCCGCTTCTATTGTTGGAAGTACAGGAGTTGTGGATAACTCGAATGTAGTTGCCTATTACGCTTTTGGTGACAAGGCTGGTGGATATTAAAGTTCTATTTGATAATGGCTTTTTGACCAGTCAATTGCAATATTAGCTAAATCGTTTCTTTCCATTGCTTCAAAAATTGTAACTGACTGGCTCAAATAGCGTCTCGACTCAGCCGTTTCTCCTAGTTCTGCCAAAGCACCACCCTTATTGAATAATAAAATCGGAAAAAATGCTAGATTTCCATATTTTATACAAAAATCCACCCCTTCCTCCGCCATTTTCAATGCCTCTGCATGACATCCATTATTACCTAACCAATTGCTCAAATTATAAAGAATCATGGGATATTTTGTAGTTTTCATCTTTCCGTCCACAATTTTTTGCTCCATATATTCTTTTAACCAAATGCCAAGTTGTATAGCCGTCAATACATTTTTGTTTTTAGCATACAAAATAGCAACACTATTAATTATCATAATCTCATCAAAAGTCAACAAATTATTTTTTAATGCATTTTTACCATCGAAATCCGGCAATGTTATATGAATTGCTTTCATATACATTTCCATCGCCTTTTTATCATCCTTCTCTTTCTGTCTAGCAAGTTCTCCCTTTGCAAAATACAAGCATTGATGTTCCAATTCTGTTGTATTCACCGCTAGTTTTTCAACCACATCTATCTGTTTTTCAATTTTTACAACATCATCATCCGTTATATTTCTAACCAGCTCTTGTATTGCAGAATACAACTCCATCTCTTCCCTGCTCACAAAAGAATTAAACAAATTATTCTCCGTACCCAATCGTTCAAACAGTTTCTCCAAAATAAGTCGTCCCGGTTTTTGTGCTCCATTTTCAATTCTCGACAAAGACGCAGGTGTACAGATTCCGTAACTGACCTCTTCCTGTGTATACCCTTTTCTCAATCTGGTTTCTCTCAAAAAATCACCAACAACATATACTGCCATATTGTATTTCACCCGTTTCTCTTTTTTGTATTGGATACTTATAATATAGCGAGTTTTCAGTTAAACTTCAACTTTTTATTAATAATTCTTTCAATTTAACAATTTTAAGTATATTTTCCTCAAAATATAAGACTTCATACATTGTATTCTTTAATTCTAAGAATTGTCAATACGAGCTTTTTAAAACAATAATCACAATATTTTCAATCAGCATTTTACATATATTATGATTCTTTCTCATACTTTTCAATCAAACATTGATGTTCTTTGCAATTTTTATCATAACTGATTCCTACAAGCAGAATATCCCCCGTATAATTTTCAATGGCTGTTGGATACTTTTTATTCTTAATCTGCTGCATTGCAGTCTGTGCATTCTGATTCCATTTCAGTTCCACAATTAACGCAGGATAATCCGCTTTATATTCAGGTTTTGGTATATAAACAAAGTCAGCGAATCCACGGCCTGTCGGCAATTTCCGAATTGGTTTGAAATAATATTGCATTGCACTAAGATATGCTATTGTCAATACACTACTCAACGAATTTTCATTATGATACTGAATAACAGAAATATACTCATTATGAATTTTCTCTATCTGAGTTCCAACCATCACACCATCCATATCTAACGTCGCATCCAGAAGTCTTTCTGACTCCTGCTGAAACATCAACATTTCATTCCAAGACCGGCTTTCAACTGCCACTGTAAGTTCCTGCCGAATCTCTTCATTCGGAATAAACGCTGTTTTTGTATACTGATCATAACCAAGATATCCCAGATGAATCATATAAGTAAGCACATCATCCTTGCTGTGAATATTTACAGTATCATTTTTGAAAGTTGCAGTATCAACCTTCACATTTGCACCAGAAAGCATTTCAATAATAGCTGTTTTCAAACCATCATAATTCATATTAATCAAAGGAGTAACTGCTTCATAAGATGCCGTTTCGGACCAATAACTTTTAAATTCTCCTTTTAGCATCACACCTACAACCGCTCTCGGATTATAAATCTGATAATCCTTCAAAAGATAACCATCATACCAGCGTTTGACTTTATCAAAATCCTGATGATATTCCTTCGAAAGTTTCTCTACTTCATCCTCCGTAAAACCAATATAAGGAGCCAGATTGCTCGCACTCAACATTGTAAACTCATCAAAATTATTCAATGCAGACTGTGTTTTTTCTTTTTTTACAGGAAGAATACCTGTAAGATAAGCAAGCTGAATGTATTTAGTTGGTTCAGTTCCTTTAAACATTCCCCTCAGGAAATTGATATACGCCTCCTGAACCTTTCCATTTGTTGCCGCGTCTCGAATCAGAACATCCCATTCATCAATAATGATAATAAACTTTTGTCCGGTTTTTTCTCTTACAATGGAAAGTGCATCCGGTAAACGTGATACTTCCCATGTAAAAATATCTGGATATATTTCCCGTAATTCGCTCAAAACTGAATCTGTAATAAGCGTTACAACATTATCAACGTCCTCACAATTCGCCAAGAACCACTGGATATCAATATGAATCACATCATACTTATTGAGATGCTCCCTGAAATCTGCTTCCTTACTAATTTGCAATCCAGAAAACATCTTCTCAGAATCCGCACCCTTACTGTAGTATGCTGCCAACATATTCGCTGCATACGACTTTCCGAATCTGCGTGGTCTGCTATTACAAATATAAGCATCTGTCGTATCAAGAACACTGTTCGTGTACTCAATCAAACCAGTCTTATCCACATATATCTTAGAATTCAACGCAACCTGAAATGCACTATTATCCGGGTTTACGAATCTACCCATGTCTTCCTGTCTCCTTTCTGTTTCTTCTAAATAAAGAATAACAGTAATTTTGCTAACTGTAAATGTAAAAGGGCGTGTGAAAAAACGAGAGTTTTTTCATTCGTCCTTTTGCTTATAGTTA
>ERZ791746.863-NODE-863-length-23548-cov-3.879751_pt1 | contig 23548 bp, 20 predicted proteins | sample MGYA00510038_ERZ791746 | MGnify/ENA primary metagenome ERZ791746 (study PRJEB30046, sample SAMN00792018) | human gut metagenome | study: EMG produced TPA metagenomics assembly of the A metagenome-wide association study of gut microbiota in type 2...
ATACCAACAAATGTATAATGATTATTAATAATAACTTCAAAAGACGAAATTGCATATGATAAGTAATTATTAACTTTATTATATTCAATTTCTAAATTGGATATTTCTTTGTATTTTCGATATTTTCGAGCAGTTAATATTTTTTGAATTTTGCTATTGATTACAACTAATGATTGCATATAAAATATGTACTTCTCAATATCAAAATCTTCATCACGCTTAATTATTTTTTTGCATAAACCTTTAAACTCCTTAATTAATCTGTTGATTTTCCTTTTGTCGATTTTTTCAATATGTTGGCACCTTTCGACTACTTGGTGTAACTGAGTGTACTTATAATAAGATTTCTTTAAATCATCAATTTCGAAAAAATGTTCATAAGCATACTCGTTTAATTCATTAATTTTCAAAAATAACATCTCCTTAATTTTTTGATATACATATTATATCACATGCAAATTATTAATGTAAAAAAGTCAGAAAACTTTGTCAATCACATTGTTTAATAGAAATAATGTGATTGACAAACAAAAATGTTAATTGTAGAATGGAGGTGAAATATATGCACTTTGATATAAATAAATTGATAAATTGGAGCAATATGATGGATTGGGTTGTTTTTTGCAGTTGCCTTGTACTTTTAACCGGAGTTATCATTGATATAGTTAAATCAGTAAAAAGCAACAAGGAGTTATCTAATGAACATAAATCAATAAAAGAAGGCCAAAAAGATTTAAGTACTGACAACGAAAAAGTTAAGGACTTAATTCGTAGCGAAAATAAAGATACACAACAAAACATAGAAAAGGCACAAAAATCATTAGAAAATAATGATAACCAAATTTACAGTTTATTAAATAATGTCGATAAAACGCTTATTAAAGAAATTGAAAGGAGTAAATATAAATATGAAAATCTAACTGATGAGCAACGCAGCATAAAAAATTATGTGGAATCTATCAACAACTTAATGAAAGAAGTTGAACGATTGCAAACACTATCTGTTGAGCAACAGAAACAAATACTTGAATTGCAGTCAGAATTAAATCAAGCACAACATTTTAACAATAATTTTACACAACATATGTAATACCTGCCATTCAGCCTAAAGGCTTTATGGAGTAGTTGCAGAGGATATAAGGCGGTTAGCACTCCCGAATAAGGGGTGATATGTATGACCGAGTTAGTATTACTGATTATTTTGTTAGTAGAACTTCTTGAGATCATTAAATACATAAAAAATAATCGCCCAACAGCCGACCAAAGCTAAAATAGGCGATTATTTTTATCAATTATTTTTCTTTAAAGGCTAACCGCTTTAAACAGTTTTCTCTGTAACTACATTATATATTATAAAAATTTAAAAGTCAATATGACAACACATTAATAAAAAGAGGGATACTATGAATGAACTAACTTCCGGAATTTTAAGCAGTGCAGTTTGGGATTTAATAAAGAAGGGAACTTCTGTTACAAAAGACTTTCTCAAAAACAAATTATCAAATTGGATACTGGACGATAAATCACTTGATAAAATATGTAAATATATAAATAATACACCTGATGTATATTTGAAATCCGAAGGATTACTTAAAGAATATATTAATATTGACGAAGAAATCCAAAAAACATTAGAATTTGCTAAATACATAAAGCCAACTGTTTCTCAAAATATAGGTGTTGTAAACGGTAATGTATTCGGTAATATTGAAGGTGATGTTATTAATAATTATAATAACTCACAAAAGCCCAAAGAAACAAATAACAGTACATTTTATCTTACCGATAGATTTAATGAATATTGTCCAATACAAATTGTAAAATCGTATGATGTAACAAGAGATATTTGTAATATAGAAAACGAAAGTAACGGCCCTGTTATTAAAGCAAAGATTACAATGCCCGAAAAAGTAAAGCAATTGCCCGGATGCCAATTTGCAATGATTTTACTTTCTTTTACCCCTTTTATAAATTTAGAAAATTACTACGATGAAAATTATAATTTAGAATTTTCACTTGATACTTCTCAAAGTATTAAATTAGTGCAATTTCAAATAAAGAATGTACAGCAAAGTCAATTTATCGACTTTCCGCTTGAAAACAAGCATCACATTATACCATTAGCAAAAATGTCTTCCCGGGATTCATGGAAAGAAATAAAAGAAATTTGTTTTACCGTATTTGCCGATGACAGATATATAACAGATGAAATTGGATATATTAAAATTTCAGGATTGCGTTTAACAAAATAATTTTATATCACATTTAAGCAGTTAAGTATTAAAACTTGACTGCTTTTTTATTACAATTCTTGTATTTCTTCCAATACACATACTATTACTGCGGATTGTATAAAAACAATTAACAAACAAATGATTGACAAACAAAAATGTGAATTGTAAAATTAAGATATAAAGACATATACGAAAGGGGTCAGAGTTATGACTACACAAGAAAAGAACACAAACATTACAAATACGAATGAACCGGCAGAGAAGAAAACGAATAAGAAAAAGGCTATTGGTATTGTTGCGGTTGCGGCAGTAACGGTGGCGGCGGTCATTATTGCTATGCTGACCGCTTGCGGAAATAAACAGCCTACTGCAACAGCAGATGAGGTTGTAATTGGTACATCGGTACAAACAGTTACTCAGGTAGTTACCGATTCACAGGGTAACACTCATATAGAGGAAGAAACAAAGGTCGTTGAAGTTAAGCAGACACAGCCTGCTGAGAAGTCGGAAAAAGCTACGGAAGCAAACGCAGAGAATATGGCAAAGACCGACAGCAAGCAGAACAACGGCAGTCAGAGCAACAATAACAGCAACGGCAACAGCAATCAGAATAACAACAATAACAATGCCGGCAACGGTCAGACAAGCAAGAACAACAGTCCATCAGGCAACACAAACAAGCCTGCAAGCAATTCAGGCTCAAGCGGTTCATCAAGTCAGAGTAAACCGTCAGGCGGTTCATCAAGCAGCTCAAGTCAGAACAAGCCGTCAAGCGGCTCCGGCTCATCATCTTCAAGTAAGCCTGCACCGGCTACACAGCCTGCAACAAAAGACCCACACGAGGGCAAAACTTGGCACGATGCAGAGTACAAAACCGAAAAAGTTTGGGTAGTTGATGAAGAAGGTTACACTTGGCAATGTCCGATATATGAAGACCATACAGTTACAATATGTAATATATGCGGTGCAGAAATCACTGGCAATGTTCAAGGTCACGATGAAGCGGTTCATTTACCAAACGGCGATGATTTTAGTTATCGTGTCGAAACTGTATCAACAATTGTTGGCTATGAAACTGAAACAGTTCCCGAAAAAGGACACTACGAAACTAAAACCACACTTGTTCGTGAAGAAGGTTGGTACTAATTCACTGACAATTAAATAATCTAAAATTAAGCAGTTAAGTAATTTAAACTTGACTGCTTTTTTATTACAAAAAAGTCTGAAAGGAGCATTGATATGAGCAGAAGTCCACCAAACTAAGAAGATATATACTATCTCATTGAAAGGAGAGAAAAACTTAATAATGAAAATTCTTAAAAAGCTTACAGCCGTAATCATTTCGCTTGTTACTGTCTTTGCGATGTTTCCTATTGCTAATATTACGGCAAGTGCTTATTCATATACAGGGCTGTCTGAAATTGGTAACAAAATTTTGCTTGAATCGTCAGCAAAGCCTATCCCTTGGACAGACAGCCTTGTAGCTTATGAGTTTAAAATTAACGGTGAGATTGGGTATTGCATAGACCCAAATACACCTGCACAGAAAACAGAGGGCAAGACTGTTGAATTTACGGACTTTTTTGGAGAAACAGGCAAAGAAGTAATTAAACTTGACCCAAATTCCAATAACGAGAATGAAAAAGCACTAATAGCTGCTCTTAATACCTTTTACGGTGTAGCTTATGGTGATTATTTCAGCAGCTTTGAGGTTAATGGAAAATCAGCTAAAAGCATTTTGGATAAATATATTAACAACTCTTTGTATGAGCCGTTGTTTGCCAAAATTGATAAGGAATTTGGCAGCAAAGCAAACGAGAAAAAGTATTATATTTTATCTCACTATGCTTTAAGCCAGTTAGAACATCAGATGTTAGGTGATCCAACATCTGAATGGAAAGCTTGGTATGGCGATACCGATACAATCATTAACGAGCTTGCTGATTTTGCCCATAGTATTGCTAAATCGTCAAGAAACTGGTCGGTAATTAAAAAAAGAAGTGAAAGCAGTAACTTTTACATTTGTCAGCCGAAGCCGTCTGACGGTACATATTGCCAACACTTAATTGTAAGAATACCGAAAAAAGCTAAACTGTATCTTAAAAAAAGCGGTACAAGCGAAGAAATCAAGAACCTGACAGAACAGACAACTGATAAAGATTACTTGAATTTCGCAGGTGCACAGTACACCTTGTATAGCGATGATAACAAAGCAGTTGCAGTTGCGGAGCTTGATAAAAACGGTAACATTGCTAAAATTAAGTATTCGTACTCCAATCAGGACTGGATTACAAAGAATTACTTTGAGCTTGGTTCAGGTCAGTATTACCTCAAAGAAACAAAAGCACCGGCAAACGGTTACTTCGCTCTTAGCGACAAGAAATACAATGTTACAGTCACAACAGACGATTGCAATAATGAAAGAATACTTGATATTCTTCAACTATCTGATACCGAAATCGTTAAGCTGAAATTCAAAAAAGAAAGCAGTAATCCTGATTTGACAACAGACAATGACTGCTATTCATTAGACGGTGGTATGTTTGCTGTATTTGCAAACAAAAAGAGTACTTATGATTATCTTGCAGATAACAGTGTAAAGAATAACATCGTTAGATACTTCATCACCGACAGCAACGGTGATTGCAAAGCTATATCTAAAGACGGTAACTCTTGGGACTATAACGCAAATTCAGAACTGTATAAAATTGCATACAGTGACAGTTACTATGCTGTCGAAATGGCAGCACCGAAAGGTTTTAAAAGCTATAACCGTCCGGTGCAAATGACTATAAATGGCACAAACGGTGGTTTTGTTGTATTATCAGCTACTATTGCTGATGAGCCAATGAATGACCCTATTCGTATATTGGTACAGAAAAAAGACGCTATAACAGGTCAGACAACCAATATGTCAGGTGCAGAATTTACTGTAAAATACTATAACGGTTATTACTATTCTGAGAGTGAACTTGCAGGAAAATCACCTGAGAGAAAATGGGTACTTAAAACAACAGAAAGAGGAAACACTTACTTAAGCGATAGTAACAGAGCAGAAAGTGATTTTGGAGAGCCATTTTATTATGTTCCAAATTCAAATGACCCTACACTGCCACTCGGCACTATAACAATACAGGAAACCAAAGCCCCGACAGGCTACAAAATCAATCCTGAATTGTTTATCCGTCAAATAAAGGTCGATGAAGTCACAGGCTCAATCACAACCTTTAATGAGATTGAAGTGCCTGAACCACGAGATACCGTTTACGGCAATCTTACAATCTACAAAACCGCTGATGACAGTAAGCGAGGAGCTAATACTGCTAAGGATGTATGGTTTAATGTCAAGTCTGATGACGGAGTGACAGACGAAAACATAGTAACAAAAAGCAAGGGCATAGACGGTGCAGCAACGCTCAGCGACTTGCCTGTTTACAAAGCAAGCGGAGAATATGTAAAATACATAATCACAGAGCTTGGCTACAAAAATGCAGACGGTACATACTCGATACCTGACAGATATATTCCTCCTGCTAAAAAAACCGTTACGCTAAAGGAAAATGTTACTCTTTCATTTTATTTTGCTAACAGACTTCAAAAAACAGGTCTTATCGTTCAGAAAGAATCAGAGGACGGCATTGTAAGCGGCTTTTACTTCACGGTAAAGTCTGATGACGGCAAAACAAATAAGGTGCTTGTAACAGGCGAGGACGGCACTGCTCAGCTTACCAATCTTGCGGTGTATAACACAAGCAATGAAAAGGTTAAATACACAATTGACGAATTAGGCTTTAAAAATGCAGACGGTACATATTACTTCCCTGCTAAGTATGTAAAGCCTGCGGCTCAGACAGTTACACTTGAGGACGGCAAAAGCTTTGTAGTTACGATGAAAAACCTGCTTAAGCGTGGCAGTGTAGAGCTTTTAAAAACAGACGGCAACGGCAATCCGCTTGAGGGTATTGAGTTTGAACTCTACAACACAAAAACAGGCATTGTTAATGTTATAAATAAAAACAGCAGTATTATGTACGAAGCTGCCGACAGCAAGACGGCTGATACGGTAACAAAGCTCGTTACCAACAGCGACGGCAGAATTATTGTAAATAACCTCTTGCCCGGTGATTATTACTTCATTGAAACAGACAGCAAAGGTAATATGCCGTATGCAGGCAAGATTAACTTTACCATTTCGCCCGACAGCTTAGATACACTTGATATACAGCTTACGGTTAAGAATAACAGCGTCTTCATTCCTGAAACCGGCGGAACAGGTAACAACAGACCGATTTATATTGAAATCGGCGCCGCTGTATTAGCGTTTACAATATTAGTAGGTGCTATTGGTTTAGGTATAAGAAAAAAGAAAAAAAACATCGGCAAAAAGGCTCAACAGTAAATCTGTTGGGCTTTTTCCATACAACGGACAAATTGTCCGCAAAAAATTTTTAAGGAGGGGTTTTCTTATGAGAAAATCAATTAGAAAATCATTCACAGGCAAACTGCTCGCAGTAGTAATGATGTTGACATTACTCTTTGCGGCGATCCCAACAGCAAGTGCGGCTACTGCACTTAAGACAGACCAAAAGGTAAATATCAGCGTGAAATGTACTAAACCGGGCTATACTTTTGAACTTTTCAGAGTTGCGAACCTCAAGAGCACAACAGCTACTCCGTTCAAAACAGAATACAAATCACTTATAAATTCAATCAGTGCTGAAATTCTTGCAGGCGATTCAAAGGCTGCTCTTGACGCACTCGATAACGCTGATTTAAGTACAGCAGTATCACAGGGTACATTTACTTCATCGGCAACAAACACAACACAGAGCTTTTCAAACCTTGAACAGGGTATTTATTACATCAAGTGTGTTAAGTACCCTGCCGGTGTTACAAGCATCACAAACTCTGTTCTTGCTCTCCCATATTACAATAACGGTGAGTGGGTATACAGCTACGCTGAAATCAATCTTGCAAGCAAAGTAGCTGACAGCACACCGTCAACAGAAAAGTCAATTACCAACAGCACAAAAAACAATACTAACTATACAGATGTAAGCCTTGGTGACACTGTAAACTTTAAGCTCAAGAATACAGTAGCAGGCTCAAATGACATTAAGCTCACAACATATGCTGTATATGATGATATGAGTGCAGGTCTTACACTTAACAAAAATTCATTCAAGGTTACACTTGTTGACGCTAAAGGTGCTAAAGTAGCTGACCTTACTAAAGGCACAGATTACAAGGTGAATGTAACAAGCGAGGGTGAGGGCAAAAACACAAAGTTTAATGTCGCTCTTACTTCTGAATATCTTGCAAAGTCAGCTTTTTACACAAGCAACGCAAAGTATGTAATTGTTACATATTCAGCAACACTCAACAAGTATGCCGTGAAAGGTACAGCAGGTAACCCTAATGAGGATGTTAAACTTGAATACGGTAATGATTCAGGTGTTGACAGTGTTCCGGGCAATAAGGTATATGTTTACACATATGGACTTAAGGTACTCAAACTTAACGAAGCAGGCAATCCGCTTGCAGGTGCAACCTTTGATCTGTATAACGATAAAGCTCATACCAATGTTATTGGAACGGGTACATCAGATAGCAACGGTAATGTAATTTTTAAAAATTCAGCAAATGAGGAAATGAAATTACAGAGCGGAACATATTACATTGTAGAAACTGTTGCTCCTGCAGGCTACAATGTTTACGGCAAGGTAATTGAAGTTGAAATCCCTGTTCAGTATAATTCAGTGTTTACCAAAAATACTTGGGTACAGAACGCTCCGACAAACGGCACAGTTGAAATTACCGTAACTGATACAATCGTATTTTTCCCTAAGACAGGCGGATATGTAGGCTTCATTCGTGCAGCAGGATTTGCTTGTGTAGGCATTTCTCTTGCGTTGGTACTTGCATACCTCATCAAGAAGAAATCAGCTAAGACAGCTAAATAATTAAACTATAACAACAAAAGGGCTGCCGATTTATCGGTGGCCCTTGCTCACGAAAAAATTATGAAAACTAAAATATTTTTTATATCCCTCTGCGTTCTTGCTGCGGTCGGAATAGGCTTTTTAATCTATCCGAATATAGCCGATTACATCAACAGCAAGAACAACGAAAATGTAATATTAAATTACAATACAAGCACTCAGACAATGTCTGATGATGAAATCTACAACGAGCTTGCTAAGGCTCAAAATTTTAACGAATTGCTTGCAAAGAGTGCATTAAACGATGAAGAAAAAGACGAATACAATGCAGCAATGTCAGAGTACGAGAACATTCTCAACTATGACGATATAATGTGTACTATCGAAATTCCGAGGATAACTGTTGACTTACCGGTGTATCACGACAGCACCGACAGAGAAGAAAAACTCAAAAAAGGCTGTGTACATTTGGCAAACACTTCCCTACCTGTTGGCGGAGTAAGCACACACGCTGCAATATCCGCTCATAGCGGGTATCCTGTACAGGTATTCTTTGATGAGTTGGACAAACTGCAAATCGGAGATACTTTTAAAATAAATGTACTGAATAAAACACTCACATACAAGGTGTGTGAGATTAATATAGTTGACCCTGACGATTCAAGTAAACTTGAAATTGAGAACGGCAAAGACTATGTGACATTGGTCACTTGCTATCCGTACTCAATTAATACGCACAGGCTTTGCGTGCGTGGTGAGAGGGTTACAAGCAATGTCACGCAACTTGCAACTACAGACGAACCTAAAAGCTATTCAAAATATGCTCAAATGGGTTTGTATATCACATTAGAAATGATTCCATTAATAGCAGTTGCTATTTTTATTTGTGTGAGTTTAAAAAGAACATTAGGAGCAGAGTAAAACAGGAATTATATATGAGATTGCAGGAATTACTTAATAATCTTCGCTTGATTACAAGAGAAGAAGTATATAAAAATATGATTTTGTTTGAGGAGCGTACATAATGAGTAATGTTTGGGATAAATATAAATCAACGGTCAGAACACATATCAGTGTTCCGGAAGGTAGGACTTTAATTACTGAAAATCAATGGAAAGCAAAGCACTTTATAAAGGTTGACGAACAGAGTGGTAAGTATTTATGGGTTAATGCTAATTGTCCGTTTAAAAAGCTGTACTTGTGGGACGAGGAAGTTCGCCATATGACCGAGCAGGAGCTTGCAAAATACCAAGCAGACGAAAAAAGTAAGCGTATAGCTCAGAGAAAAGCTCTTCTAAAGTGCAAAGAGGCGAAAAGACAAGAAGAATTACAGTTGTTCAAAAAAGAGTTCAAAAAAGAAATTACTCAGAATATTATAAAAAAGACTTTCAGCGTTCCGTATAAATCCGAAATTATCTATGACGAAATAGTCATAGATACCGAAACAACAGGTCTTAATCCTTATGACGATGAGCTGTTACAGGTGTCAATCATTGATGGTCAGGGCAACACTCTTTTCAACAGCTATATTAAGCCGCTTTATACAGATAATTGGAATAAAGCTATGGCGGTTAATCACATAACCCCCGAAACGGTTGCCACTGCACCGAATATTCTTGAAGTGAAGCAGGAAATCAGTCGTATTATCAATTCTGCTCATACTATCATAGGGTACAATGTAGATTTTGATTTAGGATTTCTTTCCAATATAGGGATTAAAAATGAAAACGCTGCTATAGTAGATGTTATGGAGAATTTTGCTTATATATACGGAGAATGGAGCGAGCAATATGGCTGTCACAAATGGCAAAGACTCACTAAATGTGCAGAATATTACGGATATGATTGGGGAACAGACATTGCTCACGATAGTTTAGCTGATTGTAAAGCTACTTTATATTGCTATCAAAAAATGTTGCAAGAGAAACATATGTGAGGTGAGCATAATGGCTTTAACTTGGTGTGTAATGAGTTTTTTAGCTATAACTGATACATTTATAGTGGACACACTGTTTATTGCTTCAAATAAATGTGATGATTTATTAAATAAAGGATTAATGGATAAATGAAAATAAAAAATATAATAATTGGTGCAATTACGAGTATTGTACTTATCAATTGTGGAATGTCTGTACTTGCAACAGGTTTTGATATTAATGCGGATAATAAAATTGATGTGAATGATGTTACATATTTGCAAAATGCTTTGTCTGATTTTGCAGAAGATACAAAACTTGATTTGAACAGCGACGGCAGAATTGATGTAAACGATGTATCGTTTTTACAAATTGAAATCAGCAATCAGAGCGTAAAAAATAATACGCAGATAAGTATATCAACAAAAGAATATTGTAAAAATGTCTGTGATACTTTTACGATTTCTGTTGATACAAATAATGATGTAAATGAGATCACCTTTACATCATCTGACAGCTCAGTTGCAAAAATAGTTGCAACGGACAAGCACTCAGTAAAAATTAAGGCTAATAAAGTCGGCAATGCAACTGTTACTATAAAACAATGTAATAAAATAATTACAACAAAAGTAAAAGTTGAAAAAGCGAAGTGTATTGATATTTCCGAATGGAACGGTGATATTAATTTCAACAAAGTAAGAAATACAGGTGTCACTTGCGTTATTATTCGTGCAGGCTACGGCAAAGACCCGAACCAAGAAGATAATAAATTTCAAGAATATTATCGTCAAGCAAAGTCAGCAGGCTTGAATGTTGGAGCATACTGGTATAGTTACGCAACATCGGTTGACGCAGCTAAAGCAGAGGTTAAAAACTGTATGAAAACCATTGGCGGTAAGGAATTTGACCTTCCTGTTTTTCTTGATGTAGAAGAATATAGGCAAGCTGTTTTGCCACGCAGAACACTGACGAACATTATCTCTACTTTTTGTGACGGTATGAACGCAAATGCTTTTGACAGTGGTTTGTATAGTGCTAAATCAATGCTAATGGATAGTGCTTATCCTGATGAGTTGTCAAATAAATATCTAATATGGCTTGCAATACCGAATACATCTTACTCTGATTTGCCGTCATATGTTGACATTCATCAGTATTCGTGGAATGGCAAGGTTGACGGTATAAGAGGTGATGTTGATTTAAACTACATATATAACTTAAATTGATTTCGATATTTAGGAGCAGTGTATTAAAATATGCACTGCTTTTAATATATAACAAATAAAAAAGGAGGTATAGATCATCAAGCGAAAAATCAACCCTGTATTCGTTATTGTATGTGCAGGAATTATTGTAGTAATGATTGCAGTTGTTATAATCGTAAGTCTTGCGGTTAATGGCAAAACAGAGAAAGAAGAAGTAAATACTACAGTTTCTTATTCAAGTTCAGTTATAAAATTCACTAATGCCGCAGAAACAACACAAAGTATTTCTAAGTGGCAAAACAGCAGCAATTTAACAACGCAACAATCTCCGCAAGTTGAAAGCACGAAAAATTCAGAAGTGCAATCAAAAGTTGAAAGTAAATCTGAAAATTCAGAACACGAGCAATCACAAGAACCTAACGAAAACAGCATAAACAACAGTTCTCATAATTCATCACAAAGCAATAACAACTATTACCGACCACAGCAATCTGAAACACCAAAACCTGAACCGACAAAGGTTCAAGAGCCTCAAACGACTAAAAAAGTTGAGAAGCAAACTTCAAAACCTACTGTAAAACCGCAAGAAACAACTAAAGATAATATATATTTGTCTTATTCGTCAGTTTCTATACATACAGATGATGTTTTGTTTCTTAACTTAATCGGAGCAGATAACGGAGTTTCGTGGTCAGTCGGTAACTCGTATATTCTTCAAAATTATGGAGGAGGTGGAAATCAATGCAGCTTTAAAGCATTGAAAAAAGGGTCAACAACAGTAACAGCAACATATAACGGTAGGTCATATACCTGCTATGTAACAGTTAATTAACGGAGGTAATTTTTATGAATCTTAAAAAAATCAAAAACAAAGTCTTATCATTTTCAATCACATCAGCACTAATATCATCACTAACGGCAATAGGTGCATACGCCGCTGATGATAACAACACCGGTGTTGATATTTCGGGTGGCATTAATAAAGCAATTAATGAAGTAAAAGTACAATTTAAGGATGTAGTCGCAGTCATTTTTGGATTTTTGACACTTGTAGCATTAACAGTCGCAGTTGCAAAGCTTGTTAAAGGATTGCTCAGCCATCGTAATCAGGGAACTGAAATTCCATGGGCAGGAATCGGAATGGCATTTGGTGCTACTATTGTTTGTGGCGTGGTTGCCGGAGCAGGTTTCTTTGGTTGGTTTGGTTTAAGCTAAGGAGTAAGTTATGTTAGATTCTTTACTTCTAATTCTCGCCGATATATTCCAAATGGATTTAACAAAGGACTTACATTATACAATTGCTCAATTTATGTCAGTTGGCCTTGCAAGTTGGACAACTGACATAATTAATCAGAACAATAATTACACAACAAGTCTTTTCGAGAACAGTATGGTAACAAATTTTTTGTTTTTTATAGAAAGCTTTGCCGGATTGCTTTTAGTGTCCGGTATAGCTTTTGCAGTATTTGACTTTGCTGTTTCAGTCGGTGAAGGTGAACGAGTTTCTCCTATTAATCTCTTATTGAATCTTTTTAAAGGTCTGTTAGCTTCTTTGCTTATAACTACCCTACCGGTATCCTTATTGATTTTCACAAATCATATCTGCAATCTTATTTGTCAGGCATTTACAAACGATTCGGCAATAAATTTTATTGTTCAATTTAATTCGTCTGATAGTTCCGCAAACTTTTTCTCCGGATGGGGATTTGCTATTTTTATGATTATTGCATTTATTTGCGTTATAAAAGTATTTCTTGCAAATATTAAGCGAGGTGGAATTTTAATAATCCAAATGTTTGTTGGAGCTTTGCACTTATTCAGCATACCAAGAGGTTATTTAGACTCATTTTCAGGCTGGTGCAAACAGGTTATAGGCATTTGTGCTACATCTTTTATATCAAATATACTAATCGTTTTAGGTGCGGTTGTATATTGTACTCAAGACGGTGCAGATGTATGGGATTTGATTTTAGCTGCAGGTGTTATGCTTGCTGCGGCAGAAGCTCCGAGAATTTTACAGCAATTCGGACTTGATACAAGCGTAAAAGCTAATGTATCTCAAGCTATTTTTGCTACAAGCGGTATTACATCAATAATCCGCTCTTTTGCTCACTAAAAGGAGGCTAAAAATGAGAAAATTTTACTATCCTGATAATCTTACGGCAGTAAAGCTATATAAATACTGGACTATAACAGATTTATTTGTAATGGTAAGTATATTTGCTTTTTCAATAATAATGTTTTTGTCATTGCATATTTGGTTTTTTATAGCTTTTCTGCCTGCATACGCATTTTTGTCTGCCCGCTTTGTAGATTATTCAGTAATCAGATTATTTGTGCTGTTCATAAGGTTCTTGTTTACTGATGTACTTATTTTGAAATGGAGGCGATAAACTTGTCAAAAAAAGATCGCAAACTTAACAAAGCAATTAAGAACAATAATACAAGAGTGCAGAATTTCTTTGAAATAGCTGAGATTAAAGAAGATCATATTCTTACTACACGCAATGAGGAAAAATATTTTCTTGAAGTTAAGCCAAAAAATATTACTGTTCTCTCAAAGCCCATAAGACTTGGTATTATTGACTCACTTACAAATATCATTTCTGAACTGCCTAAATCTGAAATTTTGTGTCTTAATAATTCACAAAACTATGAAAATAATATAAGACATCTCGAAAATCTGAAAAGCAAAGAAAATAATGCAGCCATTGCAGCTCTTGACATCAAAGACATTGAATATATGAATAATATAAAATCTGCTATGTCAACAAGCAGATCATTTTTTATTATTTTAAGAACTTCTCAGCAGGACAGCAGACAGCTTGTAAATCACGCATTGCAGCTATGTGCCGAGCAAAATTTCAATGTACAGCTTGCAGAGAAAAAAGATATTAAAAAGATGTTGTCGATTTATCTTGAGCATACATCATACGATGAAGAGTTGCCTGATTATGACGGCGAACAATACGGATTATCTAAAAATGAAAGCCTTAAAAATTTTGTGGATATAATTGCACCGTCTATAATGGATTTTAAGCATAGAAGATACTACATCGTCGGTAATACATACAGAAAAGTTTTTGCTATCAGAAGATATAAAACCGAAACGGAACAAACTGCAATACTTTCTGAAATTGGTGAAATGGGTGGTGTAACATTACATATTTACAATGAAAGAGTTACACCGTCTGAGCAGGAAAAAATCTTTGAAAAAGCAGAACGAAAAAATATGGGCGATATTGCAGAGGCAAAAACTATGTCTAAGTCTATAGACAGCAAGGAAAATATTTTAGATATAGAAAAAATACTCAAAGAGTCACACCGAACAAAAGAAGAGTTTATACATTGTTCAGTCTATGTAGAAATAATAGCAACCTCTATGGAAGAACTGAGAGATATGCAAATAAAAGTTTGTTCAACGCTCAATAAAAATCACATAAAATATGATGAATTGTATATGCAGCAGCGTGACGGCTTTGCTTCTGTAGCGCCTTTTGGCCTCGATATGTTTGAAAAAGAATTTGCAAGAGTATTGCCTGCAAGCTCAGTGGCTAACCTCTTCCCTTTTTCGTACTCAGGCAAAACAGATCCAAAAGGATTGTTCTTTGGTCGAGCCGTACACGGTGGAAATATTCTTGCCGATATTGACCATAGAGATACCGATAAAACCAACGGTCATATAGCAATTTTCGGTAACTCCGGTGAAGGTAAGTCATTCCTTATAAAATTGCTTATATGTCTTTTCCGACAACAGCAGAAAAAAGTTTACAGTATGGATTCTGACAAAGAATGTATAGATGTAACTAACGGACTCGGCGGCACAAACATTGATATGCTGTCAGGCAAGTATTTTATAAATGTAATGCAGCCTCGCCTTTTGAATGATCCTCTTGATGACAGCTATACTGATGATGAACCTGTTGCGTTTAAGCATAAAACAATTATTTCTCAACATATAGCATTTCTCAAAGATTTCTTTAAAACATATAATCCTGCTATTACAACAGCTGAACTTGATACTCTTGAAATAATGCTTGAAGAACTGTACAAAAAATTTCATATTACAGACCGTACCGATTTGAACAAGCTTACAAATGTTGATTATCCTATACTTTCAGATTTGTTCAAAGAAGTTGAAAGACAGCTTAATATTTATGATGAAGTTTCAAAAATCAACGGAAAAGAAATGCTTTTTACAAAAGATACTCTCCGTAATCTTGCACTTTGTATTCGTTCAATATGTATCGGTACAGACTCTACATTCTTTAATGGTTATACAAACATTCCGAATGCAGACCACATAAATTTTGATGTAAAGAATTTATTAAACACAAACGAAAACTTAAAAAATGCAATGTATTTCAATATTCTTTCGTTTATGAATAATAAATTTTTGACGGAAGGCAATACGGTTGTAATTGTTGATGAGCTGCACGAGGTAATTAAAAGTTTAATTGTAATTATGTATCTGCGATCATTTGTTAAGCGTGGCAGAAAGAAAAACAGTAACCTTGTTATCGCTTCACAAAATATTGAGGATTTAATGATTCCGGGGGTTGTTGAATATACAAAGCCGTTCTTCTCTATACCTACTCACCGTTTTCTCTTCTATCCCGGCACTGTCAATATTAAGGAGTACAAAGCTATAACTAATATGCTTGATGAAGAATGGGAACTTATTCAAATAAGTAAAAGAGGTCATTGCTTGTACTGCTGCGGTAATGAACGCTACTACTTACAAATTATTGCACCGGAATACAAAAAAGAGTTATTCGGCACAGCAGGTGGTAAATAAATGACTACAGCAGTTAAGTATTTTTTACTTATCATTAATAACAAGAAAGCGAGAAATACAATTATAGGAATAGTCATAGGTGTTATAGCCGCCGTTTTATTTCTGTTGATGTTTACATATGAATCTACACAACAAAATGCAGCACCAATTGCAGAAAAAGCAAAAGAAGAGTACAGCTTTTGGCAAACTCACACTCCAGGCAGTCAAAATTTATCCTGTCAAGGTGAACGCTATTGCTCATATTTTAAATCTTCTGTGACAGATTGGTGCTGTTATTTTGTCGGTTACTGTATTCAGGAATCAGGCTATGAAACCAAAGATTTTGGCTTTGCACCGGGAACTATTATGTGGACAAACAACCTAAAAGAGCTTGGAAAATTAAAAAGTGCCGATAACTATACACCGCAAGTCGGCAACTTAATTTTCTTCGATTACGGTGGCAGAAGCCATTATAAAGCAACCGGTAATGTAGATCATATAGGCATAGTTGTTGAAGTAAAAGATAATTCAGTTACAGTAATTGCCGGCAATGAGTACAATGGTCAAACCTCCAACTGGGCAACTGTAAGTTATGTAAATAAATACACATTACAATTAAACGATGACAGCATAGCTTGCTATGGAGCGGTTGGTTCAGCAATTGAAAAAGGTCTTGCAAATGTAACAAGAAATGTTATTACTCACAATGAAGTAGGTGTATTTTACAACGAACTTGATAACAGCGATTTCGGTTCTGTTATAGCTAATGATAACGGTGCTCTGTCAGTAGGTGCATACGGTTGGCACGGTAATAACGCATTATCACTCTTGCGAAAAGCATACAGTATAAGCAATGCAGAAATTAGCCGAGTAGCTTTATCTTACTCAAATACCGGTAGGAAAGTTATTGCCGCTATAACAAACGGAAGCGATTGGTCAAGTTATGTCCCTGACAGCTATACTTGCTCATGTATTAAAGCAATGCTGCTTACGAATGCAGGCATAGAAGCACAAAATCAAACATCAACAGAAAATGCGGAAGAATATATCGCAATTTGTCAGGAACATAGTATCAATGATAAGCGAGCTATCGTTTACTGTGCAGATATATTAAATCAATTTGGCACAGGCTCCTTTGATAAGAATGTTTACGGCAACGGTCATAACGGTGTTTTATACGGTGTATCTAACGCAACTCTTGATTCTGTTTATTCTTCTAAAAGGGCTTGGAGTGACAGCAACTACAGCTATGAAACAAGACGAAAATGGACATATGACTACCTAAAAGGCTTATCTGACACGGATTTCAGCTAACAAGTGTCCCACGGTGGGACACTTGTTGCTGCTTTGGTATATGAAAGGAAGAAAAATGAAAAAGAAATTTATTGTAGCAACGGTCGTTATTTCTGCAATAACAGTTATTGTAACAGGGTGTGGTTTGAAAGATGATACTAATAAAACAGAATTGACTACTGCTCCTGTTACAGTTGAAACCACAACTATGAACACAGAAAATTTGCAGCAAAGGATTGAAGAATTGGAAAGTGAAAAGCTCAAATATGACAGACTGTTTAATATTGAAGTCAAAGATGTCATTGATAAATATTGTCAGCTTTACCTCTCCTACTCCGGCTCGCAAAGCAATAATATTTCTCAACTCAAGTATCACTTATCAGATGATTATTATAATCAATTACAAACAACAATAGGTCACAGCACATACGATGATAATTATGAGCAAGCTACAGGCTTGGTACAATTGTATGTTTCTGACTATGAGGATAACGGTTCATTTAATGTTATGGCTATTTGCAGTCAGACAATCATATACAACGATGAAGTGTCAAACTCAAATGTAACATACAATTTCAATATGGGATATTACGATAATATATGTAAAATTCGTTCAGTCGAGAAAATCTTTTAAGAGGTGATTTTATGATACAGTCAGATAGATTTTTTAACAAATTAACTTTAACCAATGATAATATACCTGATGATAAATTATTAGGTTCTTGCTTTTATCTTACATCAAAAGTAATAGACGAAACTGCTGTTAAAGCCAAAAATATTCTTAATTCAAACACTCTTTCTTTCGTTTATAACGCTTCTGTCGAATATTTATACCAAAAATATCTTGAAGATCCCGAAAAAATAAAAAGTATTTTTCGAGAAGAAAGAGAAAAATTTGATATAATTCCTAAAAAACAAAAAAGTCTTTATATTACCAAAAAGAGTTATAGAATGCTGATGTTTCTTAAAAGAGAGTTTTATATTTCAAGAGGATTTGTAATGCAAATAGCAATTGAGCAGTATTATAACTATCTTTGTTCAGATGAATACCTTACACTTTTAATTAATAAGCGTAATGAAGTTTTAAAGGAGAATAGCGTATGCAATCAGTAAACAAACAGCAGATAAGCGTTCAATTGCCTTTATCAACGATAAATAAAATTGAGAGCTTAAAAAAACTTGATGACAGCAAAACAAGCAGGAACAAGATAATTGAATCAGCAGTTGATTTTTACTTTGGCTATAAAACATCAGAAATTACGCAGGATTATTTATGCTCTATTGTCGGGCAAAAAGTTGAGGGTATGATAAATAACGCTTCAAATAGATCTTCAAAATTACAATTTAAAGAAGCTGTTGAAATCAATGTGCTTACCCGTATTGTTGCAAGTATGATGGAACTTGACAAAGACTCATATGATAAAATGCGTAGAAAAGCTGTAGAAGATGTTAAGGCAAGCAAAGGTATTATATCAGCATATGAAGCTCAAACATAACGGAGGCTGCTATGGTTGGCACAAGGTTTATTTTAAACTCCCGTTACTTTCATATAGCCAAACCCGGAGAAAAGCTAAGCGATCACGCCTTAAGCGGTGAGCATGCAGCAAATCTTGTACGGTATTGCGGTACAAGGGAAACTGTTGACAAAAACATTGATATGGCAGATGATTTACCGATTACTTTTAAGCAAAAAGTATCTGTCAAAGATTTACTTAATCTCTGTACAGAAAAAGGTCTTAGTGCAGAGTGTGAAGAATACAAAGCTTATGAAGCTACTCCTACAAGAGCGAATGCTTCAAGTTTAATGCTGCATTTGGCAAATAAGCTTTCTGAAAATACTTCATTAAATCTATCGGAACAAAACATAGTAAATGAAGCTATCAGATTGGCACAGTTTTATGATGTTAAAAATCGACCTGCAACAAAAAAGCAAGAAGAAACCATTAAAGAATTTCTTGAACAATTAAATTATAAAGATGATGAGGATAAGCCGTTGGAGTACACTGATTATATCAATAATCCAACTATGTCAAATGCCTCCGCTCTTATTTCCATGCTTGCAGAAGAGTTACTTTTTAACGAAGCAGGAAATTTGATAGAATATGCAGCCAAAAGACCGGGTGCTTATAAAGTCGGTGAGCACGGTTTATTTTCATCATACCCTGATGTAGATCTTGACAGAGTTGCCGAAGAAGTAGCAACGCACAATGGCAACATTTGGACTGACATTCTCTCGCTCAGAAGAGAGGACGCAGACAGGCTCGGTTATGACTGTCAAAAGCCTTGGAAAGATTTAATTATGTCCAAAGTTGATCTTATCGCAGAAGCTCACGGTATAAACATTAATAATCTGCAATGGTATGCTGCTATGCACAATACAGGTCATCACCCGCATGTACATTTATTCGTTTGCTCAACAGACGCAAAAGAAGGCTTTTTGTCTAAGAAAAATATTAAGAATTTAAAATCAGAGTTTGTTAATGAAATTTTCAAAGATGAACGACAGGAAATATATATTAATAAAGACAAATACCTAAACGAGCTAATCAGTCAGAGTAAAGCTTTACTAAATAATCTGCTTTCCGAACCTAATCAATATATTTCCGATGAAACTTTAAAATACTTAGTTAATCAAATGTTGACCCTTTCAAGCAAAGATTTCAGCAAAGGAAGAAATACTTACGGCTTTTCTTCACCTGACAAGAAAAAACTTGTAGATGATATTCTAACCACACTTGTAAGCAATAACAACCAACTGTCAAATCTTTATGATAAGTGGTGTGATGAAAGCTACAGTTTGAGTAAATACTATTCAAAAAAAGAATTTGTAAAGCCTGACATTTCCAAAATTGATAAATTTACATCTATCAAGAATTATATCTTAGAATGTGCAAAATCTATGAATCAAAGCGGAACATTTATAACTGCAACTGATGATATTACGATTTCTCCCCCACCGAATATTACAGCTCCTGCAGAAACAGAACCGCAATCAGCCGATGATGATAACGGTTTTATTGATGATACAAAGCCGGAAGAATACGAATATACAGAGTTACAAAAAATTCCCTCATTTATACTTGGAAATGAAGGAAAGGAAGTTATAGATTTTAAAAAAGCGTATCAAAATTCAAGTGATTTGCAAACCAGAACTGCACAATCTTGCAGAAAACTTGCGGATTGTTATTACTACGGAAAAGGTACGGAAAAAGATTATAATGCAGCTCAAATGTGGTACGGTATTGCTGCCGACAGTTACGGTGACAGTATGTCTGCATATAAACTCGGACAAATGTATTTATACGGTACTAAAGATACAGAAATCAATAAAGAACTTGGCAACTACTATTGCAAAACAGCTTTTATTCAATTCAGAGATGGGTTAAAAAACAGAAATTACTTTTATGAACTCGAAAACGATTCTGACAATTTGCATTATTACAGTGAAGTTGATTCTTATGAAGCATATATTGAATATCTGTTAGGCCGAATGTACCTTAAAGGTGAAGGTGTTGAACAAAATTATCGCTGCTCAAGTAATGTTTTTAGTCTTGCTGCAAAAAACGGTTATTCGCATGCTTACTACTACCTTGGCAATCAATTTTATTATGGCCTTGGTTTTACTCAAGATTATGAAAAAGCATTTGAATATTACTTAAAAGCAGATAGAAAAGGTGATAAATATGCAGCGTACAAACTTGGTAAAATGTATTTGTCCGGTGAGGGTGTAAATATTGATATACAGCAGGCAGAGCATTATTTTTCAAAAGCAACTAAAACAGTTGTGCTTGCAAATTATGACCTTGCAAAGCTGTATGAGAATTATCCCGATAATTTTAATGATGTTTCAAAAGACTATATTAACGGCTTATATAAAAAAGCATTGGAAGGTATGATAGAACAAGAAGAAAACGATATACAAAATACTTTTACAGAAATGCGTATAGCAAATATGTATCTTGCAGGAAAAGGCACAGATATTAACATTAATTCTGCAATTGAGTGGCTCAATAAAGCAGCTAAACAAGATAATCCAAATGCAGCATATCAGCTTGGTTACATATACTCTTCCGAAAAATACAATATCATTGATGAACAAAAGGCTAACGAAAATTATAAAAGAGCCTGCTTGGAATATGAGAAAGCAGAAGAAGAAAACAGTAATGTTACAGCTGAAAGCAGACTTGGTAAGATGTATCTAAACGGCTACGGTGTTGAGAAAGATATTCAAAAAGCTGTAATTTGGCTAAAAAAGGCTACATTAAACGGTAGTGCTTCATCTGCATACACGCTTGCAAAGCTATACGAAAACAGTGAAGGCGTCGAAAAGAATATTGAAGAGGCATACAGTTATTATCAAATATCTGCTGTACTCGGTAACTCCTATGCAAACTATCAAGTCGGTAAAATTTCACTTCAAAAGGGAGAAATTGAAAAAGCTGTTGAGAATTTTCAAGAAGCAGCAAAAGGAAATATATCTCACGCTTGGTTTAAACTCGGTAAAATATATTCAGACGAAAGTTACGGACTGTATGATATTTCAAAAGCTCAGATATGCTACAGTAATGCTTTAAATATTTACATAACAGATTACACCCAAAATCCTGATGACTTTACAGCCTATAGACTCGGCAAAATGTATTTTAACGGTTTAGGTACTGATATTGACATAAATAAAGCTATACATTGGTTTTCACAAGCTGAAAAACTCGGCAATACAAATGCTGCCTATCAGTTAGGTAAAATAGCATTTGAAAACAATGATATTGAAAATGCAATAAAACATTTTCAATATGCAGCACAAGGAAATATATCTAACGCTTGGTTCAATCTTGCTAAAATTCATTCAAATGAAAGTTATGGCCATTATGATATTGCAAAAGCTCAGCTATGCTACAGTAATGCTCTAAATCTTTATATAACAGATTACAAGCAAAATCCTAATGATTATATTGCTTATCATCTTGGTGATATGTATTTAAAAGGGTTAGGAACCGATATGAACATTAATCAAGCTATATATTGGTTTTCCGAAGCTGAAAAATTTGAAAATGCAAATGCAGCTTATCAGCTCGGTTATATCTATCACTCCGAAAAATACGGATTACAAAACAATGAGCTTGCAAGTAATTATTTTAGAAAAGCATTATCGGCTTATCTTATTCGGTTTAATAACAATCAAACAGATTCAGAATTAGCTTTGCGAATAGGTACTTTTTATCAATACGGATTGGGAATCGAACGAGATATTGAAAAGGCTCTTTTGTGGTATAAAAAGGCTGTTGAACTCGGCAATATAAAAGCACAGCAAAAAATTGAAGAAACTAACACTCAACAGCAAATAACAGTGCTTAATCTTGCCTCTATAGCTGCTCATATGGGCAAAATTATAAACACAGAAACAATTGCCGCCGCAAAGCAAAAATACACATCTGATTCAAAACATCTAAGAGATGAAAAAATACAAAAAATACAATTAGGTCACGCTGTATCCGACAATTCAATCAGCTATGACTATTAGGGAGGTTAAAGAATGTCAAAATTTATTCCGTTTACAGATGAAGAGTTGTATCAGGCTCATCATAAAGATATTAAAGAATATCTTGAAAGTATAGGAGAAAAAGTTTTACATAGCGGTACAGAATATATGTGGGAAGCACATGACAGCGTAAAAATACGAGGTCATATTTGGTACAGACATTCTACAGGTGAATCGGGTACGGCAGTAAATTTTCTGATGACATTTTTTGATTTTAGTTTTCAAGAAGCAGTAATAACTTTGCTTGACGGAAATTACAAAGCTACAAGCAATTCAAAACCTGTTGATTTTATAAACGAACCTGATATTTACCATAAAAAAGACAGAGTGGTTTTACCTCAAAAAAACACAAACAACAAACGCTTGTATGCTTATCTGTGCAATTCACGCTGTATTGATTACAGTGTCGTCAGATACTTTGTAAAAAAAGGTCTTATATATGAAGATAAAAGCAACCACAACATTGTATTTCTCGGCAAAGATAAAAAAGGAATAGTCAGGTATGCCGGATTAAAAGGTACGCTTACTGTTAAATCTTTTAAAGGTGAGATTACCGGAAGTAACAAAATATACTGCTTTAAGCACATTGGTTTGTCTGATGTGCTTTTTGTTTTTGAAGCTTTTATTGACTTATTCAGTTTT
>ERZ791746.883-NODE-883-length-23194-cov-15.190414_pt1 | contig 23194 bp, 13 predicted proteins | sample MGYA00510038_ERZ791746 | MGnify/ENA primary metagenome ERZ791746 (study PRJEB30046, sample SAMN00792018) | human gut metagenome | study: EMG produced TPA metagenomics assembly of the A metagenome-wide association study of gut microbiota in type 2...
TCCATGCGAGTGACTCTATCCGCAAGCATGCCAACCGCCAAACCCCAACAGCTCGTCAAACCGCAATTGGCTGATTACAGCTTTCCCTCATCAATTTTTTGGAGGAGGGCTTCCCGGTTCATGTCTTTTTCCCAATAAACCGGTATTGTTTCCGGCAATGGAGGAAATGCAGTTTTACCGCAGGCCAGGACGGCATCGAAGGCTGCAACCGGCTTTTCGGAAAAAGTCGAAAAGCTGGGAATATGGAAATCCCGGGCCGCTTCGGCAGCCAGGCTTTCTTTCGGAAGGGGTCCCCACTGGATTTCGTAGCCCGAAAGGAAGAGGTGCCGCATGAGAGTGATGGAAAAAATAGAAGAACCCAGAAGCAGGATTGTTTTCTTTCGGTCCGTCTTTCGCTGGTAAGTGTACAGGGAGAGACGGTCTGTGATGGTATCCCTGTAAACCAGGGCATCCAGCTGGAAAGCTTCGCGGATATGGTCTTCTGTCAGCACATCATCCGGTTTCCCGTCGGCGATGAAATGGGAATGAGAAAGGAGTAAGAGACGGCTGCACCACTGGGCGGCCATCATGAGGTCATGACAGATCATGATAATGGTTTTTCCGTGGCCCGAAAGATGGCGGCAGAGCCGGAAAATCTGCTCCTGGTACAGCAGGTCCAGGGCCGCCGTGGGTTCATCCAGAAAAAGGAGGGGCGTTTCCTGGGCCAATACCTTTGCCAGAATAACCCGCTGTTTCTCGCCACCCGAGATGGTCTGGATCGGTTTATCCGCCAGATGAGAGACACCGGTGTAATTCATCCACTTATCCGCCACTTCCCGGTCATGAGAGCCTTCCTTCTGCCACCATTTCAGGTAGGGATAACGGGCAGAAAGTACAATTTCCCGGCAGGTATAGCCGAAGCTGATGCGGAAATCCTGCTGCATGAAGGCAATGATGCGGGCAATATCCTTTTCTGACAGGTCCTTTTCCCGCCGGCCATCAAAGGAAACAGAGCCTGAGGATCGGGGAATGAGTCCCCGCAGGGCTTTCAGAAATGTACTTTTCCCGGCGCCGTTGGGACCGATGATGCCAATGAATTCACCTTTTTCTGCCTTCAGGGTACAGTGGTCCAATATTGTTTTACTCCCTATGGACACGGAAATGTCCTCTGCGTCCAGTATATATTCACCCATCAGATACTGCCTCCTTTTCTCATTTTTCGAATCAGGAACAGGAAATAGGGAGCGCCGATGATGGCGGTCATGATACCTACCCGGATTTCCAGGGGCGGCGCAATAATGCGGCCCAAAGTATCGCAGAAGAGGAGGAAGAATGCCCCCACCAGGGCGGATACCGGGATAAGGAGACGGTGGTCCGGACCGATGGTGAGACGGGTAATATGGGGTACCACGAGACCAACGAAGCCGATCATGCCGGAAACACAGACTGCTGATGCCGTGATGAGCGAGGCTCCCAGAAGAAATATCAGGCGGTACAGGAGTATATTCATTCCCATGGACCGGGCTTCATCTTCCCCTAAAGATAATACGTTCAAATGGCGGCCCAGAAGGGAGAGAATGATGATGCCTGACAGGATGGGACCCACCGCCAGTTCCACATGCTCCCAGCGGCGATAGTCCAGGCCACCGACCATCCAGAAGAGAAATTCTTTCAAGCGATACTCATTCATAAAAGTGAGAAGTCCGTTTGTCATGGCACCCAAAAAGATACTGACTGCTACGCCGGCCAGAAGAAGGCTCATGGGCGGGATTTTTCCATCATGGAGCGTCAGGCATACGGCACAGGCCATGGCAAAGACAGCACCGCCCAATGCGAAGGCCGGCATGTAGTACATGGAAACGGAAGTGAGGCCAAGGAAAATGCAGATGACAGCGCCAAAAGAGGAACCGGATGAAACGCCGATGATGCCGGGGTCCGCCAGGGGATTGGAAAATACGCCCTGCATCACTGCCCCTGCCGCTGCCAGGGCAGCACCTGACAGGATGGCAACCAGGATCCGGGGCATCCGGATATACCAGAATACCGCAGCCTGCTCTGGCGTCAGGGAATCCCCAGCAAAGGAAATGCCAAGGGAAGAAGCAAAATCGTGGATTACCGAAGACGGAGGCACCGGAATCTGTCCTGCATGAAGAGAAAACAGGGCTGTCAATACCAGCAGGATACAGATAAAAAAGGTAAAAAGAAATCGCCCTCGCGTGGTGTGAATCATGTACAGGACCTCCAGAAATAATGAATTTTATGTTTGACAATATACTACCTATACACACTAGAATCTAATTATGCGCATATTCATTATTCATAATTTATGATTCTATATTAATTTTATTTATGCGATTTGTAAAGACTACTGCCGGAAAGGCCTCTTTCCTTCTGACAAGAGGACTCTCTTAAGACTGATAAAAACAGGCAGCAGGCCGTATTAGAAAGGGGAATCTCCGCAAAGGAAGCGCTGATTAAATCAAAATTCTGCAAATTAATCGGTGAATTTCCATGGAGATATGGGAAATGGGATAAACCGCAAAGGAGAAAACATCGTGGAAACATGGACACACGGATGAAACTTTCCCGCAGCGCTTATCATATATTTCATTTCTGTATTTTTGTTTAGCGGAATCGTTTCCGATACAGAAACGTTCCGAAGGAGAGAGTGTGTATGAAAAAAACAGCAGTAGTAACGGCGTCCGTGCTGGCGGCCCTTTTACTGGGGGGGCTACACAGGGTTTGCAGAAGGTTCGGTCTATGAACTGAATCCTGTGGTCGTAACGGCGACAAGAACAGAAAAAACAAAACTTGATACGCCAGCAAATACAGATGTTATTAACCATGAGCAGATTGTTGAAAAGGGATATACCAATGCATTTGAGGCAGTACGAGATATGTCGCAGGCAAATGCCCACACGTATCAGGAAGATGGTGGGGATTATGGCGGCATGCTTTCCCGTATCCGCTTGCGTGGGATTGACAATGGCACATTGGTAATGGTAGATGGCAACCCGGTAAATTCTGTGAATTCTTCGTCATTGGCCAATGTTCCTGTTGACCAGATTGAGAAGGTGGAAGTGGTAAAAGGATCGAACTCTGTCCTTTATGGACCGCAGGCCATGGGTGGTGTCATTAATATTATTACCAGAAAACCGAAAGCAGGAGATCCGACTACCGGTAATGTATATGGCAGCATCGGAAACCGCTATAAGGCAATCGGAACGAATGTAAATACAGACCGCTTCAACTTTGGCATCAAAAAATCATGGACTGGAGATTTAAATAATGTAGCCCATGCTGGGACAACCGGTACCGGCACAGCAATCAACCTGAAAGACCGGAATGCGCTGCAGTTTTATGCGGCTGCCAGAATAACCGATAAATGGAGTGCCACCTACAGTCATACGGAAAACAAAACACATTGGGAAACAGGCTCTTTTGTTAAATACATTCCCCATATGTACTACCTGGGCAAAGTAGACACTAAGAGAAATACAGTAGGCCTTACTTATAATGATGAGGAAAACGGCTGGCGCGGCGTTATTGGATACAATAATCTTCATGTTGTCAGCCGCTATGATAAATCCTATCCCAAACAGTATGGGGATGCAGATTATAAAGGATATAATTTCAATTTTGATTTACAGAAAAAATTTAAATTCCGTGATGACAAAGATTCTCTGGTTCTGGGGACAACCATTAACCATGAAAACTGGAATGTTGTCAACGCCGGATATAAGGTAGATAAAGTCAATACACGAAACAATTACTCCCTCTATGAATCCTATGACCATCAGTTTACAGATAGATACAGTATGATTTTTGGGCTTCGCGAATACTGGATGAGTAAGTCTGATTATCAGGATAGTGATTTCCAGCTTTTGCCGCAGTTACAGGGATTGTATAAACTGAATCGGAAGTCATCTCTCTACTTCAATGTTGGTAAATCTTTTGAAATGCCGTCTTTGGATGTCGGTTTCTACAAGACCCATTTTGAGGGACCAAATCCGGACCTGAAACCGCAGTCCAGCTGGTCCTATGAATTTGGTTATAAATATGTTGATGATATCCGCACAGTAACAGCCGATGTTTTCCATATGGATGTAAAGAATAAATGGGCATGGACAAAAGCCAGTGATGGAGTGACAGATTTACTTGTGAATAGAGCCAAGTACAAGAATGATGGGGTGGAAATTAACTATACCCAGAAACTGAATCAGAACTTTGATTACAATCTCGGCTTTACAATCCAGGACCCGAAATCCAAGGCTGACTCTGATAGTGAATGGGTACAGGATACAGCAAAGTATATTCTGAACACAGGCGTTAACTATCATCGGGGGAAATTCATGGCTGATTTCCATATTTTCTCTTACATGAAACGTGAAAATGCGTATTACACAAGAGCAAAGAAATATACAAGTGCTAAAACTCCGGCAGATCATCATTTGAAAGACTCCCTGGATGCCACTTTGTCTTTGTCTTATAAGCCAAATGATGTGGACACATTCCGCCTGGCAGGGTACAACATTTTTGACAGGCATGATGTTTTGAATACGTATGAGTATTATTGTACGCCAGCCAATTACGTATTTACCTATGAACGCCGGTTCTGATCATGCATGTCTGAGATTCAAATACAGTAAATATAAAACTGGGGCGCATCTTGTATGTGCCTCAATTTTATAGGCAGAAAAGGCAGGTGTTCTATGAGAATCGCATTACTTCATCTGAATCTGGCAGCAGGACCTCGGGAGAAAAACGAAAAACTTTTGCTGGAGGCTGTAGAAGGGGCTGCAAAAGAAGGGGCCACTGTCGTTGTGACGCCGGAAACGGCACTGGAGGGGTACTATTTTTATGAAAGAAATAAAAAAGCCCTGGGAAAAGTACCGGTCCATGATTCCGAGGAATTTCTTCCTTTTCTCAGACTGGCAAAGGAGATGGGGATCTCTATTTTCCTCTCAGCTGTGGAAAAAATGCCGGATGGCAGGGCCTACAATTCCTGCTTTTTCCTTTCTCCCCATGGAGAAGAAAGAGGGGTGCATCGGAAGATGTATTCCCCTCAGATTGGTGCCGAGGAATGGATCACTTTGGGAGACAGGATTCACCTGTTTCCGGTCGGTGCTATTAAGGCAGGGCTCCTGGTATGTGCCGATGTGTACTATGAAAAACCCTGCATCGCCATGAAAGAGGCAGGGGCAGATTTGGTTTTCGTCTCGGCCGCCTGGCCGCCGGCGTCCTGCTGCCCGGATCCGGTGGCGGTATGGAGGAACGCATCCATTCGCTGCGGCTGCCCGGTTATTGTCTGCAACCAGACGGGAAAATATGAAAAGATGGATATGACCATTGGGGATAGTGCCATCCTTTCGGAAGGGAAATGCGTATTTTCTTATCATGGAAATCCGTCTATGATTCTGTTTGACTGCGATCGGAAGGACCATAGAATAGGCTTCCATCATTTTGAGGTGATACCATGCTGAGACAATCTGAGCGGAAAACGACCATGTTCTGCAACCTGGGCACCGCCTATTATTCAGTGTCCTGCAATCCTGGGGCAGCGGTGATTATGCATACACCGAAAGCCTGCTCCCATCTGGCCTTTGAAGGGCACTGGATGATTCGGCGCCGGGCTTACCTTCGAGAGCCTTCGCTGGTGATTCCTGATGGAAACCGTCTTTTCGTGACCGGCATTACCGACAGGGAGGCTATATTTGGAGGAGAAAAGATTCTGCGCCAGTGCCTCATGGATGTATCCCGCCTCCCCTGGGTGCGATACATGGTGGTGGTATCCGGTTGTACGGCCGGGGTCATAGGGGATGATGTATCGTCGGTGTGCAGGGAAGTGGAGGAGGAAACGGGAATCCCCGTACTTCTGGTACCGGGGGCCGGGTTTATGAGCAGGCACCATGTGGAAACCCAGGTGGACCTTCTGACACTTCTGATAGACCGGTTTTCAGGAAAGGAAAGAATCCGGGAGAAAAAAGAACACCTGGCGGTTCTCTTTGGCGAGAACCGGGGCACTGCCAACGAAAATAATATAGCCGAAATCACAAGGCTCCTGTCCCTTTTTGGATTTAACAGAGTCCTGTTTCCGCCGAACTGCATGACCGTCGAAGATTTCAGGGAAATTCCTAAGGCTTCCCTGTTTATGGCTGTAGGCTTTTCCATGGACCATTTTAATGTGATGCAGGACTATACAAAATCCATGGCCAATCGGTACGGTGCGCCATGCTATCTCGGAAATTATCCCATAGGAGAGGCCGGTACCCGCCAGTTTGTGAGAGGCCTGGGGGCGCTGCTGGGCCTGGAGAACGAGGCAGAGACCATCATAGATGGAGAAGAAAGGCGGTTTAAAGAAGTAGCGAAGACTACAGGAAAAGCATTGGCAGGAAAGAAGCTGGCCCTGGTCCTGGGATTTCCTCTCCGCTTCTGCCGTATCGAGAACCACCTGCTCACACTCATGAAGGCGGGCATGATTCCATCGGTTATCATCCTCCATAATGATCTGACTTCCAAAGAAAAGGAAGAGCAGGTTCACCATATTCGGGAATTTGAAGAACTGGCGGGAATTCCCATTGTGGATGGAGAGGATAAGGTCAGGGACTATGCGAAGTCCGTGGATATGGTCCTTACTACTACACCCATGGCGGGCATTCCGCACCAGCTGGGCATTTCGGTGCAGCAGGTGGGAATGGGAGGCGTGGAAAACCTCCTGGAAAAAGCAAAGGCCGCCATGACCGGTGGCGGAAGGAGAGTTATCTATGAGTTCTGAAACCATGAGTCGCTGGCTTCCCTGCCAGGGATATTGTGAAATGGCAGGCAGCGCCAATTTCTTTCTGAGTCTTTCCCGCTGTGCGGTCCTGGTCCATGGACCCCGGTGGTGCTCCTCCATTGCGGCAGCTGAAATGGCAGGGATTGAAAAGAAATATGAAAAGCAGTTCTACTGCAGCGAAGTGAGACAGCAGAACCTGGTCTTCGGAGCAGCCGATGAACTGACGGAGGCGCTCCAGGAAATTGAGACGGAGCAGCATCCATTGCTCATTGCTCTCCTCACCAGCTGCGCCATGAGCCTTATCGGTGATGACCTGGATGGCATATGCCGATCTTCCGGCATCACAGCGCCGGTGGTGACGTTGGATAGCGGCGGCCTTCGAGGACAATTCATGACAGGCTATGAAAGGGGACTGGTCCGATTTCTTTCTGCACTGCCTTTGGCATCAATGAAAAAGGAAGAAAGAACTGTCAATATTATCGGCTGGTCTACGGCCTATCCCCTGTGGGAGGGAAATCTCAGGGAAATCCGGCGGCTTCTTGGCATGGTTGGAATTACGGTAAATGTGGTGCTGGGGGAGGACGGACTGTCCCTGGACAAAGCGGAAGAATTGAAGAGGGCCTCCCTGAATCTGGTGCTGTATCCGGAACTGGGGGAAAAGGCAGCACGGTGGCTGAAGGACAATGGGGGTATGGATTATGCAGTTCTTCCGGTGCCCTATGGCCTTCAGGGGACAAAGAAATGGCTCGAGAAAGTGGCATCCCATCTGGGGATTTCTCCTGACTTTTCAGAAATTGACAGGGAAGCAGGGAGACGGCAGGAGCAGATCGACCTTGCTGTCATCCGGCTGAAGTGGAATAACCGGATTCTCCGGTTTGGAGATATCTATGCCTGCCTCACTGAAGGCATGGCAGAAGGTCTCATCCCGGCGCTGCAGGAAGAATTCCCGGATCCCGGAAATATCCACCTCCGCATCGAGGGACCGGGAGAAGGAAATATTGATGGTACAGTCTCCTGGGAACCCTTTGAACCGGTACATGTGCCAAAAGGCGAGCTGGCCCTGGTCCTGGGAAACAGCAATACAAGAAACGAAGCAGCCAATTTCAGCCGCACCATTTACAGGAATTTCCTCATGCCCCAGGTGAACCTTCCGGTAGCAGAAAAATGCTATGCAGGTCTGAAAGGCTGGCAGTACTTCCTTGCCGATGTGATATCTGACTTCTATACCCTGGCCTACATGAACAGGAAAGAATAGGATGGAACTATTTGTAAATCCCCGGTTTCCCGGTAATAGGGAAACCGGGGATTTAAGGAAGCACTGATTAAGTCGTTGTCGGATTTCATTCTTGGATTTTTATGCAATGCGAGGAATAACTCGACCCAAATAGCGAGCTATTTAAGAAGAGTTATGACGAAGCAGTGCATACAAATCCTTATGAAATCTGACTCTGCGAATTAATCAGCGCTTCCTTAGCTCTATCCTGCCGGAATTATATGTGCGGCTGGGGGGCTGGGGGGATTGGTTGCATGCAGTCTGTCCGGCTTGAAAATTTATCCATTTGGAGGCACACCTGGCCACCGGACCGCCGCAGGCTGGTGCCCTCGACCTCGATCTCAATCTCGGTCTATCACCGGTATGTGGACATTTATTTTTCCATCTTTTTGAAAAAATTTTTACTTTTCATGTTCACAAAATCGAAGTTCCCGTTATGTATATAGTAGAGGGATGAAAAAGGCCCGCGGGTTGAAAGGTGATTTTCTTATTTTCCTGAGTGCGCGCTATGGAAAGGTCCTTGGAAATTCACCGGACATAAGGTACCGCCTTTGGAAGCCCCCACCTCAATGGCCATTGAGAATGGCGAGGGGCTAGATCCAGGTCCAGGCGACCAGCCGCGACGGCGGCGAGCCTCCTGGACACTAGCAACTAGATACTAGATACTATGACACCATCCGGATATGTCACCATGTTCGCACTTGCGAATAACACACACAACACACCATAAGGCTCAAGACTTTAGATTAGCTCATGCTTTTGCTCCTCTGACGACAAGTTCAGTTTGGGGATGGCTCAGTCCAGTCCCTTCACGCTGGCGTCTGATTCATTGGACGAATTCCTGCAATCTACGGACCCTGGGCCTTGTTGGTGTGTTTTTTATTTTTATGACCAGCTGTGAGCTGGAAGCCTTCGCAGGTTCTGAAAATTACTCATTTATTTGTCATCCTGCCCGCAAGGCCTTTCCTGAGGCTTAAGGCACAATACGCCCATGCGGGGAATTCTGGGCAATAGCAATTAAAAGCTCCGTACTTTCATGGATAAGAAAGTACGGAGCTTTTTTATTTCAATTATCTTGGTACCACCTTTACGCTGAGGGAGTTGATATATTCCTCCGGATTATTGGTGACCCAGTAGCTGATGATGGGGAAAAGAAATACATCCCCGTCGGGGACGAGGCTGTTTCTATCCATGAAATCCTGCATCCGGTCCAGGGAATCCTGGCCGTGGTGGAAATAGGCTCCCTTGATATGGAGGGAAATGTACAGGCCGCCGGGACGGATATAGTTACAGGGAAGGTCGGAACCGGGTGGTCCTGACTTTGTGACTACCGCCGAGGAGTGGCTGAAACGGCGGTGGAAGAAGTCATCCTCGCTGATGACCCAGCCTGTAGGCTTTTCCTTGCAGAAACAGTGGGAAAAGGCTTCCCGTACATGGCTGGCACGGATAGATATAGTAGACAATCCGCCTCTCTTGTCCTTTGGGATTGGTGTCAGGAACATGCGGCAGTCAGGGTAATTCTGGAGGAGCACCTGGTTCAGGGGCAGGGACTGGCTCTTTTCCAGTGCATCCTTATAGGAATCCAGAGAACGAATCAGATGTCGGGCCTGCTCGATCTGCTGGAGGCACTCCTTTTTTCGACGGTCCAGGATTCCAAGGATATTGTCCAGGGACCGGCTCTCCAGAAATTTCCGGATATCCGGTACAGAGATATCCATTTTACGGAGAAACAGAATGATCTCCAGCGTCAGGTACTGGGGCGTAGAATAGTAGCGGTACCCATTTTCCGCTACGAATTCCGGCTTCAGGATTCCCGTTTTGTCGTAATAGAGCATGGTCTGTTTGGGTATATGAAACAGCTTTGCCAGTTCACCGGCCGTGTAATAATCTTTTCTCTTCCCCTTCATAATTCCCCACGATTATAAAATGAAAAATAAATAACACCGTATGATTATCATATACCAATATAATACCATGCATGAATTAATTTTTAAATACCAAACTATGAAAATTACAAATAAGTATTTAATCTGCCACTTATTGACGAGAATCATATATTACAGGAATAATCTTTCCGGAATTTATTCCCATAATCTGTGGAATCATGTAATCTATATTCTGCCCTTCTTTTTCGGACAGGGTATATACTGCAGCAATTGCCAGAGGGGCGGTGAATCACTGGCTTTATTTTCTGAATGGCATGCGAAGAAGTTATGACATGCCTTATATATGCTTTTGACTCATGGGTCTATCGCATGCTTGACTGTATGATAGTCATACGGTTTATAATCGAAACCGTCAGATGAATATGGAGACGGAGGTCAAAAGACCAGGTGGGGAATGCGGTAAAAGTCCGCAGCTGTCCTGCAGCCGTATGGGGAGCCGTCCTGCTGTAAGCCTTTCACAATGGAGCAGGGAGGCAGGGAACCGAGCCGGAGTGCCACCCGTTTCTAAAATCCCGGAAGGATGATATCCTTTAAATCTGCGTGGCACAGGTGGGATAAAGAAAAGAAATCATGAACCCAAATCACATCACTCCGAATTTTCATTCCAATACATGATTTCTTCCTGAAAAACAGGGGCTTCTTTATCACCGTGCTTTTTTTATGGAATAGAAGCGGCTGTCTCCAGATTTTTGACCCTGCAGTGTCCTTTGCCTGGCGAAGGCACTAATACTTTTTAAGGAGGATTTTGTTATGAAGGGAATAAAGAAATTACTTGTTTCAGGTCTCTGTGCTGCCGGTATCCTGCTGGTACCCGGCGTAGCCAGCGCCGCCGGAAATGGGTATGTTGATTATAATGCGGTGATTTCCGCTACCCCGGCCTTCAGCCAGGCCCAGAAAGAGCTGGTAACCGCCCAGCAGACCCTGCAGCAGCAGTTTAATACCCAGTCCAAAGGCATGAACGATAAGCAGAAAAAAGAACTGGCCCAGAAACTGGACAAGCAGCTGCAGGCAAAACAGCTGGAAATCCAGAAGAATGAAATCGTTCCGGCAGTCAATAAAATCCGGGCAGCCATTGAAGCGGCCGCTAAAAAGAACGGCATTGATTTCGTGGTCCAGGAAAGCGCATGGCTCTATGGCGGCAAAGACCTGACACAGGAAGTCATTAACCAGATGAAATAAATAACAAAGCAGTTCATTTCAGGCCGTAAGGCTGAAAAATAATAAAAATAAAGGAGTTAGTTATCATGGCAAAAACAGAAGCAAAGGCAGTAGAAATGGAATCCGTAGCACAGAAGAAGGACAAAGCTTTCCAGGAATACCTGGATACCAATAAAATCTCGGGCTTTGGAAAACAGTATGCCGGTGAAAAAGGAGAAGTTGTGATTTACAGAAGCAACCTCCAGATCAAGGATGCCACCATCCCCTTCATGATTCTCCTGGACAACAGCGTGTATACACTCCTCCAGTTCCAGGTGGCCGCAGGTGCTGTAAAGCCGGAAAAGAAAGAAAAGCTGTCCGCTTACTTCAATGATCTGAATAACCAGTACCGCATGCTGAAATTCACCGCCGATGCTGCGGGCAATGTACTCCTGTCCGTATCTATTCCTGCCGGCGCTCCCCATTTCGAACCGGCCCTCGTCATTGCCATCCTGAACGAAGTAGAAAAGCTGCTGAACGGTGAGTATGACAAACTTATGGAAGAAATTAAGAAATAACTCAGGAAATTGCAAATGCAATGAAACCGCTGCAGGGACATTCGGATCTTGGAAAGCCGGATGTCTTTGCGTGGTTTTCAATGAACCATTGACTGTATGACTGTCGTGCAATTTATACTGTTAATATAAAATTAAAAAGCGGCCTTTTGTACAAAAGAATATGTGGAAACGGAAGTCGAAAGACTGAGTGTGGGGAATACGGTGCGAATCCGTAACTGTCCTGCAGCCGTATAGGGAGTGGGAATGCTGTAAGCCTTTCTCGGAGGAGCATAACCGCAATGAACTGAGCCGGAGTGCCGCCTGTTTCTGGAATCCTGATAAAATCTGCGTGGTACGGATTGGGATATTTGGCAAAAACGGAAAAGTTCTATCTTTCGGAGCTTCGTTTTTATGCACCATAATTTATGGTTCCCAATTTACCATGCTTTTTTTATGGAAGTGATGATGAATTGGTATCCTTTGAATGGGATCGGGGATTTCTTAAAAAGGAAGGGCTCTTTGAGGAGAGAGGAAAAATGAAAGCAACAGAATTTCAAGTAACGATATGGTTAAGCAAGGCAGATTCGTCAGTGGGGGAGAGAAAATGATGAATAAGAGAGATTTCTTGAAATGCTCTATCATGACGGTCCTTGTACTTGGTGCATGTGGCCAGGTATTTGCAGAGGACAGCACCGCTACCTATGAATTGGCACCCATTGTGGTTACTGCAAACCGGGTACCGGAAAAACTGGTGGATACTAAAGCAGATATCAGTGTTGTTACAAGAAAACAGATTGAGAATCTGCATCTGCAGACAGTAGAAGACACACTGAGAGAAGTACCAGGGACCCAGTTTCTGAATTATGGGAGCAACGGACTGAATGCCAACTTGAGCGGCATTCGCATCAATGGCAGTAAGGATGTTGTTATTCTTATTGATGGAGTCAGGATAACTGATTTCCAGGGAGCTAACAATTCCGGATATATGTATGCTTCTATCCTTAACAATATGGATAATATTGAAAGGGTAGAAGTTCTACGAGGAAGTGCAGCTGTTAAGTATGGCAGCGGTGCCAAAGGTGGCGTAATCAATATTATTACTCGTAAAATTGATGGTACAAAACAGAGCATCGACTTTTCTAAAGGCACTGGTGGAAAAGAATCTTATAAATTTGATTCCATGGGCAAGTTGGGAAAATTTGGATATAACGCTTATTATAATCGGACACTTATTGGAGATACAAAAGATGGTGATGGCAAAAAGTGGCCCGGCCATACTCGTACAAATAGTGGTGGTGCCAAATTTACCTATGATTTCAATGACAACAATCATCTTTCCATGTATTACGATGAAGTATCTTCAAAATACAGGGGAAAGGATTTTGTATATAAAAATAAATACCATGGTGATTATAAGACCCATGCTTTTACAATCCAGGATGACTGGCAGATTGATAAGCACTGGTCCAACATGCTGTCTTACCGATCCAGTAAAATTAAGACCAATTATTTCCAGGATTATAAGAACAGTCAGTCAAAATACGGTATTTCCAGTGATTTGTCCTATGATTTCGTAACCGAACAGGTTCGATTCAATGATGATTGGAATGATCTTGTATTTGGCCTGGATTACAGTTATGGCAAGAACCACCTGCCCTTGTCTACCGGACAGTTTACAGATGATGGGGATATGATTCAGGTAAGGAACCATACGCAAAAGAACTATTCCTATTTTATACAGGAGGATTGGAAGTTTCTCCCACGTTGGACATTATCCGGCGGTTTGCGCTATGACCGTCCTGAAACAGATAAGTATTCGGCAGATATTAAGAATCACCGCTCTTCCAGCTATAAATTAAGTTACGATATAACGGACAAAGACACTGTTTTTGCGGGACGTAATGAATTCTATATTCTGCCGGGACTCGATGTGATTTATGCAGCCTGGGCGGACCCTGATGACGACTCGGGTACCATAAAGGACCATGGCAACCGGCACCTGAAACCGGCAGAAGGCCGTACGTCCACGATTGGATATACCCATAAATTTAATGACGCCAGTGCATTTACTCTGAACTGGTTTGAGACGAAGGACAGCAGTGTCATCGGTTATTCCAATGAAAGTAATCGCTATGAAAACTTCGATCATGGTATAGCCCGCGGCTGGAATGCCCAGCTCCTGTACCAGCTTGGAAGCAGCTGGAATTTTAACCTTGGCTGGGCCCATTTGTACCAGAATGTTCCGGGCGATAACTTAAGCCTTGGCTATTACCCGAAGGACAAAATGACCTTTGCCATTATGTATAACAGGGACAAATGGAATGCTGGTATTGATGGATTCTATTTCATCAGACGCAAGAACCCCAGGTATTCAGGCTCGAAGGGCTGGCCTTCCGATAAATATGCGATTTTCAATTTGTCCGTCAACTATTCACCTAATAAGGATCTGACCTTCTATACGAGAGTGGAAAACCTGTTTGACAAACTTTGGGCAGAACATACCGATGTCATTTGGAACCACAAAGACGGAGCCTGGTATTCCATGCCGGGAAGGCTGATTACTGTAGGTGTTAAATATAAATTTTAATCAGGAGGAGGCATAAATATGTGGCATAAGAGATCAAGTAAGCTGGTTCTTCTGGCAGCCATGACCGCATTTTTAGGGGGTGGTGTTTTCCCCTCCATGGCAAAAGATGGTCTCAACGTGAATGCAGGCCAGACGGTGGCTGTGACCGATGGTACCAGTTACAATGTGCTTGATGATCAGGCAGCTAATGGCATTTCGTTGACTGGCAGTGACAGTGGCACCATGGCTGCGCAGTCTATTGTAAATATCGGTGACGGAAAAGGTACGGTTCATATTAAATCAGAATCCGGCGAAGCTGGAAACAGCACAGCCAATGGTGTTTCTGTGGGACCTGGAGGAAATCTCGTCGTCAATGGTAATGTAGATATTTCTTCTGTTTATAGTGGCAGCTGCTTTGCTAATGGCCTGGCTATTTTCAATAGCGGATCCGGTGAAGGAACCCAGGCATATTTAGCAGTCAATGGCAATGTCAACATTGGTAATCCGTCCATTTTCAGCTCTTTGACTGATGAAAGTACAGATAAAAACTGGGGCGTTAATGCATCTGAAATGCATGGTGGTGTTGGCGTCGAAGGCCATACTTCTGCAGGATCGGGAGATACCAATTACTCCGGTGCCCGTTGGCATCCTACGGGGATTTCCATTACTGCGAACGGCCATAAAAGCGTAATTGACCTTAATGGTAATGTATATGCAGCTATTCGTGGCACGGCGCTTACTGTGGATCCTTTCTATGGTGATACAGGTACATCTGATTATGACCTGGCGGTTATTAATGCTACCAAAGGGGACGTCACAATTCTGACTCCCAAGAGTACAAAAGAAACTTACTATGCTGCTGCTTCTTATGGTGGCTCTATCAATATCAATTCCGATGGTACCAATGCAGCAGGCCACAAGGTGGTCATGCAGGGTAATGTGCTGGCTATGAGAAGCTATAATAATTCCGGAGAGCCATCCTTTTATCAGGATGGCCGAGTGAATATTGGCCTTGATACGGCAGATTCTGTCTGGACTGGTGTAGTGGATAATTCCGGGGCTAAACAGACCGGTGAAGTGAATCTGTGGCTCCAGAACGGGGCTGCCTGGAATCATGAGTCCATGTCTAAGACCAATGGTATACAGGTGAATAATCTGCCATCTCCAAGCAGCCAGCATTATGGAAAATATGATAAGAAGACTCACATTGCTTCATTGATTGGCAGCACCGGAGATGCTATGAATGGGTTCATTTACCAGAAGGAAAGCATGCCTATCTATGTGAATAATTACAGCGGCAATGTGACGCTGGCCTATGCCCATGATAATAGCAACGATATTATTGGCGGCGATTTTTATATTGCTAACGCAGCTAAAGGTTCTTCCATCACTGTGGTTACCGATCGTTCAAATCTTCCCAACGGGTTTGATACTTCCGCTTCTTCGACGGATTGGAATACGGTAAGCAGTATTATGTCCAAGCTGGCCCAAAAATTATACTATACAGCCAATGATGGAAATCTTGCAGGTAAAGTTGGTATTACAGAAGGCCTTACCGCTTCCAGTGCGCTGCTCCGCGTAGGAACTATGACATTTGGGACAAATGGGCAGGGCTCTTACACTGGACAAGATATTCCAACCATTCCCTCTTCCCAGACTGATACTTCCTTTACTGATACCATTACTGGTGTAAAGTCTTCAGATCAGAAATATGTAAATACAGGTGTCCTGAAGGATGAAGGCCAGCATTACGAATTCACCAAGGACACCACCATTACGGCAGCCAATACCATCAATGTGGGAAGTGTGGGCCATGCGGTAGATATCAATGCCAAAGGACATACCCTGACCCTTGATTCTGAAACCACCGGAACTCGCACTATCTATGCATTGTCCGCAAATTCCCCGAATGGTGTCACCATTACTGCCGATAAGCTGGTCATCAAAGCATCTGACAATGACCGCATGGAAGCTATCCATGTCGGTGAACAGGAACAGCAGAATAAGGATCATCCCAATAAGCTGACCATTAACGGTGATGTGGACATGCAGGTGAATGGCAGTAACTATGCTCTTGGTTTGTATGCGGCAGGGAACTCTGAGGTTACCTTTAACGGCAATGTCAGCGCCATGGGCGATGCCAATAATACCTGGGGTCTGACATCACAGAAGGGAGCCTTTGGTTACTATGGCGTATCCCTTGTATACAGCGGCAGCAACTATACTCTGCAGATGGGGCCGAAGGTCACTATCAACGGCGATGTGAATGCAAAGATTGACGGTAACTGTCTTTTTGCTAATGGCGGCCACGCAAAGCTTACCATTAATGGTGGTGGTAATATCGAAATCAATAAGGACAATACCCATAACTACTATGCGATGATTGCCGAAAGCGGCACCACCAGCATGAACGTAAACCTGGATGATAACTATAATGCCACCAGTGCGAGGACCAATAAACTGGTACTGAAAGGGAATATCACAGCATCCACAGGAGCTGTAAATCCCAATGAATCGGAACTTCATTCCGTAGTTAATCTTGGCCTGGCTACGAAAGATTCCGAATGGACTGGCGTAGCCTATAATAAATTTCCTGAAGCCGGAAAAGCAACCAGCGGCAAGACATTTCCCGGAGCCATCAATCTGTTCCTGCAGAACGGAGCGGCCTGGAACAATGAAGAATGGGGAGCCGTGGAGAAGAGCGCATGGGGGGCAGCCGCCTATACCGGCAGCCACCTGACAAAACTGGTGGGCGGCGACAGCGCTGCCAATGCAGGCGTTATCAACCAGAACGATGCTAATGATATTACGGTAGATAACTATAGTGGCAATACGAAGGTCATTTACAAGCATGATTCTACGGATCCCATCAGGATCAGTGGCGGCAGCTTCCGTATTACCAATGCGGCAGAAGGTTCTGCTATTACCCTCATGACAGACCGTACCGGTCTCACCGATGGATTCAGCGATAATGACAGTGTCAAATCCATCAATACCGTGAATGAAGTACTGAATAAGTTGGCACAGAAACTGTTCTATACCAGCTATGCCGATAAACATCTGGCAGGCACCGTAGAAATCGCAGATGGCCTTACTGCTTCCTCCGTATCTCTGAAGAGCGGCCCAATCTCCTTCTCTGATGGTACCACCGGTACAAAGACTGCCGGTCAGGGTTATTATGATTACACGCCGGCAACTGAATTTACCGATACTATTACTGGCGTAAGAAGTGCAGATCAGGAATATGTAAATACAGGTGTCCTGAAGGATGAAGGCCAGCATTACGAATTCACCACGGACACCACTATTACGGCAGCCAATACCATCAATGTGGGAAGTGTGGGTCATGCGGTAGATATCAATGCGAAGGACCATACGCTGACTCTTATTTCTGCAACTGACAGCAAGAGAACGGTATCTGCTCTGGCGGCTAATTCCCAGGATGGTGTCACCATTACTGCCGATAAGCTGGTCATCAAAGCATCTGACAATGACCGCATGGAAGCTATCCATGTCGGTGAACAGGAACAGCAGAATAAGGATCATCCCAATAAGCTGACCATTAACGGTGATGTGGACATGCAGGTGAATGGCAGTAACTATGCTCTTGGTTTGTATGCGGCAGGGAACTCTGAGGTTACCTTTAACGGCAATGTCAGCGCCATGGGCGATGCCAATAATACCTGGGGTCTGACATCACAGAAGGGAGCCTTTGGTTACTATGGCGTATCCCTTGTATACAGCGGCAGCAACTATACTCTGCAGATGGGGCCGAAGGTCACTATCAACGGCGATGTGAATGCAAAGATTGACGGTAACTGTCTTTTTGCTAATGGCGGCCACGCAAAGCTTACCATTAATGGTGGTGGTAATATCGAAATCAATAAGGACAATACCCATAACTACTATGCGATGATTGCCGAAAGCGGCACCACCAGCATGAACGTAAACCTGGATGATAACTATAATGCCACCAGTGCGAGGACCAATAAACTGGTACTGAAAGGGAATATCACAGCATCCACAGGAGCTGTAAATCCCAATGAATCGGAACTTCATTCCGTAGTTAATCTTGGCCTGGCTACGAAAGATTCCGAATGGACTGGCGTAGCCTATAATAAATTTCCTGAAGCCGGAAAAGCAACCAGCGGCAAGACATTTCCCGGAGCCATCAATCTGTTCCTGCAGAACGGAGCGGCCTGGAACAATGAAGAATGGGGAGCCGTGGAGAAGAGCGCATGGGGGGCAGCCGCCTATACCGGCAGCCACCTGACAAAACTGGTGGGCGGCGACAGCGCTGCCAATGCAGGCGTTATCAACCAGAACGATGCTAATGATATTACGGTAGATAACTATAGTGGCAGCACCATGGTTATTTATAAGCATGAAATTGTAGATGATACCTCCAGAAATAATGCAGGCTTTTATGGAAATAAAGCGGCCTCTATCACCGGCGGCAGCTTCAAGATTACCAATGCGGAAGCAGGTTCTGCCGTGACGCTGGTAACTGATCGGACCGGATTGAATTTGGACTCTGGAGTTTACACGGATAAGAATCTGGTTAATGATACACTGGATAAACTGGCAAACAAGCTTATTTATACAGGATATGCGGACAAGAACCTGACAGGCAAAGTCAGCATTGCTGAGGGACTTACGGCAGCTTCTGTGACAAAATCTCTGGCTGGCGGCGATATTTCCTGGTATGACGGCAGCAAGGAAGGCACCGCGGCTGGAGAAGGGTACTATGATTACCATCTGGCCTATCCGGACTCCCAGACCACTGACAGCTATAGCGAAGCCATCACCGGGGATTCTTCGGTGGATAAGGGCTATGTAGAGACCGGCGTTCTGAAAGACGGTACCCATGACTATTCCTTCACAAAGCCGTCCACAACGATCACCGTTGGCAAGACACCGATCGGCGCCGGTCCATATATCCCGGTACCAATCAGCGCAGCCGTTTCCGGCGGTGGAAAGAGCCATGAGGCAAATCTTGACCTCCATGGAAACAGCATGACCATTAAAACCACCACCGATACCCATACTACTGGTATCACTGCCATCGGGGCGGGCAGCGTGGATGTAGCCAATGCAGGAAAGATTTCTGTAAGTGCTGAAAGCACGGGCGGCGGACAGACGGCGGCAATCTTCGTAAACGGTGGAGGAACTGTAAAAATTCACAATGGTGGAAGCAATGCGGCAGATAAAGTAATCACCCTTCGCGCCAAAGGAAGCAATCCATATAATGTAGCTGTCCTTAAAGCTATGAACGGTGTACCTGATACACAGTCCACCGTTGCCATTGACGGGCTGGTAGATATTCTTGCCGATGGAAATAACGGTTCGAATGAAGCAGTGAGTGCCGTGGCTTCCAAAGTGGATATTGGCGGCGGCATCATCAAAGCAGTGAATGGGGCAGCCTATGCAATTCGTGGATATGGAGAATATCAAAGCAGCAACAAGGCCATTGTCAATGTAAATGTAAAGAAAGATAAGGATGACCATGTGACTGGTGCCGGAACCAATGATACGGCCATCGAAGGGGATATTTTCCTCGGCGGTGGTATGGATATGAGCGGCGCAAAGGCCGAAGTGAACATTGGCCTCAATACAAAGGATTCCTATTTCAAAGGAAATATTAAGAAACCCAATGCTTCTTCTGATGGACATGTAAACCTGTACATGGGGAACGAAGCTTCCTGGACCGGCAATAACCTGTCCGGCAGCACCGTGACTGCCCATTTGAACAGTGACGCTTTCTGGACCGGGTACAGCTCTGGGAATGCTATGAACCTGGACATGAATGGGACCGGCCTCTGGAATAATGCCGGAGCCTCTTCCCTTGCATCCATTTCCGGGAACGGGGGACTCATCAACATGTCGGGTGATAAAGCGGGCACCGTATCTGTCCAGCAGTATGGTGGTAATACAACTCTCCTTTACCGGCATGAAATTGTTGCTGATGCTGCAAGGGCCCATGCAGACCTTTATGGGAATAAAGCAGCTTCCATCATTGGCGGTGACTTCAAAATCACCGATGCGGTGGCAGACTCTGCCATTACTCTTGTCACCGACAGCACCGGCGTCAGCACCACTTCCACAGACTACGCCGATAAGAACCTGGTGAATGATCTTCTGGACAAGCTGGCGAACAAGCTCTACTACAGCGGCTATGCGAATGGAAACCTGAAAGGCTATGTACGGATTGCCGAAGGCCTTACCTCTTCCTCCATCACCGCCAAGCTCCGGCAGGAAGATATTTCCTTCTACAATGCGGCTGGAGCAAAGACCGCAGGCATGGCAGAAGGCCAGGGCCACTACAGCTACAGCCTCGTATACCCGGATGAACAGGTGAAGGATCCCATGGCCACCGTCATCGACGGCAGCAAGGAATCGAAAGATGCCTATAGGGACGCAGGCATTTACAAGGACAAGACTGACACCTATGACTTCACAAAGAAACCGGCCACCGTCAATACCGATGACAAGAGCGACAGCATCATCCATGCCGGCGATAACGATGTGAACGTGAAGACCAATGATGTGCTGAACATCATTGCCAAAGACGGCGGCACAGGCATGAAGGCGGAGAACGGAAAGACCGTTACAACTACAGGCAATACGAATATCACAGCCAAAGATGGTACCGGTATTCTTGCAGATAATGGCACCGTGAAACTGGCCAATGATACCACTATCATCACAGGCACCGGTATGGAAGCGAAGAACGGCGGCACCATCACTGCCGAAGGCAAGGCGGATATCACTGCTGATGGCAAGGCTCTCCATGCAGACGGCGATAGCAGCACCATTACCCTGAATGACGGCAGTATTTCCGGTAAAGTCCTGGCAGAGAACAAGGGGTCCATCACCACCAACGGAGCAGTGCTGAAAGGCGATGTGACAGCACAGACCAATGGTACAGCAGCACTTACCAATGGCAGCACCTCCGCTGGCATCACTGCTGACGGCGGCACCATCACCACCAATGGTACTGAAGTGGCCGGCGAAGCCCTGGCTGAGAACAGCGGCACCGTTGTCATGACCGGCGGCAAGGCAGCTTCCGTAACCGCTGATGGCGGCAGCGCTACTACCGATGGCACCGTCGTGGATGGACTCATTTCTGCAAAGAACGGCGGCACCGCATCCATGAAGAATGGCAGCGCCAAAGGGCTTTCTGCAGATAAGGACTCCACCGTCACTGCAACTCTTGATAAGAGCGATGCAAAGATCGATGGAAATGTGGCCAATGAAGGCACTGCTTCTGTCAACATTTCCAACGGGGCATCCTGGACCGGTGACTCCACCGGAACCGGTACAACGATCGCGAATATCGGCAGTGGATCTACCTGGACCGGCGCTTCCTCCAACGGCAATACAAAGGCAGTCATTGATGGCACCTGGACACAGACAGGAGCTTCTGAACTGGCATCTCTCTCCGGCTCCGGTACCATTGATAAACGGAGCGATAACAACGGGGATCTCAATATTGCATCCTACAGCGGAAGCAATACCTTTGTATACAACCATTCCATTGTGAATGACAGTACCCGGGAAAATGCGGAATACTATGGTGATAAGAACGGAGGAAACAAGGCTGTATCGGTTTCTGGTGGCAATATCAATATTGCTGAAGCTGCAAAAGGATCTACCATCAGTCTTATGACCGATCGCGCAGGACTCAATGTGGACTCCAGCTTCTTCCGGGATAAGAATCTCACAAATGATGCGCTGGACAAACTGGCTAATAAACTCTATTACCACGGTACAGAAAGCCTTACCGGTCGGGTAGGCTTTGGCGAAGGACTGACGGCGCCGTCTGAATGGAAGAATATCACTTTCAAGACAGATGGACAGGGATCCTATGACTATACGACCATTGTGAATAGCCTGGATATCCAGTATGGCAGTGAAGAAACCGCTATGATGAAAGGTACCAAGAGTGCCCTCCTTGGCAGCGCCATGATGTGGCGGAGCAACAACAACGACATCCAGCGCCGGATGGGCGACCTTCGCCTTGGCCAGGGAGAAACCGGCGTATGGGCAAGGTACATGGGCGGAAAGAATAAGTACGACCAGCAGAATACCTACCTGAACCAGGACTATGACATCGGCCAGGCAGGCTTCGACAAGAAAGTGGGAGACTGGACCGTAGGTCTTGCCCTGGACCATGGGGATGGCAAGGCCCACTACATCGGCGGCAAGGGCAAGGAAAAGATGAATACCCTCGCAGTCTATGGCACCCGTGTAAGCAATGACGGCAGGTACTTCGACGTCATCGTGAAGACGGGACAGGTGAAGAACAAGTTTGACGTATCCAATGAAATCGGGAATAAACTGCACGGGGACTACAAAGCCTGGGGCAATTCTATTTCCCTGGAATACGGAAAACGGTTTGTACAGGACAGCGGGTTCTACATGGATCCCAGCGTGGAATTCACAGCCGGTCGTCTGAATAGAAAGAACTTCAAAGGAACCAGTGACCTGGGCACCCTGTACGTACATCAGCACGGTTTCAACAGTGCCATCGGCCGTATCGGCTTCAGCATCGGCCGTCAGCAGGAACGGAGCAACATTTATGCGAAGTTTGCCCTGGCCCATGAATTCGGAGGAAGCTTCAGGACCGACTTCTATGCCGACGATGGCGGCCTGAAATCTACGAAGGTGGACCTCAGTGACACCTGGCTGGACATGGAACTGGGAGGCAGCCTGAGCCTCGGCAAGAACGTCTACCTCTACGGTACCTACACCAGGACCTTCGAAGCTGACATGGCAACGAAGTGGAGAGCTGACGTAGGCGTACGGTACACCTTCTGATAGGAATAGCTTCAACCTCATAGGCAACACGCAAAAAGACCTCGAAAGAGGTCTTTTTGCGTGGGTAGAAATCCTGGCTCCCCCTCCGGGGCAATGCTATTCAGTTAAGCGTTTTACACAAGCATACGTTATAACGACGTG
>ERZ791746.895-NODE-895-length-23030-cov-10.933972_pt1 | contig 23030 bp, 16 predicted proteins | sample MGYA00510038_ERZ791746 | MGnify/ENA primary metagenome ERZ791746 (study PRJEB30046, sample SAMN00792018) | human gut metagenome | study: EMG produced TPA metagenomics assembly of the A metagenome-wide association study of gut microbiota in type 2...
CTCCCGTTTCTTTGATATTCAGTGGCGCACCGCGCCCAATCTCTAATTGAGGTCCGGCGGCGTTGCCGCATCCATCCTGCGGCTTTGCCGCGGCCCTTCTCCAAGGGCCTGCATACTGGTGGGATATCTCACAATGGACGTTAACTTTTCTATCAGGGTTTTCGTCAAATGCGCTCCCCCTTGGAGAGGGCGGGGGATGGATCCGGCTCAAAGAGGCGAAATCTGCGTAGCAGGTTAAAGTTAGCTGATGGAAGCGCCGCAGGTGGATTCCCTCAGCCTCAATCCCGATTTCGATCTTCCCATTCCCCAGGGCCTGTTCCACTGATGATTCAAATTTCACAAATATCTATTGGATTTTTGTGAAAAATTTTGTATAATAAGGTTACATGGAGAAAATGCCATGGGTCAGGTGCAGCCTGACGGTCCAATTGATGATTATTTCCCTGATTATCAATTCGGCTGCGGATGGTCATACTCCTCAATGACTGTCGTGCACAGAAAAGCGGTTTCGGCCGCTTTTTTTGTTGCTTTCTGCAGCAGCCCCATCCATACGCATGGGGTATACTGCTGAGTATACGGCCCAGGCGGCGGCCTCAGCCCATATTCCTTAGCCCCATTCCCCTGTTCCGTGCTATAATGAATATTATGCAGTTTACAGGGGTCCGGATTTTTCCTGACTCCTTATCCCTGTTTCATGTAACAAGTAATGAAAAGAGTGATTGCAATGGATATAAAACGGCAGCACCGCCTGTATCAGTGGAAAGACGGCAAAAAGCTGGAACTGGGAGAGAAATCCCTGGTCATGGGTATATTGAACGTCACCCCGGACTCCTTCTCTGACGGGGGAAAGTGGAATTCTGAGACCCTGGCCGTATCCCATACCACGGATATGGTGAAGGATGGGGCAGATATCATCGATGTGGGCGCAGAGTCTACCCGTCCCGGCAGCACGGCTCTTACGGCGGAGGAGGAAACGAAACGGCTCATGACGTTCCTTCCGGATGTGCTGAAACTCAGTATGGTCCCTGTTTCCATTGATTCCTACCACTGGGAAACCATGGAGAAAGCCCTTTCCGCCGGCGCCCATATGGTGAACGATGTATGGGGATTCCAGTACGACGACGGCAGCATGGCGAAGGTGGCGGCATCCTTCGATGTGCCGGTGATTCTCATGCATAACCAGGAAACCGAGGAATACAGCAGCGACATCATAGAGGACCTGAAGCATTTTTTCGATAAATCTCTGGAAATCGCCCTGTCTGCCGGTGTGAAGGCGGACAATATCATCCTGGACCCGGGCATCGGCTTTTCCAAGAACGGGGACCAGAATATGGAAATCCTCTCCCGCCTGGACGAGCTCACCACCGCCTATCCCTGTCCCTGGCTTTTAGGTGTCAGCCGGAAGCGGTTCATTGGCACCATCCTGGGTACTGATGCTTCTGAAAGGGACGAAGGAACCGCCGCAGTGAATCTTTGGGGCGCCGAAAAGGGCTGCACCATTTTCCGGGTGCACGATGTAAAGACCACCGCCAGGGAACTGAAAGTCTGGGACGCTCTGCGGCTGTGGCATTGACCGGATTGGCGGCGTGTGAACAACCGGGGCTTTATGTGAAAGATCGGCGTGCGTCCGTGTGGGGGCTTTTAGCTTCCAGCTGTTAGCTTCCAGGAAAGCTGGTTCGCCTGCGGCGCAACAGGCTCTCCTGAACGGATGGAGTGCCGAAGGCTGCTCAGTCTTCCTGGCAGCTAGAAGATAGCAGCTGGAAGCCCCCACTCGTTCGCACGATAGTTGGTCACATAATACCTGCCGCGAAGCGGCTATCCCTCGACCTCGATCTCCATCTCAATCCCGGCGGAAGCAGGGACTTCTATTTTTTATCATTACAGGTGGCATATATGGATACCATAAAACTTACCCGCATGGCCTTTTTCGGCTACCACGGCGATGAGCCGGAGGAGACGAAACTGGGGCAGCGCTTTTATATTGATGTAGAAATGGGACTGGACCTTTCCAGAGTAGGAGAGACCGATGCCCTGGAGGACTCGGTGAACTACGTGGCGGTGTACGACCTTGTAAAGCAGCGGGCCGAAGGGGGACCTTACAGGCTCCTGGAGCGGCTGGCGGGGGTCATTAACCACGACATTCTTGCCCGGTTTCCCCTGGTGGAAAAGGTGACCACCACCGTCCATAAACCGGGATCCCCTATCCCCGGTATCCTGGACGATGTGTCTGTGACCCTGACCAAAGAAAGGCAGTAAAAATTGCAGCAAACATACATTATGGCTTTCGGGTCGAACATGGGGGATTCCCTTTCCACCCTGCAGAGGGCTCTTGCAAGGCTGGAAGAGGACCGTCGTTTATCTTTGGGAAAGGTCTCTTCTTTCTACCGGACGAAGGCCTGGGGAAAGACGGACCAGCCGGATTTTATCAATGGCGCCGCCCTCCTGTCCTGGGAGGGTACACCGGAGGAGCTGATGACCCTGCTTCTCACCGTGGAAAAGGAGTTCGGCCGGAAGCGGGACATTCACTGGGGTCCCCGGACCCTGGACCTGGACCTTATATATAGTGAAGGCATTACGAGAAATACAGATTTCCTCCATCTGCCGCATCCCTGGTTCTGGGAGCGGCCTTTTGTGCTGGTTCCTTTAGAGGAAATCCTGCCCCATTTCAGGTATAAAGGAGAAGAAATCCATCAGAGAATTATGGAACTCAATGGTTACAAGGAAGTAGAGAAAATGGGTAAAGAAAGGAGCGAAAGCCATGGCCGATGAAAAGAAAAAGCCCTCCCTTTCCGATGTGAAAGCGGCAATCCAAAAACCGGAAGTTTCCCGTTTCATTCTGGATACCACCGTGGGGTCCGAGCTTTCGGCCCTCGTGGAAAAGGACTTGGCCCCCCTTCATGGGGATGATCGGAAGAAAGTGTCCCTCATCACCGGTATTTCCGGATCCCAGAAGGCCCTGGCCGCGGCGGCTCTCCTTCGCCATTACCGGCAGGCGGTGATTATAGTGCCGGATCAGAAGGATCTTTTCCGTTGGGAAGAGGACCTGGCCTTCTTTGCGCCGGAGGCGGACGTGCGGCCCTTCCCCCTGGTGGAGGACAGCGGTTTCCAGGTCACCTTTGCCGGCACCGAACGGCTTCGTGACCGCATGCAGTCCCTGGGAAAGCTCATGGGGAAGGCGCCGGTGGTCATCGTGGCCACCTCCGTGGAAGCAGCCCAGAAAATCGAAGGACCGGAATCCCTGGGGGACCGGACATTTACCCTGTCCCTGGGAGAAGAAAAGGACCGGGATGAACTCATAGAGACACTGGTATCCCTGGGCTACGAACGGGTGGACCAGGTGGAACGGTGCGGCCATTTCGCGGTGCGCGGGGATATTGTGGATATTTACCCCATCAGCGAAGAACATCCGCTTCGGGTGGAATTCTTTGGCGATGAAGTGGACAGCATCCGGTCCTTCGATGAGGACAGCCAGCGGTCCATCGAAGAAAGGAAAGAAGCCCTCATTCTTCCCATTTCTTCCGGCGCCGGTAAAGAGGCGGCGCTCATGGATTACCTGCAGGAGGGCATCATCCTTTACGATGAACCCCAGCGGGCAGAAGAGAGCCTGAAGCGCTATTTCAAGGAAGAAAAGGAAAACAGGAACCATGCCCTCTCCTGGGAGGACCTGGTGAAAAGGGGCAGGAAACAGGGAAATAAGGAAGTCCTTCTTTCCCTCCTGAACCGGTCCCTCACGGGCTTTGCCTCTCCTGCCATCCTCGGCTGGCAGGGGCAGTCTATGACGAACTACCAGCGGCAGATTCCCATTTTCATTGAAGACCTGAAGGCCCTCCTGAAAAAGGAATGGGCCATGACCATCGTCATTCCCAGAGCCTCGGAAAAGGAAGAGCTGAAGGGGATCCTCAAAGACTATGAAATTCCTCTCACCGAAGACGGGGCGAAGGGGACCGTGCGCCTGGTAAATGGCGTCCTCACGGAGGGCTTCGAACTGCCCCAGGAGAAGCGGGCCCTCATGACGGCCGGCGACATTCTGGGAAAGCAGAAGATCCGGCGGGTGAAAGGCGCCGGCAAGGGTCGGAAAATCCGGTATTTCTCGGACCTCAATGTGGGGGACTACGTGGTGCAGGATGTCCATGGCATCGGCAAGTACCTGGGCATCAAGACCATAGAACTCTCCGGCGTCCATCGGGATTACATCGCCATCCAGTACGCAGGAAATGATAAGCTTTACCTGCCGGTGGAGCAGATTTCCACCCTGGAAAAATACATCGGCCCCGAAGGGGGCACCCCGGTCTTAAGCAAAATGGGGGAGGCCCACTGGGAAAAGGTGCGGTCCAAAGCCAGGAAATCTATCGAAGAACTGGCAGAGCGGCTCCTGGATATCTATGCGAAGCGGGAAATCACGAGGGGCATTGCCTTTGCCCCGGACACCGCGGAGCAGCGGGAATTCGAAGATACCTTCCCCTACGTGGAAACGGAAGACCAGCTCACCGCCATCGATGCCATCAAGCAGGCCATGGAAAGGCCCATTCCCATGGACATGCTCCTCTGCGGGGATGTGGGATTCGGAAAAACGGAAGTGGCCATGCGGGCAGTGTTCAAGTGCGTCATGAGCGGCTACCAGGCCATGGTGCTCTGCCCGACCACCGTCCTTTCCCAGCAGCATTACAAGAATTTCAAAGACCGCATGGAAGGATTCGGCGTGAACGTGGCAGTGCTGAACCGTTTTACCAGTATCAGGGAAAAACGGGAGATCCTCCGGAAACTGAAGGATGGGGAACTGGACGTCATCATCGGCACCCATGCGGTACTCAATAAAAAGGTGGAATGCAAAAAACTGGGGCTCCTGGTGGTGGATGAAGAGCAGCGGTTCGGTGTGGTACAGAAGGAAAAGTGGAAATCCTGGTCCACCGGCATTGACGTGCTCACCCTGTCCGCCACCCCGATTCCCCGGACCCTCCACATGAGCCTTACCGGCGTCAGGGACATGGTCACCATCACCACGCCTCCCTCAAACCGCCATGCTATCCAGACCTATGTGACGGAATACGATGATTTCATCGTAAAAGACGCCATCCTCCGGGAAAAGGAACGGGGCGGCCAGACCTACTTCGTCTACAACCGGATCGAAACCATGGGTTCCATGCTGGACCACCTCCGGGAAGTACTGCCGAAGGATATCACCATCGGCGTGGCCTACGGCCGCATGGAAGGCCGGCAGCTGGAACAGGTGATGATGGACTTCTACGAAGGCCGCTACGACGTGCTCCTCTGCACCACCCTCATCGAAAACGGACTGGACCAGCCCAACGCCAATACCATGCTCGTCTACGATGCCGACCGCATGGGGCTGTCCCAGATCTACCAGATGCGGGGACGGGTAGGGCGGTCCGAAAAGATTGCCCGGGCCTGGTTCTTCTACCGGAAGGGAAAAGTCCTTTCGGAGGTGGCTGAAAAACGGCTCGATACGATCCGGGAATTCACGGAACTGGGCAGCGGCTTCAAAGTGGCCATGCGGGACCTGGAAATCCGGGGCGCCGGCAACCTCCTGGGCGCCGCCCAGCACGGCAATATCGCCAGTGTAGGCTTTGCCACTTACTGCAGTATGCTGGAGGATGCGGTGGAACGGCTCCGGGCGAAACGGGAACACCGGCCGCTGCCGAAGAAACTGCCGAATACGACCATCGAATTCCGGCAGGACGCCTATCTCGATACCGCCTACATTGCCAACGAAGAACAGAAAATGGAAATCTACCGGCGCCTGGCGTCTGTGGAAAATGACAAAGACCTGTCTGACCTCATCGACGAAGTGGTGGACCGCTTCGGCACCCCCACAGGGCCGGTGGAGAAACTGTTTGCCATTTCGAAAATCCGGGTGAAAGCGAGAAACCTGGGCATCGGCAGCATCCTGGACGGCGGGGAAAACTACGTCATCACCTGGGCCGACGAGGACCCCATGAGGGGATGGAACCCCATGGACCTCCCAAAGACCATGATTCCCTACATCCGCATCCTGGCCGGCAGGAATACAAAGATGAATATCAACAAAAAGGGCATCTCCGGGGAACCCATGAAATGGATGGCCTCCTTCATGGACGAAATGGAAAGAGAAGTGAAGAAGAACCGGGTGAGCTGATTCGCCTACGGCGAATAAGTGGCTAGTGGCTAGATCTAGTGGCTAGGCGATCAGGCCCTGCGGGCCGGGTGACGGGGGCTATGAGTACGTCTATACGGGCGGGCGCTTCCCTGGCTTTTAGGAAAGCCGATTCGCCTGCGGCGAAAAAAGATTTGAGATTTGAGTGAAGAGAATTGAGCTTCAGCGGCTTTGCCGCTCTTTCCACCAATCCATCCTGCGGCTTTGCCGCGGCCCTTCTCCAAGGGCCTGCATGGGTACGGAGTATCTCACAAAGAACGTTACCTCTTTTATGAGGTTTCCGGTAAGCAAGTGCCCCCTTGGAGATGGAAGTCCTGCAGAGGACTTCCAAGTTTGGCCTGAATACAAAAGGCGCTTAGCCTGCCCATAAAAGCGCCTTCCTTATAGGCCAAACGGCGGACGCCCGAAGGCCGGGGGATGGATCCGCCTCGAAGAGGCGGGATCTGCGAAGCAGATAATGCCTGGGCGCTGGATTTCTCATAACGGTTCCGTCAATCCATCCTGCGGCTTTGCTGCGGCCCTTCTTCAAGGGCCTGCATGCTTAGGGAATATCTCACATTGGACCGATTCCCTTTACAATGATGCTGGTACTCTGTCATCTGTAAGCTGACAGCTGTAAGCAAAAGATTAGATAATCCGCGGCGCTTTCTATTCTGTCGCTCCGCACCACCACTCCTCACTCCTAACTCCTCACTTTTCAGGGCCTTCGGCCCCATTCTCCTCAATCTCGACCTCGGCCTCGATCTCATCTGCCCGCAGTCGGTCGAGCTTTCCTGAAAAGTTAGGTGAATCTCCACTGCGGAGCGGGTGGATATAAAACTCGCGGCGCTTTCTACTCTGCTGCGCCGCACCACCACTCCTCACTCCTCACTTTTTAGGGCTGTGCCCCCATTTCCCTCGGCCTCGGTCTCGCCACTCTTTATTATTTCTTTATCATTTCTTATTCTCTACCATGGAGAATAGGGAGAAAATAGGATAAGTCCTTTACATTTCTCTTCAAATCTGATATGACTATAGAGGTTATGCTTTAGAGTCAAATTCTTTATTACAGGTGAAATATGCGTAAAAATTCTTTTATCCAGGGTGCACTGATCCTTACGGTGGCCGGTATTATCGTCAAGTTTATCGGCGCCTTCAGCCGGATTTACCTGTCCCGTCTTCTGGGGGGCGAGGGGATCGGGCTGTACCAGATGGCCTATCCTATTTATTTGCTCTGTCTTTCCGTATCTTCCGCCGGCCTTCCGGTGGCCATTTCTATCATGGTGGCGGAACGGAATGCGGTCCGTGACTACTACGGCGGCCAGAAGGTCTTCCGTATTTCCATGGCAGCCCTCACGCTGACGGGGCTCTTTTTCAGTGCCCTCCTGTTCTTCGGCGCCCAGTGGCTCGTGGACAGCGGCATCGTCCGTGACCAGAGAGCCTACTGGTCCCTTCTGGCCCTGTCTCCGGCCGTGTTCTGTGCTACCCTGCTGGCTACGCTCCGGGGATATTTCCAGGGGCTCCAGCTCATGACGCCTACGGCTGTATCCCAGATCATCGAACAGGTGGTGCGGGTGGTGACCATGATCGCCTTTGCGGTGATTCTCCTGCCCTATGGATTGGAATTTGGCGCTGCCGGTGCTACCCTCGGCGCTGCTCCCGGTGCATTCACCGGTATCGTGGTGCTCATCGGGTTCTACTACATGACCCGGGGCTGGCGCCATGAACTGGCAGGGGAACAGGACCCCTCCATCAAACCCCAGAGTGCCCTTCATATCATCAAGCGGCTCCTGGTGCTGGCTATCCCCGTATCCCTGGCGAACATCATGCTTCCTATCGTTTCCAATATCGACCTCCTCATCGTTCCCCGCCGGCTGGAAGTGGCGGGCTTTACGGTGGAAGAGGCCACCACCCTTTTCGGCTACCTCACCGGCATGGCTACGGCCCTGGTCAATATGCCCACCATCGTCACCGCCTCCCTGGCGGCTTCCCTGGTGCCGGTCATTTCCGAAGCCATTGCCCAGAAGAAGGGGGACGTGGTGATGAAACGGACGGACACCGCCATGCGGCTGGCCAACCTTATCACCATTCCAGCTTTCATCGGCATGTGCGTCATTGCCACCCCCATTTCCGCCATGCTCTATGCTACCCCCAATGCGGGCCCCTGCATTGCGGTCATGAGCTTCGGTGTATTCCTCCTGGGGGTACAGCAGGTCACCACCGGCGTGCTCCAGGGCATGGGGAAGACCGCCATTCCGTTCATGAACATGGTCATTTCCGCCAGTGCCAAGGTCTTCCTGTCCTGGAACCTTACGGCCCTGCCCACCTGGGGCGTCCTGGGGGCTGCCTGGGCAACGAATGCGGACTTCGGCGTAGCGGCTATCCTGAACCTGATTTTCCTCTATAAATACCGCCACTACACCATGGATGTCATCCACACCATCAAGCTGTTTATCGCAGCGGGCATCATGGGGGCCGTGGTGCTGGGCGTTTACCACGTGGGGTACGGCGCAATCCACAGCAATACCCTGGCTACCCTGGCGGCCATCGCCGTGGGCGGCGTGGTTTACCTTGTGGGCATCGTCCTTATCCGCGCTGTAAAGCCGGAAGATGTGCAGGAAATTCCGAAAATCGGACCGAAACTGGCTGCTTATGTTGAGAAACTGAGCTTCAAGATCTGAATGAAAAGAAAAAGCTGTGAAAAATGGTTTTCCATTTTTCACAGCTTTTTTGTATGCCTGGCAGCTGGCGAAATCAATGCGTCGGAGCTTTGAGCTTTCAGCCTTGGGCCTTGGTCTGGTCAGCCGCTTCTCGGCGGCTGTCATGTGGCTATGTTTGCGTGCGAACAAGTGGGGGCTTCTAGCTTCTGGCTCCTAGCAGCCAGGAAAGCTCACCAGCCTACGGCATGAAGAAGCTGTCGGACAGCCTGAAAGGAAGCGCCGCAGGCGGACCAGCTTTCCTAATTGCTAACAGCTGGCAGCTAGAAGCCCCCACTTGTTCGCACGCCGCTCAGCTACAAGAAATCCGCGGCGGAGCCGCTAAGGGCTTGGATCCAGGTCTAGATCTGTAGCGCCAAAGACGCTATTCCCCTCGGTCTCGACCTCACTTTATCAGTCCCGGCGCTCCGGCCAGTCTCCGTTCCGTTTCCGATACCAGCTCTTCCACGATTTCTTCTACCGGCTGGATCTTTGTGAGATGGGTGAGGGACATGCCGGCCAGGACGAAGCCATTTTCCGTATCCCCTTCCACGGCGCCCTTCCTTGTGGTGCCGGTGGCCAGGGCAATGAGTTCCTCCAGGGGAGCCCCGCTGTATTCCTCTTTCAGATATTTATCGGAGAAAGCATTCCGGAGACCCCGGACGCTGTCGCCGGTGGTGAAGCCGGTGACCACGGAATCCGTGTCCTTTGCTTTGATGATGGCTTCCTTTGCCTTTGGGTGGAGCCGGCATTCTTCGGCCAGAAGGAACCGGGTGCCCATCTGGACGCCGGAAGCGCCCATGATGAGTGCCGCTGCGATGCCCCGGCCGTCAACGATGCCGCCGGCAGCGATGACAGGAATTTCCATGTCCGGCAGCACATTTTCCAGGAGTGCCATGAGGGTCAGTTTCCCGTCGTGGCCGCCGGCTTCCATGCCCTCCACGACAAGCGCATCAGCGCCCGCATCCTGCACCCGTTTGGCCAGCTTCACGTTCGGCACCACGGGTATGCATTTCACCCCGGCATGGTGGAGGTCGTCAAACCAGGGAACCGGGTTTCCGGCACCCAACGTGACGAAGGGCACCTTTTCATCGCAGATCACCTGGGCCACATCGTCCTTGTTCGGTGCCTGGAGCATGAGGTTCACGCCGAAGGTCTTGCCGGGGCCCAGGATGTCCTTCGCCCGGCGGATGTGGTCCCTCACCTCGTCCACCGTGAATCCGCCGGACCCGATGACGCCGGCACAGCCCGCATGGGCCATGGCTGCTGCCAGCACCCCGTCGGAAATATAAGCCATGGCTCCCTGGATGATGGGGTAGTCGATAGAAAGAAGTTCCGTAAGTTTTGTTTTCCAGGCCATAAGTATTGCCTCCTGTCATAGAAATAGGGAATAAGAAAGACCGGCTCAGGCCCTTTCTTCTTTCCTGAAATGGATGGTTCCTGTGATTCTGCCTCTATTATACTCATTCATGGGATAAATGGGAGAAGGGAAAATTTTGCCTGTAGTAGACAAGACCGAGACCGACGTCGAGAGAAATGGGGGCACAGCCCTAAAAAGTGAGGAGTGAGGAGTGGTGGTGCGGCGCGACAGAATAGAAAGCGCCGCGGATTATCTAATCTTTTGCTTACAGCTGTCAGCTTACAGATGACAGAGTACCAGCATCATTGTAAAGGGAATCGTTCCAATGTGAGACATTCCCTAAGCATGCAGGCCCTTGGAGAAGGGCCGCGGCAAAGCCGAAGGATGGATTAATAGAACCGTTAAATGCTCAATGTGAGAAATCCAACGCTCAGGCATTATCTGCTTCGCAGATCCCGCCTCTTCGAGGCGGATCCATCCCCCGCCCTTTGGGCTGCCCCCGTTTGGCCTATAAGGAAGGCGCTTTTATGGGCAGGCTAAGCGCCTTTTGTATTCAGGCCAAACTTGGAAGTCCTCTGCAGGACTTCCATCTCCAAGGGGGCATTTGCTTACCGATATTCTCTGTATGTGAGACATCCTCTAAGAATGCAGGCCCTGGAGAAGGGCCGCGGCAAAGCCGCAGGATGGATTGACGGAACCGTTAAATGCTCAATGTGAGAAATCCAGCGCTCAGGCATTATCTGCTTCGCAGATCCCGCCTCTTCGAGGCGGATCCATCCCCCGCCCTTTGGGCTGCCCCCTTCTCTAAGGGGGCACGTGATTACCGATTTCCTTAATACGTGAGATAACCAATAGCATGCAGCTTTTTGCGGCGAAGCCGCTGGACCTCAACTCTCAAATCTCAAATCTCAACTCTTTCCCCAACCATGCAGGCCCTGGAGAAGGGCCGCGGCAAAGCCGCAGGATGGATTGAGGGAAAAGGCGGCGAAGCCGCTGAAGCTCAATTCTCTTCACTCAATTCTCAAATCTCAACTTTTTATTTGAGCATCTACTCCAAATTAATAGAGTACACTTAATACCGGATTTCCACATAGATGTTGTAGTATTAAAGTAACCGTGATATACTGTAATCGGTAAGACCTGGTATAATTCTGTTTCTTTCAGATGGGATTGTGATGGGAAAGTGATGAAGGTGAAAGAAGACTCCTTATTGATGCTGCTGCTTCCGGAAATGATGGACGGGGCGCAGGAAAGGTACGAGATTCTTCGACAGATTCATGAATGGCAGCCGGTGGGAAGGCATATTCTCGCCGTGCAGACGAAACTTCCTGAAAGCACGATCCGGAAACACATCGAAAAGATGGAAAAAGCAGGTCTTTTGATTTCCCGTCCTTCCGGCATGAGCCTCACGTCCAAAGGGGAGTCTCTCCTCGGACCCCTGGCTCCGTACCTGCAGAAGAGCCCCTCCCTTTCCTACATGGAGAAGAAACTGGAGTCCATCCTGTCCATGGAAAAGGTAATCGTGGTGAGAGGGGACTCGGACCGGTCTCCGGAAGTGAATAATGAAATCAGCCAGGAAGGGGCCCTGGTGCTCCTCAGGATCCTTCGGGACGGCCATATTGCTGCCGTCAGCGGCGGACCGGAGATTGCGGGCATTGCGAATGCCCTGCCCACGCTCCACATGAAGGTGGACGTGGTCCCCGCCCGGGGCGGTTTCGGCAGGAAAATCGAGTACCTGCCAAACCTGGTGGCCGCCAGGATGGCGGAAAGGCTGGGAGGGACCTACCACCTCATGACGATTCCCGACGGCCTTTCGCCGGAGCTGTTCCTGAAGGTGAAGAAGGAGCTTCCCCAATTGAAAGTGGTGGATGAACTCATTGCAAAAACGGATATTCTCCTCACCGGTGTGGATGATCCTGGGGATGCTTCGAGGTGGATGGAGCTTCCCGGCGACGTGAGGGCCCGTCTCGCAAGCCATGGGGCAGCCGGTGAGGCCCTGGGCCTCTATGTCGATATCCATGGCAAAGTTCTCTACCGTATGTACAATGCCGGTATTTCCGGGGACGAAATCTCATCGATTCCCCATGTGCTCATTGCGGCCGGAGGCTGTCACAAGGGCGCCGCCATTCTTGCCATGGCAAGGGCAGGGATCCGGGGCACCCTCATCACTGATGAAGGCGCAGGAAATGAAATCTTATCTTTGATGGTTGGAAAAGAGTCAGAAACAGGAGGGTACTAACATGACAAAAATTGGTATTAACGGATTTGGCAGGATCGGAAGACTGGTATTCCGGGGCATGCTGGACAGGGATGACCTGGAAGTCGTAGCAATCAACAACCCCAGCGGCGTCGAAACGGCTGCCTATCTTCTGAAGTACGATTCCGTCCACGGCCGTCTCGGCAAGAAGGTAGAAATCGACGGGGACGACCTCATCATCGAAGGGAAACGGGTCCATGTATTCCATGACCGGGATCCGGAACACCTGGACTGGAGCAAATATGGCGTAGAAATCGTGGTGGAATCCACGGGCAAACTGAAGGATAAAGCCAGCGCCGGCAAGCATATCAAAGGAACCGTGAAGAAAGTCATCATCACAGCTCCCGGCAAGGACGACGACGCCACCATCGTCATGGGCGTCAATGAAGGAACCTATGATCCGAAGAAGGATAATATCATTTCCAATGCTTCCTGCACCACGAACTGCCTGGCACCGGTGGTGAAGGTACTCCATGAAAAATTCCACATCAAACGGGGCCTCATGACCACCGTCCATTCCTATACCAATGACCAGGCCATCCTGGAAAAGGCCCACAAGAAGGATCCCAGAAGAGGCCGGGCAGCTGCGGAAAATATTATCCCCACCTCCACCGGTGCTGCAAAGGCCATCGGCATCGTGATTCCGGAACTGAAGGGTAAACTGAATGGCCTCGCCATCCGCGTCCCCACCCCCGATGTATCCCTGGTAGACCTGACCGTGGAACTGGGCAAAAACGTGACGAAGGAAGAAGTGAACGCCGCCCTGAAGGAAGCGTCTGAAGGAGAACTGAAGGGCATTCTTGCCTATACAGATGAACCCCTCGTTTCCAGCGATTTCCTCACCACCGACGTCAGCTCCACCGTGGACAGCCTCCTCACCATGGTGATGGAAGGAAATCTTGTCAAAGTCATCGCCTGGTACGATAACGAATGGGGCTATTCCATGAGAATCATTGACCTTGTTAAGTATGTAGCATCGAAAGGACTTTGATTATGAATAAAAAGACCATCTATGATTTGAAGCCGGAAGGAAAAACTGTGTATGTCCGGGTGGATTACAATGTGCCCCACGATAAAGAGGGCCACATCCTGGATGACCGCCGTATCCGCGCCACCATTCCCACCATCCGGTACCTCCTGGACCATGGGGCAGCGGTGGTCCTGGCCAGTCATATGGGTCGGCCCAAGGGCACGGTGAAGCCGGAACTGTCCCTGGCTCCCTGCGCGAAACGGCTGTCGGAACTCCTGCACCAGGACGTGCTTTTCTGCCCGGACTGCGTAGGTGATAAAGCAGCAGAAATGAAAAAAGCCCTGGAACCGGGGCAGGTATTGCTTCTGGAAAATCTCCGGTTCCATGGGGAAGAGGAAAAGAACGACCCCAAATTCGCAAAGGACCTGGTCAATGGATGTGACCTGGCGGTGAACGATGCCTTCGGCGTATCCCACCGCACCCATGCCTCCGTTGTAGGCGTCGGCAAAATCATGCCCATGGTTTCCGGTCTCCTCCTGAAGAAGGAAATCGACTTCCTGGACGGCGTCATCGAACATCCGGTACGCCCCTTTGCAGCCATCATCGGCGGTGCGAAGATCAGCGACAAGATCCAGGTCATTGCAAACCTCATGGAAAAGGCGGACGTCATCCTTATCGGCGGCGGCATGGCCAATACCTTCGTGGCTGCCCAGGGCTATGACATGGGCCGGTCCCTGCAGGACCGGGACCGGTTCGACCTGGCAAGGAACCTCATGAAGAAGGCCCACGAAATGGGCTCTGAAATCATGCTCCCCGTTGACTTCATGGCGGGCGATGCCTTCTCCGAGACCGCCCATACGAAAGTCCTTTCGGCCGATGAATTCTGTGACCCCTGGATGGCCCTGGATATCGGACCGAAGACCATTGAACTTTACGTGGAAACCCTGAAAAAGATGAAAACCGTCGTATGGAATGGCCCCATGGGCGTATTCGAAATGAAACCCTTCTCCAAAGGCACCTTTGCCATTGCCGAAGCCATGGCAAACCTCGACGCCACCACCGTCATCGGCGGCGGTGAATCGGCTTCTGTTGTGGACGAACTGGGGATCGAAGACAAATTCTCCCACGTATCCACCGGCGGCGGTGCCTCCCTGGAAATGCTGGAAGGCATGGTGCTCCCGGGCGTAGCCATTCTTGCGGATAAGGAGTGATTCCTTTTGAGAAAAATCCTGATCGCAGGAAACTGGAAAATGAATATGACCGTCACCGAGGCGGCGGCCTTCTTCAAGTCATTCAGAATCAAGAAAAACGATAAGCTGGAGCTCCTTTTCTGTCCGCCCTATATCGACCTTCCCATGGCCCGGTTCTTCCTGGAAAACTCTTCCATCCGCTGGGGCGCCCAGAATGTGTACCCCGAAGAGAAGGGAGCCTTCACCGGCGAGATTTCCCCGGCCATGCTGAAGGACGTGGGCTGCTCCTACGTCATCTGCGGCCACTCCGAAAGGCGGCAGATTCTGGGAGAATCCGATGAATTCGTGGCTCGGAAAGTGAAAGCGGTGCTCTCTGCCGGCATGGTGCCCATTCTCTGTGTGGGCGAAACAGGGGAAGAGAGGAAACTGGGACAGACGGAAGAACGGATCGGAAGTGAAATCCGTACCGCCCTCTTCGAACTGTCTGAAGAAGACGTGAGCCGCCTGGTTATCGCCTATGAACCGATCTGGGCCATCGGCTCCGGTACCGCAGCTACCCCGGAAGATGCGGAAGACATATCTTCCTTCATCCGCCGCACTGTGAAAGAGGCGGCAGGGAAGAAGGCAGCCGAAGAGGTCCGTATCCTCTACGGCGGCTCTGTGACAGCCGGCAACATCGCTGATTTCCTGAAAGAAAAGGACATCGACGGCGGCCTCGTCGGCGGCGCCAGCCTGAAGGCGGACGATTTCCTTTCCATTTATAAAAAGGCCTGTGAATAACAGCGCTATGGCAGTACTCTTCGTGGATTTCACGAAAATATAAAATAACCCTATTACAGGAGGATGAAAAAGCATGGCAGCAATTACAGATTTACATGCAAGAGAAATTCTGGATTCCCGCGGAAATCCGACGGTGGAAGTAGAAATGGCACTGGAAGACGGCACCTTTGCAAGGGCCGCCGTTCCTTCCGGCGCATCCACCGGCATGTTCGAAGCCACCGAACTTCGGGATGGCGACAAGAGCCGTTACGGCGGCAAGGGAGTCCTGAAAGCCGTAAACAATGTAAATGGAGAAATTGCGGATGCCGTCCTGGGCTGGGATGCCAGCGACCAGCGGGGCCTGGACCATATCCTTATCAACCTGGACGGCACGGAAAACAAGAGCCGCCTCGGTGCCAATGCCATCCTCGGCGTATCCCTGGCCGCTGCCCATGCAGCAGCTGAATCCGCAGGACTGCCCCTGTACCAGTACCTGGGCGGCGTCAATGCCCACAACCTGCCGGTGCCCATGATGAACATCATGAACGGTGGCGCCCATGCAGACAACAACGTGGATATCCAGGAAAGCATGATCATGCCGGTGGGGGCACCAAGCTTCCGTGAAGGCCTGCGCATGTGCGCTGAAATCTACCATTCCCTGAAGGACGTACTGAAGAAACAGGGCCTCTCCACCGCAGTCGGCGATGAAGGGGGCTACGCACCGGACCTTCCGTCCAACGAAGCAGCCATGGAAGTCATCTGCGAAGCCATTGAAAAAGCAGGCTACACCGCCGGCAAAGATGTGGTCCTTGCCACCGACGTAGCAGCTTCCGAACTTCTGGGGGATGACGGCCTCTACCACCTGGCCGGCGACCACACCGCCAAGACAAGCGATGAAATGATCGAATTCTACGAAAAACTGATCGACCAGTACCCCATTATCTCCATCGAAGATGGCCTGGGCGAAGAAGACTGGGATGGCTGGAAGAAACTCACCGAAAAACTGGGCAAGAAAGTCCAGCTCATCGGGGACGACCTCTTCGTCACCAACACAAAGCGCCTGTCCAAGGGCATCCACATGGGCGTAGCCAACTCCATCCTCATCAAACTGAACCAGATCGGTACCCTCACCGAAACCATGGAAGCCATCCAGATGGCCCAGAGATGCGGCTACACCACCGTCATTTCCCACCGCTCCGGTGAAACCGCAGACACCACCATTGCCGACGTGGCAGTGGCAGTAAACGCTGGCCAGATCAAGACCGGCGCCCCGGGCCGTACAGAACGGGTAGCCAAGTACAACCAGCTCCTCCGCATTGAAGAAGACCTGGACGCCGACTCCTTCTACGGCAGCGCTGCCCTGACACACAGGATGAGACGGTTTGAATAATAACACAAAAAAACTCCTGCCTTTGGGCAGGAGTTTTTTAGATTGAGGCCGAGGTCGAGATCGAGGGGCCAGCCTGCGGCGGACGGGTGGCTGAGAGTGCGTGTGAACGTACGGGGGCTTCTAGCTATTAGCTTCTAGCTGCAGGAAAGCTCATCGGCCTACGGCATGATTGCCGTTCACGCAAATTTTGGCGCCGTAGGCGGACCAGATTTCCTAGATGCTAACAGCTAACAGCTAGAAGCCCCCGCCTGTTTGTACGACATTCAGCCACACAGCTCCCGCCCGTACGCACAATGCTCAGCCACCTTAAAAAACAGATGAAATCTGCTATCTCTTCATGGTATAATGTATAAGCATTATGACCGCAGAAAAGTTTCACTAAAGGAGCGAGAACTATGAGCAAAGTATACGTAACAGGACATAAATCCCCGGATACCGACAGCATTGCCGCTGCCATTTCCTATTCCTACCTGAAGAGACAGCTCGGCATGGACGCCGTGGCAGCCCGGGCAGGGGAACCGAACAAGGAAACGAAGTTCGCCCTGGACTACTTCAAGGTAGAACCGCCGGTACTCCTCACCTCCGTTGCCCGGAAGAACCCGGACGATGAGAAGACGAAGGTGATTCTGGTGGACCACAACGAATCCAAGCAGTGCGTGGACGGCATCAAAGACGCTGACGTACTGGAACTCATCGACCATCACCGGCTCGGGGACTTTGAGACGGACACCCCCATTTTCATACTCATCCGTCCCGTGGGCTGCGTAAATACCGTCATCTGGGGCCTCTACAAACAGAACCATGTACAGCCCTCCAAAGAAGTGGCTGGCATGATGCTGTCTGCCATCATTTCTGATACGGTCCTCTTCCGTTCCCCCACCTGTACCGAAGAAGATAAGCAGGCTGTAAAGGAACTGGCTGAAATCGCCGGCGTGGACTATGAAAAATACGGCATGGACATGCTGAAAGCGGGCGCCGACATTTCCGACTACTCCGCTGAAAAACTGGCCCACAACGACACGAAGGAATTCGAAGCCGGCGGCAAGACATTCAGCTGCGGCCAGATTTCCGTGATGGACGTGGATCCCATCAACGCCAAGAAAGCAGACATCATGAAGGAACTGGAAGCCACCAAGGCAGCAAAGAACTATGAAGCTTCCTACCTCATGGTTACCAATATCCTCACAGAAGATACCTACCTCTGGTTCACCGACGGCGCAGAAGCAGCCGCTGAAAAGGCTTTCGGAAAGAAAGCGGAAAATGGTGCCATTTACCTGCCGAAGGTGATGTCCCGTAAGAAACAGGTGGCTCCGTTCCTCCTGAAGGTTTACGGAGAATAAGCAGAAAGCTGGAAGAACCCTTAGCGGCGAAGCCGCTAGGGGTTTCTTAAGTATGTGATGTTGTGTGGGAGTGTACATCCGACCGGACGGGGCCTTGAGCTTTCAGCCTTGAGCCTTGAGCGGATCAGCGGCTCCGCCGCGGACGTCGTGTAGCTAAGCGCCGTGTGAACGTATGGGGGCTTCTGGCTGCCAGCTGTTAGCAGTTAGGAAAGCTGGCCAGCGGCTTCGCCGCCTCTTCTATACATACCCATCAATCCATCCTGCGGCTTTGCCGCGGCCCTTCTCCAAGGGCCTGCATGGGTATGGGATATCTCACAATGGACGTTAACTCTTCTAACAAGGTTTTCGTCAAATGCGCTCCCCCTTGGAGAAGGGGGACGCCCAAAGGGCGGGGGATGGATCCGCCTCGAAGAGGCGGGTTCTGCGACACAGGCAAAGGGCAGCTGATGGAAGCGCCGCAGGCCAATAACCTGGCTCCCCCCTCGGGGGAGCTGTCTGCGGAGCAGACGGAAGGGGCATTTGCGGCGAAGCCGCTGGACCTCAACTCTCAACTCTCAAATCTCAAATCTTCGCCGCAAAGCGGCTGTTCCCATAAGGAGTAAGAATGAACAACTATTTAGATACATTAAATGACCGCCAGCTGGAAGCGGTGAAGCAGGTGGAAGGGCCGGTGCTCATCATGGCCGGCGCCGGGTCCGGGAAGACGAAAGCCCTGACCTGCCGCATTGCCCACATGCTGGAGCTCGGCATCCGTCCGGGAGAGATTCTGGCCATTACCTTTACGAACAAGGCGGCCAAGGAAATGAGAGACCGGGTGCACAGCCTCGTCGGTCCCCAGGCGGACCGTATCTGGATGTACACATTCCATTCCTTCGGCGCCCGATTCCTCCGGAGGGAAATCAACAACTACCCTCCCTACACGGACAAGTTCACCATCTACGATTCCGACGATTCCAAACAGCTCGTGAAGAACGTACTGAAGGAACTGAACCTGGACGACAAGCAGTTCCAGCCAAACGCCATCCAGGGCAGCATTTCCTCCGCCAAGAACAAGCTCCTGTCGCCGAAGGCCTTCCGCCAGCAGGCGGGGGGAAACTTCTACAACCAGAAGGTGGCCGACGTATACGACCTCTACGATAAGCACATGAAGCAGAATAACGCCCTGGACTTCGACGACCTTCTCTTCGTGACCACCGCCCTTTTGGCCAACGAGACCATACGGAGAAGGTGGCAGGACCGGTTCCATTACATCCTCATCGACGAATACCAGGACACGAACCACGCCCAGTACCTCATGGCGAAGTACATTGCCGGCAGCCTCCAGAATATCTGCGCCGTAGGCGATGCGGACCAGAGCATCTATTCCTGGCGGGGTGCGGACCTCCGGAATATCATGGATTTCAAGTCCGACTATCCCAAGGCGAAGATCATCAAGCTGGAGCAGAACTACCGCTCCACCCAGACCATCCTGGACGCCGCCAACGCGGTGATCGAAAATAACCCGGACCGGCCGTCGAAGAAGCTGTGGACCTCCCAAAAAGGAGGGACCCACCTGAAGTGGTACACCGCCATGGACGAACACAACGAGGCGGAATTCATCGTGAATACCATGAAGAAGAAACACGACGAAGACCATGAGCCCTATGGAAATATGGCGGTCCTCTACCGCATGAACGCCCAGTCCCGGGTACTGGAAGAAACCCTGGTGAAACGGGGCATCGGCTACACCATGGTAGGGGGCACCAGGTTCTACGACCGGGCGGAAATCCGGGACATCATGGCCTACCTGAAAGTGATCAATAACTTCCGGGATAACATCAGCCTTGCCCGGATCATCAACGTGCCGAAGCGGGGCATCGGTGCCACTACGGTGCAGAAACTTTCCGACTACGCCAATGCGGGCGGCATGTCCATGTTCGAAGGCATCATGGCGGTGGAGGGGTCCTCCATTGCTCCTGCCGCCCAACTGAAACTGCAGAATTTCAGCGCCATGATCTTTGATTTCCTGAACGCCTCTACGGAAATGAATATATTCGACCTTCTCCAGAAAATCATGACCGACACGAAGTACCTCGCCCTCCTCCAGGAGAGCAACGATCCCCAGGCCCAGAGCCGGGAGGAAAACCTGGGCGAACTTCTTTCGGTGGCCAAGGACTTCACCACGAACCATCCCGGCGAGGGACTGGCGGAATTCCTGGAACAGGTGGCCCTCGTGAACGACGTGGACGGCTACGAGGAAACGGATGACAAAGTGACCCTCATGACCATGCACAGCGCCAAGGGCCTGGAATTCCCCATCGTCTTCCTTCCCGGCATGGATGAAGGCATATTCCCCGGCGTCCGGTCCCTCATGGAAGAGTCGAGGCTGGAAGAAGAACGGCGCCTCTGCTACGTGGCTATTACGAGGGCAAAGAAGGAGCTCTACCTCTGCAACGCCCACATGCGTACCATGTACGGCCAGATCAAGCCCTACGCCGCCAGCCGCTTCCTGGACGAAATCCCCCCGGATCTCATGGACCACGTGAACGATGACGAGAAACAGGAAAGAGTCCACACCGCAAGGCGCTGGCAGAACGAGACAAGGAGCCGCTACGCCCTCTCCGACGCGGCGGTGGTGAACAGGCCCAAAAAGAACAGCGTCAAAGCACGGTATGACTGGAAAGTGGGAGACACCGCCGTCCATAACCTCTGGGGAAAGGGAAAAGTGGTGGCAGTGACCGGAGGAGACCGGAATATGATGATTAAAGTGGATTTCTCAGGAAAAATCCGGCAGCTCATGGTGGCCTTTGCGCCCATTACAAAAGAGGAATAAAGAAGGGATACTATGGCATCAGAAGAAATCAGGAAAAAGGTAGAAGCACTGCGGAAAGAAATCCGCCATCACAGCTATCTGTACTATGTGAAAGATGCACCGGAAATCACGGACTACGAATTCGACCATCTCTACCGGCAGCTGGTGGACCTGGAAAAGGAATATCCCGAGCTCGTGACCCCCGACTCTCCTACCCAGCGGGTAGGGGGCAAGGCCTCCGACGATTTCCAGAAGGTCCGTTTCCGCAAGCCCATGCTGAGCCTTGCCAACGCCTTCAGCGCCGACGAGCTCCGGGACTTCGACCGCCGGGTGAAGGAAGGACTCCACACGGACCGTGTGGAGTACATTACGGAACTCAAAATCGACGGCCTTTCCATGAACCTGATCTATGAAAACGGCAGCCTCGTCCAGGGCCTCACCCGGGGCGACGGCAGGGTAGGGGAAGACGTGACGGCCAACGTGAAGACCATCCACACCATTCCCCTCTACATCGAAAATGCCCCGGCCTACATGGAAGTCCGGGGGGAAGTGTACATGCCGAGAAAGAGCTTTATCGCCCTGAATGAAGAGCGGGATGAAGCGGGACTCATGCCCTTCGCCAACTGCCGGAACGCCGCAGCCGGCTCCCTCCGGCAGCTGGATCCCCACGTCACCGCCGCCCGGAACCTGGCTTTCTTCGCCTATGCTTTGGGGGATATCCAGGGACTGGAAATCAAATCCCAGGAGGAGCTCCTGAAGCAGCTGGAGGCCTTCCATTTCCAGGTGAACCCGAACTACCGGAAATGGGACTCCATCGAAGGGGTCATCAAAGGGGTGAACGAATGGGAACAGAAGCGCCATGACCTGGGCTATGACACCGATGGCATGGTGATCAAAGTCAACGATTTCGCCCAGCAGAATATCCTCGGCGCTACCGTAAAGGACCCGAAGTGGGCCATGGCCTACAAGTACCCACCGGAAGAAGTGGAGACGAAGGTGGAGCGCATCATCGTCACCATGGGCCGCACCGGCGTCCTCACGCCATCGGCGGACCTGACACCGGTGCACCTGGCGGGGACCACCGTGAAACGGGCCACCCTCCACAACATGGACTTCATCCATGAAAAGGACATCCGCGTAGGAGACCACGTGATGATCTACAAGGCCGGGGAAATCATCCCGGAAATCTCTACGGTCCTGAAGGATAAGAGAAACGGCACGGAACAGGTCTTCGAAATGCCCGATACCTGCCCCATCTGCGGGGAGCCGGTACACCGCATCGAAGGGGAAGCGGCCTACCGCTGCACGAACCCCAACTGCGGCGGCGTGGTCCGGGAAAAACTGATCCACTTCTCCTCAAGGGACGCCATGGACATTGAAGGCATGGGCCCCTCGGTGGTGGACAGCCTCCTGGCCTACCACCTCGTAGAAGACCCGGGGGACTTCTACCGCCTGAAACAGGAAGACATCGAACAGATTGAACGGATGGGCGAAAAGAGCGCCGCCAACCTCGTCGCTGCCATTGCCGACAGCAAAGGCCGGGGCCTGGCCAAACTCCTCTTCGGCCTGGGCATCCGCTTCCTGGGCGCCAAGGGGGCAGAACTCATTTCCCGCCGCTTCGGCACCATGGACGCCATTATCGGTGCCAGTGCAGAGGACATCCAGGAAACCGAAGGCATCGGGAAAGTCATCGCAAAGAGCCTCTACGACTACCTCCACGACGTGAAGAACCTTTCCGTCATCAATAAACTGAAAGACGCCGGAGTCCTCATGGAAGACGTGAAAGAAGAAACCGAAGGCCGGGCCTTCGAAGGAGAAATGGTGGTGCTCACCGGCAAACTCACCTCCATGGGACGGAGAGAAGCGGGAGACATCATCAAACGCCAGGGCGGCGACACCCAGTCCTCGGTAACCAACAAAACCACCCTCGTCGTAGCCGGAGAAGATGCGGGCAGCAAACTGGAAAAAGCCAGGGCCAAAGGAATCCCGGTCATCGACGAAGCCACATTCCTCGCCAGGGCAGGAGTGAGGCAATAGCAGCGGAGCTGCTATTGCGATGGAGACCGAGGCCGAGATCGAGGGGGACCGCCTCCGGCGGAAAAGATAGAATTGAGAATTGAGTTTTGAGAATTGAGGTCCCGCGGCTT